>Ga0209061_1005861_pt1 | contig 10371 bp, 8 predicted proteins | sample Coa_R1_10_FD_187157 | JGI IMG/M metagenome (GOLD analysis project Ga0209061, IMG submission 187157) | Surface soil microbial communities from Centralia Pennsylvania, which are recovering from an underground coalmine fire - Coalmine... | ecosystem: Environmental > Terrestrial > Soil > Unclassified... | reverse complement strand
TGCAAGGCGCTTTCACCGACCGCGAAGGGAATGTCCAGGCTGTCCTCGGCCCCGGGTGTGGCGGCGAAGCTGTCCAACACCTGGCGCAGCGGAATGGATCCGGGCAGCCTCGCGAGGCTCTCCAACTTGCGTGTGCCGGTCAGCTCGGCGATTCGAGGACCGACCTCGCGCGCCACCACTCGCGCGCCGTCGGCGGCGCTGATCTCCGGCATCGCGATCAGCAGCTCGTGGCCTTGTCTGGTAAGGCCGAAGCCGGGGCGGTCCAAGGTGTTTCGCGCCGCCTTGCGCTGGTCGATGGTGGTACCCATCTGCGACTCCTCCGGATTGCTGAGCCGCAGCTGGATTCGCGCATTCGACACGTTGAGCAGCGCCTGCTTCTGCCCGACGAGCCACGCGTTGGCGCTGCTCATGACGTGCACACCGTAGGACAGTCCCTGCCGGGCAATGGCGATCGCGCGGTCACCAAGGGCGGGCTCCTTCTCATACAGGTCCCCGAAGTTGTCGATGACCAGGAAGACGTCGCCGAATTTGTCACTCATATCGGTGCCGCCCCTGCCTGCGCCGAACCGTCGTTCACGGAACTCGCAGATGTCGATTTGGTGATGTTTGAACGAGACCTCTCGGGCGAGGATCAGCGCCTCGATCGCGGATATCGTGCGCGAAACGCCCTCGCTGTCAGTCAAGCTGACCACTGAGGCGACGTGCGGGACGTCGTCGACTGGATACAGTGATGCGCCGATGCAGAAGAAGGTGAGCCGTTCCGGCCGGTACATCAGCGCGGCGGACACGATCAGCGTCATCAAAGTCGTCGACTTACCGCGCTGCGCCGTGGCGACCACCATGATGTTGTCCATCTCTGCGTCGATCGCATGTACATGCTGGGCATGCTCCTCGGGAATATCGACCACTCCGACAGGCAAGACCAGCCCTGGGTTCTGCCCGTAGCCGACAGTCCACGGCTTACCGCGCCAGCGCGCCACCACTGCGTCGATCGGTTCGCTGACGTCCAAAGGCGCAAGCCAGATCTGGTGCGGCGGCCGCACCGGGTGAGAGACCAGCGATTCGCGGATGATGTCGACGAGTTTCTTCTTCCGGAAGCCGTCGGAGTCGAACAAGAACTCATCCGCGTGTTCCGGCTCGCCGGAAGCAAGTGCAGCGCTGTCTGTGGCGCTCAGCGGCTGGTATTCCCAGGTGAGTAGGCGGGGCTTGGAAAAGCTGCGGTCGACGGTCCGGTTCAGGTGGTCGGTCTTGCGGGGCAGCACAAACGGTGCCGACACATAAAAGCAGCGGAACTGTTCCAAATCTCGCGGCCCGACCTTGAGCAGCGCGTAGCCGTTCTCTTTCGACGGCAGGTGCAGCGCCGCATCGCTGCCGATGACGTCGCGGGAATCCTCGGCGGTCTCGGCGCGCAGCGCTACCCGGAAAGCGATGTTGCTTTTGACTTTACTCAGCGACGACAGGTCCAGTCGCTGACCGCCCAGCGTGAAGAACACGTTGCAGCCACGGCCTTCCTGCCCGATGTGGATCACCAGGTCGACCCAATTCGGATGGTGGACGAACAACTCCAGGTACTCGTCGATGATGACCAGCAGGATCGGCACCGGCTCCAGATCACGGCCGGCCAGGCGCATCTCCTCGTACTCGTTGGCGTCGCGGGCACCGGCATCCTTGAAGAGGCGATAGCGCCTGGCTATTTCGCCGTTGATGGCTTTGCGCATCCGCTCGGCGAGGTGCCGCTCGTCGTTGCCCAGGTTGGACAGGGAGCCGGCAACATGCGGGAATCCCTGTAGATCTTGGGCAGCGGACTCGAACTTCATGTCAACGAAAATTACAGTGAACGCTTCCGGCGAATGGGTCAGCGCGATGCCGCTGCACAGCGACAGGAAGTATTCCGACTTGCCGGAGCCGGACGTACCGATCACCACCGAATGGAATCCGAAGCCGCCGAAGTCCTTGGCGCGCAGGATGACATGCTGCACTTCCCCGCTGGGTTTCACTCCGACCGGTACCATTGCCCAGTTCTGGTCGCCGCGCCCGCGGCTTTCCGCCCAGAGCCGGTCGACGTCGAGTTGGCGGGGATCACCGATGCCCAGCGCCCGCAGCAGTTCCCCGCCCTGGCTGTCTGTTTCCCGCGGCTCGCCGACGCTGGTCAATGACCATCGTGCCAGCTTTCGCGCATAGCGGTTGGCGGTGCTGTCGGTGAGCGTATCGGCGACGGCGTAGAACGCGTCGCGGTGCCAGAGCCTTCCATCGCGCAGCGTGAATCGCTCGTCGTCGGCGAAGCCCACCCCGATGCCGGGACGAGTCCCCAACCGCAGCACGGTGATTCCGGCCATGCCCTTCTGCCCGGTAACCCCCTCCCAACCCTCGGGCGTGCCGGCCGCGTCGTCGACGATCAGCCAGTGCGGGCCGAGCGCCAAGCCTGGGCGCGGTTCCATCGGCGACGGGGTCAACGTCGGGCTCGACCCCGTCGGTGGGGTCCACGGCCCTCGCCCCTTGCGGTGCAACTCGGTATCGAGTGCTTCCTCGAGTTCGGTGGGTGAGGTGAACACCAAACGCCGATGCCCGCAGGCATCGAACATTTCGTCATGCTGGTTGTGCGGCAGCCACACCAGCCAGGTCCACTGCTGGGGACGGCGGGTGACGACCAAGAACTTGACATCGCCTGCGCCGTGATAGACCGCGAGCGAGCACAGGATCGAACGCATCAGGCTGTGCAGTTCGGCTGAATCACCGATGAAACTGAAGCCCGGCCTCGAACGCAAGCTCAGCACTTTTCCGATGCCACGGATCTTGCTGTGCGCCAGGATGAAATCCCGTAGCGCGGCGCCGGTTACCGGCTCCAGTTCTTCTCCTACCGGGACGTCGGGCCATTGCAGCGACACCGCTGAGTCGCCGGTTTGCTGCACCCCGATCCCGAGGCGGACGTCGAGAAAATCCGGATCACCGGGCCGGCGCTCCCACATCCGTGGGCCGCCGATGACGGTATCCAAACGCTGCGGATCGGCATGGACGAACAGTTGGCTGGCCCGCTGATCCTGCGCGAGGCGCTGCAACTGATCGCGATGCTCGTCGAGTTGACGCAAGTACACGCGGCGCTGCTTTTCCTGTTCGCCCCACGTGATCCGGCGCCCACGCCCAAACCGGCCGCTGACCATGAGGGCACCGAAACCGAACAGCCCCATCATCGGGAAGAAACCCGACTGCAAAGAGCGGACACCGGAGGTGTACATCACCACCAGCGTTCCCAGGATCCCCACCAAAACGGCGGGCAGGGCGACCATCAGCAGGATGTTTCGCGGTTCGTGCTCAGGCAGCGCCAGCGGCGCAGCTACCGCCACCCGGGTGGGCGGAACGATCGGCGGTGGCGTGCGGGCAGGCGGCACGAACCCTCGTTTCGACACGGCTAACCTTCGGCCACTTCGTGACTGTATGGCGTAACCGGCGCGACTGCGCCGCCGTCGATGGTGTCGCGGGCCACCAGAGCGTTTTCCCGACTGATCGCCGGCCCGGGCGCAAAAGTGCGAATGATCGACCACGGCGCCTGCAGGGCGCCGCGCGGATTCAGCGCCAGCGCATGCAAGGTTGTTTTGTCCCACTGGATTCCGTACCGCACTCCCTGCGGTGAAAGCCAGTACAGGCTTTCCCGGCTGTCGGACGTGACGACACCGCTGGTTGTCGCAACAAGATTCGCTGCGCCGGGCAACACTAATGTCTGGTCGGCTTCCACCGAATCGAGGCTGCGGTCGTCGCGCACCAGCGACACCACGTGGGAGTCCATGCTGACCGGCACCGGCAGGCGCCGACCACTGACGATCCTGATGGCGGCCTGCCGGTCGCCGGGTTGTTTCGTCCACGTGAGGCAGGTGACGGGGCTAGCAGCGGTATCGACAAAGGTCAGCTTTCCCGTCGGGTAGTAGTCGACGTTGAGTTTGTCGATCGTTGGAATGTTGACCAGCTTGCCGGGCGAAACCAGCCTGGGTGCGGCAATGCCGCGCGGATCCGCAGTCCGCAACAAATCTGCGACGAAGCCGTTGATCTTCTGCACACCTTCGGACAGCAGCACATAGAAGCCGTTGACCACGCCGTTGGCGTCGCGTGTTTCCAGCACACTGCCCACCGTCGCTTCCGTCAACCATGTCGACGGGGTTCCCGCTTCCGGAATCGGCGGAACCGCAATCGGTTCCGTCGCAGGCATGGCGTCGAACAGTGCATTGGAGATGCCGATGGCGCGTGTCACGCCGGGGTCCAGACCCAGGTTGAACGTCACCGATCGCTCCGCGGGGTCGATACGTGACCGATGCCCGCCCCAGATCACGTAGGTGGACTCCCGATGGGTCACCAGGATGGCCTGGTCGGCTCGGATCGGCACGGCGGGGGCCGCGTCGGGCAGCTCCCCGGCGATCGAGGTCACCACCGGTGACGCGGTGCTGCCCCCGGGGGCCGCGGTGTCGCATATCGACCAAGCCGAGGTCGACGCTGTTCTGACAGTGAGGTTGTCGGGTATCCCGGGGATGCCGATCATCGGCCCGGACGGATACCTGGCGATTTCGGCGGCCCGGACCCAGGTCGGATCGCCGGCGTTTCCCACGGCCAGCCGCGCGGACGTCAGATTCAGAGCAGGATAGAGCCGCCCGTCGATCTTTGCGTACACCGCTCCCGTATCGCGGTCGCCGATCAGCGCCGACTGACCGACCAGGCCCGCGGGTTTCATGAAGTGCAGCAACGCCATCCAGCCTGCACCGAGCACAGCGAACACCACGGACAACACCAAGGCGGCCTGTTGTTTTCGGTCGTCGTGTTTCATCTGGACCGAATACCGGGTGATGGCGGCGCGCAGGCGTCTGTTGTAGAACAGGTGGCCCGAGTTCTGATCGCGGTTCGACAGATTGAGCGGCACGATCAATATCCCTTCGGCGATCGGTTCGCATCCGCCTGCTGAACCTGCGCAATAAGGTTGTGGCCGTTAGCCGCAACGCCGTACCGGTGCATCACATAGTTCATCGACGCGCAGATATTGGCGACCGGATCGTAGATACTGGTCGACGTGCCCGGTTGGTGGTAGCGGGCGAATGTGATCGGGATCGTCTGTGTGATGCCGCGTGCGTAGCCCAGCCGGTGGCCGTCGGCCTGTAGTGGTCCCGGTCCGGTGGCCGGCTCGGAGGCGACGGCCGATGGCCGGCCACCCGATTCCCGGGCTATCAGCGTCTGGTATCCGTGCAGCCAATTGCGCCGGGCCGCCGGGTCATTGATGCCGAGGTGATCCAATGCGGCGCAGATGTACTCTCTGGTTCGGTTACTCGAGCGAGCAGGTCTTTCATGTCGCACCGCGCTGAGCGAGATGGGGCCCGCAGCGGAACGGGCGCCGCGCCGCCGGTGTACGTAGTCGAGCCGCCGGAGCCGTCGGGCCAGCAGCCGCGAATGCCGGCGTGAGCGCTGGATGCTTCGTCGTTGCATGCGCAGCCGAGCGGCCATGCGGCGCATGGCTTCCCGTCGGCCCAGGACGGTGTCGCTTGCCGGCATCGGGTCGGCGTGCGCGTCGTCCAGGATCATCCGACTGGCATGCCGTGCGTGGGCACGGTCCGCGCCGGCATCCGCCACCACGGTGTCCAATTCGGTGTCCGTCGCCGCGGCGTGACGCAGCACGGCGATCGCCCGGGCGGTCGCCGGTGCCGCGTACGCCGTTTCCGTGAAAATTCCGGGCGGTGCCACCCGGCCTTCGACGGGTCCGACCGACAGCCGGGCGCCGTAGAGATTGTGGGCGCGATTCAACAGCTCGAATGCCCTTAGCGTCAGTGGATCCGGGGTCATCGGATAGTGCCGCCATACCGGGTCTGGTTGTCGACTTCGGCTTCCGCACGCAGCGCCGCGATGGCAAAATTCAATCGGTCGGCCAGTTCGTAATGCGTGTAGCCGGCCATCACGTCCGGATGCAACGTCAACGCGATCAGCTTGCCGTCCGCATTGGTCACCACCTGCGCGTCTCCCAAATCGACGCTGTAGCTGACCGTCTCGGCCTCGGCGACGACGGCCGCCCATCGGTCGGCTGCTTCGCTGAGATCCCGCAGAACCTCCTCGACGAGATCGTTGTCGCTCAGTTCTGCGCGGCTGCCCACCCCCGACATCGTGGCAGTATTTCCACGACCGCGATCAGCGTCAACTCACCTTGTGGGCCGCTTGTGGGGTGGTGGCGCGTTGAGTGCCTGGTACCAGGCGAAGTGGTAATTGGCTGTCAGCCGGTCTCCGGTGGCGATGCCATCGGTGGCGGCCAGCAGCAGGCAGTTGAGCAGGACCGCGTGGTCCACTTCCGGGTACTGGGCCAGCAGCTGGACCCGCGCGGTTTCCAGGTGGGCCCGCAGCTCCTCTATTTCCGTTTCCAGGATGGGCGTTTTCGCCGCGCCTGCCTTGGCCAAGGTGTGCACCATCCGCGGCAGGCCGTCGCGCATGTGTGTGGCGCCGGCCAGCAGCCAGCCCAGGCCGTCGATGGGCGGCAACCGGCGGGCCCGCACCGAATATGCGGCGGGGTCGAGTTCGGTTGCCCAGCCGAACGACCACGCCAGCGGATCGCCCGGTGCGTAGGTCGCCGAGATGGTCGTGGGACCGAGAATCGCTACCACGTCGCCGGTGCGGCGCTGTGGCGGCAGCAACCGCACGTCGGGCGGTACCGCAATACCTGGAGGTATCCAGCCTTCGGCGAGGTCGGTGGCGACAACGGTCATGCCGTTCTCCTGGTCCCCCGCCGCCCAGCACAAGCCGGGTTCTTGGCGGGCCATGAACTCGACCAGTCGATGCAACCGTTCCTGATCGGATTCGGGTTGGGCAGCGACCTCCTCCGCCTCTTGAGTCGGCGGCTGCTCGTCGGCCGGATCCTCCGGCGCCGCGGTGATGATGGGCAGCCGCTGCGTATCTTCGGCGCTTGGTCCGTCGCCGGGGCCGGCCGAGATCGACGGCAGGTTGTCGGTGGGAAGGTCTCCTATCTTCTTGTCGAGCTGGCGAAGCGCTGCCTCGACCCGTTCGGCAGCAAACGCGCGGGCGCTGTTGACGACTCGGGCCGCTTCTGCTTGCTGGGCCGGCCCCATCGGTCCTGCGCCCCGGATCGTGCGCAACTGCTCGTTGGTCGAACGGACTATCTTATCCAGTTCAGCTCGCAGATACCTTGCGACGGAAGCATTTTCGGGTGTGATTGTGGACAGTTCTGCAGGCCAGAGCTCGCCGACCACCCAGGGGGCGTAATCAACCGCAGGGCCGAAGGGCGGAATCGCCAGTGATTCCTGAGCCGCTCTCCGGAGGCGCTGACGCGCCGTGATCCGACCGAAGATCGCCACCGGCCAAGAGTACCGGTGCGCGGCCAACACTGAATTGTGGGCATCACGCGGGCTAACTAGCGTGGGGTCATGGCTGATTCTGCGCTGCAGCAGCAGCTCGACGAAGTTAGGCTGTTGCTCGATCGCGCGCGAGAGTTGTTTGGCGCCAATCCCATCGAGCCTCCGACGGGTATCGCACCCAGCGGCGCGTCCGGCGCGACACGGCTACCCTAGGCGGGACCGGACCGGGCGGTGGCGCAGTCGATGCGCCCGTAACTTCTCGATCGCCGCGTCGAGATCGTAAACGGTGGGCACCTCGGCGGATGGGGTGTGCCCGGCCGCGACAATCTCACCGCGCACTTCCAGCACCGCCTTGAGGTAGGACACGTCCGCTGCCAGCAAAATGCCCTGGGCCAGTGTTTCGGCGTCGGTTTCCATCGCAGCGGCGCTCAGTCTGAGGCTGTGCAGATAGCCGCCCCGGCAGGAGCGGACCAGGATGTGTCCACTCGGGTGAACGGTGTCGAAATCGGGATTCGGGTTGCTCATCGAGCGTCGTCGACGACGCTGCCGAGGTTGTGCGCGGCGTCGTCCTCGTGCTGTTCCCACATGTTTGCCGCTGTCCGCAGCTTGTGCGCGATACCGGCATGGTCGTCGGCTTGCTGTTCATAGCACTGCCGCCGCTGGTCCAGCAGATCACGTCCGGCCTCGCGCAATTCGCAGAAGATCGGCCCCAGCGAGTCGAGGCTGTCCTGAATCGCGGGATGCGACGACGGGATCGTGCGCAGATAGTCCGACATTTGCTGGTGCTGGTCGGCCGCTGCGCGCAGCTCCGCCGGCACCACGCGGATTCTTTCTGACATCCGGTTTCTCCTCTTGACGTATCCGTTCTCCTGGGCGCGTTCAGTGTGGTGGCGCGGCCGGCCTGGTGGGTGCCGGTCCTTCGGTCGCTGCGGCGACGCCCGCCGGCGCGGGCGGGTGCTCCCAGCCGAGGAAGCTGGGTCCTTTCACGGTGGAGATCTGCTGGATCTGCCCGTTGAGAAGGGCTTTGCCGTTGCCCAGCGCAAGAGCGTGCCGATCCGTGAACATGCCGATGTCGCCCGGCGCGACCCGCGACGGGTCGACCGGTTCGGCGACCGCGGTCCCGGGCGGTGGAACCGTGATTCCCTGTTGCCGGAACGCCTCCGGGATAGGTGTGCCACCGGCAGCGGATTTGATCGCGGCGGCAAGCTGCGGACTGGCGGCGGTGACGGTCTCGCCGTTCGGGAGCGTGACCGTCGTCGGCCCTTCGGGCGGCGCAGGCTCCGGCACGGCCGAGGGCGCCGAGTCGTCGGACTCCCGGTCGTCACCCTCGGTCGGCGCTGGTTCTTCGAGCGGCAGTGGATCTTCCGGCTGCGCCTCGTCGATGTGCTCGGCCGGCTGTTCACGGTCCATTTCCGGTGGCAAGGTCGGCAACGGCAATCCGCCCGGCATCCCCCAACTCGGCATCCCTCCCCCGCCGAGGTTGGGCATCCCTGACATGGCCGGTGGCATCGGCATTGCTGCGGTGGCAATTTGCGGTGGCGTTTCGGTGGAGACGAGGCCGGGGTCGTCGGCCAGGAGCGAATCGAGGTAGGGATCCAGCTCGTCGTCCGCCAAATCTGCCGCATCGCCCGGCGCCGGCGAACCGGCTGGGGGTGCCGAGGATAACCGCGTGTCGCCCTGGTCGCCGCTCGCCGTCCTGGAGACGTCGTACAGCGACGTCCACGCCGCCATCAGTGCTGACTTCGACGTATCGTCGAGGCCGGTGTCCGCCACGACGGTGCGGATGTCCCTGAGCTTGGTAATCAGGAAGCGCTGGAAATCGCGCGCTCCGGAAGGAGTGTCCAGGTCGGTTCGGGTCCGCACGGCCGTCTGCACCTCGTTCTGCAAAGTGTCGAGCGCATCGCGACCGTCTGACGTCTTCAGATGCGCATTCAGTATCGCGCTGACTACTTGCAGGTCAATCTGCGCGATCGTCGAATTCTGGTGTGCCAGACGGGATTCAGCGCACCTTATGACCTCGGCCGCGTCCCCGAGCTGGTGTTGCAAGAGCGGCCCCGCCATGAGGGGCGACGGTACCCGGGCCGCTACCCCGCGACAATTCACTGGCTAACAGCCTGGACCGGACTACGGCAGTGGGCGTCTGATCTGCACGTTGTTGCCCAGCGCGCTGATCCTGACCGTGGCGCCCGAGTACGGGGCTTCCACGACAAGGTTGTTGCCGATGGACATCTGAACGTGGCCTGCATGCGGGAATACCAGGTCCCCTGGTCGCACCTGCGCGCGCGGCACCGGGATACCGTCGTGGATCTGCTGGTACGTGGTGCGGCTCAACGGAATTCCGGCCTGCGCGTAGGACCATTGCATGAGGCCGGAACAATCGAACTGATCCGGTCCGGTTGCGCCCCAGACATACGGCCGGCCCAGCCGCGACAGCGCGGCGCGCACCGCGATCCCGGTGCGGCCGTTTGGTGAGGGCAGCCGCGATAGTCCCATGCCCCGCCGCCGTGATGCGCGGTAACGCAGCAGCCGCAACGCGGTCCGGTGCCGGCGTGCCCGCTCGCGAGCCGACAGCACGTGTACTCGCTGGGCGCGTAGCCGTACCACCCGGCGCCGCGTCGCCTCGCGCTGTGCGATCGGAGTGTCCGGCGCGACCGCAGCCTCGGCCCGGGCCTCGTCGAGCACGCTCTTGGTCTGCGCATGGGCGGCAAGGTGGTGCCGATGTGCGTCGGCGAAAACCGTCGCAGCCGCGGCGTCGGTGCGAGCGGCCGAGCGCACGGCTTCGCGGCCGGTGTGGAGCGCGAGGCGGTACCGCTGCGCCCCTTCACCAGTGGCGGCCGGCGCGGCCCCCGGGACCCCGGTCGCGGGCGGCAGCGCGGCGGCGGCCGCCGGTCCGGCCCACCGGGGCTCGGTCACCGTGGCTGACCTCAAGCCGGTCGCGGCGCACGGAACGGCGACCGCCCCGGTGACCTGCGAGACCTCCAGCTCGGTCTACGTGGCGCTGGTCAGCCAGGCGAAGGCGGGCGGCTATAGCCACTCGTTCACGCTG
>Ga0209061_1005860_pt1 | contig 10373 bp, 10 predicted proteins | sample Coa_R1_10_FD_187157 | JGI IMG/M metagenome (GOLD analysis project Ga0209061, IMG submission 187157) | Surface soil microbial communities from Centralia Pennsylvania, which are recovering from an underground coalmine fire - Coalmine... | ecosystem: Environmental > Terrestrial > Soil >... | reverse complement strand
CGATGACCTCAGCCTCGGTGCCGCGCAGGTCAAGGATCAGCCTGCCGAGGCCCCGCATGCCGTTGCCGCAGAATTCCGCGGACGAGCCGTCGGGGTTGAAGAACCAGGCCCGCGCCCGCGGCGAGCTGGCGTCGTAGAGATAGATGCCGTCGCCGCCCCCGGTCCACGCGCCCCGGTCGCACACCCGCCGCACGAATGCACGCAGCTCGGCATCTGACGCCCACGACGCGGGCGTCGCCTCTAGGGCGAAGATCTCGTTCAATGACCCGTGGGTCTTTACCAGGCGCATCAGTAAGCGAGTGTACGGCCAGCTAACCGCCCTATGGCCCTGGCAGGGCGGGAATCAGGGCCGGCCGCGTCCAGGTGGACCGCTGCCCGCCAGGACGGGCGGCCAGCGGCGCCACGCAGCCACGCAGGGTCGGCGGCGCCACGCAGCCACGTAGGGCTGTGGGCCACAGCCCCGCTCTATCGGGGGCTGTGGCCCACAGCCCCGAACCGTGCCAGGGAGGAGGACGGGGAGGAGCCGGAGGAGGACGGGAGGAGCCGGAAGAAGAGGAAGGCGCCGGAGGAGGGGCCCTACCGCGGAAAGGCGGAATCCGCCAGCCCCGCGGCCGCCCGCGTGGCAAGTCACGGGACGGGAAGGGCGGAGCCACGCGGGCGTTCGGGATGATTCTGTCACACGCCGAAGGCCGGGTACGTCGAGAAGCGGGCGCCCGCCGCGAAGTTCCGCACCGCTACCCGGGCGCGGTCGATCATGTTCGCGGGCAGCCGGGACAGCGGGAACCAGCCGAAGTGGCTGTAGCTGGCCGTCGTCCCGCCGACATCGCCCGTCCACTCGCCGGCGGTCATGAAGAACGCCATCCGGCCCGCTCCCGATACATCGTGCATGACGTGCGCCAGCGACACACGGGCCGGGTCCAGCGCGACTCCGACCTGGGCCGCCGCCACCCGCAGCGCGGCCTCGACGAGCGTCTCGCGCTCGGCCAGGCGGCCAGACGGCGGTTCGTAGGCGCCGTCGCCGTACCCCGTGTTGGCGCGTCTGCCGAGCAGCACCACCTCCTCCCGGAGCAGCATCAGGTGCACGTCGACGACCAGCTGGAAATGACCGCCGCGCCCGGCCGTGTCAGCGGCCAGCGGCTGCATGAGGGTTCTGGTCATGGCTGGATGTCCTGCCCGGCTCGCCATCGTGTGTCCCCGGTCCCCGGCACGGTTCCCCGTAATCCCCGGGACAGGTACCGTACTCCGAGTCTCCTGTGGATCGCCATGTGTACAAGCCGGCGCTGGCTGTGGATGTCCGCCAAATTACGACAGTGAAAGATGTGGACTTCCCGAGCGCCCAGCCCGCGCGCACTGGCACTGCGGCCTGTGGAGTCCCCGGCGGCGGCTGTGGACGGCCGGGGCCGGGAAATCTTGTCAGTCCCGGCCCTCACCGCGCTCGCGCAGCGCCCTGAGATCCTCGTGCATCCGGTGCACGACCATGACGAACTCGAGTATCACCCGGTACACGCCGAGGGTGAGCAGGATGAGGATCGGGTCGACGATGATCAGCGTGAAGAAGCCGCCGGCCGCCCCGCCGTACTTGAACCCGAGGCGGAGGAAGATCAGCGCCCATATCACCGTCCAGACGGTGGTGAGCGCGTACAGCGCCTTGACGATCTTCGGCGTGACGAAGGAGGTGAAGCTGAAGTCGAAGAGCGAGCCGACGAAGCCTTTGGCGTGGCCCGCCGCCTTCGAGTTCATCGCGGCGCCCGGCATGCCCGCCGCCTGCCGTCGCGGCGCCGGCTGGCCCTGCGGTCCGGCTCCGGCGTAGCCCTGCCCCTGGTAGCCCTGGTCCTGTCCGGGGAAGGGCGCGTCTGGCGCGGTGTAGGACAGCCCTGGATAGCCCTGGCCCTGCTGGGAGTAGGCCTGGCCATAGCCCTGGTCCGCCACCGGCTGCGGGTATGCATACGTGTCCTGCTTGTCGGCGGACGGCGCGGCGGGCGACTGCCAGGCCGGGCGGGCCTGATCCTGCTCAGCGGGGTGCCAGGAGGGTTCTTGCGGCTGACCGGCCAACGTCTGCTCCGTGGTGGTGTTGGGGCTCGGGGTTGTCTCCGGGGGTAAAGCGGGCATCGCGTTCGCTCCGCTATCCTGCCATACTCCGTATCGTCGCACTTCTCAACGCCGCGCCCGTCCTTTCCGCGGAACAGTGGCGACGCCGCGATGATTTCCCGGGGCTCGCGCAGTCATATTGAGGGTCGTTCAGAAAACCGGCTCCAGGCTATGGAACGTTGGTTCGATAGCAGGATATCATGCGAACACCAGTTCCCAAAGATACAGGATTCCAGAGCAGATGGGGTGACGCGATGACACGGGTACGTGTGCTGGCCGGGACGCGCAAGGGCGCGTTCCTGCTGACCTCGGACGGCAAGCGGGACACGTGGTCGGTAAGCGGCCCGCACTTCGGCGGCTGGGAGGTCTACCACATGAAGGGCTCCCCCGCCGACCCGGACCGGCTGTACGCCTCGCAGAACACGGGATGGTTCGGCCAGCTGATCCAGCGCTCGGACGACGGCGGCGAGACGTGGCAGCCCGTCGGCAACGACTTCGGCTACGCCGGCGGCGACCCGGGCACCCACCTGTGGTACGACGGCACGCCGCGGCCGTGGGAGTTCAAGCGGATCTGGCACCTGGAGCCGTCGCCGGCCGACCCGGACGTCGTGTACGCGGGGGCGGAGGACGCCGCGCTGTTCAAGTCCGTGGACGGCGGCGTCACGTGGCGCGAGCTCACCGGCCTGCGGCTGCAGGAGTCGGCGCCGGGGTGGCAGCCCGGCGCGGGCGGGCTCTGCGTGCACACGATCATCTTGCAGGAGCCGCGGATGTTCGTGGCGATCTCCGCGGCGGGCACGTTCCGGTCGGACGACGGCGGCGAGACGTGGCGGCCGGTGAACCGGGGCCTGCGCTCGCAGGGCATCCCCGACTCCGACGCCGAGGTCGGGCACTGCGTGCACCACGTCGAGGCGAACCCGGCGCGGCCGGACACGCTGTTCATGCAGAAGCACTGGGACGTGATGCGCTCCGACGACGGCGGGCTGTCGTGGACCGAGGTCAGCGGGAACCTGCCGACGGATTTCGGGTTCCCGATCGCGGTGCACCCGCACGAGCCGGAGACCGTCTACGTGGTCCCGATCACCAGCGACAGCCTGCACTACCCGCCGGACGGGCGGCTGCGGGTATGGCGGTCGCGGTCCGGCGGTTATGAGTGGGAGGAACTCTCGGCCGGGCTGCCGGAGCGGGACTGCTACGTGAACGTGTACCGGGACGCGATGGCGGTGGACGCGCTCGACTCGTGCGGGGTGTACTTCGGGACCACCGGGGGGCAGGTGTACTGCTCGGCCGATGCCGGGGACTCCTGGGCGCCGATCGTGCGGGACCTGCCCGCCGTGCTGTCGGTCGAGGTTCAGGTCCTGCCGTGACCGCGATCCGGGTGGTGCTTCCCGCGCATCTGCGGAACCTCGCCGGCGTGCGCGGCGAGGTCTGCGTGGACGTGGCGGGGCCGCTCACCCAGCGGGCGGTGCTGGACGCGGTCGAGGCGCGGTTCCCGGTGCTCGGCGGCACGATCAGGGACCGGCGCACCGGCAGGCGGCGGGCGTTCATCCGCTTCTACGCGTGCGAGCAGGACCTGTCCAACGAGCCGCCGGACGCGCCGCTGCCGGAGCCGGTGGCGGCCGCGATCGCGGCGGGCGCCGAGCCGTTCCTCGTCGTGGGCGCGATGGCGGGCGGATAATGGGCAGGTGACCCCTGACCGCGTTTTCCTCGTCACCGGCGGCAATACCGGGATCGGGCTGGCCACCGCGACCGCGCTGGCTCGCGGCGGCGGGCGCGTATACATCGCATGCCGGTCGCGTGAGCTGGGCGAGGCGGCGGTGGCGCGCATCCAGGCCGCGGCTGGCACCGGGAACGGCGCGGGCGGCGGCGGTTACGCGGACGGCGGCGGTTACGCGGACGGCGGAGGGGACGCGGGCGGCGGGGGCGGCTCGGTGCGGCTGCTGCCGCTCGACCTCGCGTCGCTCGCGTCGGTTCGGGAGTGCGCGGCGGCGTTCCTCGCGCTCGGCGAGCCGTTGCACGTGCTGATAAACAACGCTGGCGTCGGCGGCCAGCGGGGGCTTACCGCGGACGGTTTTGAGTTGCACTTCGGCGTGAACCACCTCGGCCACTTCGCGCTGACGATGCTGCTGCTCGGCCGGCTGAAGGAGAGCGCCCCGGCACGGATCGTCAACGTCTCCAGCGACGCGCATTACGGCGCGCGCGGCATCGACTTCGACGCGCTGCGGCGCCGCACGCCATCCTTCACCGGCCAGCGAGAGTACGCGGTGTCCAAGCTGTGCAATGTGCTGTTCACGCAGGAACTCGCCCGCCGCCTGGACGGCACCGGCGTCACCTCCTACGCGCTGCACCCGGGAGTCGTCGCGTCGGACATCTGGCGCCGCGTCCCCTGGCCCGCCCGGACCCTGATCAAGAAGCGCATGCTCACCACCGAGCAGGGCGCCGTCACGTCCCTCTACTGCGCCACGTCACCCGAGGTAGCGTCGCAGAGCGGGCTGTTCTACGACAAGTGCCGCGTCCGTCAGCCAAGCCGGGCCGCCACCCCGGAGCTGGCGGAACTGCTGTGGAAGCACAGCGCCGAATGGACCGGCCTGGGCTGAGCGCGCGGCGGCCGCGGCGGCCAGAACGAGTGCGGCGGCCGGGACGAGTGCGAGGTCCGGGACGGCCGCGACGGCCAGAACGACCGCGAGGGCCGGGACGGCCGCGACGGCTGTCCGCTGGCCGCGAGGAGTGACAAGGTGAGGACATGGACCTTCCGGTGATGCCGCCCGTCGCGCCGATGCTGGCCAAGCCGGTGGACGCGATCCCCGACGGGGACTACGTCTTCGAGCCCAAGTGGGACGGGTTCCGGTCGATCATCTTCCGCGACGGCCCCGACGTGGAGATCGGCAGCAGGAACGAGCGGCCCATGACGCGCTACTTCCCGGAACTGGTGGCCGCCGTCCTGGCCAGCCTGCCGGAGCGGTGCGTCGTCGACGGCGAGATCGTGGTCCCGGACTTCGAGTCGGGGCGGCTCGACTTCGAGGCGCTCCAGCTGCGGATCCACCCGGCGGCGAGCCGGGTCCGGCTGCTGGCCGAACAGACCCCGGCCCACTTCGTCGCGTTCGACCTGCTGGCGCTGGATTCGGCCGACTACACCGCCGTTCCGTTCGCATCACGGCGTGCGGCGCTTGAGACGGCGCTGGCCGCCGCCCGGTCGCCGATCCACCTCACGCCCGTCACCGCCGACAGATCGGTCGCCGAGCAGTGGTTCAGCCAGTTCGAGGGCGCCGGGCTGGACGGGCTGATCGCCAAGTCACCGGACGGCGTCTACGAGCCCGACCGGCGGGTGATGCTCAAGGTCAAGCACGAGCGCACCGCGGACTGCGTGGTGGCGGGCTACCGGCCGCACAAGAGCGGGCCCGACGCGGTCGGGTCGCTGCTGCTCGGCCTGTACCGGCCCGACGGGCAGCTCGCCAGCGTCGGCGTGGCCGGCGCGTTCCCGATGTCCGTGCGGCGCGAACTGCGCGCCGAACTCGACCCGCTGGTGACGACGTTCGACGAGCACCCGTGGAACTGGGCCCGCCCGCCGGCGGACGGGGTTCGGACGCCCCGCAGTTCGGAGTTCAGCAGGTGGAACGCGGGCAAGGACCTGTCGTTCATCCCGCTGCGCCCGGAGCGCGTCGTGGAGGTGCGCTACGACCACATGGAGGGCCCGCGTTTCCGGCACACCGCGCAGTTCGTCCGCTGGCGCCCCGACCGCTCGCCGCGGTCGTGCACCTACGAGCAGCTGGAGGAGCCGGTCAGCTTCGACTTGTCGGCGATTTTGCAGGGAGAGGCGCCGGGTGGAGCCCGGCAGCCGGGGGGTTCCGGGGGGTCGTCCCCCCGGACAGACAGCGCCCCGAACGGGCTGGGCTGACTGTCATGGCGGACCCCGGAACTGTCGTGGAAGCGGCCGGCCGCGAGGTGCCGGTCTCCAATCCGGGCAAGGTGTTCTTCCCGCGCACCGGGCACACCAAGCTGGACCTGGTCCGGTACTACCTCGCGGTCGCCGACGGCGCGCTGCGCGGGGTGGCCGGGCGGCCGATGGCGCTCAAGCGGTTCGTGAACGGCGCCGGAGCCGAGCCGTTCTTCCAGAAGCGCGCGCCGGGAAAGCGCCCGGACTGGATCGAGACAGCGCGCCTGAGCTTCCCGTCGGGCCGGACCGCGGACGAGGTGGTGCTGCGGGACGCGGCCGGGCTGGTATGGGTGGTCAACCTCGGCTGCATCGACCTGAACCCGCACCCGGTGCGCGCCGGCGACCTCGACCATCCGGACGAGCTGCGGGTCGACCTCGACCCCGTGCCGGGCGTGGAATGGCCGCAGATCGTGCAGGTCGCCTTGGTGGCCAGGTCCGTGCTGGCGGACTTCGGGCTGACCGCGTGGGCGAAGACGTCGGGGTCGCGCGGCATGCACATCTACGCGCGGATCGAGCCGCGCTGGTCGTTCACCGACGTGCGCCGGGCCGCGGTGGCGGTGGCCCGCGAGATCGAGCGGCGGGTGCCCGAGCTGGCGACCTCCAAGTGGTGGAAGGAGGAGCGGCACGGCGTCTTCGTCGACTACAACCAGAACGCCAAGGACCGGACGGTCGCCTCGGCCTACTCGGTGCGCCCGCTGCCGGACGCCCGGGTATCGATGCCGCTGACCTGGGACGAGGTCCCGTCCTGCGACCCGGCCGAGTTCACGATCGACACGGTGCCCGCACGGTTCGCCGAGCGCGGCGACCCGTGGGAGGGCATGGACGCCGCTGCGGGGTCGCTGGACGCCTTGCTCGAACTGGCGGCGCGTGACGAGGCGGCCGGCCTGCCTGATGCTCCCTGGCCGCCGCATTACGAGAAGCAGACCGGTGAGCCGCCCCGGGTGCAGCCGTCCAAGCGGCGGCCGTCCGGCGGCTCCGCGGGCGCGGGCGGCTCCGCGGGCGCGGGCGGCTCCGCGGGCGCGGGCGGCTCCGCGGGCGCGGGCGGCTCCTCACGTGGCGCGAGCGCCGACGGGCCCGGGCCTGCCCCCACGGGGCGCCGCCAGTCCGTCAAGCCGCTGATCGAGATCGCCCGGGCGGCGACCAGGGCCGAGGCGATGGATGGCCTGGAACGGTGGAAGGCCCGGCAGCCCGGCGTGTGGCCGCACCTGGAGCCCGCCGACGTGCTGGTCGACGCGATGCGCGGGCGCAGCTCCGTGTGGTACCGGATCCGGATCAACCTGGAGCACGTCCCCGAGGCGCTGCGCCCGCCGCAGGAGCCCCTGGAAGTCGACTATGACCCGTGGGCCGGCTTCCGCCCATAGGAACCGCCTACATGATCGCGAAAGATTTTAGTACTTATACGATAGTTTCTCTTCATGGGGAATACTTTTTCACTTCAACGATCCTGACCACCGTCCGTTGCCGGCCACGGGACGCACACGCTGGTGACCCGTGCGGATCTCTGTGACGCCAGAGGCCCGCGCACGCGAACCGGGAAGTGCCCGCGTGCCGGGGGAGACGCCACGCGCACGTTCGGGAAAATCTGTGGGCGCGAAGGCAGCCATCACAGCGGGCGGACGGGCGGACGCGAAACGCGCCGTGACGAAATGTCACGTCAACGTAACATTTACCGTGATTCGCGGGGATATCGTGCTCTCATGCTGATCTCCCCGCACGAGCAGGAGCGGCTGCTCATCCATGTGGCGGCGGGGCTCGCCAGGGAACGCAGGGCGCGCGGCCTCAGGCTGAACTACCCCGAGGCGGCCGCCCTCATCACGTCGTTCCTCCTGGAAGGCGCCCGGGACGGGCGATCCGTGGTGGAGCTGATGTCCGCCGGGCGCCGCGTGCTGACACGCGAGGACGTCATGGACGGCGTGCCCGAGATGCTGACGGAGGTTCAGGTGGAAGCGACCTTCCCCGACGGGACGAAGCTGGTCACCGTGCACGAGCCGATCCCGTGATCCCCGGCGAGATCCTGCACGGCGAGGAGCCGGTCCCGCTCAATGCCGGGCGCGAGCCGCTGATCCTCGCCGTGGCGAACACCGGCGACCGGCCGGTCCAGGTCGGGTCGCATTTCCACTTCGCGCAGGCCAACGCCGCGCTGTGCTTCGACAGAGACGCCGCCTGGGGATACCGGCTGAACATCGCGGCCGGCACCGCGGTGCGGTTCGAGCCTGGCGTGGAACGGGAGGTGAGCCTGGTGCCGCTGGCGGGCCGGCGCGTGGTGCCGGGATTGCAGATCGGCGGCCGGCGGCTTTCCGGCGAGGACGCCAGGCCCGGCACGAACGGGAGGCCCGGCGATGAGTGAGCTCGGCCGGGAACGGTACGCCCTGCTCTACGGGCCGACGGCGGGCGACCGGATCCGGCTGGCCGATACGTCGCTGCTCATCGAGGTCGAGCGGGACTTGTGCGCGGGAGGCGACGAGGCCGTGTTCGGCGGCGGGAAGGTGATCCGCGAGTCGATGGGGCAGGCTCGCGCGACGCGCGCCGAAGGCGCGCCGGACCTCGTCATCACCGGAGCCGTCATCCTCGACCACTGGGGCATCGTCAAGGCGGACGTGGGCGTCAGGGACGGCCGGATCTCCGCGATCGGCAAGGCCGGCAACCCGGACATCATGGACGGCGTGCACCCGGACCTGGTGATCGGGCCGTCTACCGAGATCATGGCCGGCAACGGGCTGATCCTGACCGCGGGCGGCATCGACTGCCACGTGCACCTGATCTGCCCGCAGCTCATCCCCGAGGCGCTCGGCGGCGGCATCACCACGCTGATCGGCGGCGGCACCGGTCCCGCCGAGGGCACGAAGGCGACCACGGTCACGCCGGGAGCCTGGAACCTGGCGCGGATGCTGGAGGTCACCGACGCCTGGCCGGTGAACATCGCGCTGCTCGGCAAGGGCAACACGGTCTCGGAAGAGGCGCTGTGGGAGCAGCTGCGGGCCGGCGCGGCCGGGTTCAAGCTGCACGAGGACTGGGGCTCCACCCCTGCCGCGATCGACGCCTGCCTGCGGGTCTCGATGGCGGCCGGCGTGCAGACCGCGATCCACACCGACACGCTGAACGAGGCCGGTTTCGTCGAAGACACCCTGGCGGCGATCGCCGGACGGCCGATCCACGCCTACCACACCGAAGGCGCGGGCGGCGGGCACGCCCCCGACATCATCACCGTGGCGGGTGCGCCGAACGTCCTGCCATCCTCGACCAACCCCACCCGCCCGCACACGGTGAACACCGTCGACGAGCACCTCGACATGCTCATGGTGTGCCACCATCTGAACCCGGCCGTCCCCGAGGACCTGGCGTTCGCCGAATCGCGCATCCGGCCCTCGACGATCGCCGCCGAGGACATCCTGCACGACATGGGCGCGATCTCCATGATCGGCTCGGACTCCCAGGCGATGGGCCGGATCGGCGAGGTGGTGATCCGCACCTGGCAGACCGCGCACGCCATGAAGCAGCGCCGCGGGCCCCTGGCGGGCTACGGGCCGGTGGCTTCCGACGAAGGCGGCCCGCGGGGCGCGGACAACGCCCGCGCCCGGCGCTACATCGCGAAATACACGATCTGCCCGGCGATCGCGCACGGGCTCGACGACCACATCGGCTCCGTCGAGCCGGGCAAGCTGGCCGACCTCGTGCTGTGGCACCCCGCGTTCTTCGGGGTCCGCCCGCATGCGGTGCTCAAGGGCGGTTTCGTGGCCTGGGCGGCGATGGGCGACGCGAACGCGTCGATCCCGACCCCGCAGCCGGTCCTCCCCCGCCCGATGTGGGGCGCCTACGGCCGCGGGCCGGCGCGCACGTCGGTGTCGTTCGTCTCCGGGACCGCCCTGGAGAACGGCCTGGCGGACCGTCTGGGCCTGGCGCGCGACCTCGTCCCGGTGGCGGACGTCTCCGGGCGCGGCAAGGCCGACATGGTGAACAACGACGCGCTGCCGGACATCACCGTGGACCCGGACACGTTCACCGTGCGGATCGACGGCGAGGTGGTAGAGGCGGCCCCCGCGGCCGAACTTCCGATGGCCCAGCGCTACTTCCTGTTCTGATGAGCGTTCCTGTCCTGATGAGCGCCGGGGTCCTGCTCCTATCCGACGCGCGGTTCCCGGCGGGAGGGCACGCGCACTCCGGAAGCCTGGAGCCCGCCGCGACGGCGGGCATCGTGACCGGCCTGGCTTCTGTTGAGGCGTTCCTGCGCGGGCGGCTGCGTACCGCGGGCATGACCGCGGCTGGCCTGGCCGCCGCCGCGTGCGCGCGCGCCCGTGCCGGGGATCCCGCCTGGGGCGAGCTCGACGCGGAGGCGGACGCGCGGATCCCCTCGCCC
>Ga0209061_1005858_pt1 | contig 10374 bp, 9 predicted proteins | sample Coa_R1_10_FD_187157 | JGI IMG/M metagenome (GOLD analysis project Ga0209061, IMG submission 187157) | Surface soil microbial communities from Centralia Pennsylvania, which are recovering from an underground coalmine fire - Coalmine... | ecosystem: Environmental > Terrestrial > Soil > Unclassified... | reverse complement strand
AGGCGCTGAAGCACCTGAACATGTCGCCAGCCTCGACGACGGTGATCGTGCAGGGCTTTGGCAATGTGGGATCGCACTCCGCGAAGCTGCTGTGGGACAAGGGCTACAAGATCGTCGGCATCGCCGAGTACGACGGCGGCATTTACAACCCCAACGGCATGGACATCAGCGAGCTGCTGGAGTGGAAGGCACGGCACGGATCGATCCACGGATTCAAGGGCGCCGATCACGCGACGGTGTCCTCGCTTCTGCGGCGTTACGATCCCGCGCGCATCCGCGGGCTGTCCGCCGACGACTGGCTGGGAATCGCTACCGGCCACCGAATCTGACACCGTACCTGGCGATTTGACCGCGACAGTTAGGTCATCGATCGACAACTGTGGCGAATGTGGTTGCAGCACAAGCCGTAACGAAAGCATTTGTGGTGGCCGTAATCGGACGCCGTTGATCGGCAAACAGGAGGCCAGAAATGCGATAGAAACGGATCGCCGGTAATACGTTTCGTTCTTGCACATCGCGGGTACAGACAGGCCGGTTGAATTGACAGTGCGAGCTAGAGACGAGAGTGAGGGCCTGATGAAATCCCAACCGAGAATCGCATTCGCGCTGTTCGGCGGTGCCGCCGTGCTGTCGCTGGCAGTCGGATGCGGCGGAGGCGAAAAGGGCGGGCCGACAACCACCACAACCACGACGACACCAACGACGACGACGAGCGTAAGCCTGATCCCGCCGTCGTCGGCGCCAGCGCCTGCGCCGGGCGGCCCAGGTGGCGGTGGAGGCGTTCCCGGTGGTCCGACCGGTGGCGGCGGCCCAGGTGGCGGTGGCGGAAGCATCCCCGGCGGCCCCACCGGTGGCGGCGGTCCCGGCGGGGGCGGTGGCCAGATCCCCGGCGGCCCCACCGGTAGCGGCGGTCCCAGCGGGGGCGGTGGCCAGATCCCCGGAGTCGGTGGCGGCGGTGGCGGGCCGGGCGGCGGCGGCGGCTGCATCGGCAACATCTGCGGCGGGTGGCCGTGATCGCCCGCTGCGGCTAAGCATTCCGGGCCCGCGCTTGGCGGGCCCGGGAACATAGCCACCGCCGCAGTTTCCGAACGACTGCCCTTCACGCGGGCGCCCGGTTTAAGGTTCGGCCATGGCCAAGCTCAGGTTCGGATACTTCATCGCACCGTTTCACCGCGCCGGAACCAACCCGACGCTGGCATTGCAGCGTGACCTGGAGTTCGTCGAGAATCTCGACGCGCTGGGCTTCGACGAAGTATGGATCGGCGAGCACCACTCGGCGGGCAGCGAGATCATCAGCTCACCGGAGATCTTCATCGCCGCGGCCGCCCAACGCGCGCAACGGATCCGGTTCGGCACCGGCGTCATCTCGCTCGCGTATCACAATCCGCTGTGGGTCGCCGACCGGCTCATGCTGCTCGATCACCTCACCCACGGCCGGGTGATCGGCGGGATGGGACCCGGTTCACTGCCGACCGATTCCGCGATGATCGGACTGAATCCCACCGACACCCGCGAGCTTCTGGAAACCAACCTCGACATCGTCGTGCGGCTGCTAGCGGGGGAGAGCGTCACCGCCAAAACCGCCACCCACGAGCTGTTCGACGCCCGGCTGCAACTTGCCCCGTACTCCGACGGCGGCATCCCGCTGGCGGTCGCCGCGGTCGCCTCGCCGACCGGTGCGCGGTTGGCCGGCAAGCACGGCATCGGCCTGTTGTCCATCGGCGCGACGCTGACCATCGAAGGCTTCGATGCACTCGCCTACCACTGGGGCATTGTCGAAGAGCGCGCCGCGGCATTCGGCACGCAAGTCGACCGCAGCAACTGGAGCCTCGTCGGGCCCTTCCACATCGCCGAGACCGACGAGCAGGCCCGCGCCGACGTGAAATTCGGCATCGAGCCGTGGTTCCACTACTTCCAGAAGGTGGCGGCGTTCCCGCAGATGACCATGCCGGGGGATCGGCTCGACGAAATGATCGACATCATCAACGACAACGGCGCCGGGGTGATCGGCACCCCGGAGCGGGCCCGGGCACAGGTCCAGCGGCTGTGGGATCAGTCCGGCGGATTCGGCTGCATGCTGCAGATGGCGCACGAGTGGGCCAATCCCGCGGCCACCAAGCGGTCCGCCGAGCTGTTCGCCGCCGAGGTGATGCCGCATTTCCAGGGTCAGGCGCAACCCACCCTCGATGCCGCCGCGCGAGCCAGCGATGTGCGAGAAGGCTTGGCGCAGACCCAACTTCAGGCCATCGACCACATGACCAAGAAGTACCAAGACGAAATCCGCTGAGCAGACACAGAATCGCACGATCCGAAGCTCGGACGTGCGATTCTGTGTCTGCTCGCGCTGGCTAGTCTTCCTTGCGGATCAGCCGCCACAACGCCTCACGGTCGGGCGCCAGCAGCTCCTCGATCCGCGGATGGTTCACCTCGGCGACGATGATCTCGCCGACCTCTTGGTGGACGTCGCTGAAGATGCCGTGCGATTTCATCTTTTCGGTCTGGTACAGGTTGTCCTCGGTCGGCGTGACGTAATGCACCCAATCGGCCTTGAACCGGGTCACCAGCCAGAGATGGATCAACGTCATCAGGCGCTTCTGACGCAGCTTCTCTTCGAAGGTGTTCTGGTCACGCACCGTCAGGATGTTGACCTCGCGCCGGTCTTGGAACTGACCGAAGATCACGTTGGCAAGCCGCTCCTCGGCGTCGCTGCCTTCCCGGTAGATGACCAGCTCGAGCAGCTCGGAGCCGGCGCGCTGCGGGCGCAGCTGCACGCGCAGCTTCTCCCCAAGCTGGTAGTGCTCGCTCCACATCGCCAGCCATTCCTCCAGCAGCTTCTTGGGCACCTCGGTCTGCACGAGATGCTGGTGCTGGGTGGAGCCCTTGCCCATCGCCTTGGTGGTGGCCGTGCGCCCCGACGAGGCCAACAGCGCGGCGTCGCTGCGCGGCCCACCGACCAGGGTTTGCGGTGTGCGGTACGGCGACTCGACCAGGCGCAGCTGGCGTTGCAGGCGAGCCAGCGCCAGCATGCCGTCCTGCCGCAGCGAGGTGGCGAACTCTTCGGCCGCGAGGCCGTCGATCTGGTGACCGCCGTAGGTGATGAAGTTGAAGACGAACCCCAACTTGCCGAGTTCTTCTGGGAAGGCCCGCATTTCGTCATCGGTCATGCCGGTGGTGTCCCAGTTGAACGACGGCGAGAGGTTGTAGGCCAGCATCTGGTCCGGATACACGGCATGGATCGCCTCGGCGAACTCCCGGGCGTCGGCGAGGTCCGCGGTCTTGGTCTCCATCCAGAGCAGGTCGGCGAACGGCGCCGCGGCAAGCGACTTGGCGATCGCATACGGGATGCCGCCCCGCACCTGGTAATAGCCTTCGGGCGTCTTCGCCAGCTCGCAGTCCCACCGGGCGTCGGCGCCCAATTCCCTGGCCTTCTGCCGCGCGGTGTACAGCGACGCGGTGGCGGCGAACTCCCGCCATTCCGCGGCGCTCATGTCGCGGGCTTCGTCCTCGCTCTCGGCGAATTCGAGTACCTCGGCCACGGCCTCGCCGTAGGTCATCAACCCGGCGTCGTCCTCCCACACGTCGACGAACCGCGCCTCGACCTTGTCGTAGAGCGCGTCGAGCGACTGCTGGGCGCCGTTCTGCTGCCATTTGCCGGCCGCCTCGGCGATCAGGTCGGCGATGCCCCGGCGTTCCAGCCAGGCGTCGGCGGCGGCGTACTCACCGTCGGGAAGGGCGTAGAGCAGGTGACCATTGAGTTCCTTGACGCCCAGCTCGTAGAAGCGCCGCATCATCGCCAGGAAACACGACTTGTACGACGGGATCTTCACGTTGGTGGCGCCGAGCAGGAACGGCTGGTCGCGCTCGTCGGCGCGGCTGTCGATCAGGTTGCCCGCCTCGGCGTCGGTGCGCGCGACGATGATCCCGGGCACCCGCATCACGTCGAGCTGGAAGCGGGCGGTGTTGAGCCGCTTGATCTGTTCGTCGGACGGCACCAGAACCTTGCCGCCCTGGTGTCCGCACTTCTTGGTGCCGGGGCGCTGGTCCTCGATGTGGTATCCGGGAACGCCGGCTTCGACGAAGCGCCGGATCAGGTTCCGCACGTGTGGATCGCCGCCGTGGCCGGTGTCGGCGTCGGCGATGATGAACGGCCGGAAGTCGACGGCGGGGGTGGCGGCCCGTTCGGCTTCGCTCATGCGCTGGCGCAGATACTCCTGGTTGCGGTCGGCGGTCAGCAGGGCACGCACCAGCCCGGCGGCCTCCTCCGGCACCTGACTCAGCGGGTAGCTGGCCAGGTCGGGCCCCGGGTCCTCGGTGGTGGACCCCTTCGCGGACGTCGCCCAGCCCCCGAGGTAGATGCCCTCGATGCCCATCCGCTTCATGGTCACCGCCTGCCCCGGCGAATAGGGGCCGAACGTGGTGATGCTCTTGCGTTGGGCGAACAGCTCGCGCAGGCGCCGGTAGAACGCCTCCGCCGCCTGCCTCGCCACGGTGTAGTCGGTGCGGATCGTGCCGCGCTGCTCTACGACCTGGCGGGCGGTGTAGAGACGAGTAATGCCGTCGAAGCGCGGACTGTCGAAGTACCGCTGGGTGGCTGCGACGTCGTCCTCGAACGGGGTGCGGGTCTCGGTGTCCGCTTCAATGGTGGTGGCCATGGTTTGACGCTCCTGTTCAGCGGCGATCCCCCCAGACGACACGAGTCTAGCCCGGGTGGGTTGTCCTGCCTGTTGTTTCACCTGATACCCACAAGCGCCGCCGGATTCACGGTGCCGCCTGCACCGGCCACGTTAGACCGCCAGGGCGCCAGAATCGTCGATGGTGCGCAAAACCATTGGCACACAAGCGGATAAGGCTTATCAATTCGCTCATAACTAGTTTGTGTCCCGGTTCTGGCCACACCGAAGCGCCGCAATGTCGGCGGCTTGACCTTGTTTCCGGTTCACCGCTCGATCAGTACCCTGATATCAACACGGCAACACTAAGAAAATCCTGGCTTTCTCCGGCGCTCGCTTCGCCTTGGGTAGGTTCGCAGCGTGCCCGGCCTCACTAACCGCCAGATCCTGCTCCGTCGCCGCCCGACTGGTCTGGTACAGCCCGGGGACACCGAGCTGGTCGTGTCGCCGGCGCCCGAACCCGCCGACGGCGAGGCGCTGGTCCGCACCACCTATGTGGGAATTGACGCCGCAGTCCGAACGTGGCTCAACGACCAGCCGAGTTATCTGCCCCCGGTCCAGCTGGGCGAGGTCATCCGCGCGGCCGGGATCGGCGAGGTGGTCAAGACCCGCTGCGATGTCTACGCCGTCGGCGACGTAGTGACCACCCTGACGGGCTTTCAGGAATACGTGATCGTGCGCGACGACGTGTTCACCACACCTGTCCCGGGGCCGGGGGTGGACCAACTCGCGGTGATGTCGGTCTACGGCCCGACCGGGGCCACCGCCTACTTCGGCATGACCGGTATCGGCCGGCCCCAGGCGGGAGAGACGGTGGTCGTCTCGGCCGCCGGCGGCGCCACCGGCTCGGTGGCCGGGCAGATCGCCAAGATCGCCGGCGCGCGGGTCGTGGGGATTGCCGGCGGGCCCGAGAAGTGCCGGGCGGTGGTGGAGGACTTCGGGTTCGACGCATGCATCGACTACCGGGCGGGCGACCTGGCCGCCGCGCTCAAGCAGCACTGCCCCCGGGGCGTCAACGTGTACTTCGACAATGTCGGCGGGCCGATCCTTGACGCGGTGCTGGGCCGGCTGGCGCACAAGGCGCGGGTCGTGCTGTGCGGCGTCATCTCCAGCTACCTGACCGGTGAGCATCCGGGCCCGGCGAACTATGTCAACCTGCTGTCCAAAACCGCCCTGATGCAAGGGTTTAACGCACTCGACGAGTGGGGCCGCTTCGACGAGGCCTTCACCGCGTTACGCCAGTGGGAGCAACAAGGCCTGCTCAAGCACCGCGAGACCGTCTACGAGGGCATCGAGTCCTGCGTCGACGCCCTCAACGGGCTCTTCACCGGGGCCAACATCGGCAAGATGCTCGTCAAGGTCGGCGAACCGGGCTGACCGGAGGTCAAATCCACACGTAGAGGCGAGGATTGGCGCCGCCGCGCGGTCCCTCACGCGCGAACGAAACCGGCATTTCGAGCCCGGCGAGTTTGACGGTGATCGCCCCCGAATCGGCCGACACGGCGACGATCGTCCCGAGGTCGTATCTGCGCTCGTCGTCCCACCGGATGGCGGCGCGACGCCCGAGATGGTGCACAGACAAGTCCTCGGGTGCGACTTCGGTAGGCCCTGCCGGCAATGGCTCAGCGCTCAGCTGGTCGACGGGCGCTACCGCCTCGGAATCGTCGGACCACGCCCGGTCATTGCCGAAGTACTCCACGTCGTCGCTGCGTTGAAGTCGTTCCAACCGGGACTTGGTCTTCTGCGAGTCGACGGGATCGTCGACCCAGAGCTTCCAGCCTTTCGGCGGCGGCGGCCAGGACGGATCAGGCGACCAGTCAGGTGGCGGCACCCAACCCTCGGGCGGCTTGGGCCAGTTGGGGGGAGGGTTGTATCGCATCGACAGTCGCCCCTCTGAAGTGAGAGTTCGAAACTAACCAACGATAGCCGAGCGCGGACGCGACGCCGCTCACCCACACGCAGCAATCCGACCGGTCATACACTGACCGATCGTGGGAATTCTGGTCGGCCTCGCGCCGTGGATCGTCTATTGGGTCCTTGTCGGTAACGTCCCGTTCGCCGTCTCGGTGTTGGTCGCATTGGCGGTCGCTATCGCCGCCTGGACGCTGGGGCGGGCCCGAAGAGCGCCGCGAGGCACGCTCGAAATCGGGGCCGTCGGAACGTTTGTGGTGCTGGCGGCTCTCACGTTCACGATGAGCCAGGCTTTCCACGAGCGGTGGCTGCAGCCGCTGAGCTACGCAGCGCTGTTCGCGCTGGCACTGGCCGGAGTGCTGATCGGCAAGCCGTTCGTCGCCGAGGCTGTGGGAACAGACCGGTCCGCCGACGCGGTCAGGAACGAGGCGGTCGGGCGGGTCACCACGTTGCTTACCTGGATGTGGGTCGCCGTCTTCGCAGCAATGACGGTGTCGTCACTGATCCCATCCCTCGCCGCGGCCGACGCCACCGTTATCGACTCGAGCAGGCCCTTGTCCTTCACCTGCTACTGGGTCATCCCGGTCACGCTCTTCGCGCTGGCGGCCCTCGCGTCGAACATCCTGTTCACCACGATGACGAGCGCCTCGGACAACGTTGCGCGCAAGACGACGTTCGTTGCCTACGACGAAGCGACGATCGACGAGCTCTATTACCTGGCTCAAGAACACGTCAAGCGTGAAGTCGGCGCCGGCAAGGAGCCCTACGACATCAAAGTCGGGGGATTGGGGACGCCGTTGGTGGGTGATGACTCCAAGAAGTCGTGGCCCGCGACGTACAAGGTCCGCGAACGGCGGGCCTGACGAGCCGACGCGGCCGTAAACGGGTCTTCCGCGACGGCCCTGTCGCATTAAAGTGATCGCTATGCCGGCCTCGTCTAACCTGTGGGACGGGGGACACGCGTCACTCAGTCGCAGGCGGGCACGACGGATGAGCCGGCGCTTTGCCGGGGTGGGCGTCGGAATTCCAGCGTCGCGCCTCCAAGAGATCGCAGCCGGTGCGCCCTTCCTCTCCGACGAATTGGTCGACGTCAACTTCGCGCTGACCGCGACGGAGATCATGCGCCAGCAGCGTCACGCGAAGTTGAGGCGCAGGCGCCGCGACGTCATACATTGGCTCATCGTCGCCGGTCTGGTTCTGGCTTCCCTGAACCTGCTCATGTGCATGGCCTACGTCTTCATCACGCTGGTGATGCACGAGTCGCCGTTGTGAGGTCGGTGGCATCCTGGCCATGTGGGTTTGCTGTTCCGGTTGGCCGAGTTCCTCATTCTGGCGCTGCCGCTGGCCGGGGCGGTCATTGCGGTGATCAAGGCTTTTACTCGCGCGCGAGACCAGGCCGACCGGACCGTGTCCTCGCCCGGCACCGCCAACCCGGCGGCGCGGTGGCGGTCGCTGACCCGGGTCATAGCGGAGCACGACCGAACGGACACGCGCTGGCTGGAGTACGAACTGGACGTCGCCAAGCTGCTGGAATTCCCACTGATGACCGACATGCGCCACCCGCTGACGATCGACTTCCACAAGGCCAAGCTCCGGGCTGACCTGCTGCGACCGGCCAAAGCCGAAGATTTGCTCGACGACAGCGACGCGGCCGGCCGCTACCTGGCGGCTGTCGAAGACTATGTCACCGCATTCAATATTGCCGAAGCGGAGGCAAAACGCCTGCGCCGCAACAACTTCTCCCGAGACGATCAGCAGCGCATCGCGCGCGCCGAACACCTGCTGCGGGTGGCGTCCGACGCCGGCGCGACACCACAGGAGCGCCAGAGCGCATACGACGTTGCCCGCAAAGAACTCGACGGCCTCATCGTATTGCCGGCCGCGACGCAGGCGAGTATCGAGCGCGGAATCTCCGGCGAGATAAACGGTCAATGACCGCCGGACCGCGGCTGCACCGGCCCCGAGCGCCGCTCGCCGACTACATCGACTACTTCGGGTACTGGGCGCGCGAGACGGGCAACCCGCACAGGAGTGATGCGCAACACTGCTGCGGTTTTCAAAACCACTGCATATCAATAGATCTCGTGATGCCGCACACAGATTCGCCGGGGCACGCCGTCCCGGCGCCTAAACTGCGGGTATGGATCGAGGCGCCCCGCAGCAATCCGTGACCGGTCAGGGCTTGCTACAGATCGAGGACTGCCTGGACGCCGAGGGCGGCGTCTCGCTGCCTGCGGATGTCAACCTGATTTCTCTGATTGACCGCAACATCGCGAATGTCGGTGACTCGATCGCGTATCGCTATCTGGACTACAACCGTTCCAGTGATGGGCAGGCCGTCGAGCTGACCTGGATTCAATTCGGTATCCGACTACGGGCCATCGGTGCGCGCCTGCAACAGATTGCCGCACGGGGGGATCGGGTCGCAGTCCTCGCGCCGCAGGGGCTCGACTACGTGGCCGGGTTCTACGCGGCGGTCAAGGCGGGAACCATCGCCGTACCGTTGTTTGCGCCGGAGCTGCCGGGCCATGCCGAACGCCTCGACATCGCGCTTCGCGATGCCCGACCCGCGGTTGTCCTGACCACGGTTGCGGCGACCGATGCCGTCGGTGCGTATCTGGACACGTTGCCGCGCAACCAGCGACCGCAAACCCTCGTCATCGACCAGATACCCGACGCGGCGGCCGATGCGTTCGTCCCGGCCCCCATCGACATCGACGACATTTCGCATCTGCAGTACACCTCCGGGTCGACGCGGCCTCCAGTCGGCGTCGAGGTCACGCACCGGGCGGTCGGCACAAACCTGATACAGATGATCCTGTCGATCGACCTGCTGGACCGAAACACTCACGGCGTCAGTTGGCTACCGCTCTACCACGACATGGGTCTGTCGATGATCGGCTTTCCTGCGGTGTACGGCGGACACTCCACCTTGATGTCGCCAACCGCGTTTCTGCGTCGGCCACAGCGCTGGATCCATGCGATGTCTGCCGAGTCGCGGCACAGCCGAGTGGTCACCGCCGCGCCGAACTTCGCGTACGAGTGGACTGCACAGCGTGGCCTACCGGCGGAGGGCGAGAACGTCGATCTGAGCAATGTGGTGCTGATCATCGGTTCCGAACCGGTCAGCATCGATGCGATCACTGCGTTCAACGAGGCGTTCGCGCCGTACAGGCTGCCGTGCACCGCCTTCAAGCCCTCATACGGGATGGCGGAGGCAACCCTGTTCGTCTCGACCATCGATCCGGCTGCGCAAGCGTCGGTGGTGTATCTCGACCGCGAGCAACTGGGCGCCGGTCATGCCGTGCGCGTCGCCGCGGACGCCCCCAATGCGGTGGCGCAAGTGTCCTGCGGCCGGATCGCCCGCAGCCAGTGGGCCGTGATCGTCAACCCCGACACCGGCGAGGAACTGCCCGACGGTGAAGTCGGCGAAATCTGGTTGCAGGGCAACAACATCGGCCGCGGTTACTGGGGACGGCCCAACGAAACCCGGCTAGCCTTCGGTGCCAAGGTGCGGGCCCGGCTTTCCGAAGGCAGCCACGCCGACGGCTCACGCAGCGACGGCACCTGGCTGCGGACCGGGGACCTGGGCACGTATCTCGACGGTGACCTCTATGTCACCGGACGGATCGCCGATCTGGTGACAATCGACGGCCGCAACCACTATCCGCAGGACATCGAGGCCACCGCTGCCGAGGCATCGCCGACGGTGCGGAAAGGTTACGTCGCCGCCTTCACAGTGCCGGCGAACGACGACGACAGCGCCACCCGCCTAGTGATCGTTGCCGAACGC
>Ga0209061_1005854_pt1 | contig 10380 bp, 10 predicted proteins | sample Coa_R1_10_FD_187157 | JGI IMG/M metagenome (GOLD analysis project Ga0209061, IMG submission 187157) | Surface soil microbial communities from Centralia Pennsylvania, which are recovering from an underground coalmine fire - Coalmine... | ecosystem: Environmental > Terrestrial > Soil >... | reverse complement strand
AAGAGGCCCACCCTATGGACGAGGAGTTTTTAGAGGCCATGGAGTACGGAATGCCGCCCACCGGAGGACTTGGCGTAGGCATCGATCGCTTGGCCATGGTGCTTACAGGCGCCGAGTCGATTCGAGATGTGATCTTCTTCCCCGCCATGCGGCCGGAAAAACCCCACACGCCACGCTAGGCAAGCGCTTAGGTATACTACTTCAATCCGCGTTGCTGAGGGCGAACCATGAGTAAACAGACCAAGACGGCTGCACAAAACACAAAGACCCGCCAGGTGGTTGCGGTCAATCGCCGTGCCCGTCACGACTACGAGATCGGCGAGACCTACGAGGCCGGCATCGCGCTAGTTGGCACCGAAGTGAAATCGCTTCGAGCCGGCCGCGTGAACTTTCAGGACGCCTTCTGCAAAATCGAAAACGGCGAAGCCTGGCTCTATAACATGCACATCTCCCCCTATGAGCAGGGCAATCGCTATAACACCGATCCCAAACGCCGGAGAAAACTGCTCCTCCATCGTTATGAAATCGAGCGTCTGCGCGCCGCCGCCGAACAGAAAGGCCTCACCATCATCCCGCTCTCCATTTTCTTTGAACGCGGTTTTGCCAAAGTGGAGATCGCTCTGGCGCGCGGGAAGAAGCTCTACGACAAACGCGAAAGCATCGCCGAGCGTGACCGAGAAAGAGAAGCCCTTCGTCAAGCCGCCGGTCGCGAGTGAACATTCAATAAAGCCCTCCTAAAAACTAAGCAGGAAAGAGCGACACCGACGGCGTAACTGTTCCGTAGTCTATACGAACTCTATCTCGCATTGCTTTGAGCTTTAAAGGCTTACCAAGAGCTATCACATTCCAGAGCGGAAGCACGAGTCCGTTTGTCCTTTCAACCTGCTTCGCAAGGGCGTTTTTTTAGAGAGAGTGTGCGGAACCTGAGCGCTTCAAAAAGGATACGATAGAACTCGAATTGGGTCCTCCTCCCTTGAAGGAGCGGAGGTCCATTCAAAACGGAGGAGAACATGGAAAATCGCGTTGTGCTGATCTTGCATGGCTGGGGTGGCAATGCACCGGAGCATTGGCAGGAGCACCTTTATGAACGGCTCGCGGCCGAACAGGTTCCCGTGTATTATCCCGAAATGCCCAATCCAAGTGCCCCAGAGCTGAACGCCTGGCTTAACACCATACGTCGCGAAATCGGCATGATTCGCGACCATCACGAGGGGGAGCCGCTCACAGTCGTAGCCCATAGTCTTGGGTGCATTGCCTGGATTCATCTGGTGAGTAGCTGTGGAACGGATGCCGACCCTATAGCGGAACGGGTTCTGTTGGTAGCTCCTCCCTATATCATGCCACAAGCCCCACCCACAGAAGCTCCCGTCGGCGTCACCAGCTTCTATCCCCTGCCCATCTATCCGGGGGTGTTGCATGCCGTCTGCCCACAAACCGTTCTTATCGCCTCTAACAACGACGACTACGCCACCTTCGACCAGAGCGCCGGTTTAGCGCAGGCTCTCGGCATCCCAATCTACAAACTTGAAGGGGCCGGCCATATCAGTCCCTACTACGGCTATGGGAAGTGGCCTTGGGTTGAAGAGTGGTGCCTAGGGCGTGCGGAGCTGCCACCACAACCTAGATAAGCGTACGGCTTCTCGACGGCATCTCGGGCTTCACCGAGCCTCCCAACAAAGGGGAGGGCGGCAGTTGTTGCGCCTCCAACACCCTAGCAGCTTGTCTGTAAAACCGTGCAGAGACCAAAGGATTTGTTCCTCCTATAACAGGAATCGCCTGCCCATTTGGCGAATGTAATATAAGGTTTAGAAAGAAGGAAAATCCATTCCCTGACTTCAGCATCGGAGGTAAAACCCTATGGCGAAAAAACAGCTCAATGTCGCCCTCATCGGCTACCAGTTCATGGGCAAAGCGCACAGCAACGCCTATCGGCAGGTAGCACGCTTTTTTGACATCGAAGTCGAACCCGTCCTCAAAGTGATCTGCGGACGCCACGAACAGAAAGTGCGGGCCGCTCAAGAACGCTTTGGGTGGCAAGAGTATTCCACAAACTGGGAAGATGTGGTGGCGCGAAACGATATTGATATTATAGACATTGGAACTCCTAACAACACCCACGCGCAGATCGCCCAAGCCGCTTTGAAAGCAGGCAAACATGTGCTCTGCGAAAAGCCGCTTGCCACCACCCTAGAAGACGCACGCGCTTCCTACGAACTCGCTAAAAAGAGCGGTCTCGTTCACGGCATCTGCCATAACTACCGCTTTGTGCCGGCCGTGGCCTACATCGCTCAACTCGTGCGCGAGGGGCGCATCGGCAAAGTGCGCCATTTCCGCGCTACCTACCTCCAAGACTGGATAGTAGACCCCAATGTGCCCCTCGTATGGCGTCTCGATAAAAGCATTGCCGGTAGCGGCTCGCACGGCGACCTGAACGGACACCTCATAGATACCGCTCGATTCGTTATGGGCACCGAGTTCGCCGAGGTCATCGGGCTGCAAGAGACGTTCATTAAAAAACGCCCGCTCCTCGCCGACACCGAAGGAGGCTTGGCCGGCTTTAAGGCCGCCCAAGATATGGGAGAGGTAACCGTAGACGATGTTACGGCCTTTCTTGCCCGACTAGAAAACGGCGCGACTGCCACTTTCGAGGCCACCCGCCTTGCTCCGGGTCGTAAAAACCATCACCGCTGGGAAATTAACGGAGAAAAAGGCTCCATCGTGTTCAACCAGGAGCGCATGAACGAGTTCGAGATATATCTTACCGATGACCCCCAGGGCGTTCAGGGCTTCCACCTTGTTCAGGCCACCGAAAGCTTCATGCCCTATATGAGCGCCTATTGGCCGGTTGCCCATATCATCGGCTACGAGCATACCTTCATCAATCTTGTGCACGACTTCCTTTTGGCCATCGTGCGCGGCACCCCATTTACCCCGAGCTTCGAGGATGGCTATAGGAACCAAGCTGTGCTCTCAGCCGTAGAACGTTCCTGCGAGACACGACAATGGACCAAACCCGAAAAGTAACAGCATGATCGAGCAGATATGGGCGCCCTGGAGGCTGCAGTACATTGAATCGGCGGGAAAGTCGGAGCGATGTATCTTTTGCGACTTTCCCGCCCAAGGCGAAGCCCACGATGCCGATAACCTTATCGTGCATCGAAGTCCCTATGGCTTTCTCATTCTCAATGCCTTCCCCTACAGCAACGGCCATCTCATGGTGGTTCCCTTTCGCCATACCACCTCGATGGAAGACTATAGCGATGAGGAGCTTCTCGATATCATGAAGCTCACCCGGCTAAGCCTACGGCTGCTGCAAATCGCCTACCATCCGGAGGGGTTCAACACCGGGCTTAACATCGGGCGCGTGGCCGGGGCCGGCATCGCGAACCATCTTCATTGGCACATCGTGCCGCGATGGAACGGAGATACCAACTTCATGACGGCGGTGTCCGGTATTCGCGTTATTCCTGAACGGTTAGAAAACACCTACAAGCGTCTTCGCCAAGCGCTGCCGGAAGCTCTAAAGCAGGAAAAAAGCGACCTAGGAACTTCCTAACGATCGCTTGCGTACAGGAAATTGCTTCTTGAATAGATTGGGTTTGGGTGTTGGTTTTTTAGGTCTTCCCCCTTGGCTTGGTGGGGAAGACCTAAATTGTTCGTCGGGCTGTTGGCGACGCTATGCCTAAAGGGATGCGCAACACGAACGGCGGCTCCCTTGCCGCAGCTCTTCTTATGGGGCTATTAGCACTTTGACGAACGGAACCTGTCGCTGTCGCATGGCCTGTAACATCTCCACCGCCTGAGCCAGTGGCACCTTGTGTGAAATGAGTGGCTGTACATTGAACTGCTTGGATGCCATGGCGGAGAGCGCGGTATGCCAGTCGTCCGAGGTAGTGTAAACTCCGTACTCCGAGTTCCACGTGCCCACCACCGACACCTCGCGTCGCATTATTTGCGACAGCAGCGATGCCGGCAGCACCACGTCGGCGGACGGATTGCCGAGCAGAACAACATGCCCGCCCCTTCCACAGGCGCTGCACGCTTGAATCAGAGTGGCCGGCACGCCAGCGGCCTCAATACAGACATCGGCCCCCTGTGACCTCGTCTCTCTCTCAATGCAGCTTACGGGGTCTTCCTCTTTCGCCGAAAAGGCCATCGAAAACCCTAAGCTTTTGGCCACAGCAAGTTTCTCTTCCTCAATATCGAACAAGAGGGTTTTCACCGCTCCCCCCAAGCGAGCCCACAGCGCGGCGAGCAGCCCAATAGGGCCGCAACCGAAGACCGCCACGGTAAGCCCGGTGAGGTTGCGACCGGTGCGCCGCAGCGCATGGAGGGCTACGGCAGCCGGCTCGGTCATCGCCGCCTCTTCTAGCGATACCCCTTCAGGCACCGGCAGGAGATTACGTGCTGGCGCCACCACATACTCCGCGAAGGCTCCGTTCTCACGCGAACCAAGATAGCTATAACGGAGGCACTGCGCATAGTGTCCTCGCTCGCAAGCCGAGCAGTGATCACACCAAATAAGAGGAAACACGGCTACCGCTTGCCCCTTTTCAAACCCCTCCACATCGGGGCCGCAGAGGTCAACCGTACCGGCAAACTCGTGCCCGCACACCAACGGAAACCGGTAGGTTCCTTTCTCGAAGAGCCGTGGAATGTCCGAACCACAAACCCCACAATAGCCCACCCGTATCCTTACCTGGCCTGGGCCCGGCTCCGGACAGGGCAGCGGCTCCAAACGCACATCTCCAACTTGGTGAAGCACAAGGGCATGCATGGTTTTCATGACTTTAGAGGCCTCTCTTGGCGTTGTTGCATTCCTTCCCGGATGGCCTGTTCAATACGACGCATGTTTTCTAACCGCGGCCTATCTGAAGCAAAGAGACTGCTAGTGCCGACAACGAGGATATCGGCGCCTGCAGCTACCATGCGAGGGATGTTGGTAAAACTGACATTGCCATCCACCTGAATCGGCAACTGGGAAAAGCCTCTCTCATCGAGCCAGCGGCGACAATCGCTTATCTTACGGATGGCCGAGGTGGTAAGAACTTGCCCGGCAAAACCGGGGTTTACCGTCATGATAAGCACAAAATCTATCAACTCTCGCACATATTCGAGCGCGGAGAGCGGAGTTGCCGGGTTCAACGCCACCCCTGCCTGAATTCCGTGGGCGCGAATGAGGCTGAGCACACGGTCGAGATGCCGTGTGGACTCGGCATGTACCGAGATGGATTGAACTCCGATCTTTGCCAATCGCTCGATAAAAAGCTCGTTATGCTCCACCATGAGATGGACATCGAAGGGAAGGCGGGTTAAAGCGCGCAGATGCTCCACGGTGACGAGGCCGAGGGGCATGTTCGGCACGAAATGGGTATCCATAATATCCATGTGGAGCCAATCCACGCCCAGCATCTCCAGTTCGCGCACCTCATCGGCAAGATGAGTTTGGTCGGCGCACATCATGGAGGGCGCAATGCGTACGGGTCGAGAGGGTGTCGGCAATGGCGTGGCATCCGGTGGGCGGGCGGTGAAGTGTTGTTTGAGATAGCGTAACGAGCTACGCAGCTGAGTCTCCAAAAGCGGGTCGGTATAGTCTCGCCCGCGCTTAGGCCCGCCGATCTCGAGGTAGCCTACCACCTCGGAGACAGGAAGATGATGCGCATGTTGATAGAGCAGATCGCGAAAGGTGGCTATCTCAATCACGCCACGCAGACGTTCCTCTTCCGAGAACCCAAAGGTCGCCTCGAAGCGGGCATCGGTGTTCTTAAGATGGATTTCGTAGAGAGCAAACAGAGCGGCTTCAAAGAGAGCCTGCGGAGCATAGACCAGGGCGCCTCTTCTGTCTATGTAGGCATGGGCGATGTCCACACAATAACCCACCCGTGCCGTGTTGGAAAGATGGGCGGCATGATAGGCGTTTAGCTCCTCGGCCAGTTCCCGAATCTCGTCGGGGGTCGTGGGTGGCTCGGCAAGGCACGACATCGGCTCAATGGTAAGCCAGCGCACTCCCTTTTCATGGGCGTAGTGCATAAGCTCTTTCATGTGGCGCACGTAGCAGGCGAGGCCGGCGGGTTTGAAGTCCATCTCATCCCGCAGTACGGCACCGGGGTTGGAGCCTACAGCAGAGGCACCGAGCAGAGCACCTACCTCGATGAGTCGTTCATAACAACGTCGTGCTACCCGCTCATACCCTGCCTCTTTCCGAAAGAAGCCGCCGAGTTCTCGATGGGCGGTAAAGAGACTGCGGATACAAATGCCGTGGGCATCCGCTTCGGCACGCAGTTGCAGAAAAACCTCATCGGGCAGGTGGTACAGTTCAAAGAAAGTGCCGAGCTGCAGAAAACGAACCCCCTCCTCTTTCATAACCCGGAAGAGCCATGAGAAAGAGTAGCGATACTCAATGGGGTCGCTCTTCACCCCCACAGCAAGCGAAAGCGGTGTCGCCGCTGTTTCTGGCTCGGTGACCGCGGGCAACCTCCGAGAGCTTTTTGTGCTTTTCATAGTTTCTGTTATACCTTCTTCTGTGCAGAGAAGTGTTTATGACTTCCATTTGACAGTTCCGGAAGGAGTATGTTATACTTAATCCATTAACCTAACGATAGGTTAAACGCTCGAACGATGTACCACAGCCATGAGCTTGAAGCAACCAACGCTGCGTGAGATCGCTAAAAGAGCCAATGTGCACTATACGACTGCTGCCTGCGTGTTGAACGGCACGCGGGGCAACACACGTGTCTCGGAACAGACACGAAAACGTGTGTTGATGGCAGCAAAAGAGCTTGGCTACACGGTCAACCGGGCAGCACAGCAGCTGCGTACGCGAAAAAGCCAGGTGGTTGGGCTATTGGTAGGCGGCGTAGAAAATCCCTTCTTCGCCCGAATGGTCGCCCTCTGCTCGGCGGCGCTGGAGCGTCGTGGCTACGAGATCATCCTCACCACGCGCCGTGCCGATGAACCGAACGACCTCCATCTTCTCAATACCCTTCTTTCACGTCGCCCCGATGGCATGATCGTATGGTGTGAAACCTCCACCGAAGTGCATGAACGGGTACAGCAGCCCGATATGGAAAATGTCGTCGTTATCGGCTACGGTGTGCCGGGGCGTGACAGCGTGTCGGCCGTACTGCAAACGGGCCTGCAGAGCGCCTTAGAGCACTTCGTGGCTTCCGGGCGCCGCCGCATCGCCTACCTTGCTCCGGAGCACTCCGTAGCGCGAGATGGCGACGTGCGCTCGGAATACTACACCAACTTCCTAAAAGCCATTGGGCAAGACCCCTTGGTCTACACCTTTCACGGAACCGCCTTCGACGTGGATATCGCCCGCGACTGTGTGGAACAGATGCTAGAGCTGCCCGAGCGACCCGACGCCCTTCTCTGCTTCAACGATATGACGGCATTCGGTGCGTTGGCCGGTCTGCGGCATAAAGGGGTACGTGTTCCTCAGGAGATGGCGGTGATCGGCTGTGATGACCTTCCCTTCGCCGCACTTTTTGACCCGCCCCTCACCACAATCGCCTACCCACTTCACGAGATTTGCGATCTCGCCGTGCAGATGTTGGGGGAGCGAATCCAGGCCATCCAGGCGGGCGAGTGGCTCGCTCCGCGCCACGTGGAGATTCCAACCAAACTCATCGTTCGTGCTTCGGGCGGCTAGATGTTTCCCAAACGAAAGTAGACTCTTTCCTACGAAAGGAGGAGGAAAAATGAGCGGCTCTCCGCTGAAAAGTGAGCTGCCAGGATGGGTGGGCATTGTGGTTATTGCCCTTGGAATACTCGCTCTCGTTGGCATCGGCTACTACATCTTTACGGCCAACGGAGCGCCAAGTAAATTCCCCCCTGGCGCCGTGGTGAAACCCACCTACGGGCAACCGGGAGGCTACATGCCTCCACGACCTTCTAACTCCTACAACGGCGGGGCGCGTTAGTTAGAAGGCATTGTACAGGCAAAGGCGCGTCCGAACAGCATCCAAAGAGGAAAGGAGACTTCGATGAAACTCAAATCAAAAGCGTTTACGCTTATCGAACTGCTTGTGGTCATAGCGATTATCGCGATACTTGCCGCGATCCTGTTTCCCGTCTTCGCGCAAGCTAGAGAAAAGGCACGGGAAATATCCTGCCTTAGCAACGCCAGAGAGCTTGGCATGGCCATTGCGATGTTTACGCAAGACCACGACGAATATCTTCCCAAAGCCTTCTTCAACGACCAGGCCGATGTAGGAGAACCTTGGGGCAACCCTTGGAACACCGGTTGGGACGAGGTGCTGCTTCCCTACGTCAAAAATAAGCAGATATACCAATGCCCTTCCGATTCCTACAGCCTACCTCGTGCAATGCACGACTACGACCCAAAAACAAACCCAAATGAGGTGATCCCCGGCTCCTACCGTTACAACATCAGCAACCTGCCTAACGGTCCCTGGACCGCGATGAAGTTGGCCGCCCTCGACCAACCGGCGAGTTGCATTCTTATCCCAGAGAGCGTTCCCGGTGTAGACGGATGGGAGTGGAACCAACTCTCCACTTGGGAGGATATTCACGGTCGTGTCTGCATAGACTTCACCAATAACGCCGGCTTCGACCGTCATACACGCATCGGTGGGCGCGGCCCCAACACCTGGACATCCGAATCGCCAGAGGTGCTTCCACGTGATCAACGCAACCGCGCGATGTCGAACTATGTCTTTGCCGATGGTCACGCCAAAACGATGCCATGGGCGGCTACCTGGCAGCCCATAGGGCCGGATCAGAACATCAACGGCACCATGCTTACCCCAACCATGTGGCGTCAAAACTTCAACGGTTGGCAAGATCAGTGCAACTACCAAGCCGGTCAAAACCGATAGCTTCGCCAAAGCCTTATAAGTAAGTTCCACTCCCTCTCCTCCCCTCAAAAAGGAGAGGGAGTTTTTTGTGCCCTACCCGGAGAAACCAAGAGCGGCTTTTTGACAGTATCTGCTAGAAGAGGTAGAATCCTTTTACTTTTCGGAGGTGCCACGGTTTATGCGTAAACTTTTGCAAACGATGTGCTTTCCCTTTTGGCCTTGCGTGCTGCTGCTTCTGGTTGCGGTGCCTAGCTTTGCCCAGCAAAAAGCGGTCGCTACCCCAGCACAAAACGCCGCTCCGGCCGTTTCCGGCCCCTTGCTTACCTATGCGCTGCAACCCGGCTCAATGCAGCACTATCTGGTAACAGCCTACTTTGATGGCCATTTCCCTCCCTTCGATCAGCCGGGCGATCCGCCTGTCCATCTGTTAGCTCACATGGAGTATGTGGCGCACGTTGGTCAACCCCAGCAAGATGGTCTCCCTATAGACTTCACCGTAACCCAAGTGGACATGCAGTTGTTGCAAAAGGAGGTGCCCATCGGGGCCAAGATTGACCCGAAGCAGACGGTTCCCTTCCCCATTGACTTAGAGCAGGCTCAAAAGGCTCTTAACACCAGCGTAGTGCTACGGCCTGATGGCTCCATCGCGCGAATTCTCACCGCGCCCAACAACATGGTTCGGGTGAACGTAGGGATCGATCTGCGCAAGCTGTTTATGATCGTCATGCCCGTCATTCTGCCGAACACCGCCGTCACACTGGGTACCTCCTGGACATCGAAGGAAGGATTGATCGGCACGGCACCGGCTAAGGTCTCTTACACCAACAAACTCAGCGCGATGAAGCCGGATGGAGCCAATCTCGATTTGAAGATCGTGCAAACGGCCACCTCTCAGATTAACGACACCCTCGACTCAAGCGGCATGGCCACAAGCGACAAGCAGCATGAGGTTAGTCGCCTTCAAGGCACGGCCAGCCTTACCGGATGGATGAACTATCTCGGCATGCCTGCCCCCACCTCGAACGGAGTGAAAACCTATGCAGTGCGAATGCAGAAAGGTCTTTTTAAGCTTGCCGTAAATTTAAAGCAGACTCCTCTACCGAACGCCGCGCCCCCCTCTTCCACCACTCCGCCCAATGTTACAACGACCGGAAATGTGGATGTTACCGCACGCTTCGTGGTGCAGGCCCTTGATCAGGCGGCTTTACGTTAGCAAGCGGTTGCGTCTTCTACGCTTGGCTTGCTTTCTGCTTCTGGGGGTAACGGGGCTTGGAGCCTCCTCTCCCCCACCGGCAGAACGGCAAGTTCCCCCTTCTCAAAACCACTCCCGTTCGCTCTATTCTCTTAAGCTGCAGTTTTCCGAGAGCCAAACCACGAACTACCGGATAGATATCGTCTATTCTCTCCGTCGTGCAGGCAGAGCTTTACCATTGTACACACTTCGCGAAACGTTGATGGAGCGCGTGCAAGTTCAAAAAATTCGCTCCGATGGAAGTGCGGAGCTGTCGTTTGCGGTTACGGGCGGTGCTGGCCTGCTGAACGGCAAAGCGTTTACGGT
>Ga0209061_1005853_pt1 | contig 10380 bp, 8 predicted proteins | sample Coa_R1_10_FD_187157 | JGI IMG/M metagenome (GOLD analysis project Ga0209061, IMG submission 187157) | Surface soil microbial communities from Centralia Pennsylvania, which are recovering from an underground coalmine fire - Coalmine... | ecosystem: Environmental > Terrestrial > Soil > Unclassified... | reverse complement strand
GAGGGGCTGCTGCTCAGCACCGCCGACGACGTGGTGCTCGTGGACGCCGCGGGGGCTCCGGCTGAGGATCTCGCGGACCACGCGCTCCCGCAGGAGCTGCCCATCCACCTCGCCGTGCTGCGCCGCAGGCCGGACGCCGCCGCCGTCGTGCACGCACACCCGCCGGAGGTGGTGACGTGCAGCATCGGCGGCCTGGCGCTCGAGCCGATCTTCGGCGCGTTCAACATCCCGGCCATGCGGCTGGCCGAGCGGGGCATCCCCGTCTACCGCTATTACGGGCTGGTGCGGGACCGCGAACGCGGCGAGGACATGGCTGACGCCCTCGGTGACCGCCAGGCGGTGGTGCTGCAGGGGCATGGCCTGACTACCACCGGGCCGTCGCTGGCGGCCGCGGCGGTGACCGCTGTCAACGTCACCAAGCTGGCGGCCGTGACCGTGGCGCTCGCCGCGGCCGGCCGCCGCGCGCCGCCGGTGCCGGCCGCGGACCGGTCCGGCCTGCCGGACCTCGGGCCGCAGTTCAACGCCGAGGCGGTGTGGCGTTCCTACCTGGCCAAGCTCGCTCATGCCGGCCTGGGCATACCCGGGTAGCCGCGGCGGGGCCGCCGCGCCGCGGGGCCACGGCCGTGCCATGTCACCGCAGCAGGTGCGCCCACCGCGCCAGCGCCGAACGCCGCTGGCTGAGCGGGAGCACGTTGACCGGGGGGAACGAGTCCCGCCATTCCCACGGGCGGGTGGCGTCGATCAGCGCGCGGCTGTTGGTGAAGTCACCGGCTGCACGCTGCTCCGGCGTCAGCCTGGGATCGAGCGGCGTGCTCCACGCCCGGCGGATGAAGTCGATGGAATCCGCCGGGTCGGACCGGGTGCACACGGCCCAGATGACCTCCTCGAGGTCCGACGGGTCGATGTCCTCGTCGACGACCACCACGTACTTGCCCGCGTACGCGCCGGTGTGGCATTGCGAGGCCACGTGCAGCGCCTGGCGGGCGTGTCCCGGATAGCGCTGCCGGATGGAGACCACCGTGAACATCCTGCTGCCGCCGGCCTCGTGCTGCCAGACGGCCACCACGTCGGGGACCCCGGCCTTGGCGAGTTCCTCGTGCAGCAGGGCCGAGCGCAGCGGGGCGCGGTAGCGGGCCAGCTCATCCGGCGGGCGCCCCGGCGGGCAGCCGAGGATGATCGGGTCGTCGCGGTAGTACAGGGCCTCCACGTGCAGCACAGGCTCGTCGCGCTCGCCCGAGGCGTAATAGCCGGTCCACTCGCCGAACGGCCCCTCGGGCAGCATCTGCTCGCCGCTGGCGTAGCCCTCGATCGCGATCTCCGCGCAGGCGGGTATGGGCAGGCCGGTGACCGGGCCGGCGATCACCTGCACCGGCTCGCCGAGTATCCCGCCTGCCCAGTCGTATTCGGTGACGCCGAGCGGGATCTCGTTGCTCGCGGCCAAGAACAGCAGCGGGTGCGACCCGAACACCATGACGACCGGGCACCGCTCCCCCCGGTCGAAGTACTTCTGCCGGTGGATCCGGCCGTGCTTGCCCGGCGAGATGTAGTAGCCGAGGCGGCGGGCGTCGTGCACCATCACGCGGTATGTGCCGACGTTCACCCAGCCGTCGTCGGGGTCGCGGGTAACGTCATAGGAGCCGGTGCCGAGGTAGCGGCCCCCGTCTCCGGGGTGCCACAGCGGGGCCGGGAAGACCGTCATGTCGACGTCGCCGCCGGTCCGCACGTTGTCCATCACCGGGCCGGTGTCGACCTCCACGGCCTTGACCGGCACCGAGCTCATGATGCGATCCCGCCAGAACTCCGCCAGCTGGAGCTTTGTCAGGCCGAGCGGCGCGCCGAGGGCCAGCGCCATCCGGTCCACGCCGCCGAGGCCGTTCACCAGCACCCGGAAGCCTGGCGGATAGCCCGGGATCGCGCCGAACATGACGGCCGGCGCGCCGACCGTGTGCTGCAGGAGGTCGGCGGCCTCGCCGATGTCGTGGTCGGCGGTGGCTCCGTCCACCGCCCGGAGCTGGCCGAGCTTGTCCACCTTGTCCAGCCAGTCGCGCAGGTCGTAGGCGGCGGACGCGGGCTGCTGCGGCATGGGCGCGGTCCTCTCGTGGGTGCTCTAGATGATCCATGACCACCGCTCCCGGGTGGCGGCCTTCTCGGCCGGGTCCGGCCCCACCGGCGGCGGGAACCGGTCCCGCCACTCGTAGGGCCGGGTGGCATCGATGATGACGCGTGAGTTGTGGCCCTTCCTGCCGGGCTCGATCGCCGGGTCGAGCGGGCCGCTCCAGGCCCGGCGGATGATCTGGAAGTCCCGAGCCGGGTCGGCGCGGGTGCAGATCGCCCAGATCACCTCGTCCAGGTCACACACGTCCACGTCGTCGTCCACCACGACGACGATCCGGCCGAGGTAGGCGCCGGCCCGGCACTGCGCCGCCACGTGACCGGCCTGGACCGCGTGGCCCGGATAACGCTGCCGGATCGCGACGACGTTGAACAGCCGGCAGCCGCCGACGCCGTGGCACCAGGCCGCGGTCACGTCGGGCACCCCGGCCCGGCGCACCTCGCGGCGGAGGTTCGCGCTGCGCAGGTACTGGCGGAACCGGTGCGCCTCGAACGGCGGCTTCTCCGGCGGGACGCCGAGGATGATCGGGTCGCGGCGGGAGTAGACGTGCTGCACCTCGAATACCGGGACCTGCTGGGCGGCCGAGGCGTAGTAGCCGGTCCACTCCCCGAACGGCCCTTCGAGCCGCTGGTTGCCCGGCCGCAGCACTCCCTCGAGGGCGATCTCGGCGCGCGCCGGGATCGGCAGGCCGGTGGAGCGGCCGGCGAAGCACTCGACCGGGCGGCCGCGCATGCCGCCGGCCCATTCCAGCTCGTTGACTCCGGGGGGCATCTCCAGGCAGCTCGCGACGAACAGCAGCGGGTCCATGCCGGCCAGCACCACGGCCGGGAGCGGCTCGCCGCGGTCGAAGGCCTTGTCGCGGTGCATGCGGCCGTGCTTGCCGGGCGAGATGTACAGCCCGGTGCTGCCCTTGTCGTGGACCATGGCCCGGTAGGTGCCGACGTTGACCCATGCCGAGCCGGGATCCTTGGTGATCACGCAGTCGCCAGTGCCGATGTACCTGCCGCCGTCGCCGGCGTGCCACAGCGGTACCGGAAACCGGTGCAGGTTGACGTCGGCGCCGGACTCGGTCACCTCGGTGACGGGAGCGCGGGCAGGGTCGTCGGGCACCATGCTGACCGGCAGCGGGCTGACGGTATCCATCCGCCGCTCCCACTCGTCCATCAGGTCCCGCGCCGAGATGTCCGCCGGCAGGCCGAGCGTCACCGCGAGCCGCCGGCGTTCGCTCTGGGCGTTGACGAGGATGCGGTAGCCGGGCGGGTAGCCGGGAAACGCGTCGAAGAGCACGGCCGGGGCGCCGTCGGTGTGCTGCAGCATCTCGGTGATCCGGCCCACGTCCTCGTCCAGGCTGACCCCCTCGAGCACCCGCAGGTCGCCGAGGGCATCCACCATCGCCAGCCAGTCCCTGAGATCCTCATGCGGCGCGCCGGCCCGGACCGCGGCGAGGTCGGCCGGCGCGGCCGGGCGAAGTTTCCCGGCACGGACGCCGGGGACGCGCTCACCCGCCGCCATCACCTGTCCGACCTCACGCTCTCACCTGGCCACGTCGATCCACCCGAACCACCGCTTCTGGACGCCCCGGACGACCATCACGTTGAGCATGCCGATCAGCGCGGCGATGAGCACCAGCCCGAGCAGGTTGCCGGTCTGGAAGCCCTCCCCGTAGAAGTTGAGCAGGTAGCCCACGCCCACGTTGGACACTTCCATCTCGCCGACGATCATCCCGATGACGCCGAGCGCGGAGCCGAGGCGTATTCCCGCGAACATGTAGGGCACCGCGCCGGGCAGGATCACCTTGCGCAGCAACTGCCGTTCGGACAGCCCGAGCACCTGGCCGACCTCGACGTACCCGCGGCTGACGTTGCGCAGGCCGCCGGCGGTGTTGAGCAGCACCGGGAAGAAGCTGATCAGCACGACGAACAGCACCCGCGCCTCCGCGGAGATGCCGACCCACAGGATCAGCAGCGGGATGAGCACGTTCAGCGGGGTGGCGTTGGCGGCGTTGACGAACGGCGAGAAGATGCTGTCGAGCAGCGCGTACCTGCCGAGCACGATGCCGAGGACGACGCCGGCGGCCAGGCCTATCGCCAGGCCGAGGTACAGCTCGCGGACGGAGATCCACAAGGCGCCGTTGATCGTGCCCCGGCGCAGCATGTCATACAGGGAGCTGGCGACCCCTTGCGGCGAGGAGATCAGCACCTGGTTGACGAACAGGCCGGTGATCTCCCACGCGCCCAGGATGGCCGACGCCACGGCCAGCGGCGCCACGATCGCGGTGATGCGCCTGTCGGCCAGCGGGACGCGGCGGTGCGGCGCTGCCTGCCTGCGGGGACCGGAGGCCGCGGCGCTCACCGGGGCCTCCGGGCGCCGACGCCGAGATGGTCGACGATGTACGAGCGCAGCTCGATGGCGTGACGGTGCGCGCGGACGTCGTAACCGGTCCGCGGCCGGGGCAGGTCGACGTCGATGATCTCGGTCAGCCGGCCGGGGTCCGGCAGGAACAAGGCGATGCGGTCGGACAGGAAGATCGCCTCGTCGACGTCGTGGGTGACGAAGACGATCGTCGTGCCGAGCTTCTCCCACAGCTCGGCGATATCCACCTGCAGCGCCTCGCGGGTGAAGTTGTCGAGCTGGCCGAACGGCTCGTCCATGAGCAGCACCTTCGGCTGCACCGCCAGCGCCCGGGCCACGCCGACCCGCTGCTGCATGCCGCCCGACAGCGTGTAGGGCGGGGCGTTCGCGACGTCCGCCAGGCCCACGAGCTCCAGCACGCCCATCGCCCGCTCGCGACGCTCGGCCTTCGGCACGCGGCGCGCCTCCAGGCCGAGTTCGACGTTCTTGACGACGCTGCGCCACGGCAGCAGGTTGATGTCCTGGAACACGTAGGCCATGTCCTGCGACCCGCCGGACAGGACGCTGCCCTCCAGCGCCAGCGTGCCCTCGTCCGCGACCTCCAGGCCATTGGTGATCCGCAGCAGGGTGGTCTTGCCGCAGCCGCTCGGCCCTACCAGGCTCAGGAACTCGCCGCGACGGACGGTGAACGTCACCTGGTGCAGGGCCACCACGGTGCGCCCGGCGCCGGGGAATGTCTTGCAGATGCCCGCGTACTCCAGCATGGCGCCCCGGCCGGGCGCCGCGTCGAAGGTCTCGGTCACGATCGGAGCGGGAGCCCCGCCCCGCATGGCCGCCTGCCTGTCGTCGGTCATGGTGAACCACGCCTTCCGGTTGCGCCGCGGCCCGGCCAGCCGCGCCTGCCGAGCGATTCGCGCCTGCCCGCCGAGGTCGCCGCTATCCACGGGAAGCGCCAGTGCTGGAGCCGGCGGAATGCCGCGAACAGCAGCATCGCCAGCGCGGTCGTGGTGACGATGGTCGCCACCAGGTCGGCGGTCTCGCTGTAGCTGCCGAAGTCGGCGGTCAGGCCGCCGAGGCCGGACTGCCCGATCTCCTGGCCGCCCAGGATCATGCCGACCGCGCCGACCGCGAGCGCGATGCGGATCCCGACGAAGATGAACGGCACCGTGCCGGGCAGGTAGATCTTCCAGGTCTGCTGCCACCCGCCGAAGCCGAACGCCGCGCCGATATCCCGGTACCGCCCGCGCACGGCCTGCACGCCGGCGTAGGTGTTGACCAGCAGCGGCCACGTGCAGATCACCGCGATGAAGGCGACCCGCGCCGCCGTGCCGATGCCGAACCAGACCTCCATCACCGGCAGCAGCGCGATCGACGGCGTGGCGTTGCCGAACGCGACGATGGGCTCCAGGGCCCGCTCCGCCAGCCGGACCCGTCCCATGAGCAGGCCGATGCCGATCCCGGCCACGGCCGCGACGACGAGCCCGCCGAGCATCTCCAGCAGGCTGCGCAGGAACGCCGCGGGCAGCTGGCCGTTGCCGACCAGGGTGCCGAGCGCCGAGACGACCTTGCCGGGGGTGGACACGAACAGCGGGTTGAGGAACGCCCCCGATGCCTGCCACGCAGCCAGGAACACGGCCACCGCGGCCACCTTGGCGATCGGGTCGCGGTGCGCCGCCAGCCAGGCCGCGGCCCCGCCGGGGCCCCCGCGGGCCGCGGCCCCGCGGGCCGCCCGCAGCGGCATCGGCGGGACCGCGGGCAGCCGGGCGGAGAGTGCCCCGGGACCGCGGCCCGGGCCGCTTGAGCCCGGCTGGTTCTGGTCATTGCCCGCGCTGGCGCGGGCGGGAGCGGGTTCTCGGGCCACCGGCTCGGGCACCTCCTGGGTCCTGGCGGTCGCGGCGTCGTGCTAGTACGAGCTCTCGTGCGCGCTGAACACCGACCATGCCTGCTGCCAGGGAGTGAGGTCCATTTCCTGCGCGGCCGGGCGGGTGCCCTGGCCCTTGAGCGCGTTCTGCTGTGCCGCTATCTGCAGGTTGAACTCCACGATCGCCGGGGTCAGGATCGAGCCCTGGGCCGGCCAGCCCTGGATGCTCTGCAGGTCCCGCCAGGACTGCTCGTACTTGGCCGTGGTGTCCGCGTGGTTGGTATAGGCGGCGGCGTTGGCCACCCACTTCGCCTCGTCGGTGTTGAACAGCTTCGCCGAGGCGAGCCAGGCGAGATCGATCGCCTCTGCCATCGCCGGGTTCGCCTTCAGCCACGAGGCGGTGGCGGCCATGAAGCTGTCGGCGTACTGCGGCAGGATGGTCCCGCCGACCGCCAGCACGTGGTAGCCGGGGCCGGCCTTGGGCACGTCGCTTGAGTGCACGAAGGCGACGTCCACCCGGCCGGCGATCAAGGCGCTGAGCGAGGCGCTGCTCGCCCCGGTACGCAGGATGCTGAGCTGCGACTCGCTCAGGCCCGCCCGCTTGAGCACCGCGGCCAGCAGCACGCCGTCGGGCGAGGCGTCGCAGCAGATCGCGACGTTCTTGCCCTTCATGTCGGCTATCGAGGCGACGCTGTCCTTGGCCAGCACCACATCGTCGAGGCGTGCCTGGTTCGGCCCGAAGACGACCAGGCCGGAATCCACCTCGGTGGGCAGCGGACCCGCCGTCGCGTCCAGCTGGCCGCTGGCCACCGCGAGCTCCGGCGCGTTCTGCGAGGCGTTGGTCTGGGACGCGCTGGCGCCCCACTGCTTGAGGAACTGCACGAGGTCGTACACGTTGGTGTCCCCGGTATGGGCGCTGCCGGCCGCGTTGCCGATCTTGAAGGTCAGCCCCTTCAGGTTCGGCGTGCCGTCGGCGTTGAAGACCAGCTTGGTCGGCGTGCTGGCCGCCGTGCCGCTGCCTTGCTGGCCAGTGCTGGTGGACTGGCCCGACGAGCTGCACGCGCCCAGCGCGAGCAGTCCGGCGACGAACACGATTCCGGCGATCCTTGTCTTCACGATCTCTCCTCTCCAGAGGGGCCGGGGAGCGCGCCGACGTGACGGCATCGTCAAGTGGGCGGCGGTCCCGGGGAGGTTCGCCGCTGCATTGCTTCGCCGGCCGGGCCGGCGGACGTGGGCCGCGCGGCCTGCCAGCGGAGCGCGGAGAAGCATTAAAAGAAAATGTTTCTGCATTACAGCACCGGGGTCTGCCGCCGTCAAGGCATCGGCCGTCCGTCATGCGTTCGCAACCGTCATGCGCCCGCGGCGTGATCACCGCACCCGGCGGGCAGCCGCCCGGCGGCGGCCGCCACGGCGGTGAAGTAGGCCCAGACCTTCCCGGCATGGCGGTCACGGCGGAACGTGGCGGTGAACCGGTCGCATTCCGCCCCGGACAGCGGCCGCACCGGGCCGAGCGCGAGCGCGCTGGCCAGCAGGGCCGCGTTCTCCACGAAGTGCACCACGTCGGTGAACAGCGTGCGGACGTCCTCGGCGACCACCACCTCGCCGTGCGCACGCAGCAGCGCCGCGTTGCAGCCGCCGAGCGTCGCCGCGAGCGCGCGGCCCTGCGCCGCGGTCGCGATGTGCGACGGGTCCGGGTGCACCGGCACGCCGGAGGACCACCGGCTGGCGTGGTTCTTCACCGGGACCACGGGATGAGCACCGGCGACGGTGAACACCGTCGTCGGGTCGTGGTGGAAGTGCGCCACCGCCCGCACGTCCGGCCGCGCGCGGTAGATCTCGGCATGGATCGGCAGCTCGGACGGCGGGCGCCCGTCGCCGTCCAGCACCTCCCCGTCGAACGTCACCAGCAGCACCCGGTCCGGGCGCAACTCGGCGCGCGGGTCGTCGACCGGCTGGATGAGCAGCCGCTCGCCACCGCCCGCGCGGGCGCTGAGGTGCCCGCTGTAGCCGAGGATCCCGGCATCGACCAGCATCCTCGTCGCGACGGCCAGGTCCATGCGGATCTGCTGCATCGGGCCCTCCTCCCGCCCGCAGACGGGCGTGGCTCGCGTGCCTGCGGCTCAGACGCGGTACCGGCCGAGCACCTGGGGGACGAACAGCTCATCGGGCTCCAGGCGCCTGGCGGCGACGCCCTGCTCGTGCGCGTAGCGGGTGAACGCCTCCAGCGTCACCCGGTTGGCCTCCACCCCGTACGGCCACGGGTCCGGGCCGATCAGCCCGCGCATCTCCGCCAGCCGGGCCGGCACCCATGGCAGCGGCACCCGGCTCACGGCCATCTCCGACAGCCGGGCAAGGCTCGCCTGCTTGGCCGCGGTGAACGCGGTGAACAGGTTCTGCGCGACCCACGGATGCCGCTCCAGCACGTCCGCGCGGATGACCACGACGTGCATGATCGGGAAGATCCCCGTCCTGGCGACGTACTCGCGCTCGACCGGCTCGTAGTCGGGGAACAGCCGGGCGACCCGCGGGTCGCCGCGCTCGAAGCTCGCCGGCGGCCGCGCGGAGAAGACGGCGTCGAGGTCGCCGTCGAGCAGCATCTCGTCGAGCGAGCGCTCGGCTTCCTGGCGGAACGCGACGCCCTGCGGCAGCCGCAGCCCGACCTTCTCCTGCCTGCCTGGCTGGTTGACCCCGGCCTGCACCCAGCGCACCTCCCGCAGCGGGATGCCCCATTCGTGGACGAGCAGCGCCCGGGTGTAGACCGCCGCCGTCTGGGCCCACTCCGGCAGGCCGATGCGGGCGCCGGCCAGCTGCGCGGGCTCCCGCGGCCCGTCCCGGCGGACGAAGATGGACGAGTGCCGGCACACCCGGGACGGGAAGACCGGGATCGCGCCGACGCTGTCGTCGCCGGCCGCGCGCAGCGCGACGTACTTGGCGAACGACAGCTCCGAGACGTGCCACTCGCGGTAGCGCAGGAACCGGTAGAAGATCTCCTCCACCGGGAGGTTCAGCGTGGTGAGCTCGATGCCCTCGACGGGCGTCGCCCCGGTGGCCAGGTCACGCACGTGGTCGTAACCGCACACGGCCATGGTCAGCGCGAGCGTCATCCGCCCACCCGCCCGGCGGTCACGCCCAGGTGAGCGCGGCGGAGGACGCCGTCGAGGCGGCGCTGCTGCTGCGGGGTGGGCGGCATCATCGGCAGCCGGTGGTCGTTGCTGGCCAGTAGCCCCATGCGGCGCATCATGTACTTGACCGGGATCGGGTTGGTGTCGAGGAAGACGGCACGGTTCAGCTCCCACAGCTCGTCGTGCAGCTTGCGGGCATCCGCCAGGCGCTGCTGCGCGACAGCCCGCCACAAGGCAGCGACCCGGTCCGGCACCAGGTTGCCCACCGCGTTCATCAGCCCATGGGCGCCGAGCGCCAGCATGGGCAGGCTGAGCTCCTCCAGCCCGGCGAAGATCCGGAACTGCTCGCCGAGCGCGGCACGTGCCTCGGTGACCAGGGCGAGTTCCCAGCTCGCGTGCTTCATGCCCACGACGTTCGGGGCGCGCCTGGCTATCGCCTCCAGCGTGCCGACGTCGAGGGTGACGGCGGCCCGGCCGGGAATGTGATAGATCAGCACCGGCACGTCGACGCGGGATCCGAGGCCGGCGAAGTACTCGACCAGGCCGCGCTGCGGCGGCCGGAGATAGTAGGGGGTGACGATCAGCAGGGCGTCCGCGCCCGCGGCGACCGCCGACTCCGACAGCGAACGCGTCTCGGCGTAAGATCCGCCGCCGGTGGCGGCGACGACCGGTATCCGGCCGCCGGCGGCGCTGACCGCCGCGCGCACCAGCTCGGTACGCTCGCGCGGCAGCAGAACGCTCGGCTCGCCGGTGGTGCCCGCGACGACGACTCCGTGCGATCCGCCGGTCACCTGCCGGTCGACCAGCCGCTCGAAGGCCGCCAGGTCGACGTCATCGCCGGCGAACGGCGTGACCAGCGGCGTATAGCAGCCGGTCAGCGCGGCCTGGTCGATGGCGATCACGGCGCTGCCCCCGCCGTCAGCGCGGGAACC
>Ga0209061_1005851_pt1 | contig 10388 bp, 10 predicted proteins | sample Coa_R1_10_FD_187157 | JGI IMG/M metagenome (GOLD analysis project Ga0209061, IMG submission 187157) | Surface soil microbial communities from Centralia Pennsylvania, which are recovering from an underground coalmine fire - Coalmine... | ecosystem: Environmental > Terrestrial > Soil >... | reverse complement strand
TTGGGCTGTCGGGGTTCGGCACGATCCTGGGGGCGGTGAACTTCATCACCACGATCTTCTGCATGCGGGCGCCGGGCATGACGATGTTCCGGATGCCGATCTTCACCTGGAACGCGCTGCTCACCTCGATGCTGGTGCTGCTGGCGTTCCCGGTGCTGGCCGCGGCGCTGCTGGTGCTGGAGATCGACCGCCGGCTCGGCGCGCAGGTGTTCACCGCCGCCAGCGGCGGGGCGATCTTGTGGCAGAACCTGTTCTGGTTCTTCGGCCACCCGGAGGTGTACATCCTGGCGCTGCCGTTCTTCGGCATCGCGACCGAGATCTTGCCGGTGTTCAGCCGCAAGCCGCTGTTCGGCTACAAGACGCTGATCGCGGCGACGATCGCGATCGCGGGGCTGTCGATGACGGTGTGGGCGCATCACATGTTCACCACCGGCGCGGTGCTGCTGCCGTTCTTCTCGTTCATGACGTTCCTGATCGCGGTGCCCACCGGGGTGAAGTTCTTCAACTGGGCGGGCACCATGTGGCGCGGCCAGCTCACCTTCGAGCCGCCGATGCTGTACACGATCGGGTTCCTGGTCGTGTTCTTGTTCGGCGGCATCACCGGGGTCATCCTGGCCTCCCCGCCGTTGGACTTCGCGGTGTCGGACTCCTACTTCGTGGTGGCGCACTTCCACTACGTGCTGGCCGGAACGGTGCTCTTCGAGATGTTCGCCGGGTTCTACTTCTGGTGGCCGAAGATGACCGGCAAGATGCTGAACAGCAAGCTGGGCAAGGTCCAGTTCTGGCTGCTGTTCATCGGGTTCAACATGACGTTCCTGGTGCAGCACTGGACGGGCGTGGAAGGCCAGGTCCGCCGCACGGCGAACTACCCGTTCCTGCCCGGGAACGTGACGACCCTGAACATCATCTCCACCGTGGGGTCGTGGATCCTGGCGCTGTCGGTCCTGGTGTTCCTCTGGAACGTGTACGTGACGGCCCGGTTCGGGCAGAAGGTGACGGAGGAGGACCCGTGGGGCTACGCCAGCTCGCTGGAGTGGGCGACGTCCTGCCCGCCGCCGCGGCACAACTTCTACCGCATCCCCCGGATCCGGTCCGAGCGCCCGGCGTTCGAGGCGCACTACCCGCACATCAAGGCGGGCCGTGAGTCCCGCGGCATCGAGCAGACCATCCCCGCGATCAGCGCTGTGAAGAAGTAGGGGGACTGACATGAAAGTCGAAGGCTGGCTCTTCCTCGGCTGCGGTGTCTTCTTCATCGGCGTTGACATCGTCTACTGGTACACGTCCTATGACCCGACCGGCACGACGGCGCTGGCGCTGGCGGTGGGGCTCGCTCTGCTGGCCGGCTTCTACGTGCTGTTCACCGGCCGCCGGCTGCCGCCGCGGCCGGAGGACAACCCGCAGGGGGAGATCGCCGAGGGCACGGGGGAGGTCGGCTTCTTCAGCCCGCACAGCTGGTGGCCGCTGTTCCTGGGCTTCTCCGGTGCGGTCGCGTTCGTGGGAATCGCCATCGGGTGGTGGCTGGCGCTGATCGGCATGCTCATGGTGCTGTTCTCGGCGATCGGCTTCGTCTTCGAGTACTACCGGGGCCACTTCAGCCACTGAGGATCCGTCCGGACGCCATCTCCGCTTGCCCGTTCCCGCCGCGGCGCCCCTCCCCCCGGGCGCCGCGGCGCACTCTTGTGATCACGCCGGTGCGGCGATTACGCCGGTGCGGCCAGTCCGGCCTGGTAGGCGATGATCACGAGCTGTACCCGGTCGCGGGCGTCCAGCTTGGTGAGCAGGTGCGCCACGTGGGTCTTGGCCGTGGCGGGGGAGATGCACAGCCGGTCGGCTATCTCCGCGTTCGACAGCCCGGCGGCGACGAGGCGGAGCACCTCACACTCGCGTTCGGTGAGCAGCTGCGTGATCTGGCTGGCCCGGGACGCGGCCGCCGGGGACGCCGCGGCCGCCGTCCCCTGCGCCGCGGTTTCCCGCGCCGGAAGCGCTGTCTTCGCGAACTCGCTGATCAGGCGGCGGGTGACGCTCGGCGCGAGCAGCGCGTCGCCGGCCGCCACCACGCGGATAGCGGTCAGCAGGTCGGCCGGGAGGGTGTCCTTGAGCAGGAAACCGCTCGCTCCGGCGCGCAGCGCCCCGAACACGTACTCGTCGAGGTCGAAGGTCGTCAAGATGATCACGCGCACGCCCGCCGCCTCCGGGGAGGCCGTGATCTGGCGGGTCGCCTCGATGCCGTCGAGCACCGGCATCCGCACGTCCATGAGGACGACGTCCGGCTTGGCGGCGCGGGCGACCTCGACCGCCTCCGCCCCGTTGGCGGCCTCGCCCACCACCGACAGCCCGGGCGTGGCGGCGATGATGCCGCAGAACCCCACCCGGACGAGCGCCTGGTCGTCGGCCACCACGACAGAGATCGTCATGAGGCACCGCCGTCCGGGATCGTCATGAGGCACCGCCGTCCGGCTCGCCGCCGCCTGCCCTGCCGGCGGGCGCGCCGCGGGGGGGCGCGCCGCGGGGGGGCGCGCCGTCAGCACCCACGCCAGCCTGCCGCTGCCCCGGGCCGGCGCCGTGGGGGGGCGCGCCATGGGGGGGCGCCTCGTCGGCGGGCGCGCCGCCGGGCAGCGGGAGCGTGGCGGTCACCTGGAACCCGCCGCCGGGCAGCGGCCCCGCCGTGAACTCACCGCCGCACAGGTGCGCCCGCTCGCGCATGCCGATGAGGCCGTGGCCAGCGCCGGCCGCCGCAGGGGCGCCGGCCGCCGCAGGGGCGCCGGCCGCGAGGACCAGCGGCCGACCGGAGACATCGGGCGCGAGGACCAGCGGCAGGCCGCCGTCGTCCGTCACCCGGACCTCCAGCGCCCTCTCCCCGTAGCCGAGGCTGACCACGGCGCGGGCCCCGCCGCCAGCGTGCTTGACCACGTTGGTGAGTGCCTCCTGGACGATCCGGTACGCCGACAGGTCGACGCCCGCGGGCACCGCGCGGACCCGCCCGGACCGCTCGAGGCTGACCTCTACGCCCGCGCCGCGGGTGCGCTGGACGAGCCGGCCGAGGTCGTCAAGCCCCGGAGCGGGCGCCAGCGGCGCGGCCTGGGGCCGTTCCGGCGCGGGCGGCGCGTCCTGCTGCCTGAGCACCCCGAGCATCCGGCGCATCTCCTCCAGCGCGTCCCTGCTCGTGGCCTGGATCGCGCCGAGGGCCTCCCGCGCGCTGGCCGGGCTCGCGTCGATCACGTACTGTCCGTAGCCCGCCTGCACCGCGATCACGCTCATGCTGTGCGCCACGACGTCGTGCAGCTCCCTGGCGATCCGCAGCCGCTCCTCGGCGACCGCGCTGCTCGCCGCCTCGTGCTGTAGCATCTGCGCGTACAGGCGGCGCTGGCGTACCGAGTAGCCGGTCATCCAGGCGATGATCAGCGCGAACACCACGACCACGTAGACGCCGCCGCCGCGGTCTTCCGGGATCTGATGGGCGCGGGCGAGCACCACCATCGCCAGGATCACGGCGAGGGCGAACGTGAGCGCGGCAATGCCGGTCTGCTTGCTGCCGGCGACGGTCACGGTATACAGCACGTAGGCCGCCGCCAGGAACGCCAGCGGCGGCGCGACAGGGCCGGCCGCGCTTGAGACCACGGCCATCGTGATCAGCGCGCAGAACGCCGGAACGGGCTGGCGGCGACGCAGCCCGACCGCGAAGAAGGCCACGACGGCCAGCAGAAAGCGGGACGGTAGCGCCGCCAGGCTCACGAGGGCGTCGGCCGCGGCGGCGAACAGGACCGCCAGCCCGGTGATCGCACCGACCATGAAGTCGATCGCGATCCAGTGCCCGGGCCGCATGCGCTTGGTCAGCGGCGGCCGGGGCGGCCGCCCCGGCCGCCCCGCGGATCCCAGGTCCGGCGGCCCGGGCCGGTACGACGGCAGCGGACGGGGCTCGTAGCGCGGGTACGACATGTCGCGTGCAGAGACCACGGATAATACCGTAGCCGTAGGCCGCCCGCGCCGCCTCATCCCGGCGGCCATCATCCCGCAGGCGTATCCGGGCCGCCTGCCACCCGTGCGGCCGCGGCCGGCCCGCTCGCGGCCGGCCCTGCTGTAGCCGGCCTGCTCGCGACCGCCCTGCTCGCGGCCGGCCCTGCTGTAGCCGCTGTAGCCGCCAGGGCATCCCGCGCAAGCCAAGCGCCCCGGTGCCTGGTCCAGGCACCGGGGCGCTCAGAACCCCGCCGGGCGCGGGGGAGCGGTCCCGCTCAGTGTTCCTCGCGGGGCCCGGACTCCACCCGGGCGGCGCCGGCACCGCCGCCGACAGCCGCGTGCTCGCCCCCCTCGACGGCGTGCCCGTTGCCGTGCCCGTTGCCGTGCGCCTCGGGAACCACGGTCTCGGTGAACGCGCGGTTGGCGACCCCGCGAGCCCAGCCCTTGACGCCGCGCGAGCCCGGCGCGGGCACCCCGTTCTCGTCCGGCTGGTTCGGGGCCGGCAGGGCGGCGGGCACCTTCTTCGAGTCGACCACACCGCGCTCCTCGTCCGTCAGCGGCCGGGACTCCTCGATGAACTCGCCCGATGGCAGCTGCCGGATGATCCCGATCTCCACGCCGTGAGTGAGCAGTTCCGCATCCCTGCGCTGTAGGCCCAGGCATATCCGTTTCGTCACGAAGTATGCCCCGATGGGCACCACGATGATCGCGATCCGGGCGATCCAGGTGATCGTGTACAGCGGGATCTGGAAGTTGTAGGCGATGACGTCGTTCGCGCCCTCGGCCCACAGGATGCCGTAGAAGCAGATCGCCGCCACGCCCGTCCCGGTGCGCACCGGCGCGTTGCGCGGCCGGTCGTTGATGTGGTGCTCCGACTTGTCGCCGGTGGCCCACTGCTCGAAGAACGGCCACAGGGCCGCGCCGGTGAAGATGATCCCCAGCGGCACCGCGAACGGGATGAGCACCGACAGCGACAGCGTGTGCCCGAGGAAGTTGATCTCCCAGGCGGGCATGATGCGCAGCGCGCCTTCGAGCAGGCCCATGTACCAGTCCGGCTGGGACGCCGAGGAGATCGCCAGCGGCGTGTACGGGCCGTACAGCCAGATCGGGTTGATCTGCGCGAACGTGGCGAGCACGACCAGGGCGCCGAAGATGAAGAAGAACCACGCCTGCCCCTTGAGCAGGAAGTACGGCCAGAACGGCTGGCCGGTCACGTTCTTTTCGGTGTTCCCCTTGCCCGGCATCTGGGTGTGCTTCTGGTGGAACATGATGAACAGGTGCGCGGTCACCAGCGCCAGGATCAGCCCCGGGATCAGCAGCACGTGGATGATGTACATCCGCGGCACGATCGAGGTGCCCGGGTACGGCCCGCCGAACAGGAAGAACGCCAGGTACGTGCCCACGATCGGGATGCCTTGCAGCACGCCCTCGAAGATCCGCAGCCCGGCGCCGGACAGCTGGTCGTCCGGCAGCGAGTACCCGAACAGGCCCTCCAGCATGCCCAGGGTGAACAGCACGATGCCGATCAGCCAGTTGACCTCGCGCGGCTTGCGGTAGGCGCCGGTGAAGAACACCCGCAGCATGTGCGCGGTGATCGCGACCATGAACAGGTCGGCCGCCCAGTGGTGGATCTGCCTGATCAGCAGGCCGCCGCGGATGTCGAAGGAGATCCGCAGCGTGGACTCATACGCCTGCGACATCGTGATGCCGTCGAGCTTGGCGTACGAGCCGTGGTAGACCACGTCGCCCATCGACGGCACGAAGAACAGCGCCAGCCAGGTCCCGGTGAGCAGCAAGATCACGAAGGACCACAGCGCGATCTCGCCCAGCATGAACGACCAGTGGTCGGGGAAGACCTTGCGCATCAGGACCCGGACGCCGCGCGCGCCGTGGAACCTGTCGTCCAGCCAGCCCCCGGCGCCGCGCAGCCGGGAGGGGATTCTCACCGTGTCGTCGCTTCGGCGGGGTATTACGTCCTGGCTCATCCGCGCTCCCAGAAGCTCGGGCCTACAGGCTGCGTGAAGTCACTGGCCGCCACCAGGTACCCGTCGGAGTCAACCGTCATCGGCAGCTGCGGCAGCGGGCGCGCGGCCGGGCCGAAGATCACGTTGGCCCCGTGCGCCGCGTCGAAGGTCGACTGGTGGCACGGGCACAGGATGTGATGCGTGGTCTGCTCGTACAGCGCGACCGGGCAGCCGACGTGCGTGCAGATCTTGGAGTAGGCCACGATGTTGTCGACCGTCCAGTTCATGCCGTAAAGCTGCGTGCTGCCGTTGTAGACGGTCGGGATGTCCAGCTCGCCGGGCGCGAACTTGATCAGGATCACCCCGGCCTTGGCGAGCGCGTCCAGGTTGTCCTGGTAGCCCTCGGGGATCACGGTGATCATCTCGCCGGGCGTGCTGATGTCGGCGGGCCGCAGCGGCCGGTTCCCGCCGTAGGTGACCATCCGCAGGCCCTTGCGCCACACGGTGTGCCGGAGCGACGTGCCGGGCAGCGGCCCGAGGTCGCGCAGCAGCACGAGCGGCGCCAGCGCCAGCGGCGCGGTGGCGAGAAGCATCGTGCGCCGCAGCAGCGGCCGCCTGGTGACCTGGCTGACCGCCGCGCCCTTGGCGAAGAACTGCTCGAACTTGGCCCGGTCCTCCTTCGGGGAGCGCATGTCGTGCCGGTGCTCGACGGTCTCGATGTTCGGCGTCAGGTGCCGGACCCACAAGATGCTGCCGGTCCCGAGCGCCAGCAGCGCGATCGCCAGCGACAGGCCCAGCGCGAGGTTGGACCGGAATGTCGCGTCGACCACGTTCGCGCCATGCGGCAGCCTGCCGCCGCCAACCTCCAGCCCGACGTAGGCCGCGATGAACCCGCAGCCGGCGAGGGCGGCGAGCACGAAGAGAGCGGCGATGACCCTCTCGTACCGCTTCGCGCGGACCATGTTCTCCGGGTTGACGGGCAGCAGCGCCACCGCGTCGGGCGGTTCGCTGCCCGCGGGCGCGCCGGCCACCCGGTCAAGTGCGGCAGGTGCCGAGGACGGGGTTCCGATCACCCGGCGCGGGCCGCTCGGCTCCTCAGTCTCGTTCTCGCTCATTCCTGCTCCGTCTCAATCCGCTTGTCCCGCCGCTTGGCCGTAAGCCACATGGCGATGAGCACGAGGAAACCAAGGCCGCCGAGCCAGGCGACAAGCCCCTCGGTGGTGGTGCCGGTGCGGCCGAGTGACAGGCCGCCCGGGTTGGGCTCATTCCGCGTGCTGATGATGTAGGCGATGATGTCGCGCTTCTCGGCGGGGGTGATCGTCCCGTCGCCGAAGACCGGCATGGCCTCGGGGCCGGTCAGCATCGCCGTGTAGATCTGGGTGGGCGTCGAGGCGGTCAGCGGCGGCGCGTACTTCCCGTAGGTCAGCGCGCCGCCGGCGCCGGCGAACCCGTGGCACTGGGCGCAGTTGGTGCTGAACAGCTGCTCGCCGAGCGCGGTGTCCGCGCCCGCGGGGTTCACCTGCGCCGGGGTCGGGATGGCCGGGCCGCCGCCGAGCGAGGCGACGTAGGCGGCGATGTCGTAGATCTGCTGCTGCGTGAAGTCCGACGGCTTACGCGGCATCTCGGCGCCGATTTCCTTGGCGGGCATCCGGCCGGTCGACATCTGGAAGTAGACGGCCGCCGCGCCGGCGCCGATGAGCGACGGCGCCTGCGAGGTGCCCTGGGCGTCGAGCCCGTGGCATGACGAGCAGCTGGCGACGAACAGCGCCTTGCCCTGCTGGATCTGCGTGGCGGTCTGGGCGGGCGCCGCGGCCGACGCGCCGCCGCCGGACAGCGTGCCGTAGAGCACGCCGGCCACGACGAGGCCGCCGGCGACCGCCGCGTAACCAGCGGCCGGGTGCCTGCGCCTGGCGATGATCGAGCTCACTCGGTGTCCCCTGGGTTAATGGATGAGGTAGATGGTGGTGAACAGGCCGATCCACACGACGTCGACGAAGTGCCAGTAGTAGGACACGACGATCGCGCTGATCTGCTGTTCCCTGGTGAAACGCCGGGCGGCGTAGGTGCGTCCGAGCAGGAAGAGGAACGCGAACAGACCGCCGGTCACGTGCAGGAAGTGGAACCCGGTGGTCAGGTAGAACACCGAGCCGTAATTGCTCGACGAGAGGGTCACGCCCTGCGCGGTGACCAGGTCGTGGTACTCGTAGGCCTGCCCGAGGATGAAGTAAAGGCCCATGATGAAGGACAGCACGTACCACTCGCGCAGTCCCCATTGCATGAAGTTGAAGATCGACCTGGTACGCCTGATCTGGCCCCGCTCGACCGCGAACACCCCCATCTGGCAGGTGACACTGGAGGCCACGAGCACGATCGTGTTCGCGCTCGCGAGCGGCAGGTCGAGGTGAGCGCCGGGCCACGGCAGGCCCTGCCCCTTATCTACCGAACGGATCGTGAAGTACATCGCGAACAGCGCAGCAAAGAACATCAGCTCGCTGGACAGCCAGATGATGGTGCCCACGCTGACGAGGTTCGGTCTGCTGGCAGGGGTGCGCGGTACCGGTGCCGTCTCGGTCACGGATGTCGTCGCCACGAACGCCATTATTACGACACCACGTAGGGGATGTGCACCCGACCCCCCGACTTGGGGCTATTTTCCTGGGAGGCTGCCTCCTGGCATGGGGCCTCGCGTTTCCCCGGGGACCCTCCTGGCATGGGGCCTCCCGTTTCCCCGGGGACCCTCCTGGCATGGGGGCTCCCGCCCCCGTATACTTCCCGGCACTCCTGGCCGGCCTGCTGCGCGCGGCCTTCGGACCGTTCCCTCCCCGGCGGCCGGCGGCCAGTAGGATGCAGAGCCATGAAGGTCGTTGTGTACAGTCATGACGCCGACACGCGCGCGGAGATGAAGCTCGCGATCGGCCGCCGTCCGGCCCCTGACGTGCCGGAAGCCGAGATCGTCGAGGTCGCGACCGCGCCCGCCCTGTTCCGGCTGCTCGACGCCGGCGACGTGGACGTCATGGTGCTCGACGGCGAGGCGCAGCCGGCCGGGGGCATGGGCGTCAGCCGTCAGGCCAAGGACGAGATCTACAACTGTCCTCCCGTGCTGCTGGTTATCGGCCGCGCCGATGACCGCTGGCTGGCCACCTGGTCGCGCGCGGACGCGGTCGTCAGCCATCCGATCGACGCCGTGGCGCTGGCCAGGGAGCTGGCCGCGCTCATGCGGTCCAGGGCCGCCGCGTAGGTGCCGCGATGGACACGCTGACCTGGCCCGCGCTGATCCGCGCGCTCATCCAGGGCGAATCGCTGCATGCCGATGCGACCGAGTGGGCGATGAACGAGATCATGGACGGGGCGGCCTCCCCGGCGCAGATCGCCGGCTTCGGCGTGGCGCTGCGGGCCAAGGGGGAGACGGCCGAGGAGATGTCCGGGCTGGCCGCCGCCATGCTGGCGCACGCGACGCCGGTCAAGATCGCCGGCCCGGTCACCGACCTGGTCGGGACCGGCGGCGACGGGGCGCACACGGTGAACGTGTCCACGATGGCGACGATCGTCGCTGCGGCGGCCGGCGCCCGGATGGTCAAGCACGGGAACCGGGCCGCGTCGTCGGCCTGCGGCGCGGCGGACGTGCTTGAGGCGCTCGGCGTGGTGATCGACCTGCCGCCTGCCGCGACCGAGACCCTGTTCGCCGAGCTCGGCGTGGCCTTTCTCTTCGCGCCCCTGTACCACCCGGCGCTGCGGCACGCGGGTCCGGTGCGGCGTGACCTCGGCGTGCCCACGGCGTTCAACTACCTGGGACCGCTGACCAACCCGGCGCGGCCCACCTCGCTCGCCGTCGGCGTCGCCGACCCGCGGATGGGCCCGGTGCTCGCCGGGGTGCTCGCCGGCCGCGGCGACTCGGCGATCGTGTTCCACGGCGAGGGCCTGGACGAGCTCACCACCACCGGCCCGTCGTCGGTGTGGATCGTCGCCGACGGCGCCGTCGTACCGGCGGCCTTCGACCCCGCGTCGCTCGGCCTGCCCCGCGCCTCGCTCGCCGACCTGCGCGGCGGCGACGTGGCGCATAACGCCGCCGTGGTGCGCGCGGTCCTGTCCGGCGAGCGAGGCCCGGTCCGCGACATCGTAACCCTCAACGCCGCCGCCGCCCTGGCCGCCGCCGAGGGCCTTTCCTTCGCCGCGGATGCCCCGGCCGCCGCGGACGCCCCGGCCGCCGCGGACGCTCTGGCCAAGGCGCTCACCCTCGGCCTCGCCCGCGCCGCCGAGGCCATCGACTCCGGCGCCGCGGCGGCCCTGCTCGCCCGCTGGGCCGAAGCCAGCCAGCGGCTGGCCGCCTCCGCCCGCCCCCGCTGACCGGCCCCGCGGGGCAGCCCGCGCCCTGGGTCGTTCGGGGGCTGTGGCCCACCGCCCCACTCTTTCGGGGGTTGTGGCCCACCGCCCCGGTCCCGGACGCGGACCTCGGACAGGAATGAGGTCGAA
>Ga0209061_1005849_pt1 | contig 10392 bp, 8 predicted proteins | sample Coa_R1_10_FD_187157 | JGI IMG/M metagenome (GOLD analysis project Ga0209061, IMG submission 187157) | Surface soil microbial communities from Centralia Pennsylvania, which are recovering from an underground coalmine fire - Coalmine... | ecosystem: Environmental > Terrestrial > Soil > Unclassified... | reverse complement strand
CAGGCTCGGTGGCGCTGAAAGACACAGGCCCCGGCCGTCCCGAAGGCCACAGGCCCCGGCGGCCGGCGGCCCCAATAGCCAGAGGGCCCGGCGAATGCCGGGCCCTCTGGACGAACGTCTGCTTGTCGCAGCCGATTACATCATCCCGCCCATGTCGGGCATGCCAGCGCCGGCGCCGGAGGTCTCCTTCTCCGGCACCTCGGCGACGATCGCCTCGGTGGTGAGGATGTTCTTGGCGATCGAGGCCGCGTTCTGGAGCGCCGAGCGCGTCACCATCGCCGGGTCGATGATCCCCTCCTTGACCAGGTCGACGATCTCGCCCGTGGCCGCGTTCAGGCCGTGGCCCTTGCTGGCGTGGCGGACGTCGTTGACCACGACCGAGCCCTCCAGGCCGGCGTTCTCGGCGATCTGACGCAGCGGCTCCTCCAGCGCCCGGCGCACGATGTTGGCGCCCGTGCGCTCGTCGGGGTCGCTGAGGGCATCGACGTTGATCGCGTCCTGGGCCGAGAGGAGCGCCACGCCGCCGCCGGGGACGATGCCCTCCTCCAGCGCGGCCCGGGTGGCCTGCAGCGCGTCCTCGACGCGGTGCTTCTTCTCCTTCATCTCGGTCTCGGTGGCCGCGCCGACCTTCACGACCGCCACGCCGCCGGACAGCTTGGCCAGCCGCTCCTGCAGCTTCTCGCGGTCGAAGTCGGAGTCGGTGTTCTCGATCTCGGTCTTGATCTGGTTGATCCGGCCCTTGATCGCCTCGGCGTCACCGGCACCGTCCACGATCGTGGTGGTGTCCTTGGCCACGACCACCCGGCGGGCCCGGCCGAGCTGCGAGAGCTGAGTGTTCTCGAGCTTGAGGCCCATCTCCTCGGTGATCACCTCGCCGCCGGTGAGGATCGCGATGTCCTCGAGCATCCGCTTGCGGCGGTCGCCGAAGCCAGGCGCCTTCACGGCCACACCGGTGAAGGTCCCGCGCAGCTTGTTGACCACCAGCGTGGCCAGGGACTCGCCCTCCACGTCCTCGGCGATCACCAGCAGCGGCTTGCCGGACTGGATGACCTGCTCGAGCACCGGGAGCAGATCCCGAACCGAACCGATCTTCTGGTTGGCGATCAGGATGTAGGGATCCTCAAGGACGGCCTCCATCCGGTCCTGGTCGGTGACCATGTACGGCGAGATGTAGCCCTTGTCGAACTGCATGCCCTCGGTGAACTCGAGGTCCATGCCGAACGTCTGGCCCTCCTCGACGTTGACCACGCCGTCCTTGCCGACCTTCTCGATCGCATCGGCGATCACGTCGCCGATCTCCTCATCCCCAGCCGAGATCGTCGCCACGCGAGCGATCTGGTCCTTGCCGGAGATCTCCACCGCCTGCGACTCGATGTGCTTGACGACGTCGTCGACCGCACGCTCGATCCCGCGCTTGAGCGCGAGCGGGTTGGCGCCAGCGGCAACGTTCTTCAGACCCTGGCGAACGATCGCCTGGGCCAGCACGGTCGCGGTCGTGGTGCCGTCGCCCGCCACGTCATTGGTGGAGGTGGCGACCTCGCGCACGAGCTGCGCGCCCTGGTTCTGGAAGACGTCCTCGACCTCGATCTCCCGCGCGATCGTCACACCGTCGTTGGTGATCGTCGGGGCGCCGAACTTCTTGTCGAGGACTACGTAGCGGCCCTTGGGGCCAAGCGTGACCTTGACGGCGTTGGCCACCGCGTCGACGCCCGCCTCGAGCGCCTTGCGGGCCTCCGCCTCGTACTTCAGTTCCTTATGTGCCATATCTCTCGTGGTCTCCTGGAGTTACTGGATCTTCGCCAGCACGTCTGACTCGCGGAGGACGAGGAGCTCCTCCCCGTCAACCTTGATCTCGGTACCGCCGTACTTGCTGTAGAGCACCTCGTCGCCTTCGGCCACGTCAAGCGGAACCCGCTTGCCGGTGTCCTCGTTGAGCTTGCCCTCGCCTACGGCAAGCACCTTGCCCTTCTGCGGCTTCTCCTTGGCGGTATCGGGCAGGACGATCCCACTCGCCGTGGTCTCCTCCTCCTCGATAGCCCGCACGATCAGACGATCGCCTAGGGGCTTGAGCTTCATCTATACAACCTCCGAATAACGCGGTTGCTGGAGTGGAACCGCACTCAGTTGATGTTGTGATCCGATCTTGGCACTCTGAACCCGAGAGTGCCAAGAGGAGACTATAGCTCGTCAAATCGGGAATTCAAGAGAAATTTGGCACTCGCCCCCGGGGAGTGCCAGCGGGCGGTGCGGTGGGATGGCCCTCTGGGAGGTTTCAGGGGGCCAGCGGGGGCAGGTCCTCGGGCGCCAGCTGCGCGGCGCGGCGGGATTGCCCTCTGGGGGTTTCGGGGCGCCAGCGGGGACAGCTCCTCTGGTGCCACCGGGGGCAGGTGCTCCGGTGCCACCGGGGGCAGGTGCTCCGGTGCCAGCGGGGGCAGGTGCACGGGGGCGCCAGCGAACCATGGAAGGTGCCAGCGGGGGGCGGAAGAGGGCAAGAGGTGCCACCGCGGGGGGCAGGTCCGCGGCTTCCGGCAAGCGGTCAGGCCAATGAGAAGGAACGCACGACGCAACTCTGGACGGTGGCGCCGGCTACCAGATCGCTCGCGGCGCGGCCATCGCCCTTCTGGGAGGCCCAACCGGACCGGGGCGAGGGACCGGCCGCTGGGCAGCCAGACGGGCAACCGGGCGGCAACCTGGCAGGCAGGCCGAAAGCAGAGGTCAGTTCTGGGCGCCGCCCAGCCCGTGCAGCCGATCGCGGATCTCGGGCGGGTTCTCGATGATCTGCGAGAAGCGCACGACGGTCACGGTGTCCTCCATCGAGACCTTGCGGCCGTAGATCTGCTCGAGAAAGTGGACCATCTCGTCGATCCGCCTGAACTCCGGGTTGTCGTGCTCGATGTCGCGGGGCGAGAGGTCCTTGACCCGCTTGACCTCGACCTGGTCGATGACCGCGTTGAAGATCTTCTCACGCGGCGAGTGCTGATAGCCGATCGTCACCAGCACGCACTCGTTCTTGCGGTACTTGTGGGACTTGTCGCCCAGGCGGATGGTGGCCGTCTTGCGGCCGCGGCGAAGCTGGTCGGCGAACACCGAGGAATAGAAGTTCAGGACGCGCACCGGGCGCCAGCCTACAGATCGGAGGCCCGGAGCGACAGCGCCCGCCTCACCATCTCCCGCTCGCCCTCGTACGTGAGCGCCCGCGCCGCCTGCTCGAGCGGCATCCAGCGCACCTCCTCGATCTCGTGGTCGTGGCCCAGCTCGCCCGATCGATACTCCAGCAGGTAGAACACCACCCGCTTGTCGATCAGGCAGCCGGCGTGCTCGTAGGTGTAGCCGATCTCGCCCAGCCGCTCGAGCGGCTCGGCCTCCACGCCCGTCTCCTCGCGCACCTCGCGGACCGCCGCCTGGACCTCCGTCTCCTGCCCGTCGAGGTGGCCCTTGGGCAGGCCCAGCACCCGCTCACCGCGGGGGCTGCGCTTGCGAGGGACGATCACGACGACCTCCCCATCGCGCACGACCACCCCGCCGGCGGAGAAGTCCTGGCGGCGAGGTGGGTCAGGGGGCATGGCGACAGACATCCTGGCGGACGAATGGGGCATGGCGGCAGACATCCTGGCGGACGAATGGGGCATGGCGGCAGACATCCTGGGGACGAATATCAGGGACAGGCATCCTGGCAGCCGGAGCCCAGGGGGGACAGCGGATGAAGTTCCCGGCCGCGAAGCCGCTCAGTAGACATAGCGCTCCAGCGCCGCGGGGTCGTGCACCGTGAGCCGGCCCCGGCCCTGCGTGATCACCCCGGCCCGCTCGAGCACGGCCAGAAACCGGCTCGCGGACTCTCGCGAGGATCCGGCCAGGCGAGCCAGCTCGGCCTGGGTGCCGGTGATCACGATCTCGCCGCCGGCGTCACCCTCTTCGCGCGCCGCCTCGACCAGCGTCCTCAGCGCCTTGGCCACCCGCGTCTGGACGGTTTGGAAGGACTGGCCGGCCAGCCGCTCGTTCGCCTGGCGCAGCCGCTGGGCGAGCGCGGCGATCATCTTCACGGCAATTTCGGGCTGCTGGCGCAGCAGACGGCGCATGGCCTCGCCGCGGATGGCGATCGTCTGAAGCTCGTCGAGTGCGGTGACGGTGGCGGAGCGCACCCCGTCGTCCACCATGGCCAGCTCGCCGAACATGTCACCGGGGCCGAACCGCGCCAGTGTGAGCGCGCGTCCGGCCGCGTGCTCGCGGACCACGGCGGCGTGGCCCGAGCGGATCACGTAGCAGCCGCTGCTCGCCTCGCCCTCGCGAAACACCACCTCCCCCGCCCCGAACCTGGCCAGCTCGGCCGCCTCCGCGACCTCCGCCAGCTCCTCCTCCGACAGCGTGGAGAACAGCGCGAGCTCGCGCAGAACGGCCACCTTCTCCTCGCCTGACCCGGCCATGTCGGGCAGATGTAGCACAGCGATTCTGAGGGTGATGCATTTGCGTTCACTATGAACGCAAATGCATCACCCTCACGGTCAGAGCCGGGAGCGCGTGCCGGGGACCGCCGGCCGCAGTGCCGCTCCCGCGCGGATCAGGCCAGGGCGGCAAACAGGCGTGGGTCGTTGGTGATCACGCCCGTGACTCCCAGCCGCTCGAGGGCGCGGATGCGGGGCAGCTCATCCACCGTCCACACGTAAAGCTCGCCACCGGCGGCGGCGACGGCGCGGGCCAGCCGGGGGGTGATCAGCCGCCAATGGACCATCATTGCGTCGCAGAAGCGGGTGCGGATCGCCGCGGCGGCGCGGCCGGGAAGGACGACGCGGGCGTAGCCGAGGGCGACGATCGCGGGCGGGATCAGATACCAGGACTGAAACGGGTCCCGGTGCAGCTTGGGGAGGGTCCAGCCCAGGCGCAGGCGCGGCTCGAGCTCGCGGACCCGCACCAGGCTCTCACGGAACTGCGTCGAGATGAGCGCCCGATCCACCATCCCCGCGTCCTGAAGCGCACGGACCACACGCTCCTCGTAGCCGGGCAGCTTGAGGTCGACGTCGAGTTCGATGCCGGCAAAGGCATCCGAGGCCAGGTGAGCCAGCCCCTGTTCAAGCGTGAGCGGTCGCCGCTGACGCGCATCCTCGAAGTCATGGGCCAGGAGCAGCCGCTCGGTCCCCGGCTCGGGGAGCACGTCGAACTCGATCATGTCCACGCCGACGGCCAGGGCGGCGTCGAAGCTCGCCGGTGTGTTGCCGGGGGAGATGAGGTCGGCACCCTTGTGCCCGACTCGACGCAGTCGCGGTGCGGACATGCTCGCCTGAGGGTAGTGACGCGCCGCGAGGCTGAGGCGATCGAGCGCGGCCACCGGCGGGTGGAGAGGCGCGCGGCCCTCCCAGCCCCCGCGACACGCACTCGCAGCCACCAGGGTCCAGTCTCTCTGAGGATGGGTCAAGCGGGGAGCCACCCCCGCCTCCGCGCTGGCGGTGGGTGAAAGCTGGCAGTGGATGAAGGCTGGCAGCGGATGAAGGGCGCCAGCCACCCCGCCTACGGGCTGGCGGTGGATGAGGGCTGGCGGTGGGTGAAGGCGCCCAGCGGAAAAAGGCTGGCAGCGGATGAAGGCTGGCAGTGGCTGAAGGCAGGCAGTAGGTGAAGGCTGGCAGCGGAAGAAGGCTGGCAGCGGATGAACGCTCGCAATGGATGAAGGCTCGCAGTGGATGAAGCGCTCCGGCCGCCCCGCCTCAGCGCTGGCAGCCCGGGCACCAGTAGGTGGTGCGGTTGGCGTCACCCTGGCCGCGGGCGGCGATCGGGGTGCCGCAGCGGGGGCACGGGCGCCCGGCGCGGTTGTAGGCGCGGGGCTGGATCGTGCGCGGCCCGCGCTCGGCCGAGCGGCGCATGCGCGGGCGAACCGCCTCGATCACCGCCAGCGCCTCGGCGTCGCTGAGCGCCTCAAGCCGCCGCCAGGGGTCAAGCTGGGCCTCCCAGCAGCCCTCCGCCTTCCAGATGTTGCCGATCCCGGCCACGTTGCTCTGGTCAAGCAGCGCGTCGCCCAGCCGCCGGGTGGGATCGTCGGCGCGCAGGCGGCGCAGAAAGCGCTCGGCGTCGAAGCGGGGGGCGAGCACGTCGGGACCGAGGGCGGCCAGGCGCTGGTCAAAGCGCCGCCGCCCCTCGGTCAGCAGCTCGAGCGTCGGCCCGTGGCGCTGCACCACCCAGCGCCCCTCGCACGCGAGGATGAGCCACGCGCCGCCGGCCGAGGGCGGCTCGCCCAGGACCGACCAGTAGCCGCTCATCCCCAGGTGGGAATGGAGCACCAGCCCGCCCTCGAAGTGCAGGAACAGGTGCTTGCCGTGGGTGTCGATGCGGGTGATCGGCCGGCCGGCCAGCCGGCGCGGCCAGTCCGGGTTGCGCGGGCTGTGGATCGACTGCGGGATGTGACCCTCGAGGGCGGGACGGATCCGCCTCGCGGTCCAGGCGATCGTGTCGCCCTCAGGCACCGAGGGTCATCCGTCGCGGGCCCTCCTGGAACCCGAGCTTGACCAATAGGGAGGCGAGCGGCGAGCTGAGCGCCGGCTCGCCGTCGACCTTCTCGAGCGCCAGTCGCCTGATCCGTCCGGCCCGGACCTGCTCGATGAGCGCGACCAGCGCCGGCTCAATCCGCGAATCGTCGGCCGCCACCAGCGTCTGCAGCCCGCGGGCGCCGCGCTCCAGGTAGAGGATCGGCTCGCCGCCGGCCAGCACCACGAACGCGCCGGCGGTGCGCTGCGGCCGACGGTCGGGCGCGACGCCCGACGAGCGGTGTTCGCGCTCGGCCGCCCCACGGTCCGCTCCGCGCCCGCGCTCGGCCGCCGCCGGGTCTGAGCGGTGTTCGCGCTCGGCCGCCGCCCGGTCTGGCCGGTGCCCGCGCTCGGCCGCCCCACGGTCCGCTCCGCGCCCGCGCTCGGGCCAGGGCAGCACCGCCCCGTAGGGCTGGGCCGGGTCCAGCGCGGACAGCACCAGCGGGCGCTCGTCGCCGGCGGGCTGGGCGCGCAGCCGCTCGACCGCGCCCGGCAGCGCGAACTGCGCGCCGCCCAGCCCCTCGACGAAATACCCGCGACGGGCGATCCCCAGCGTCTCCAGCTGGGAGAGCTCGCCGTACAGGGCGGAGAAGCCCCCCGGCACCCCCTCCGCCAGCACCTGCTCGCGGGTCAGCACCCCGTAGCGTTCGAGCAGCAGCTCGGCCAGGGCGCGCCGGCGGGCGCTCGGGTCCGCGGCGCCGCGCAACAGCGGCGCGGTCAGCGACCAGCGGCCCTGGACCGGCGCCGCCGCGCCGCGCCGGCGGGCGGCGAACCGACCCGGGCGGCGGCCGTGCAGGTCCCGCCGGGCGCGGGCCAGGGTGAGGCGCGGCGCGCGCAGCGGCGCAAACGCGTCGTTGGTCACCTCGCCCGCCCAGGCCAGGTCCCACAGCGCCTCCTGCAGGGCCTCGGGGGCCAGCTCGACGTCCACCAGCAAATCGGTGAAGAAGCACGCCCCGGCGGCCAGGCGCTGGCGGATCAGGTTGTGCACCTCAGAGTCGGCGGGCGGCTGCGGGGTGCGGCTGGGAGGCGCCCCGAGCAGCGGCAGATCCTCGCGGAAGTACAGGGCGACGCGGCCCGAGTGGCGGCCCAGCGCGCCGGCGCCGATCCACACGACCTCGCCGGCGGCGCACAGCTGGTCCATCCAGGTGGGCGAGTAGGCGCCGAGGCGGCGGGGCAGGATGTCCCGCTCCCACAGCTCGACCGGCAGCGGCAGGGCCTGGAGCGGGATCAGCGCCTCGCGCAGCCGGTCCACCCCCGCCCCCGAGGCGGGATGGCGGTCGACGTTCTGCCAGGCGGGCAGAAACCGGGCCAGCGCCCGCCGGTCGACCGGCTCCACCTCGCGCCGCAGCGCCGCCAGCGAGGCGCGGCGGATGCGCCGCAGCACCTCGGGGTCGCACCATTCGCGCTCCGAGCCGCCCGGGCGCAGCTCCCCGCGCACCAGCTCGCCGCGCCGCTCGAGCTCGGCCAGCGCCGGGCCGAAGTCGACCCGGTAGCGCTCGCGCAGCTCGGCGGTGGTGAACGGGCCGTGGGTGGCGGCGAAGCGGCGGGCCAGACGGATGAGCGCGTCGGGCACCTCCTCCAGAAACGCCGCCGGCAGCCCGCCGGGGGGCGCGGCGCCGAGCGCGTCGCGATACAGCCCGGCGTCGGCGGCGGCGATCCAGCGCTCCTCGCCGGCCAGGCGGATCGGCACCGCTCGGCGCTCGTCCCGGAGCTCGCGCAGCATGCCACGGAAGTCCAGCGGCTCGAGCACGCGCGCGCGACACTCACCCTCATTCAAATCCCCCAACGTGCGAAGCACATCGTGCAGCTGGTCTTTGGAGGTGGCGCGGCGCAGCCGCGAGCGGAACTGCAGCTCGTCCTCCACCTGGGCCAGCGCCCGCGGGTCGAGCAGCTCGCGCAGCTCCTCCTGGCCCAGCAGCTCGCGCAGCAGCTCGCGATCCAGCGACAGGGCGGCGGCCCGGCGCTCGGCGTTCGGCGTGTCGCCCTCGTACATGTAGGTGGCCACGTAGTCGAACAGCAGCGAGGAGGCCAGCGGCGAGGCGGTGGGCGTTTCCACCTCCACCAGGCTGATCTCGCGGCGCTGGAGGCGGGCCAGCAGGTCGCGCAGGCCGGGCAGGTCGAGCACGTCGCGCAGGCATTCGCGGTAGGTTTCGAGCACGATCGGGAAGTCGTCGTAGCGCCTGGCCACCTCGAGCAGCGACTGGGCCTTCAGGCGCTGCTGCCAGAGCGGGGTGCGCCGCCCCGGGCGGGCGCGGGGGATGAGCAGCGCCCGGGCGGCGTTCTCGCGGAAGCGGGCCCCGAACAGCGCCGAGCCGGACAGCTCGGCCACCACCCGCTCCTCCACCTCGTCGGGGTCGAACAGCACCAGCTCGGCGTCCGGCGCCTGCTCGGCGTCGGGCAGGTGGACGATGATCCCGTCGTCCGACCAGATCGCGTCGGACTCCAGCCCGAGCTCCTCGCGGATGCGGGCGCTGAGCGCCAGCCCCCAGGCGGCGTGCACGCGGCCGCCGAACGGCGACAGCACGCACAGTCGCCAGTCGCCGATCTCGTCGCGGAAGCGCTCGACCACGATCGCGCGGTCGGAGGGCACCACCCGGGTGGCGGCCTGCTGCTCGCGCAGAAACTCGATCAGGTTGGCGGCCGCCCGGCGGTCGAGGTCATAGTCGCGCTGCAGGCGCTCGGGCGGCTGCTCGACCGCCCAGCGGGCGAACGCGCCGATCGCCTCGCCCAGCTCCCGCGGGCGCCCCACCCCGTCGCCCTTCCAGAACGGGACCGCGCCCGGCAGCCCGGGTGCGGGGGTGACGATCACCCGGTCGCGGGTGATCTCCTCGATCCGCCAGGTGCTCGCCCCGAGCAGGAACGTCTGGCCCGGGCGGGCCTCGTAGACCATCTCCTCGTCCAGCTCGCCGACCCGGCGCCCGTCGGGCAGGGTCACGGCGTACAGCCCGCGGTCGGGGATCGTGCCCGCGTTGGCGATCGCCAGCTGGCGGGCGCCCGGGCGGGCGCGGATCGTGCTGGCGATCCGATCCCAGACGATCCGCGGGCGCAGCTCGGCGAACTCGCTGGACGGGTAGCGGCCGTCGAGCATGTCGAGCACGTTCTCCAGCTGACGGCGGGTGAGCGTCGCGTAGGAGTGGGTGCGCGTGATCAGCGCGTGCAGCTCGTCCAGGGTGACCGGATGCTCCTCGGGGGCGGCGGCGGCGATCGCCACGATCTGCTGGGCGAGCACGTCGAGCGGGTTGCGCGGCACCACCGTGGCCTCGATCTCGCCCGCCCGCATCCGCTGGGCGACGACCGCGCACTCGAGCAGATCGGCCCGGAACTTGGGGAAGATGCGCCCTCGGCTGACCGCGTCCACCGAGTGGCCGGCGCGGCCGATGCGCTGCAGCCCGCGGGCCACCGACTTGGGCGACTCGACCTGGATGACCAGGTCGACGGCCCCCATGTCGATCCCCAGCTCGAGGCTGGAGGTGGCCACCAGGCACGGCAGCTGACCCGCCTTGAGCATCTCCTCGACGATCAGCCGCTCCTCGCGGGCCAGGGAGCCGTGGTGGGCGCGGGCGATGACCCTGGGGGTGGGGGTGGCGGTGGGCGGGTCGGAGGTGACGGTGGGCGGGGCGGGGGCGGCTTGCGGGGGCTCCGGCGGGGCGGAGGCGGTGAGCTCGGCCCGCTCGGCCGCCAGCTCATTCAGGCGCAGGGCCAGCCGCTCGGCCGCCCGCCGGTTGTTGACGAACACGATCGTCGAGCGGTGACGCTCGATCAGCTCGAGCAGCTCGGGGTAGATCGCCGGCCAGATCGAGCGGCGGGTGGCCTCCGAGCCGCCGGGCAGCGGGTCGAGCGTGCTCAGCGGGTCAAGCGTGCCAGGCGGGTCAAGCGTGCTGGGCGG
>Ga0209061_1005848_pt1 | contig 10396 bp, 7 predicted proteins | sample Coa_R1_10_FD_187157 | JGI IMG/M metagenome (GOLD analysis project Ga0209061, IMG submission 187157) | Surface soil microbial communities from Centralia Pennsylvania, which are recovering from an underground coalmine fire - Coalmine... | ecosystem: Environmental > Terrestrial > Soil > Unclassified... | reverse complement strand
TCCTCGCCATCATCCGCAACAACGCCGGCTGAGCGCGCCGGCCGCCGGTATCAGCCGGCGAGCCGCTCGGCCTGCTCCCTCAGCAGCTCGACGACGGAGCTCACGGCGTGGGCGGGGGGCTCCCACGGCGGCCTCGGACGAGGATCGCCGGTAAGCTCCGAGAGAGGGAGATCTGCCGCCGCACGAAGAAAGCGGAGCCGGCCGAGATCGTGAAGGGCCCTGTCGACTGCGGCAGGCCGACCCTCGAAGATCGACCACGTCGGCACGCCGAGCACCGCCGCCTCGCGGGTCATGGTGCCGCCAGCTCCGATCACGACCTCTGCGCTGTAGAGCAGGTCCGCGCCGGAGACCGGTTCTCGCAGCACGGAGACGCCCGCTCTCCGGGCGTACCGCTCGGCCTGCTCCGCCGTCCTCGGGGTGAGCAGGACCCTGCACCCTGCTCGTGCCAGCCGCTCGATCACGTCGTCACACAGCGTGTTGCGCCGGCGGTGGTACAGCGCTCCCTCGGCCGCGGGCCGCACCACGGCCACCCTCTCGCCGCTCCCGACGCCGATGCTGGCACGGAAGGTCGGATCCGGCAGGAACTCCGCGAGGGCGATCTCCTCCTTGAAGCCCTCGTAGTGGACGAGGTTGCCGGGCCGCACTCCGTACCGCTTGAGGGCGTCGTGGCCGACGGCAGCCGGGGTCACGACGACGTCCGCGAGCCGGAACGCAAGGTGGTTCGCCGGCTGGTGCTCGTAGTCCATCATCGTGATCGCCGGGAGCCGGCAACGGCGTGCCGCGACGAGCTGCGAGTAGGAGTTGTGGCCGAGTGCCACGTCGACGCCCGTGCCGTCGATCTCCGAGGCGAGGGCGCTCGCCCGGTCCCAGATCGCCGTGGCCTTGGCGCGCAGCGCTCCCCGGAAGCCCGGCACCCCGACCACGCGCGCCTCCGGCCAGTCCCCGAGTGCGAGGGGGAGGGTCTGGCCGCGGTCCCAGACCGTCACGAGCACCTCGTCGCCCTCCTCCCGCAGGCGCCGGACGACGGGGCGGAACAGGGTGGCATGCGGGGCATTGGCGATGTCGACCCACCACCTCATTGCGGGCAGACCCGGGCTCTCGATCGGTTCAGGGCTCGAGCTCCACCGCCGCCCCCCCGCTGCGAAGCGACTCCTCGGCCGCCTCGAGGACCCCGACCACGGCCGCCGCGGTCGCCTCCGGCTCTGACGGCGTCTCGCCGTTCCCGACCCGCTCCAAGAAGTGCTCCAGCTCCTTGCGGAGCGGCTCCCAGGCCTCGACCCGGGGAGAGACGACGTCCCCGGTGCGGTACTGGATCTGGTGCTCGCCGAAGCTCTCGGGATCGGGCAGGTCGACCCCCTTGTCGTAGATCTTGACCGGTTCCTCGGCGTTCGTGTCCTCGTAGACGATCATCTTCCGGGTGCCGACGAGCATCGTCCGGCGCAGCTTCGTCGGCGCGAGCCACGACAGGTGGAGGTTGGCGATGACGCCGGAGCGGTACTCGAGATAGACGAAGGCGACGTCCGGCTCGCGACCGGGGATGCTCGACAGCCCCGAGGCCGAGACCCTCGCCGGGGACTCACCCAGCCACTCGAACAGGATCGAGAGGTCGTGCGGCCCGAGATCCCAGAGCACGCTCGAATCCGAGCGGTGGATCCCGAGATTGACGCGAGACGAGTGCACGTAGACCGGCTCACCGATCTCTCCTGATCTGATGCGCTCGCTCACGAGGCGGACGGCCGGGCTGTAGAGGAACGTGTGACCCGCCATGAGCAGCACGCCCGCCTCGGTGGCGAGGGCGATCAGGTGGTCGGCGTCGGCTCGCGAGGTCGCGAGCGGCTTCTCCACGAGCACGTGCTTCCCCGCCCCGATCGCCCGTTCGGCGAGGTCGACGTGGCTCGCAACCGGGGTGGCGACGACGACGGCGGCGACCTCGTCGTCGTCGAGGATCTCCTCGAACGAGGCAGCCCCCGTGGCCCCGCGGAAGCCGGCCGCGACGGCCTTCGTGCGGCGGTCGTCGAGGTCGAAGACGACGATCTCAGAGCAGGTGGGGATCGAAGCGAGGTTGCGGACGAGGAGGGGGCCCCAGTAGCCGAGCCCTGCGACGGCGACCTTCGTCATGCACCCTCCTCGCCGAGGTCGACCGAGCCGAGGAAGCTGCGAAGGGCCTCGCCCACCCTGGCGACCTCGTCGCGAGCGAGCGAGCCGTACATCGGGAGGCTCACGACCTCCGACCCCGAGCGCTCTGCCCGCTCTAGCGGTCCACCTCTCACCGCCCGCCCCTCGATCGCCGGCTGGTGGTGGATCGGCGTCGGGTAGTGGACGGCTCCGGAGATCTCGGCGGCGGCAAGGTGGGCGAGGCAGCGATCGCGCTGGCAAGCGGGCAGGGAGATCACGTAGTGGTGGAACGAGTGTGTCCGGTCGCCTCGGTCGCCGGGCAGATCGAGGCCCGTCTCGCCGAGCTCCTCCTCGTACCAGCGGGCCACCTGCCGGCGCGCCTCGACCTCGGCCGCGAGGAGGGGGAGCTTCGCGGTGAGGACGAGCGCCTGCAGGTTGTCGAGCCGCTCGGTGCCGCCGAGGAGCTCGTGGTAGTTCGGTCGGGTCTGCCCATGGTGGCGGAGCGCTCTCAGCGCCTGCTCCATCTGCGGCGAGCTCCCCGTCACGAAGCCGGCGTCGCCCCAGGCTCCGAGGTTCTTCGTCGGGTAGCAGCTGAAGGCTGCCGCGTCACCGAGCGAGCCGACGGGCCTGCCCCCGACGGTCGCACCATGCGCCTGGGCCGCGTCCTCGAGCACCCACCAGCCTCGCCGCCGCGCGAGCTCGGTGAGGCCGTCCATGTCGGCGGGGAGCCCGTGCAGGTGGACGGCGACGACCCCGTCCAGGTCCAGCTCGGCGAGGCGGGCAAGGTCGATCAGGTGGTCGGCGTCGTGGTCGACCAGCACTGGCACATGGCCAGCCGCAAGGACCGCCTCTGCCGTGGCAAAGAAGGTGTTCGCCGGGATGGCGACCCGGCTGCGCTCGGGGAGCGGTGCCGCGCGGAGGGCCAGCACGAGAGCGCTCGTGCCGGAGCTCGTGCCGACGGCCCAGGCCGCCCCGAAGGCGCCGGCGGCCGCCCGCTCGAACTCCTCGAGCTCGGGGCCGAGCGTGAAGGCACCCCGCGCCACGACGTCGCGGATCCGCGAGGAGAGCGAGTCGAACAAGTCGCCGTCACTGATCCGAACGTTCGGGATCGGCCTCATGGGCGGCTCACAGGTGCTCGACCGAGGCGCCGTTCGCCCGGTGCCTCGTGTCGAAGAAGTAGGGCGCCGCCCCGGCGAGCATGTCGAGGTCGAAGGCATCGTGGTCGGTGAGCAGGACCACGGCGTCGGCCGCCTCCGCCTCGGCACGGGTGGCGTCGACCCGGACCACTCGCTCGTCTAGCGCGAACTCGCCCGCGTGGGGGTCGGCGACCCGGACCTCGGCGCCGAGCTCGAGGAGCTGGTCGATCACCGGCACGACCGGCGACTGGCGGGCATCGGCCGAGTTCCTCTTGTACGTGAGCCCGAGCACGAGCACCCTCGCGCCGTTCATCGCCCTCCGGCGGCGGTTGAGGCCGAGGACAAGGCGGTGCACCACGTAGTTCGGCATGTGCTCGTTCACGTCGTTCGCGATCTCGACGAAGCGGAGGGCGTGCCCGAGCCGCCGCCGCACCCTCCAGGAGAGGAACGAGGGGTCGACCGGGATGCAGTGGCCCCCCACTCCGGGGCCGGGGTAGAAGGGCATGTAGCCGAAGGGCTTCGTCGCCGCCCCGCGGATCGACTCCCAGACGTCGATCCCGAGCTCCTCGGCGACCATGGCGAGCTCGTTCACGAGGGCGATGTTCACGTGGCGGAAGGTGTTCTCGATCAGCTTCGCGAGCTCGGCCTCCGCCGGTCCGCTCATCACGACCGTCTGCTCCACCATCGAGTCGTAGAACCTCGTCACGGCGGCGGCCGAGGCCTCGTCGATCCCCGAGACGAGCTTCGGGGTGTTCTCGAAGCGCCAGGTCCGGTTGCCGGGGTCGATCCGCTCCGGGCTGTAGCCGAGGAAGAACTCCCTCCCTACCACGAGGCCCGAGCACCGCTCGAGGATCGGGGCCACGATCTCGGTCGTCGTGCCCGGGTACGTCGTGGACTCGAGGACGACGCAGGACCCCCTCGTCACGAGCGGCCCGAGGAGCTCGCAGGCAGCCTCGATGTAGGACAGGTCGGGAAGGCCCTCGCGAAGCGGGGTCGGCACCGTGATCACGGCCACGTCGAACCCTCGGCACCGCTCGATCTCCGAGGTCGGCTCGTAGCGCCCGGAAGCGAGCGCGCTCGCAAGCACGCTCGACTCCACGTCCTCGATGAAGGACTCCCCCGCCCGCAGGCGGTCGACTCTCGCCTTGTCGACGTCGAAGCCGACCACGTCGTAGCTGCCCACCTCGACCGCCCGCATCGCGAGGGGCAGTCCGACGTAACCCTGCCCGACCACGGCCAGCCGCTGCGTCACGCCGGGAGGTTAGGTGACCCCGCCCCGTGGCGGCAACGACCGTCGGCACTGGCGCGCCACGCGCCACGAGCGCCTTGCCCGTGCCGATGATCGCGACCCTGGTGGCAGCGGTCGCGTATGCTGTCGAGCCGTGGCAGCCCCCGCGCGGCAGGTGCAGCCGAGCGCGCTCGACTACTTGCGCATCGTCGCGCGGCGGAAGTGGTGGGTGGTCGCGTCCGTCGTCCTCGTGACCGCGGCGGCGGCGCTCTACTCGCTGTCGCAGCCGAAGGCCTACTCGGCCACCGCCTCGATCGTCGTGCAGCCGATCCCTACCACCGGCTCGCTAACGGGCGTCACCCCGGCCACGCTCGGGCCCTACGACGTCCCGACCCAGGAGAACGTGCTCGGCAGCTCCGTGATCCGCCGCGCGGTGGCAGCGAAGCTCGGCACTGCCGGCACGATCTCGGTCGGGACGATCTCGGGGACGAACATCATCACGGTCACCTCGAGCGAGCCCACGCCCCGTGAGGCGGCCAGGGTGGCGAACGCCTACGCCAACGCCTACGTGAGGTACCGGGCCGGGCAGGTCACCCAGAGCCTCGGGAGGGCCGAGCGCCAGCTCCAAAGCCGCCTCGCAGGGATCGAGACACTCGTGGCCTCCCTCGAGAAGCAGCTCTCGAGCACCCCCTCGGGGAGCGCCACCGCCCAGGCACTCCAGGCTCAGCTGCAGGCGGCGCTCAGCAACGAAGGAGTCGTCCAGGGCCAGCTCGAGCAGCTCACCGTCGGGGCCTCCTCCGCGTCAGGGGCCCAGATCGTCACGGGAGCCAAGCGGCCGAGCGGCCCGTCCTCGCCGAAGACGACCCGCAACGTCGGCCTCGGCTTCGCGGCCGGCATCCTGCTCGGCCTCGTCGCGGCCGTGGTGGTCGACAACCTCGACGACTCGATCCGCGACAAGGACGACCTGGAGGACGTGCTCGAGGGCCGGGGCCCGGTGCTCGGGCTCATCCCGACCGTCGAGCAGTGGAAGAACCCCGAGCAACCGTTCCTCGTCTCCTTCTCCAGCCCGCACTCGCCCCCGGCCGAGGCGTACCGGTCGCTCCGAACCGCGCTGCAGTTCGTGCTCCTCGACAAGCGGGTGAAGACGCTCCTCGTCTCGAGCCCTCTCCCGGGAGAGGGGAAGTCGGCGACCGCCGCCAACCTCGGCGTGGCGATCGCCCGGGCCGGCCAGCAGGTCCTGCTCGTCTCCGCAGACCTGAGGCGGCCCCGGCTCGAGAGGTTCCTCGGTCTCGAGGAGACCGTTGGGCTCTCCTCGATCGCCCTCGGCGCCGCCACCTTGAACGAGGCAGCACAACCCGTCCCGGGCGTGCGAGGGCTGTGGTGCCTCGGCACGGGCCCGGTCTCGCCCGAGCCGTCCGAGTTCCTCTCGAGCCGCGCCGTCTCCGAGATCATGGCGGCAGCCGCCGACCGCTTCGACCTCGTCATCGTCGACTGCGCCCCCATCCTGCCGGTCGCAGACGCCCTCGCCGCCGTGAGGTGGGCGGACGGACTCGTGCTCGTCGCCCGATCGGGCGAGACGAGGCGCCGCGACCTGCGCCGTGCCCTCGAGCTCCTCGACACGGCCGACGCGACGGTGTTCGGTGCCGTGCTGAACAACGTGGCCGAGGAGGCTCTCGGGTACTCCGGCTACGGCTACTACGGCACCTACGGCACCGGCGGCTCCGGCCAGCACCGGCGCAGCCGGCGAGCCACCGCGCAGCCGACCCGTCGCAGCGAGACGGCCCGGCAGCCGGGCCGATCCGAGCGGCCACGCGGCCCCGGCGAGGAGCCGGACGTCAGCTCCGCGTTTCGCGCACCGCCTCCTCGAACACGGCCTCGAACCGCCGAGTGACGACCGGGGCGTCGAACGCCTCGGCGCGCCGGCGGCCTTCGTCGCCAAGGCGGGCGGCGAGCACCGGATCGTCGAGCGCGGTCTCGATCAGCTCGGCGAGCCTCGCCGGGTCGTCGACCGGGGCCACGAGGCCGTTCCTGCCGTCGTCGACGAGGAGCGCCGGACCGTAGGGAGCCGCCGTCGACACGATCGCCTTCCCGAGCGCCATCGCCTCGACGAGCACGTTCCCGAAGCTCTCCCACCTCGAGGAGCAGACCACGAGGTCGGCTCTCGCCATCCAGGCGAACGGGTTCCCGACGAAGCCGGCAAAGTGCACCCGGCCCGAGATGCCGAGACGGCTTGCCAGCTGCCGGAGCGAGCCCAGCTCCGGACCCTTGCCGAGCAGGGCGAGCTGGCAGGCTCTCCTCTCGTTCACGCGGGCGAGTGCCTCGAGCAGCACGTCGAAGCCCTTCGCCCGATCGAGGCGGCCGGCGGCCACCACGAGAGGGAGCCCGCCGGTGAGGAAGGGATGCGAGGCCGGCTCCTCGCCAGCGCGGCGGACCTCCGCGACGTCGACCATGTTGGAGATGACGACGACGGAGGTCGAGGAGCGAGGGACCGACTCGAGCACCTCGCTGCGCACGCCCGGGGTTGGCGTGACGACGACCGTGGCCCGGCGGTAGGTCGCCCTGACGAGGGCGGCCCGGAGGTGGCGATCCTTTCGCCCGGCGAGCTCGCGGGACTGCACGGAGTCCTCGACGCAGACGACCGGCACGGCGCGGCGGGCGAGGCGGGTGGCCGCCACCGAGACGAGGTTGGTGTAGTCGACGCGAGAGACGAGCAGGTCGTAGCGGCCCGAGGCCACGAGCCGGGAGAGCCGCCAGGTGATCTTCGCGACGTCGCCGGCCGAGCGCTTGCCGAGGTCGACGACCCGCAGGCCGGGAGGGAGGTCGGGCAGATAGTCGGCCTCGGCGCCGCTCAACAGGCACAGGGTCGGATCGAAGCGCTCCCGGTCGAGGTGCCGGAGCATGAGGGTCATCTGCCGCTCGGCTCCTCCCCCCATGAGCGAGGAGAGCACGGCGAGCACCCTCACAGGGCATCCTCGCAGGCGGCGTCGAGACGGTCGAAGAGGCGGTCCCAGGAGTGCCCCTCGGCGAGGAGGCGCCGCCTCGCTGCCGCCTCCGGGGCCTCTGCGAGGCTGTCGTCGATGCGGCGGCAGAACTCCTCGGCCGTGCTTGCGAACGAGATCCCGGCGGCCACCTCCTCGCGCTGGAGGCCGGCCATCGGGGTGGAGACGACGGGCTTGCCGAGGGCGAGGTACTCGTAGACCTTGAGCGGGCTCACGTTGTCGGCAACCCTGCCGGCCCGGAAGGCGTTGAGGCAGACCGAGAAGCAGCGGACGTAGCGGGCGACCTCCTCCCTCGGCACCGGCGGGAGGTGGCGGACGTTCGGCTCGGCGACGAGCCGCTCGACCGCGTCCCGGGAGCCCTCCTCGACCGGGCCGAGCAGCACGAGCAGCTTGTCGGTGTTCCGCCGTGCCACCTCGCGCAGCAGGTCGTAGTCGAGGAAGGAGAACAGGGTCCCCACGAGGCCGAGGATGGGGACCTCGACCCCCTCGAGCCCGGGCGGAGGCGGCAGCTCGCACAGGGCCGGTCCGAAGCTGCCCGGGTCGTAGCCGTTCGGGACGACGACGCTGCGACGGGCGAGGGGGCCGTAACGGTCGAGGAGAGGTGGCGACGTCACGACGAGCAGGTCGCTTCTCTGGACGAGCGACCTCACCCGCTGCTCGGCCGCTGCGGCCGCGCGCTCGTTGGAGGCGACGTAGCCGGCAAGGTCGTCCACGAGGTCGAACACGAGCTGCCGGTGCGGCACGAGCCCGATCACCGGCGCGTACGCCGGCTGGTACACGAAGAGCACCGCCTCCTCGAAGCGGAGCGCCCGCATCCGGCGGCGCACCTCGAGGGCGAACAAGGCGAAGTTGAGCTCCCCGACGCCGCGCCGGCTCCACCACGGGAGCAGCCGCGGGGGCTGCAGGGTCCAGAGGTTGTCCCCCCGCTCGACGAGGCGGGAGCGCCCGATCTCGTTCCTGGCGACCCGCTCGAGGTGCGCCTCCGGCCGGCGGAGCATCGAGTACGAGGGCTCGACGTACAGCACCCGGTTCCGGCGCCGGAACCGGTCCATGAACTCCTGCTTGCGATACCGGCGCTCGTCGAAGTAGTGCGTCGAGAGGCAGACGATGTCGCGGCCTGCAAGGGGCACCGGCGCAACCTACTCGTGCACGAGAGAAAGGCAGTAGCCCGCCACCGAGCTGCCCTCGAAGGCCCACCGCATCACGACGGTGGGTGCGGGGCGCCGCTGGCCGTAGCGCTCCGACACCCAGCTCTGCTCCAAGGAGACGCCCACCCCTCCGTAGGGGACGAGGTGGACGGCGACCGCCCCGATCCTGAGGACGACGGCGTCCTCGGGCTGCCACCAGCTCGGCGGCACGCCGTCGGCCTGGAGCGCCGCGGCAAGCTCGGGCGAGAGGGCCGGCTCAGCCGCCGCGGGGAAGGTGTGCTCACACCCCGGAGCCAGGTGGACGAAGCTCTCTGCCTCGTGGCGGCCCTTTCCGGCGAGGAGATCGGTCACTGCGACACCGTCGCTCGCAAGCCGAAGGCTCCGCCGGTGCGTGACCGCGCCGCGGAGCCGGCCGTAGCCCGAGTGCTCGGCGACGACCTGTGCCACCGGCCCGTCGAGCTCGAGAGCAATGAGCCGCGGAGGCGGTCCGGGGCGCACTCCGAACGGCCCGGCGAGCTCGCACTGCTCGGCGCCGTCCACGACGACCGTGTTGTGAGCACGAGTCGAGCGGAAGCGATCCCGCTCGACGGGGTCCTTCGTGTAGGTGTACGAGCCGGGATCGACGGCGACGGGACGGCCGGCGAGAGCAAGCTCGTAGGAGAGCCAGTGGTTGTGGTGGTGGTTCCCCATGCCGGCCGTCCCGACCGGGTCGGCGTTCACGAGCGCATAGGCCTCCCCGTTGCGAAGCACGTACCGCCCGGTCTCGGCAAAGGCCCGGGAGCGGCGCCGGCCTCGCTCCAAGGCGGCGCCGGTCGCGGCAGCGAGTGCTCCGGCGCCGAGCTGCCACGCGAGCTCCTCCCGGCCGCCAGGTGCCGACAGGCCCTCGGCCAGCCACTCGGGCCGCTCGAACAGCGAGCCGCCGACCGCGAGCAGGTAGCGGTGGTCCTGGGGGACCCAGCCGAAGTAGTCGTGGAGGATGAGCAGCCTGCCGTCGTCGGCGTCGCCGACGAGCGGCGTGAGGCCGTCGGGGCGGGCCGTCTCGTACAGCGCCTCGAACATCGCTTCGACCCGAGCCGCATAGGACGCCGAGCAGCCGCCGGCCGAGCGCGCGCGCAGGTACCCCCCGAGGAAGAGCTCGAGGGCGAGGCGATGGTAGGACGTCGACCCCTCGAAGTCGCAGCCGTCGGGGTTCACCTGCTGGGCGATGCACCGCTCGAGGCCGGCGAGCGCCTGGGCCTGCCACCCGGCCGCCTCGGCGAGGTCGGCCAGGAACAGTGAGAGGTGCAACAGGCCGACGTAGTCGGCGGCCGTGTGGTTCGTCGTGAGCCCGCCCGCATAGACCTCGACGTTGGCGGCGACGTGCCGGGCGTGCTCGAGGAGGCTCGCGGCGAAGGTCACCTGGAAGGCCTCGCTCAGCACACCGCTCTCCGCCAGCATCCCGTAGCCCCAGATCCAGTTGACCGCCCGGATCGCCACCTCCATCGTGCAGGCCCAGTTCACCCCTCTGCGCGCGGGGTTGCTCGCGACCCAGTCCAGGACCTGGTCGACGAAGGCCTGCGCGTACCCGGGCTCCCCCGAGGCAAGGTGGGCCATCGCGAGGGTGGGGAGGTGCTGGCAGCGCGAGAGCTCCCAGGGGACCTTGATGTCGGCCCTACCGTACGGCACGGCGACCGCACGGTAGTAGCGGCCGGGGTCGAAGGCGTAGTCGCTCGTGACGTCGCAGTGCCACGGCCAGGCGCCCGGCGAGCCAGTGGGCCGGCGAGCGAGCAG
>Ga0209061_1005846_pt1 | contig 10398 bp, 9 predicted proteins | sample Coa_R1_10_FD_187157 | JGI IMG/M metagenome (GOLD analysis project Ga0209061, IMG submission 187157) | Surface soil microbial communities from Centralia Pennsylvania, which are recovering from an underground coalmine fire - Coalmine... | ecosystem: Environmental > Terrestrial > Soil > Unclassified... | reverse complement strand
AGGAGGCGGGTGTGCCCAACAGCGAGCGTCAGGTCATCGAGCGGGACAGTCGAGCGCGACTGGATCAGCGCGGCGCTCGCGAGCGGCCCCCCGCGAGCGCACCCCGCGCGGGCGACGCCGGGACGGTCGCCCCGGCGGACCGCGAGCGCCCGGCGCGGGCGACGCTGCGCGCGCAGATCGCGCGCCTGGAGCGCGAGCGCTCCGCGATCGTCGCCGAGCGCTTCCCGCACATCGGTGCGCCGTCCCCGCGCGCGAGCGTGGCGCTCGCCGGGCCGGCGCTGCTCAGCCTCGGCGAGCTCGAGCGCGTGCGCGACCAGCTGGCGGTCGACGTTCAGGAGCTGCGAGCGCGCGTGCGTGCGCGCGCCGCGCACGAGCGCCGCGCGCACGAGCAGCTGCAGCGGATGCGGCTGGAACCGGCGCGGCACAAGTTCGCGCGACTGCCCGTCCGCGATCTCGGCACGGGCGTCTGCGGCGTGTGGGAGGTCCGTCCCCGGCTCGGGCTCATCGGGATGCTCGCCGGCTGGTGGCAGCTCGAGCTGTCGTCAGGCTGTCCGTTAGCCAGGGGGTCGCGGTCCACGCGCGGCCCCGGTTCACAGAGGTAAGCAGCGCCGCGAGCGTGCGGCGCTGACGCTCGGTCATCGAGCCGATCGTCTTCTTCTCCGACATCGGCACCTGCGCGAGGAACTTGCGGCAGCGTGTCTGGCCCCACCGGCGCTGGCTCATCAGCAGGTCGGCCACCGCCATGCTCTCGGCCTCCCACGGGCATTCGAGGATCACCTCGGCCACGTGCAGCTCGCCGATCGCCACGCGCCGCTTGAGCTCCGCGCGGGCGAGCCGGACCTTGTTCGCGCGCTCGAGCGCGCGCATGTACTGTGGACCGCCAGGGGCAACCGTCGCTGTCGCGTTCATAAGGGCATTCTCCCCCGTCCTCGTCGCGAGACTTGCGCGCCGGGACGTACTCGCAGTGGTTTTCAGTTAGCGCCCGCTGCCGCATCGGGGAGCCGCCGCGAGAAGTCGCGGTGGTGCCGCCAACGTCGCCTTCGTTCCGACCTCCTGTGGGGCGGACCCCGAACGGACTTGCAGAGCGCATGTGCAAGCTACGACAGCATCGGCTGCGCGGTCAATATCCAGGGCGGCGCTTCGTGCGCTAGAAGCGACCTTTTTCGTTGCCATCCCGACTTGTGAAGAAATGGACAAGTCGCGCGCCTGGCCGGGACAAGTCGCGCGCCTGGCAGGCGGCGTGGACGCGGATGGCGAGGGCCGGCGACTCGGCGCGATCAGCCGCGCTCGGGCGCCGGCAGCGCGCCGTGCTCGGACTCGAACTCGCGCTTGACGCGGGCGAACGCCTCGAGCGCGCGGTCGAGCGTGGCGTGGTCGTGCGTGGCCATCACGCTCGTGCGCAGCAACGCGCCGCCCGGCGGGACCGCCGGATGGATCGCGCAGTTGGTGAACACGCCGGCGTCGTAGAGCGCGCGCCACAGCAGCGCGGCCTTCCAGTCGTCGCCGACGAGCACCGGCACGATCGGCGTGGCCGGGACGCGCAGCGGCGCATCGGGCTCGGGGCCGCTGCGAACCGGCTCGCCGCTGAGCGTGCGGTAGCCGAGCGCGTGCAGGCCGTCGCGCAGGTAGCGCGCGCGCTCGAGCACCGCCGCCAGCAGCGCGGGACCCTCGGGCGAGCGCACGATGCGCAGCGCCGCGAGCGCCGCCCCGAGCGCCGCCGGCACCGCCGAGGCCGTGAACAGGAAGGGACGCGAGGCGATGCGCAGGTACTCGATCACCTCCGCCGGCCCGGCGACGAAGCCGCCGCACGCGGCGAGCGACTTCGAGAAGGTGCCCATGCGCAGGTCGACGCGCTCCTCGACGCCCAGCAGCTCGCTCGCGCCCGCGCCACGCGCGCCGAGCACGCCGGCGCCGTGGGCCTCGTCGACCATCAGCCGCGCTCCGTGGCGGGCGCACAGCTCGGCGATGTCCACGAGCGGCGCGACGTCGCCCTCCATCGAGAAGACCCCGTCGACGACGACGAGCACGCCGCCGCCGTCGCTCTCGCCCCGCTGCAGCGCGCGCTCGAGCCTGTCCAGGCGACCGTGGCGGAACGGCCGCATCTTCGCCCTGGAGATAAGCGCGCCGTCGAGGATCGACGCGTGGTCGGCGGAGTCGACGATCACGGTGTCCGCGGGCCCGAGCAGCGTGCCGAGCGTGCCCACATTCGCCTGGTGGCCGGTCGTGAAGACGATCGCGTCGTCGGTGTTCATCCATTCGGCGAGCTCGCGCTCGAGCTCGAGGTGCAGCGGCGTGGTGCCGTTCAGCAGCCGCGAGCCGGTCAGGCCGGTGCCGTAGCGGTGCAGCGCGTCCTCGGCGCCCTTCATCACGCGCTCGTCGGCGGTCAGGCCGAGATAGTTGTTGGACGCGAGCATGATCCGCGCCGCGCCCTCCATCTCGACGACCGGCATCGCCGGCGACTGGACCTCGCGGAAGTACGGCATCAGGTCGGCGTCGCGGGCGGCGCGCAGCAGCTCCTCGCGCTCGTGGCCGCGGACCTTCGCGAAGACGTCTATCGATGTGGGCATATAGGCTGGCGCCGCGATGGCGATCGAAGTCGAAGCGGTCTCACGGGGAAGGGACCTGAAGGCCTTCATTGACCTGCCCTTCCGGCTGCATGCTAACCGGCCGCTGTGGGTGCCGCCGCTGAAGCTCGAGCGGCGGCTGTTCCTCAGCCGCCGCATGAACGCGTTCTTCACGCACGGCGAGGCTCAGTACTTCCTCGCGCGGCGCGAGGGGCGCCTCGTCGGGCGCATCAGCGCGCACGTCAACCACGCGTTCAACGAGCACCGCGGCGAGCGGTGGGGGTGGTTCGGGTTCCTCGAGTTCGAGGACGACGCGGAGGTGCTGCAGGCGCTGCTCGACGCCGCCGCCGGCTGGCTGCGCGAGCGCGGCGAACAGCGCATGGTCGGGCCGGCGAGCTTCACCATGAACGACGAAAGCGGGGTGCTGATCGAGGGCTACGAGCTGCGCCCGATGATCCAGCAGCCGTGGAACCCGCCGTACTACTCGCAGCGGCTCGAGCAGGCGGGGATGTCCAAGGCGATGGACCTGCTGATGTGGAACCTCGAGGTCTCCGATCGCGAGAAGGTGATGCCGGTGATCTTCGAGCTCGCGGAGAAGGTCCAGAGCGAGCACCACATCCGCGTGCGCCCGATGCGCCGCTGGCAGCTGCGCAAAGACCTCGACTCCTTCGCCGAGGTCTACAACTCGGCGTGGTCGCAGAACTGGGACTTCGTGCCGTACTCCAAGAAGGACCTCGACGCGCTCGCGCAGGAGCTGCAGCTGGTCTTCGACAAGCACTGGTTCTTCATCGCCGAGAAAGAAGACACCGGCGAGGTCGTCGGCATGGCGATGACGATCCCCGACCCCAACCAGATCCTCGAGAAGATGAACGGACGGCTGCTGCCGCTCGGCTGGTGGTACTTCCTCAACAAATCGCGCATCATCGACCGCGTGCGCGTCGGCTGGCTCGGCGTCAAGCCCGAGCACCAGCACACCGGCGTCGCGGCGAAGCTCTACGTCGAACACTTCAACGCCGCGGAGGTGCGCCGCCAGAAGGGCGGCGAGATGGGCTGGATCCTGGAGACCAACACGCCGATGAACCGCGGCATGGAAGCGATGGGCGGCCGCGTCGTCAAGCGCTACCGCGTGTACGAGCGCATGCTTCAGTAGCGGTCTGCCGCGGCGTCTAGACTCTGGGCGATGACGGAGCCGGCGCAGCCCTCACGCGAACCCGAGCTGGACGCGCCGGACTCCTCGGAGGACCGCGGCGCGCTGCCCCTGCCGCTCGCCGCTCCGCTCGCGCGGGCTTCGACATCCGCCGCCATCACGCCCGCATCCGCGTCCACGCCCGCGGCGATGCCGGCCGTGCAGGCCGCCGCGGTCGCCGCCGGCGGGTTCTTCGCGGGCGCGGCGGTCGTCGGTTTCGTGCACCGTCGCCGGCGGCGCGCGGCGATGCTCGCCGCGGCTCCTCGCGGCCGTCGACTCGGCGGGCGCGGGCGCGGGCCCGGCAGGGCGGCCGAGCTGGTGCAGATCGTCGGCAGCCGCTCGCTGCTCGTCGACGTGCACCTGCTCGGCGGCTCCTCAGAGCGCTGAGGCACTCCGCTGTCCGGAATGGTGGAGCTGCGCGAGGAGGTCGCTCCCGCCAGCGCCTTTCGCCTGCCCCGCCTGGCGAGCGCAGACGGCCTCACGCGCCGGCGCGGGCACGTGCTCGAACGGCTGCTGCACCACGAGCAGGAGCCGGTCGTGGTCAGGGTCGCGCAGCCGGCGGACGGCCGTGTGCTGCTGGGCGCGCGCTCGAGCAGCCGCGCGGCCGCCGCGCACGGCATCCGCCGCATGCGCTTCGCGCTCGGCCTCGACGAGGATCTGCGCCCCTTCCTGCGGCGCTTCGCGCGCGACCCGCTGATCGGGCGGTCCGTCCGCCGGCGTCCGTGGCTGCGCGCCTCGCGCCGGCCGGAGCCCTTCGAGGCGCTCGCGTGGGCGATCTGCGAACAGCTCATCGAGTACGAGCGCGCCGCCGCGATCCAGCGCCGCCTGGTGGCCTCGCTGGGGCGTCGCGGCGCTGACTGGGACGGCCGCGAGGCGCGCCTGCGCGACGTGCCGGAGGTGCGCGTGCTGGCTGGCACGGCGCCCGCGCTGCTGCAGTCGCTGGATCTCGCCGGCTCGCGCGCGCTCGCGCTCGTGCGCGCCGCGCGCGAGGTCGCGCGCGGGCGCGTCGACCTGCACGGCCCGGAGCACGAGCGCTGCTGGCGGCGCCTGCGCGCGATTCCGGGCATCGGGCCGTGGACGGTCGAGATGCTCGCGCTGCACGGCCAGGGCCGCCACGACCAGCTGCCCGCCGGCGACCTCGCGCTGCTCAAGCTCGTCGGCAGGGCGCTCGGGGGAGGCGACCCGCGCGCTCGCGCGGACGAACGGCAGGTGCGCGAGTTCTTCGCCCCCTACGGCGAGTGGGCCGGGCTGGCCGCCGCGCACATGCTCGCCGGCGGGGTGTGAGCATGGCGCGCCCGCGCGCGGCGGGCGCCCGAGGCGCCGCGCGGGGCCCCGGCTCGAGGCGCAACACGGCGGGGCCCCGGCTCGAGGCGCCGCGCGGCCCGCGCTAGGAGGTGAGCGGCACGCGATAGCGGCGCGTCTGCGGGTCCTGTTCGAGCAGGCCCGCGGCGAGCAGCGTGGTCATGTAGCGGTGCGTCGTGCTCGGGCTCAGCCCGAGGCGGCCGGCGACGTCGGTGACGGCGAGCGCGTCGCCGTCGGTGGGAAAGCACGCGAGCACCCGCAGACCCAGCAGCAGCGAGCGCGACAGCCGTGGGCTGCTGGACAGCGACTCGAAGTCCTCCGCGAGGCCGCGGTCGGACAGTCCCCGCAGCACGCTGGCGACGCCGTCAGCGTCGGAGTTGCGGCGAACGACCTGATCGACCTGCGAGCGCGTCAGATCTATGGTGATGCGGCGGGTGCTCATCGGATGTGGTTGTGAACGCGAGCCGGGCGCCCGTTGGCACCCGGCTCGGCTCACTGGCGAGACGAAAGCGGGATATGGGCCTGGCGCGCGCCTTGCTTGGCACCGCACGAGCCCAGTTCACGCGCGGCGATCGTCTCATCCGCGACCAGCAGCGGCAAGGGGAAAGTCCAATACTTGAGTTTCAAGTAGGAGCTTGAACACGCCAGGCGCCGGCGTTGGCGTCGGCGTCGGCGTGGCTGCGGGCGAGGCGGCGAACCCGCAGGACGGCCATCGTCGGCAGCGCGAGGCCGCCGATCGTCTCGAGCACGCGCTCGGCCGCGATCGGCGGCTCGCAGTCCGGGGCCGCGGGCGCGGAGAGGTAGAAGCTCGCCATCGCCGCCACGATCGTCTCGTGCTGGCGTCCGCGCGGCAGCAGCTCGGCGGCATACCGCGCCCGCGCGGTGATCGCGCCGAGGCGGGCCGCGGCCTCCTCGCTGGAGCGGTAGTGCTCGATCAGCGAGTGGTGACCCGCGTCGAGGTCGTCGCGGTGGTCGACGAGGCTGTCCAGCAGCACGTGCAGCGCGCCGATCCAGGGGAAGTAGGCGCGTTCTGTGGCCCTCGCCTCGTCGGCCGTGAGCACCGGCCGCGAGGCCGCGGCGATCAGCGCGAAGACGGTCAGCGAGGAGGCCGCGCCGGCCGCCGTCTCCCACCAGCGCAGACCCGTTCCGGCGGGCGTTATCGCCGTCGCCCAGTGCGCGAGCGCGCGGCGGCCGACCCCGGGTGAGCCGTGGTTGAGGCTCTGGTAGACGAGCATGCGCCGCGCCGAGCGCAGCGCCGGCTCAAGCGCGGAGGAGCAGGAGGGCAGGTCGGCGAACGCCGAGCGGCACGTGTCGATGAGGTTGCGGATGTAGCCGTTGTCGCAGCCGCCGCCGGAATGCTCGTAGTAGTCGGCGTGCCCGCTGCCGGGGTCGAGCGCCCGCAGCAGCGCGAGATGCAGCTGGTAGCCGTTGGCCGCGGGATCGGCGCACGGCTGCTCGGCGAGCGTGTCGATGTAGTCGTAGGTCACCTGGAAGGCGACGAGCGCGCGCACCACCCGCTCGCGCTGCGCGCGCGGCGCGAGCACGGCGAACGCCGCCGCGCCCTCGAGGTTGCCGCGCTCGCTGCGCTGCGTGACCAGCGCGAGGCGCCGCAGCACCGGGTCGGGTATCTGCAGCGCGCGCTCGCGCCAGTGACCCAGCTCCCGTCCGACGAGCGGAAAGACTCCCAACCAGTATCTGGAGGCGGCGCCGAGGAACGCGCTTGCCAGCGCCAAGTGCCCCCGCGTTGACGCAACCACCAGAACAGTTTCGTCTACCCGAGAGCGTCCACATCGCGGTGCCCCGCCGGCTCACTCCTGAAAGCTCGCGCGCGCCGGTGCGCGGGCCGCGGCCAGGCCCGGAGCCGCGATCACCGCGAGGGCAATCGCGCCGAGCACCGCGAGCGTCACCAGGACCCTGCCGACGCCGACCTCGAACGGCGCGGGAAAGCCTGTCTCCAACCTCAGCCAGCGGCTCGCCAGCGCGTGGCCGTAGACGCCGGCGAGCGCGCCGATCGCGCAGCCGACGCCGAGCACGATCGTGCACTCGAGCAGCAGCGCGCGCCACAGCTGCGCCGTGTCGTAGCCCTGGATCTTCAGCGATGCCAGGCGGCGCCGGCGCTGCCAGATCGTCGCGCTCAGCGCCGAGGCGACGGCGAGCGCCGCGGCGATCAGCAGCAGCGTCGAGATTTCGTTCAGCGCGTACAGGCCCTGACGCGAGTCGGCGGCGTATTGCGCGCGGCGTTCGCGGAAGGTCTGCACGCCGATGCCGGGCCGCTTTCCCAGCGCGCGCACAACCGCGCGGCGCCCGGACGCTTCGCCGACGCCGGGACTCAGGTCGACCTCGAGCGCGGCGGGCTGCGGCGCCTGCCACAGCCTGCGGTAGTCGCGCGCGCCGAGGACGATCGCGCCGGGCGACCAGCCGAGGTTGGTCGTGATCGCGGCCACGCGCAGGCGCGCCGGTCCGCCGGGCGTGGGCAGCGTGAAGCGGCTGCCGAGACGCAGCGCGTGTTCGCCGGCGAAGCCGCCGGAGACGGTCGCCCAGCCGCCGCGGCGCAGCAGCCGTGCGGCGAGCGCCCGGTCGCCGTGCACGATCTGGCTGGCGGGTATCAGCGGGCGGTCCTGCGCCGGGCGCCCCACGATCCACAGCCGCCGCGCGCCCACGTCGAGGAACGAGCCGTAGTAGGAGCGCACCGACGCCACGCCGGGCGCGCGCTCGAGCCTCGCGATCGCCCCGTCCGGGCGCAGGGAGTTGGTCGTGAGATCGTTGCCGCCCGTCGTGACCCAGATCTGCGCGGTCTCGAGGTATTCGCCGAAGTTCCGATCCAGGCCGCGGAGCAGGTCGGCGCGCGCGCCGCCGATCGCGACGCTTCCGTAGACGGCCAGCGCGGAGATGCCCGCGAGGGCGACCGTGCGCGTGGTGACCGCGCGCAGCTCGGAGACGACCACGATCAGCGAGCTGCTCGCGATGCGCTCGCCGGCGCGCTGCAGCAGCCATGCCACGCCGGCGAAGACGCTCGGTATCACCATCAGCGCCGCGAGCGCCAGCGCCATGCCTCCGGCGATCGTCGCGCCGGGCGCGAGCGCGAGCACGACCGCGATCGTCGCGACGAGCGCGAGTCCCGCGACCGCGCACTTCACGGCGGTGCCCCGGGCGAGCACCTCGCCGCCGCCCGAGCTGTCGCGGTAGACGGCGTCGGTCGGGCGCCGCTCGCGCAGGTCGAGCGCCGGCGAGAGCGACGCGAGCGCCGTCGCGAGCACGCCGCAGCCGAGCGCGAGCAGCACCGTGCCCGCGTGCAGCGACTGCTGGCCGCTGATCGGGAAGGCGGTCGTCAGGTAGGTCGGTATGCGGTGCAGGAAGGCGTGCGAGAGCAGGTCCCCGAGCAGCACGCCGACAGCCGAGCCGACGAGGCCCAGCGCCATGGCCTGAGATGCGAGCAGGACGAGCATCTGGCGGCGGTCGTAGCCCTGCATGCGCAGATCCGCGACGAAGCGGCGCCGCTCCGGCACGGTCAGCAGCATCGCGTTGAGCGCCAGCAGGAAGCCCACCATCACGCTGATCGCCGCGAACAGCGTCGTGGACTGGTCGTTGGGCTTGACCGCCTGGTCGAGCACGCGCAGCTCCTCGTCGGCGGCCAGCACGTTCAGCCGTCCCGCCGCCAGCGTGCGCAGCTCGCTGCTCGCGCGCGCCTGCTCGCCGCCGCGGGGCTCCACGAGGATCTGCGTCAGGTGCCCGCGCAGCCCGGTCAGCGTCTGCGCCTCGCCCAAGCCGCTGACCGCGATCGGGCTCGACGCGAGCGCTCCGAACGGCGAGGGTTTCAGGACGGCGGAGACGCTGTCGGTGTGCGCGGCGCCGAACGCGAGCACCGTCAGGTTCGTTCCCGGTTCCGCGCCGACCGCCCTGGCGACGCTCTCGGGGAGGATCAGGCCGCTGCCGAAGTTGAAGTTCGAGAGGCCGAACTGGCGCGCGCCGAACCCGCCCATACGCACGACCGCCGTGGTGACGCCGAGCAACTGCACAGGCTGGCGCCCCCGCGGGCCGACGATCGCCACGTCCTCGCGGAGCACGGGCGCGGCCGCGTGCACCGCTGGCAGCGCCCGCGTCCGCGCGAGCAGGCCTTCGTCGAAGCCTTCCTGCGAGCGCGCGGCCAGCTGCACGCTCGCGGAGCCGATGACCTGGTGGATGACCTGTTCGGCGGAGCTCGTGAGGCTGGCGTTCGCGACGAGCACGCCGAGCACGAGCGCGACGCCGACGGCGATGCCGCTGCCCGCGAGCAGCTCCTGCACCGCGTGCGAGCGCAGCCGCACCGCGTAGAGATGGGCCAGCATGCTGACGCGGACCCCCGCGATCGCGGGGTTCAGGGCGCTCCTCACGAGCAGGAGATTGCTACGCGCTCCGGATCGATGCCGTCGGTCATGTGCCCGTCGCGCAGCGTGTGGACGCGGTCGACGTACGGGATCGCGTCGTGGTCGTGCGTGACGAGCAGCGCCGGGATGGCGCGTTCGTGGCAGATGTCGCGCATCAGCGCGAGGATCTCACGGCTGCGCGTGGAGTCCAGGTTGCCGGTCGGCTCGTCGGCGAGCAGCAGGCGCGGCTCGTTGGCCAGCGCGCGGGCGACCGCGATGCGCTGGCGCTCGCCCATCGAGAGCTGCTCGGGCGTGTACTCGGCGCGCGCGGCCAGCCCGACGCGCTCGAGCCACGGCCGCGCTCGGCGCCGAGCCTCGCGCAGCGTGCAGCCGTCCCCAGTCAGCTTGATGGTCGCGTTGTCCAGCGCGGAGGTATGCGCCATCAGGTGGAAGGACTGGAAGACGAACCCCACGTCGCGGCGGCGGTAGAGAGCGCTCTCGCGCTCGGAGAGCTGGTCCAGCGCACGGCCGTCGAAGCGGATCGTGCCGCTGTCGGGGACGCTGAGCGCGGCGGCGAGCAGCAGCAGGGTCGTCTTGCCCGACCCGCTGGGGCCGTACAGCGCGACGAACTCGCCCGCGCCGACCGTCAGCGAGACCCCGTCGACGGCCTTGACCGTCTCGATGTCGGTCGAGAAGTGCTTGACGACCTCGCGCAGCTCCAGCGCGCTCACGGCGCGCCCCGCTCCGCACCCAGCCGCCTGCGCCCCGCGAGCGGCACGACCGTAGCGGGCGAGCTCGTCGATACGAGCTCGCCGTCGGCGATCGATACGAGCACGCCGAGGCCCTGCAGCGCGGGCATTTCCTCGGAGGCGATCAGCAGCGCGACGTCGTGCGCCTGCGCGGTCGAGCGCAGCAGCTCGTAGAAGCGGTCGCGGTCGCGCAGGCTCGGCAGCATCGCCGGTTCGTCGAGCACCAGCAGCCGGGGCTCGCGGGCGAGCGCGCG
>Ga0209061_1005844_pt1 | contig 10399 bp, 16 predicted proteins | sample Coa_R1_10_FD_187157 | JGI IMG/M metagenome (GOLD analysis project Ga0209061, IMG submission 187157) | Surface soil microbial communities from Centralia Pennsylvania, which are recovering from an underground coalmine fire - Coalmine... | ecosystem: Environmental > Terrestrial > Soil >... | reverse complement strand
GCAGGACGCAGTGCCGCGTCGCGTACATACGCGCTCACACTCAGGCCGCGGGCAGTAGCCTCCGTTTGTACGGCGGTCAACTCTTCCGCCGTGAGCCGAATGCTAATCATCGCGGCACGGTGCCTCTTCTCCGACCGCAGATGCCGACTCTCTCGAATCGGCTCACCCCACTCGCTTGGATCCGCCATAGCCTTCTCGAGCTCATCAGCAAGCTCGCTCTCGTCTTCAACCCTGCGATCGTTGCTCATATCAACTACTCCTTAGAGCCATTTGTTGATCTCTGCCTGGGTGCACTCCCGGACCGAGATCGGTCGAACCACTCGCCGCATTTCGTCATAAAATACCGCCGCAATGACCGGCCGCCCACCAAACGTCCGCCCAACCATCAAATAGGTGGCGGTGCGCCCCCGCCTGTTCGGCGCCCAGACGGGATAGTTCTCGAACACTTGTTCAAGTTCTGCGGCGGTTATTCCGTGCTTTGTTATATGAAGTTCATTGCGCTCATCGATCTCAAGGAACTCGGCATCGGCGGGCGATCCCACGACTCTCCTTGGTGGCGGTCATACCGCTTTCGTGTTACGGTATTACCGAATAGTCTAGCACGTATGACACGGAGAAGGCGATGGAGTTAACCGCACTGCTGTGCAACCACGCGGAAGCGCAGAACAACTTGCTATACCTCTCAGGAGGCGGCATCGATCGAGTCCTGATTCCGGCTGGCCAACCCGGGCCATGGCCCGTGTCTCTCGCAGTGGGAATGATTGTTGAAGTCCCTTGGACGCAGACGAACCAGGAACACAGCGTTCGCATCGCTCTGCAGGATGCGGACGGCCATCCGGTCGAAGTGCTGACGAGTCCAACTGATCGTCAGCCGTTCGGAACTGAGATCCGCTTCAATGTTGGTCGTCCGCCACAACTTGAAGTCGGCGAAAGTCAATCAGTCGCGCTGGCGGTCAATGTGCCAGCCCTGCCGTTCGAGAAGCTCGGCCAGTACACGTTCGTCATCAGCGTCGACGGCGCTGAGTTGCAGCGCCTGTCTTACCGACTGGTCGGCCAGCCAGGTATCACCATTACGCCGAGCGGCCTCGGTGGCGCTCAAGTCGCCAGCTGACCACTTGTTTGGAGGCGTACACATGCCCGCCTCCCAAGATGTGCCGGATCCAGAGGGTAGCTTAACAAGTCCTCACCAACCTAAAACCATTGTGCCGAAAACATCAGTCTGTCCAAACACTACAGAGCTAGCCGTGATTGCGTCTGCGCCATTTCCTCCAGAGAATTACCGATGAATCGCCCTGGAAATTTTGGAGGCTCCTGATTTTGGAAACGAGGATGGAGTCATGCCGAAGGACAGTCGACGGGCAAGCCGACCGCTCGTAGGTACAGCCCGGAGGAGAAAGCGGGTGCGGTGCGGATGGTGCGCACCCTGTGTGCGGAGTTGGGCACCGAGCACGGGACGGTCGGGCGGGTCGCCCGCCAGCTGGGCTACGGCGTGGAGTCGGTGCGCTCCTGGGTGCGCCAAGCCGACATCGACGACGGATACGCCCCCGGGGTGTCGACTACGGAGTCTCGCCGAATCAAAGAGCTTGAACAGGAAAACCGAGAACTCAAGCGCGCCAACGAGATTCTCAAGCGAGCGGCCAGTTTCTTCGGGGCGGAGCTCGACCGCCAACACAAGAAATAGTCGAGTTCATCGACGCCAACCGTGACGAGTTCGGGGTCGAGCCCATCTGCACCGTCCTGCGCAGCGCAGGGGTGTCGGTGGCCCCGAGCACCTACTATGCCGCCAAGACGCGTACCCCCTCGGCGCGTGCCTGCCGGGATGCACGGCTGGGGCCGGTCCTGGTCAAGCTGTGGGAGGACAACTATCGGGTCTACGGGGCCCGCAAGTTGTGGAAGGCCGCTCGCCGCGCCGGCCATGACGTCGGTCGCGATCAGGTCGCCCGCCATATGCGGGCCGCCGGGATCAGCGGTGTGCGCCGCGGCAAGCCGGTGCGCACCACCAAACCCGACCCCGGGGCACCGCGTCATCCTGATCTGGTCGGACGTGACTTCACCGCGACAGCCCCCAACCAGCTGTGGGTCACCGATCTGACGTTTGTGGCGACCTGGGCCGGCATCGCCTACGTGTGCTTTATCACCGACGTGTTCAGCCGGATGATCGTCGGCTGGCGGGTGGCTTCGCACATGCGCACCACCATGGTGCTCGATGCCTTGGAGATGGCCCGCTGGTCGCGCGGAACCCTGTTGGCGGGCCTGCGATGTCACTCCGATGCCGGATCGCAATTCACTTCTGTTCGCTACGGCGAACGGCTCGCCGAGATCGGCGCGGTGCCGTCCATCGGCACCGTCGGTGATAGCTTCGACAACGCCCTGGCCGAAGCGGTCAACGGGTACTACAAGTCCGAACTCGTCTACGGCCCAGCCCATCCCGGGCCGTGGAAGAGCATCGAAGACGTCGAACTGGCCACGCTGAGCTGGGTCCACTGGCACAACACCAGCCGCCTCCACAGCTACCTCGGAGACATTCCACCCACCGAGTTCGAGGCGACGTTCTACGCTACAAACCGGACCGACCAACCCCTGGTCGAAATCCAATGAGCCGAGCCTCCATCAAAACCAGGGCACTTCACCACCTCGGGATTGTTGCGGATGCGCTTGACTTTGCCAGCCGCCTCTTCGGTGTCGAAATACACCCGATCTTCCTCGTCGCGGCCGAACCACACCGGTGACGGAACACCTTGCCCGTCTTTGCGGTACGTGATCAGAAGCGCGTACTTGCGACCCGCGAGCGAAGCGAAGCCAGTTGTCGGTCCCGAGTCTGCCGCCGACCAGGCAGCCTTGTGCCGCATCCGCTCGTAGAAGAAGTCGGTAACTTTGGTGAGAGCCGACTTAGAGGAAGTTGCCATGCCCGTACGGTACCGAGTCTATGAGGGTTCCTTCGCATGATTGACCTGCGCAGCGACACCGTCACCCGCCCGAGCCCGGCCATGCTCGAGGCGATGACCCGCGCCGAGACCGGCGACGACGTCTGGGGCGACGATCCCACGGTGCTGCGGCTGCAGGCGCGTGTGGCCGAGGAAGCGGGCAAGGAAGCCGGGCTGTTCTTTCCCAGCGGCACGCAAAGCAACCTCGCCGCGGTGATGGCGCATTGCGGGCGCGGCGATGAATACATCGTCGGCCAGGCGGCCCACTCGTACAGATACGAAGGCGGCGGTGCAGCGGTGCTTGCCAGCGTCCAGCCGCAGCCGCTGGACAACGCCGAAGACGGCACGATTCCGCTCGAGCGCGTCGCGGCCGTGATCAAACCGCTCGACGATCACTTTGCGCGGACGCGCCTGTTGGCGCTGGAAAACACCATCGGCGGAAAGGTGCTGCCGCCGGATTACGTCGCCGAGGCCACGCAGTTCGCGCACGGCCGCGGGCTAACGACGCACCTGGACGGCGCGCGTGCGTTCAACGCGGCGGTCGCATCGAACAAGCCTCTGGCGGCGCTGACCGAGGGCTTCGACTCGGTGTCGATCTGCTTTTCGAAGAGTCTGGGCGCGCCGGTGGGTTCCGTTCTGGTCGGCAGCACGGCACTGATCGACGCGGCGCATCGCTGGCGCAAGGTGTTGGGCGGCGGCATGCGTCAGTCGGGAGTGCTTGCGGCCGCGTGCCTTTACGCGCTCGATCACAACGTGGCGCGGCTGGCCGACGATCACGCGAACGCCGCACGCCTCGCCGAGGGGCTAGCGCAGATCGACGACGTGAAGGTGGTATCGCACGCCACCAACATGGTTTTCGCGCAGTTCCCGGAAGACGACTGCGCGGCCCTGGAGGCGTGGCTCAAGGAGCGCGGCATTCTCACGCAGATGCTTTACTCGTCGCGGTTCGTGACGCATCTCGATGTGAGCGCCGACGATGTCGACACGTTCGTGGCGGTGGTGCGGGAGTACTTCACGCGTTGACCTGCAGTAGCTGCTCCACATTCCGCGCGACTTCGTCTGCGGCCGTGGTCATTTCGAAGAACTCACCGCCGCAGTCCTGCTTGCCCGACCGGCTCACCCTTGCTGGCCTACCGCGGGCATCATGCGGCGGCGGCGCAACAATACGAAGCCCCCGATACCCAGGGCGGCGTCTTCAGCGACCGTGGCGATATTCCAGAACCCGCTCCTGTCTCCACTGATGAGGGCAGACATGCGGGTGAGGGCCATCAGCAGAGCCGCGGTCGACCACGATCCCAGGAATGCCTCCCTGTCGCGGCCGCGCGCGTAGGCGACGATGCCGTAGGCCAGGCCGGCATTGAAGGCCCCGATCTCGCGTTGATACCAACGTTCACGAATCCACCCGTAGTGGTCGGCCACCCTGTCGGGGATCAGTGCATGCCCTGTGAAAGCGCCGGCGGCCATCGCCAGTGCGCCTGCACCGAGAAGGGCCTCGCCCCGCCGCCGGAGCTGTCCGCCGAGTTGATTTGTCACCGCTCCTCCTCTATTGACTGATAATCAGTCGGTGTGAGACTGTAGGGCGCGAGCCGGTCGGCAGTCAACATGTCAGAGAGGACGATGCAGTGAGCGTTGCAAGCAACGGAGTGCCGTTATGAGTTTCAGGCGACAAGGGATTCGGCTGGGGGGCAAGAAAATTCTCATCACCGGCGCCTCAAGCGGCATCGGTCGGGCGCTCGCGTTGCAGCTGGCCGATCGCGGCGCGGTCATGGCGCTGGCCGCGCGGCGGGGCGACTTGCTCGACGAAGTCGCCGAGGAAATTGCCAGCGCCGGCCACCAACGGCCCACGGTGATCACCGCCGATCTGGCCATGCCCGAAAGGGCGACCTCACTAGCCCACGACGCCCTAGACGCGCTGGGGGGCGCCGTTGACGTTTTGGTCAACAACGCGGGCGCGAACCTGACAGGGCCGCAATCGCTGATCGCCGATTCCGACGCGGCGCGGCGAGTCTTCGAGGTCAACATGTGGTCACCGCTGGCGTTGACCGCTGCCGTGCTTCCCGCCATGCACTCCGCCGGAGCCGGAATCATCGTCAACGTTACCTCCACCGTGCAGGCGGTGCCGCTGCCGCTGCTGGGCTACTACTCGGCGTCGAAAGCCGCGCTGGCACAGGCGACCCGATCGCTGCGCCTCGAGCTGGCCGAAACCCCGATCAAGGTGCTCGAGGTGGTCCCGGGATCAACCGATACCGCATTGCGGGATATCGACGAACTTCCGTGGAAATCCGGCTCACCGCGCACATTTCCGCCGGTGCCACCACAGTCCACGGCGGCGGCGATCGTTCGTGCCCTGCACCGCGGAGCAAACCGGGTAGTGTACCCGAGCTATTCGCTTGCCCCCCTGGAAATCCCGGCGATAGGCCGACTCGTGGCCCAACTGGGTGGCCGCCGCGTCGACACCCGCAGCGTACTGAACACCCAACGCTGACGCATCGGAGTAAACATGACACCGATCAGGCTGACGGACGCACAGATCCGCATCGGGGCCGCCCTGGGCCTCGCCCACGTCGTGATGGCACTCATCGCCCACTTCACCGTCCCCGCTTTTCTGGAAGGCCGACTGGGTTTAGTCGCCGAGCCGTGGTTTCGCCGCGAAACAGGCACAACCAACGCAGGTTTCGCCTACGGCATCATCCGCATCTTGCAGGGTCATCGCGACGCGACATTCATCCGCGCCACCGCCATCAGCGGGCTGCTGATGGCCACAGTGCGCACTCTGGCCACGTTGCGCGGTCACCGCCGCGGGCCGCTCAGCGCGTTGGTGGTCGGCAGCGACCTGCTACTGGGTATCGGGGGTCTGGTGCTGGCCGGTCAATTCGACACTGATAAGCCGCGCCACCATCGGGATATCCTGCCGTCCAGCGCCAATAGTGCTATCCCAGAGAGCGTGTCGCCACTCGGCGCGGCTGCATCGAAGGCCAAGAACCGATGACCCCGCCGAACAACCACCCTGCGGTGCGGGTGCGCTCCGAAGACCTCGAGCAGCCACCACGACCCGGGGCGCCCGCCAAGCTGGCCCACGTCGTCTACAAGACCCCCCGACCGCAACAGATGATCGACTGGTACACCCAGGTGCTGGATGCGGTGGTGGTCTTCGAGGACAAACGGCTGGCATTTTTGACCTACGACCATGAGCATCACCGCATTGCGTTGATCAAAGTTCCGCGGGCGCTTCGGATCCCCGGCACGGTATGGAAGGTCTATCGCAAGTTCTGGGGAGTCGACCATGTTGCCTTCACCTACACTCACCTTGAAAACCTCGTCGCCGCGTATCGTCGACTGGCCGACGCCGGCATCAGGCCGGTGTGGTGCATCAACCACGGCCCCACCACCTCGATGTACTACGAAGACCCTGACGGGCACCGCATTGAACTGCAGGTAGACAACTTCGACTCCAACGCTGAACTGCTCGACTGGCTTTCCTGCGGCGAGTTCGACGAAAACCCGATCGGTGTGGAATTCGATCCCGATGTGTTGGAACGGCTGCTGGCCGCCGGGACGTCGGCGGCCGAACTGAAAAAGCGCGGATCTGCACCTCCTGACGGTCGGCGCGCCCGCGCCGGTCTTGGCACCCTGCGCTGGAAAACCCTCTAGGCGAGTTCACATGCAACTGACCACATTTGACAGCGCGGGCACACCGGCCAGGCCCGGCGTGCTGTTCGGGGACGAGATCGCGGACCTAGGCGCCTGCGCGGGCGGGCCGGCATCGGTTCGGATGCTGCTGCAACAACCAGACTGGGCTCTGGCATTGCCGGCACTGCTGAGGAAGGCGCCCCGAGTCGCGCTGGAAGCCGTACGACTGCGGGCACCGGTACCCGACCCGTCCAAATACATGGCAATCGGGCTGAATGCGCCGGCTCACCGTAAGGACGTCAATCTTCGGTGGCTGATGCGCGAACCCAAACTAATCCGCATCGCCGCCGGCTACATGCTGGCACACCCGCGGCCTAAGCAGCCGTTGTTTTTCGCCAAGGCCACGTCATCGGTCATCGGGCCGAACGACCCCATCGTCGTTCCGCCGGGTGCCGAACAAGTCGACTGGGAAGGCGAACTGGCGGCCGTCATCGGGACACCGCTGCACGAGGCGGGTGTAGCCGCCGCAGGTGCCGGCATCGCCGGGTACGTCATCGCCAACGACGTGTCGGTGCGCGACTGGCAAACCGACAATCCGACGTCGGCCGGATTGGCCAAAAGCTATCCCAGTCACGGGCCGCTGGGTCCATGGCTGGTCACCGCTGACCAATTCGATCCGCACGACAGCCAGTTGCGCACTTACCTCAACGGCACATTGCGCCAGCGGGGACGCATCGCCGATCTCACCCTGTCGCCGGCCGAGATCGTCAGCCGCCTCAGCAGCTATTGCTTGCTGCAACCAGGTGATGTGATCGCGTGCGGCACCTTCGCCGGAACTGGCTGGCCGGCAGGGCGGTTCCTCCGACCTGGTGACAGCGTGCGTGTCGAAATCGACGGGATCGGGCAACTCGCTAACCCGGTCACCGCCCACCCTGCCACCGACCGGACGGTCATCACGCTTCGGTCCGCACCGAGGGTTTAGCCTGACGTGATGTCTGCACGGCGAGCATCCAAAGCCCGGAGCGTGGTGGGCGATCGCCGCCAAGCACTCATCGACACCGCGCGCAAACTGTTCACCACACGTCCCTACGACCAGGTGACCACATCAGAGATCGCCGACAAGGCCGGTGTGGCCTACGGTCTGATCGCCCACCACTTCGTCAACAAACGCGGCCTTTATCAGGCGGTCCTCAACGAAATCGCAGCGGAGATCGCCGAACACCAGCTGGCACCGCCACCGCCGGGCGCGTCGCTGACCAATCAGCTACGCCACGCGCTGCGCAACCACATCACCCACATCGACAGCTACGCCGACAGTTTTGTGGCGTTTGTGCGCGGCAACCTGGGTGCTGACACAGAGCAACAGGGCGCGATCGATGAGCTGCGCTGGATGGGCGCTCAACGAATCCTGCTCGCCCTGGGCATCGTCGAGCCGCTACCGGCCGTATTGCGTACCGCGATGCACGGCTGGATCGGTTACCTCGACGAGATGATGATCGACCGCATCACCAACCGCGACATCGACGTCGACGCTCTGGTCGAGCTGGCCGCCGCGGCCCTGATCACTACACTGCGCAGCGCATCGCGGCTGGATCCAACCATTCGCTTCGATGCGTCAATCACTAGGGAACTCGAAAAGTTCGAGGTTCAGACGGCACGCCGGTCACGCTGACATCCTCGCCGAGCAGATTCAGGCAGGACGAAATCATTCATCAATGCGTCGGAGCAACGACGGTGAGAACCAGGACGCAATGAATGGTGGCGCAGGACATTGCGGAACCAAGAGCCATCCGCCGGAAGTATGAGTAATTATGGCATGATTTCTACACATGGTTGAGTTCGAGTTTGATCCAGCGACGCCGTGAGCCTGGCCAAGGACGACATCGACTTAACTGTGGCGCGACCTATTTGGCGGGAGCGGAGGTCGATGCTGGTCGGCAGTGATGACCTACCGGGGCGAAATCGTCCGGATCATCTCGGTACGCCGTTCACGGGAAAGCGAGGTAGCGATCTATGAAGGCTAAAGAGTTCGACGAGCGGTTCGATGCCGGCGAGGACATGGCCGCCGCTCTGGATAAGACACGGGCGCGCCGGCCCGGCGAGGAACACCGGCGGGTAAACGCCGACCTCCCGGCATGGATGATCGCCGAACTAGACCGCGAAGCCACCCGGCTCGGAGTCACCCGCCAGTCACTCATCAAGGTTTGGATCGCCGAAAGACTGGACCACGGAGACCACCCCGCAGCCTGACCGATCGGTTATCACTATTGGTTGTGCCCGAGCACATAGCGCTTCACATCGGTGAGGTCCCAGTCCTGCTGCGGCGCTCGGGGCGCGACAGTGCTCCAATCGTGGTGCTGTATCATGGCTTTGGGCCTCCGAATAGTCCGCAAGAGATGGCCCAGGCGTTCCCACTCGAGACAGTTGATGCAACCATCGCCTACGTCGGTCTGGCTCTGTTCGGGGAGCGCTTGCCACCAGGCGGTCTGGAGGAGATCCTAGACCGTCAGTCCCGCGACTACTTGCGTCAACTGCTTATGCCAGTCATCGAGCAGGCCGCAGACGAACTGCCACGTCTCGTCGCCGAGATCGCTGAGCGAACTGGCGCGGACGCTGACAGGTTGGCACTACTGGGTTTTTCGGCTGGCGGGGTCGTCGTCGCGGACGCCCTGATTCGAGCGCAGGTTCCTATCCAGGCCGCCGTATTGGTCAACACGGTAAGCAGCCCGTCGGCGGCTGTGGCGATTTCTGAGCGCCTGTCCGGCAATCCCTACCCCTGGGACGACGAAGCCCGCACAGCGGCTCAACGTGGCGACCTGGCTGCACACGCCAGCGATGTGGCTGCACGCTCGACCCCGCCGGCGCTGCTCATCCTGCACGGCGCCAACGACGAGTACATCGCACCGGACGATCCCCGCGATCTCTATACCGCTCTGCGGAACGCGTACCGGGAATCAGGTCGAGCAGATCTCGTCGAATTCCGCATCTTCGACGACGTGGCGCACCACCTCACCGGCGCCAACAACCACGTCGAGGGACTCTCACGTATTACCGCCCTCAACGAGGCGGCGAGCGATTGGCTCAACACCCAGCTGCGCAAGAGAACATAAAGAGACAAGCAATCCGCCGACGATAAGGCTATGTATATGGAGGAAAGCAGCTTTGTGCAGCCGGCGTCGTCAGCGGACGCGGCGGCTTGCGCGGCGATCTACCGTCCCTACGTCGAGGACACGGCAATCACGTTCGAAACCGAAGTCCCGACGGCCGAGCAGATGGCGTCGCGTATAGCAGCGGCTCGGGAGACTCACGAATGGCTCGTCCTCGAACAGGACCACCAGATCGTCGGCTATGCCTACGCGCACGCGTTCAATCCCCGTGCCGCATACCAATGGTCGGTGGAGACGAGTATCTATGTGGCAGCGCACCATTACCGTTTCGGCGCCGGCCGCAAACTCTATACGCACCTTCTGCGGCGGCTTACCGAGCGTGGCTATCGGCGAGCCTTCGCGGGAATCACCCAGCCCAACGAAGCCAGCAACGCCTTTCATCGAAGTTTCGGGTTCGAGCAGGCCGGCCTCTACCGTCGCGTCGGATGGAAACACGGGCGCTGGCACGATGTCGCGTGGATGCAGCTGGATTTACTTGGCGAGGCTGAAGACGACAGCTCGCCCATCCCGCAATGACAGTGGGCGCATTTGCGCCTCTCTCGAGCATACTGCAAAAGCCTTGGTCGGAGCTCGTGGCGGACAGGGCTCTTCCTCGAGTGTGCGAATTCATACGCCGAACACGGCGTGTCGCGTACGAAACCGCACACCCGACGACCACGGAGCGAAGCTCCTCTGGCA
>Ga0209061_1005843_pt1 | contig 10401 bp, 7 predicted proteins | sample Coa_R1_10_FD_187157 | JGI IMG/M metagenome (GOLD analysis project Ga0209061, IMG submission 187157) | Surface soil microbial communities from Centralia Pennsylvania, which are recovering from an underground coalmine fire - Coalmine... | ecosystem: Environmental > Terrestrial > Soil > Unclassified... | reverse complement strand
GGGGTGCGGGTGCCCGGCCGGCGCCTGAGCGTGGCCACCGCGTGCTCGAGCGTGGGCGCGATCAGCCCGAACAGCTGGGTGATCGACCTCGGGCTCCCCGGGAAGTTGATGATCAGCGTGCGCCCGGCGATCCCGGACACCCCGCGGGAGACCATCCCCATGGGGGTGTGCTTGAGCGACTCGGCCCGCATCGCCTCGGCAAAGCCAGGGGCGTCGCGGTCGATCACCGCCCGGGTGGCCTCGGGCGTGACGTCATCCGCCGTCAGCCCGGTGCCCCCGGTGGTGAAGATCAGATCGACCCCGGCCGCCACCTGGCGGCGCAGCGCGGCCTCGATCGCCGGCTGATCATCGGAGACGACCTCGGCGGCCACCACCTCCACGCCCGCCGCCTGGGCGGCGTGGGTGAGCGCCTGACCGGAGACATCCTCGGTCTGACCGGCGGCGACCGAGGTGGAGATGGTGATGACCGCGGCGTTCATCGACTCGCCCGGGAGTCTGCCAGCCTGCTGGCTCAGAGCGCCAGCAGGCTGGCAGCGGGCACGGCCGGGCGCCACGGCACGCGCAGCGTGGCGAGGTGGATCGGCAGGCGCAGGACGACCCTGTGGGCCTGGGGTGGGCACGTTCCCGGTGGCCTGGGATGGACCCGGAGGGCTGTGGCGACGTAGACCTGAGATGGACCCGGAGGCCGGGGGCTGAGATGGACCCGGAGGCCGGGGCCCCGGAGACCTGGGAGGGACCCCGGAGGCACGAGGCCCGGAGGCTGGCATGGAGGGCCCCCGGACGTGACACAATCGTGGCATGAGGGTGAGGGTCCGCCCGCGGCGGCTGGTCCCGGTCTCGGCGGCGGTGATCGGCGGGCTGGCGGTCGCCCTGGCGCTCGTCGGCTCGGCGGGGGCAAGCAACACGAGCAATCAACTCCGGGCCCGCCAGGAGGCAGCCCGGCTGTTGGGGCTGCTGCGCCCTCCGCCGGGAGCGGTGGCCCTCACGCGCGAGCCGCGGGGCGACCACGGCGCGCTCGCCCAGCCCGGCTACGACGAGGTCACCCCGAACCTCGTGGATGACCATCGCTGGTGGATGGTGGGAGGCCGGGCGACCAGGGTGCTCGCCTACGTGAGCGCCCATCTGCCTCGGGGGGCCCGCCCCTACGCCTCGTGGCGGGGCGGCCCGGGGTACGCGGCGGCCGAGAGCTTCGCGCTGCCGCCGCTTCCCGGCGTCCTTGACCAGCGCGTGCTGTCGGTCACGGTCGTGCAGCTCACGGCGACCGAGACCGGCGTGCGCACGGACGGCGAGGCGGTGTGGGTCAGCCTCCGGCCGGCCAGCGAGAGGCTCCCCGCCTCCGTCCGGGAGATCGTCATCACCCGCGTCTCCCCGGGCGAGCCCTCGGGGCTCGTGGCGCGGGTGCGCGACCCCGCGAAGGTCGGGCGGATCGTCGCCTGGCTCAACGCCCTCGGGATCGCCCAGCCCGGCACCATGAGCTGCCCAGCGTTTGGCTTTCCGCTGATTCGCTTCGCCTTCCGGACCGGCACGGGCGAGCCGATCGCCGGGGCGAGCGTCTACGCCGGCGGACCCTCGGGACAGTGCAACCCGATCGAGCTGAGCCTCCGGGGCCGCCGCCAGCCACCGCTGGTGGGAGCAGGCTTCCTCGCGCGGGTCGAGCGTCTGCTCGGCGTCGGCCTCACCGCCGCCGACGCCGCCGTCCCCCGTGCTTCGGCCCGGACGAGGGCGCTCGACGTGCTGGGCCCGGATGGCATCGGGGCGGCGCGCTTCGGCGCCTCGCCGAGCCGGGTGCGCTCCGTGATCGACGCGCTGCTCAAGCGGCCGGGCGGCGCCTACCTGCCCGGCGGCAGCTGCGGGCTCGACCACCAGATCACCTGGCGCCTGGGACCGGCGGCCGGCCGGGAGCCGCTGACGGTCTACTTCCGCCGGTCGGCATTCGCCGGCTATCAGCTCGGTGCGCTCCGCGCGCCGCCCGCGCCCGGAGGCGGCCGGGCCCCGGCCACCCTCCGCGGCCTGCGCCTGGGGGACACGATGGTTCGCGGACGCCGCCTCTACGGCGCCGCCTTCAGGCTCAGCACGGCGCAGGGTGGGAGCTGGAGCGTGCGGACCTCGCACGGGCTGCTCGACGGGTACGCCTGGGGCCGCGCCCCCGTGGGCGACATCAGCTGGGCCAGCCGGGTGGCGACGATCGACGCCGGCGACGTCGGCTGCGCGGCGATCGCCCCCTGAGCGGCCTCACAGTGACCCGCTGAGCACCCTCACCAATCGCCCGCCGGACGGACTCGCGATCGCCGCCGGACGTCCTCACGATCGCCGCCGGACAGCCTCACGATCGCCCCCCGGGGCAACCTCATTGCTCTACGAAATACCGCCCGGCCTGCTGGCCGTCGCCGAAGAACCGGCTGGTGATCGTCTTCTTGCGCGTGTAGAACTCGACCGCATCAGGACCGTGGGCGTGCAGGTCCCCGAGAAAGCTGTCCTTCCACCCCGAGAAGGGGAAGAAGGCCACGGGCGCGGCCACCCCGATGTTGACCCCGATCATGCCCGCCTGCACGTCGTGGCGGAAGCGGCGCACGGCGGCCCCCGACTCGGTGAAGATCGAGGCACCGTTGCCGAAGCGACTGGCATTGACGATCTCGATCGCCTCGGCCAGCGAGCCGGAGCGGACAACGCACAGGACCGGACCGAACACCTCCTCGCGGGCGATGTCGGAGCGCGGATCGACGTCGTCGAGGATCGTGGCGCCGAGGTAGGCGCCACCAGCAGCGAGTCCGTCGCCCACCGGCGAGCGCCCGTCCACGGCCAGCCTGGCCCCGTCGGCCAGTCCCCGCTCGATCCAGTCCAGAATGCGATCGCGGGCGGCGCAGGAGATCACCGGCCCGAGCTGGACCGTCTCCTGCAGCCCATCGCCCACCCGCAGCCGGCGGGTTGCCTCGACCAGCGGTGGCATCAGACGCTCGTGGGCCTCGCCGACGGTGACCACGACCGACCCGGCCATGCACCGCTGCCCGGCGGCGCCAAAGGCCGAACTGACGATCCCCTCCACGGTCCTGTCCATCACCGCGTCGGCCATCACCACCATGTGGTTCTTCGCCCCGCCGAGCGCCTGGACGCGCTTGCCGGCCTTCGCTGCCCGCTCGTAGACCAGGCGTGCCACCGGCGCCGAGCCGACGAATGAGACGGCATCGATGCCCGGATGCTCAAGCATCGCCTCCACGACCTCACGCCCGCCGTTGACGAGATTCACCACCCCCTCCGGAAGTCCGAGCGCGTCGAGCTCCTCGAACGCCAGCTGCTGCGTGAGGGGAACCTGCTCTGAGGGCTTGAGCACGAACGCGTTGCCGCACGCGATCGCAAAGGGCAAAAACCAGAACGGCACCATCGCCGGGAAGTTGAACGGGACGATGGCCGCGCACACCCCAACCGGCTGGCGGATGGTGCAGGCGTCGATCCCGCGGGAGACATCCTCCAGGATGCGTCCTTGCATCGTCGTGGGAATCGCGCTCGCGCACTCGACCATCTCGATCATCCGCTGGACCTCCGCCCGCGCGTCGGCGATCGTCTTGCCCATCTCGACCGTGACCGACTGGGCCAGCTCCTCGGAGCGCGCGACCAGCCGCTCGCGCAGCTCGAACAGCTTGCGGGCCCGAGCGCTGGTAGATACCGCCCGCCACTCCGGCAGCGCCGCACGCGCCGCGGATACCGCCGCGTCCACGTCTCCCCGGCCCGACATCGGCACCTGGGCAAGCACGGCGCCCGTCGCTGGGTTGACCACCCCAAGCAGCTCGGCTGGGTCTTCGGCGGGACGCCAGCGGCCGCCGATGTAGTTGTTCAGTACGCGGGTGGCGGTGAAGGTCATCGTTCTGCCTCCGGAATCAGGGTCCACTCGTGGTCGGGATCGTTGGTCACCGCCCACAGGCGGGTGGGCCCGGCCATCACGTTCAGGTAGTAGAGGTCATAGCCGGGGGGGGCGGAGACGGTGTGATAGCCGCGGGGAACGAGCACGCAGTCGCGATCGCCCACGGCAAGCGACTCATCCAGCACGCGATCACCGCTGTAGACGCGCTGGAGCGCGAAACCCTGAGCCGGCCGTATGCGGTGGTAGTAGGTTTCCTCCAGCAGGGTCTCGCGCGGCGGATCGTCACGGTCGTGCTTGTGCGGCGGATAGCTCGACCAATGACCGCCAGGAGTCAGGACCTCGCAGACCAGAAGCGACTCCGCCTCGCGATCGCCCATCAAGATGGGATGGATCCTGCGCTCGAGCGCTCCGTGGCCTCGAACCTCAACCTCCATCTCCGCGCCCGGCAGTGCACGCGCAGGCGCGCCTCCGCCCGGCGCGGGAGCCCAGCAGAGGGCGATCTCGCCCTCTCCCTCCACCACAAACTCGGTGGCGCCAGGTAGATAGACGGCGTCCGGCGGCCCCGCCCACGGATCGGGACGGCCGCCGATCGACCAATCGCCATGCTCCGAGCGCACCGAGGCCTGGCCACTGACCACCACCACGCAGACCTCCTGTCCGTCTGTCGCGCGCACGGCGCGGCGACCGGGCGCAAGCTCAAGCACCTCAAAGCCCACGTGGCGCCAGCCAGCCGAAGCGGGAGTGACGCGCAGCAGCGTGCCATCGGTCGCCGGTGGCGAGGCGCGAACGAGCAGCTCACTCACCGACCGGCGCCTCCAGATAGTGCCGCTGGGCGCGACGCGCCTGCTCGTAGGCCGCACGCGCCGCACCGACCTCGGCCTGCTCTGAGACCTCGGCGACGGGAACGTCCCACCACCCGTCGTAGCTGGGCACTGACGCATAGCGGTCGGCCTCGATGTAGATCACGACCGGACCGTCGGGATCCCGCGCAGCGGCGAGCGATGCCCGGAGCTCCTCGATGGTCCGGGCGCGCATCACGCGCGCGCCCAGGCTCTCGGCATTCGCGGCCAGGTCTAGTGGCAGGACGTCTGAGGCCGGCGGGTCGAGCGGCAGCGAGCCGTTGACCGCAAACCGGTAGTGGGTGCCGAACCCGGCCGAGCCGATCGACCGCGAGAGCGCCCCGATCGAGGCGTAGCCGTGGTTATCGACGAGCACGATCACCAGCGGCACGCGCTCGGCTACCGCGCTCACCAGTTCCCCCGGGAGCATCAGATAGGAGCCGTCACCGATGAGCACGAAAACCTCGCGCTCTGGCGCGGCCAGCTTGACCCCCATACCTCCGGGGATCTCATAGCCCATGCACGAGTAGCCGTACTCGACGTGGTAGCTCTTGCCGGCAGGGTCTCGCGCCCACCACAGCTTGTGCAGATCGCCGGGCCCCGAGCCGGCCGCGCACACGATCACGCCCGTTTCACCCGTGACTTCGTTGATTGCACCGATCACCTCGGCTTGAGAGGGCGGGTGGCTGGGCTGCGCCGGGGAGACAAGCGAGCGCACCTCGGCGGCCCAGCGTTCCACCTCCCGCCGCGCGCGGCGCTCCCACCCGGTGGGCACCCGGTAGCCGCCGAGCGCAGCGCGCAGGGCGTCAAGGGCCACCCTCGCATCCGCGATCAGCGGCAGGCCGCTGTGCTTGTGGGCGTCCAGGCTGGTCACGTTGATGTTCACGAAGCGCACGTCCGGATGCTGGAAGGCGGACTTGGAGGCGGTCGTGAAGTCGCTCCAACGCGTGCCCACCCCGATCACCAGGTCCGCCTCGGCCGCCAGCCGGTTCGCCGCCAGGCTTCCCGTTACGCCAACCGCACCCAGGCTGAGAGGGTGATCTGACACCAGTGCTCCTCGCCCCGCCTGTGTCTCGCAGACGGGGATCCCGCTTGCATCCACCAATCTCCTCAGCGCCTCCGTCGCCTGGCTGTAGATCACACCGCCGCCGGCCACGAGCAACGGCCGGCGTGCTCCACGCAGCAGCCCCACCGCCCGTGCCAGCGCCTCGGACGCCGGCGGCTGTCGGTAGATCGTCCACACCCTGGGCGCCAGGAATGAGTCTGGCACCTCCAGTGCTTCGGTCTGCACATCCTCTGGCAGTGCCAGGGTCACCGCTCCCACCTCGGCCTGATCGGTTAGCACCCGCATCGCCTCCAGCGCGGCGGGAATCAGCTGCTCGGGTCGCTCCACCCGCTCATAGAAGCGGGATACCGGACGCAGACAATCGTTCACCGACACGGTTGCGTCGTGCGCCACCTCGAGCTGCTGGAGAACCGGATGCGGCGTGCGGGTGGCAAATGTGTCCCCGGGCAGCAGCAGCACCGGGAGGCGGTTGATCGTGGCCAGGGCTGCACCGGTGACCATGTTCGTCGCCCCCGGCCCAACCGAGCTCGTGCATGCGAAGGCTCCCAGTCGATTGCGCTGCCGGGCGTAGCCAACCGCGATGTGCACCATTCCCTGCTCGTTGCGGGCCGGGTAAAACGGCAGAAGGTCGTGATGCTGGCCCAGGGCCTGGCCGATCCCCGCGACGTTGCCATGACCGAAGATCCCAAAGCACCCGGCGAAGAACCGCGAGCGTCGACCGTCTCGCTCGACATGCTGGGCGGCCAGGAAGCGCACAAGCGCCTGCGCCACGGTCAGCCGGGTCATGAAAGGTCCCCCACCATCTCGTGGCACTCGCTCCGCAGCCGATCGAGCAGCTGGTCCAGGGTCGGCAGCTCCACCCCCAATAGTGTCGCGGTACGCCGCGCATCCAGCCTCGTGTCGTAGGGCACCGCCTCCCCGGTCAGCAGGTGGGCGGGCGGCGGCCCCGTCCGCAGCAGTTCGGAGTCAAGCCCGAACGCCTCCGCTGCCCGGCGGGCCAGCTCAATCCGGCTTGCGTGTTCGCCACCGCAGCAGTGCAGCACGCCGGTGATGTCTCGCTCCAGCGCACGCCAGACAAGCTCGGCCGCGTCCGTGGCCAGCGTGGGCGTGGCCAGCGCGTTGACATTCGCCCCCTCCCACAGCACGAATGGGTCGCCTCGCTGAAGCGCAGCGACCAGTGACACAGCCAGATAGCCGAAACCGGCATCCTGCGTACGGGGGAGGGACGGTCGAGCACGGTGCACGCCCTGCACGGCGGCGATGCGCGCCACCATCCCACGCCGGGCGCGCTCGGTCACCACCAGCTCCGAGCACGCCTTCAGAAAGCCGTAGCTGTTGACTGGCCGCGGCGGCTCGTCCTCGGTGGCCGGGCCCTGGGTTCCGTCGAACACCCAGTCAGTCGAGATCAGCACCACCGGTAGCTCGAGTGCATTGGCGGCGTCGACCAGGTTGCGAGTGGCCTCAACGTAGTCGCGCCACGCCCGACGTCGCTGCTTGAGCAGCCCCTGGGGATCGTTCCAGATCGCGGTGTGGACGATGGCGTCCGGCCGAACGGAGGCCACCGTGCGGCGCACGCGCATGGCGTCGCTCACGTCCAGCTGATCGTGAGGGGGAGCTACGACCTCGGCGTCGTGGCGCTCGGCGAACACGTGGGCGAAATTCGAGCCAACGAACCCGCTGGCCCCGGTCAACAAGATTCTCAACCCGCCACCTCCTCGACCCGGACGGGCCTTCCCTCGCACATCGAGCGTCGTGCCGCCAGCCCGATCACCAGCGGCGCGCGTGCGTCCTCGGTGGAGAGGGCGCTAACACCGGTTCGTACGGAACGGACGAACGCCTCCCACGCCCGCACGTAGCTCGGCACGTAGCGCTCAAGGAAGAAGTAGGGAAGCGTCGGCTGCCTGCTGCCCTCGGCCGTGCGAATCACCGAGGTGTTGGCCAGCGGGTTCTCCGAGGCCGCCATTCCACGGGAGCCGAATACCTCCACCCGCTGGTCGTAGCCGTAGGCGGCACGGCGCGAGTTGTCGATGGCGGTCAGGCAGCCATTCTCGTGCACGAGCGTCACCAGCGCGGTATCCACGTCATGCTCCTGCGCAAGCCGTGGCTCGATCCGCACCGCGCCGCGGGCGAATACCTCAACCACCTCGCTGCCGGTGACAAAGCGCGCCATGTCAAAGTCGTGGATCGTCATGTCCAGGAAGAGGCCGCCCGAGGTCCGCACGTAGGCGAGCGGCGGCGGAACTGGATCCCTGCTGGAGATCCGCACGAGGTGCGGCTCTCCGATCGCCCCGGAGACGACCGCCTCGCGCACCGCGGCATGGGCGGGATCGAACCGGCGGTTGAAGCCTACCTGGAACGGAACGCCGGCCTGCTCGACGGCGGCGAGGGCACGCTCGACCTCCGCGAGCTCCAGCGAGATCGGCTTTTCGCAGAAGATCGCCTTGCCAGCTTGGGCGGCGGCCATCACAAGCTCAGCGTGCGTGTCGGTGCTTGAGCAGATCGCCACCGCGTCCAGATCCGACTCCAGCAGCTCTCCGGCGCTGCCGGCGACCGGGACCCCAAGCGCTTCGGCGACCTGGTCAGCCGGCTCCCGCAGGCTGTCGTACACCGCGGCGATGGTCGCGCCCGTCACCTCGTGCGCCAGCAGGCCCGCATGCATGCGACCGATCCGTCCGACGCCGATCAGGCCGACGCGCAGGGGGGCGACCTCTGTCTCGGTGGCGACACTCATTGCGGCGCTGGCTCGAGCGGAACCACGTCCTCCCAGCGGCCCGACTGCGCCGAGCGCAGCAGCGCATCCTGGACCTCGGCGCACGCCAGCGCCTGTTCGAACCCGGGCTCGTGCTCGCGCCCGGCGGCAACCGACCGGCAGAACTCGTGGTCCTCGATCGCGATCAGGTCCTCAAAGCCGATCGGGTTGCCACTGCCGGGGACGAACGCTCCGTGATGAGGGAAGCGATCGCCGCCCAGCACGGTGGTGTATCCCACCGCTGGATCGCTGCCGGCGCGGTACAGCCGCAGCTCGTTGAGCCGCTCCAGGTTCCACGCCAGCGCCCCTGCGGTCCCGTAGACGTCAAACGCCATCTGGCTCTCAGGGCCAACCAGCGTGCGACTGGCCTCAAACGCGCCGCGCGCGCCGCATGCGAACCTGACCAGCGCCGCCGCGTAGTCCTCATTCGTGACCGGACCGCGGGGATCCCGCGCCGTGCCGCGGCCGTAGTGGGAGCTGCCGGCGACCGGCTCGGGGCGCTCGTGGATGAACGTCTCGACGGTCCCTACGACGCTTGTGATCGGCCCAATCAGCATCTGGGCGAGGTCGATCGCGTGGCTCAGCAGGTCGCTGCTGGCCCCGTAGCCGCCCTGTTCGAGCCGAAAGCGCCAGGAGTTGACCCCCAGGGGATCGGCTCCGTACATCGAGAAGAACCGGCCCCGGTAGTTGGTGATCGCGCCGAGCTGACCGGCGGCGATCAGGCTCCGTGCGTACTGGACGAGTGGAGCCCAGCGGTAGTTGTAGCCGACGCCGCCGGTGACCTTCGCCTCGCGCACGGCCGCTGCCGCCCGGACGACGTCGGTGGGCCGCCCGCCGACCGGCTTCTCACAGAACACCGCCTTGCCCGCCGCGGCCGCCGCCTCGACCACCTCGACGTGGAGCATGTTGGGCGCCGCCACGAACACAGCGTCGACCCCCGGGTCATCGATGACCGTCCGCCAGTCAGCCGATCCGTGTCTGAAGCCAAAGGTGCCGATCGCCTGCTCGATGCGTTCGGGCAGCGGGTCGGCGCACGCAACCAGCACCGGGTCGTATTCACGATCGGCGAACAGCGTCGGGATCCGCATCAGCGAGCGGCTGTGGGCTTGACCCAGCCACCCGAAGCCGATCACGCCGACGCCGACACGGCGACGGATACCGGGCCTCGGCTTGACCTGAGCCAGCTGCGCGGTGGCGCTCACCCGATGACCTCCCGCTCGCCCAGTAGCTCCTTGACCTCCTCCTCGTACGGCATCGCCGCCGAGCAGAGCAGACGCGAGGCCACGATTCCCCCGGCTGCGTTTGCGAACGCCACGGCCTGCCGATGGGACCAGTCGGCGAGCAGCCCGTGACAGAGGGCTCCGCCGAAAGCGTCTCCCGCGCCGAGCCCGCAGAGGACATCGACCGCGGGGGCGGGCAGCCGGCACTCCCCCTGCCCGTCGGCAAACAGCACGCCCTCGCCGCCCAGCTTGACGACCGCCAGCTCAATGCCCCGCTGCAGCAAACGTGCGACCGCCTCGGATGGGTCGTCGGTGCCGACCGCCACCGCGCACTCCTCCCGGTTGCCCACCGCGACCGTCGCCAGGTCCACGGCGGCAGCGATCCGCTCCGACGCCGCCTGTCGTGAGCTCCAGAAACTCGGACGGTAGTCGAGGTCGAGAATGGTGTGGCGCCGACGCGAGCGGGCGCGCAGCATCAGCTCAACCGTGGCGGCGCTTGGCTCAGCCGACAGCGCCCCGGCCGAGACCCACAGGACGGGCACCTCGGCGGCGGTGGCGAGGTCTACGTCGACGGGTCGCAGCTGCAGGTCGGGGGCGGGCGGTTCCCGCCGAAACAGCAGGCAGGGCTCCTCCGGAGGATCCAGGACGGCGAAGGCCAGGGGAGTGACCGT
>Ga0209061_1005841_pt1 | contig 10403 bp, 9 predicted proteins | sample Coa_R1_10_FD_187157 | JGI IMG/M metagenome (GOLD analysis project Ga0209061, IMG submission 187157) | Surface soil microbial communities from Centralia Pennsylvania, which are recovering from an underground coalmine fire - Coalmine... | ecosystem: Environmental > Terrestrial > Soil > Unclassified... | reverse complement strand
CGAACGCATTGCGGCTGAAAAGCGGCTTGCCTTGCTCATCAACAATGCTGGGTTTGGAATCCGCGGCCGCTTTTGGGAGACGCCGCTGGCTGAACAGGAGCGCATGCACCGGCTACACATTACGGCCACGCTACGCCTGACACACGCGGCCTTGCGCAATATGGTTGCGCGCGATTCGGGCGGCATCATTAACGTGGCTTCTATGGCTGCCTTTGTGCGCGGGGCAGGGAATGTGAGTTATGCGGCCACCAAGAGCTGGATGGCAGCGTTTACGGAAGGCCTATATTTGGAGTTACGCGCTGCCCGGTCGAAGATTGTGGTGCAGGCACTCTGTCCTGGGTACACCTATTCGGAGTTTCACAGCAAGCTCGGGGTGGAGGGTGAGGAGCGGCGGGCGCCGCGCGGCTTCTGGCTCACCGCAGAGGAGGTGGTGGCGGCCTCGCTCAAAGGGCTGCGACGGGGCAAACTGGTTGTGGTGCCGGGCTGGAGATATCAGCTTGTGAATGCGATTGTCACCAAGCTGCCGATTCCGGTGCGGTTGGCCTTTGAGGCGGCGACGAGCCGGCCGCAGAGAGAGCGAGCAAGGGAGAGTCAGCCCGCTCCCTCTGCGGGATAGCCAGAGAAGGCGGATGCAACGATTAAGTTTGGCGGTGGGAGCGAGGCAGGGCGCGGACAGCACCGGTTGAAATTCCGCCATCGACCAGCAGGATCTGACCCGTGACGTACCGGCTGGCTTCGCAGGCGAGGAACACCACGGCTGCATCGAGATCGCCTTCCGCTCCCGGACGCTTCAACGGAATGCGATCGCTCAGATATTCGACCCATTCCTTGTCTTCCCACATGACTTTGTTCTGCTCGGTGCGAAACCAGCCGGGCGCGAGGCAGTTTACGGTGATGCCATACCTGCCCCAGTCATCGGCTAGGCTCATGGTGAGCTGTTTGATGCCGCCGCGGCTGGCGCCATAGGGTGCAAGGCCGGCATATCCGTTGACGCTGGTCACCGAGCCGATATTGATGATGCGTCCGTAACGTCGCGCGATCATGCCGCGAGCGACGGCTTGGGCGACGAAGAAGGAGCCGCGCAGGTTGGTGTCCAGAATCGCGTTCCAATCCTCCCAGGTCACCTCGAGTGCGGGCTTACGGATATTCATTCCGGCGTTGTTGACCAAGATGTCGATCTTGCCGTATTCCTTTTCGGCAGCCGCCACCATGTTCTGAATACTTTCGAGGTTGCGGACGTCCAGTTCCAGGGAGAGCGCACGGCGGCCGAGCGCTTTGATTTCGGCTTCAAAGGGCGCGAGGCTCTCGCGATGGCGGCTGGTGAGCACCAGATCGGCGCCGGCGCGGGCAAGCGCGCGTGCAAACTGCTGGCCGAGGCCGCGGCTGGTCCCGGTCACGATGGCGACGCGGCCGGTGAGATCGAACAGATTCTGACTCATGCTTGAGCTCCTGGTGTGAGAATCACCTTCATCAGGTTCGCCTGACGGGCGTGGAGCCGCTCAAACCACTTGGGGCCTTCTGAGAGCGGAGCGATCATGCTGATGAGCGGCTTTACATCCACAGCGCCGCGCGAGAGCAGTTCGATAGCTCTAGGATATTCGCCAGCGGAAGCGGCGGAGCCTTGTAATCGGATCTGACGCGTCACGATGGCTTGTAAGGGGATTTCCACTGAGGGAGCGATGTTGCCGATCAGCACGACGGTTCCGCCTTTGGTAACGCTCGCCACGGCGAGATGAACCGTGGGCGTGCTGCCTACGGCTTCGAGCGCTATGTCGACCCCCTTGTGGCCGGTGAGGTGTTGGATCTCTGCCGCAGCGTCTCCTGTCTTTGGATTGAGAGTATGCGTGGCGCCAAACCGTTTTGCCAGTTCCAGGCGTGAGTCGTCGATATCCACGACAAAGATGGTCTGGCAGCCGGCATCGCGGAGGACTTGCAGGACAAGCATGCCAATCATGCCGGCGCCTACGACCAGCGCGGTAGCGTTTTGTGGAACCTGAGCGAGTGAGACGGCATGGACGGCAACAGAGAGGGGTTCGACCATGGCGGCTTCCGGGAATGGCAGGTTAGCGGGCAATGGATGGACGACGCGAGCAGGCACGGTTACGTACTCGGCAAAAGCTCCATTGCGCCGGTATTCGGGGGTGGAGACCCCGAGCACTTCGCGACGCTCACACAGGTTGATGTCGCCGCGGCGGCAATAGTCGCACTGGCCGCAATAAATAGTGGAGTCGAACGTGACGGGCTCGCCTTCGCGGAGTCCCTGCACGGCGGTTCCCACGGCCGCCACGCGGCCTGCGGCCTCATGGCCCATGACGATGGGCGGGATGCGCCGCCCGGAAGTGCCATCGAATCCATGAACATCACTGCCGCAAATGCCACAGGCCTCCACGCGGACGAGGACTTCGTCGGGGGCCGGGCGCGGCATGGGTAAATCCACGATTTCCAAACGCCCGTATTCGGAGAGCAGCAAAGCCTTCATGTGTACCAGCATCGCAGGTGGCTGGCTCAGGTTGTGCCTGCTTTGAGGTGGATGGCTTGAAAGAGGGTCGGTGAGGGTGGGATCTATGAAACATTAGGGGCAACGACGGTATGGTTCGCCTGACCGGGTAGTGCTTGGGGGCGGTGAGGGCGGTTCGGGCCGGGAAGGGGGTCGGAGTTAAGGTTCCATTTTATTGCTATTAAAAAACTTAATGCTGGTGTGGTTGTGATTGCAGTCTGACGAAATTCGATGTACAACAAGGCTATGCCGCACGGTAGCACGTCATGCCGGGGCAGGGGATCGACGCTGCTTAAGATCGAGCTGGAGCGCCTCTATGCTCAGCGATCGGCTGTCGATGCCGCAATTCGGGAGCTGGAAATGACCCAGCGCGCGCTTGCCTTACCGGCTGATTCATCACCGTCCACGTCAGGCTTGGAATTTTCGTCAAAGCCTTGTAACCTAACAGGTTGCCGGAGCGCCTAGAACAACGAAAGCGTCGACGTGTCAGATCCGGCACCCGGTTGCCGGTATGATTGTCGAGCAAGAGCTGATTGAGAGAGCGCGGGGAGGTGATGCCAGCGCCTTTAATGAGATTGTTCTCGCGTATCGCAGGCGAATTCTGGCGACCATATCCCGGCTGATCGGTCGACCCGAGGATGTCGAGGATGTGGCCCAGGAGGTTTTTGTCCGGTTGTACTATTCGTTGGATCAGTTACGCACGGCGGAGGTCTTTGAACCGTGGCTTTACCGGTTGACGATCAATGCCGCCTACGATTATCTGCGGCGGGTCAAGCGGCGGCGGGAGTCGCGTATGGCGGACATGACCGAGCAGCAGGTTGTGGCGGCGGACTCGATGGCCGGAGGGAAGCGAGAACAAGACGAGAAGGAAAAGAGCCGTATACGCGAACTGATGGATGCGCTTTTCCGGCACGTATCGGAGGAAGATCGCCTTTTGTTGACCTTAAAGGAAGTGGAGGGTCTTTCGCTCAAGGAATTAGAGCAGATTTATGGGGTGAACGAGAACGCATTAAAAGTGCGGTTGTTTCGAGCGCGCCAGCGGGTTTTAAAGGCTTACAAAGCGGCGGTGGCTAATGGTAAATTGTAGGGCGGTGAGGTTTTAGCAGGTGGGATAAGCGGTATGACAGATTACGAAGAGAGCGGCTTAGAGAAGTTGTTTGCGAGTTATCGCGCGGCCTGCCCGGAGGTGGAGCCGGGCGTGAACTTTATGCCCGAGTTGTGGCAGAAGATTGAAGCGCGGCAGAGCTTCGGCTCGGTGTTTGAGCGATTAAGCCGGATGTTTGCTGCTGCTTCTGCGGCGGTTTGCCTGTTGCTGTTGCTGCTGAATATGGTTTCGACGTCTCGCTATCATCCCGCCTATTCCACCTACACAGATGCCCTGATGGCGGAACATAGCGCCGAGCAGACGTATTACACGGAAGCGATCTATACCTCGACTCCGGTGGTGCAGCCGGTTGGGGCGATTCGACACTAGCATGTGGGACACTTTATGAAGCGCAATCAGTGGGCGGCGGCGCTGTTTGCGCTAGTTCTGTTCTGTTGCGGGATTGCGGTGGGCGTACTGGCGGATCGCTATTACACCTCCAACGTGGTCATGGCGAAAGCCCAGCCGAGCGCCGCGGATTTTCGCAGGCATTATGTGGCGGAGATGCGGTCCCGGCTGAATCTCACACCCGAGCAAGTGGAACAACTCCAAAAGATATTGGATGAGACGAAGGCCAAGTTTCAGGCGGTGCGCGACAAGGATCGCCCGGAAATGGAGAGGATCCACAACGAACAGATCAGCCGTGTGAAATCGATCCTTACCGCGCGGCAGATTCCCATTTACGAAGAGCTCGTGCGGGAGCATGAGCGGGAACACGAGCAGCACGTTCGCGAACAGCAGCAGCGGGAGCGGGAAGAGGAACAAAAAGAACACGCGATGCACTGAAGGCTAGCGCAATCGCCTCGATTTGCGAAACAGTTTCCGGCCGGATTTGCATCATTTGGTTATTGTGTTACGCGATCTTATCTTTCTGTTTCTGTTCTTTATTTTTCTCGTGGCATGGGTGATCTGCTGGCTGCTGGTGCATATCTCGGTAGCTGCCGTCCATATTTTGATCGTGCTGGCGGTGGTCTTCCTGGTGATTCATTTGATTCGGCGGGTGAGCGGCAGCGCGTAGGCAGGCCGGCGTCCGCTCTCCCCAACCGGGGTCAACTCTCCCAAAGTGGATAAGGCAAACCGGCCAGGCGGTTGATGGCGAAAGCCTGGATGGTTAACACGAGAACGGCGGTTTCGACGATTACGAGATCGAGCGGGCGCACAATCAGCCCGAGGGAAATGATCAGGGTAGTTGCGCCGGCAGGCGGATGGCTGATGCGAAACAACACCATCAGGGCGCCCGTGAAACCGAGTGATAAGGCGGCTGCGATGCCGGTCTGCCAGTTGATGCCGTGCACGATGCCGTGCGGCAGTTCCATTCCCGTTACCAGCAAAGAGAGATAACCACATAGGATGGCCAGGCCGTGCCCGAGAAGGGCATGCCGGGGGCTTGAAGCGCGGGAGAGCGGGGCGAAGAAAAATAGATATGCAGTGGGCCCTAGCGAGGGGAATACGAATGGATTGTTGGTAAAGATGGCGACCAGCGAGAGCAGCACGATGGTAATGAATCCATTGAAGAGGACATAGAGCGACCACACCAAGCGGGGTGGGAAACGGTTCATCCAGTCTGTGAGCCGAAGCCGTTCGAGCAGAGCCTGAATATGTGTGGGGCCGTGGGTTTCAAAGGGCGTGTGAAGATCGTAGGAAGTAAGAGGCATCAACCGCTACGGTACTATTACGGCCGCGCCGTCGATGCGATCGCTCTTGAGGGCGGCGAGGGCTTCGTTGGCCTGTTCCAGGGGGAATGGTGTGGCTTTGGGCCGCAATCCGATCTGGGCAGCGAGGTTGAGGAAATCGCGCGCGTCGGCTCTGGTCATATTGGCGACACTGCGTAATTGCCGTTCCCCCCACAACAAACGGTCATAGTCAAACTGCGGGATGCGGTCCAGGTGAATTGCGTTGATGGCCACGACGCCGCCCTTGCGGAGACAGGACAGCGCGGCGATGACTACATCTCCGCTTGGCGCAAAGGTTATGGCCCGATCGAGCGGGACGGGGGGTTTTTCGCGTTCAGTGCCGACCCAGGTGGCTCCGAGCGAGGCGGCGAGCCTTCTGTGTGATTCGCCACGGGTTGAGACGTATACTTCGCAGTTCCAAGCCTGCAGGACAGCGATCGTGAGATGAGCGGATGCGCCGAAGCCAAACAGCCCCACACGATCGCCGCGCTCAACGCCTGCGACGCGCAAACTGCGGAATCCGATGATACCGGCGCAGAGCAAAGGGGCAGCGTGCAGATCATCTAAGCTTTCGGGCAGAGGAAAGACAAAATCGGAACGGGCGCTGGCATATTCGGCGTAGCCGCCATTGACTGTGTAGCCGGTGAAGGTGGGCGAATCGCACAGATTTTCCATGCCGCGCTGGCAATATGGGCATGTGTCATCCACGCCTCCTAGCCAGGAAACGCCCACGCGCGTTCCGACGGGCAAACCGGCTGCGGTCCCTTCTACGATTTGACCCACAATCTGATGGCCGGGGATAACAGGCTTCCGCTGGGGAGGCAGTTCACCTTCCACGATGTGCAGATCGGTGCGGCATACCCCGCAGGCTTTTACGCGCAAGATCACATGGCCGGGCTCTGGTTGCGGTTTTTCTACTTCTTCGATGGTGAGGGGGTGAGCGGAAATCTCTTTCGGAGCGTTTAATAAGGCGGCCTTCATCACCTCGATTGTAGGTGTGAAGACTGTGCCGGATCGCCTTGGGATGATTTCTGGGTGTTCTGTGCGGTCGCTGGCGCGGCAGCGATGGCAAGCGGCAGTCTTGGAAATGCGAATTTGCGGCCGAATTCGTCGATGAGATTGACCTGGCACAGGTACTCGCCCGGGGCAAGGCTGGCGACCGGGAATTGCAGCCAGACAGGCAGTGTATCCGGCCGCTTCGGGTCTAAGCGCGACACGTGCTCTTCAGGAGTGGCAAAAACCTTTTTGCCATCTCGGTACAGCGTCAGTTCTGCTTCCAGATCGGGGCGGCGAAAGCGCTCCGGCAGCTCTTGCGGCAAGGTAGGATCGTAGACTTCCACATATGCCATAACATTCTGGCCAGGATGGAAGACGCGCGTCACGTTGGGCATCAGCTCCTGACCGTTGTCGATGAGGGGATCTCCGGCCAGCAGCTTCTTGGAATTTTTCACACCAGCAACCTGCTGGGAGACAGGCTGACGCTGATTGCTCAAGACCAGAGAACTCACGCGCAGCCGCTTTTCGGTATCGAGATCGGGAACCGTGAAGCGGGTTTCGAAGGTGCCGATTTTCCCCTCGCCATTTTCCCGCGCCACAAAGCGCAGCGTGTATCGGCCTGAAGTAAGCGTGACACCGGTGTCATATTGAATGCTTTTCCGCACTACCTCGCCCGCCGTGGTTTCGCTGACCTTAAGCGGAATGGTATCGCGGACCGTGGCTACGGGTCTCGAGCGAGCGTCGAGGACGTTGGCGATGAAGTCCAGTTCGGTTGCTGCCTTGGAACGTTTATTGTGGAAGGACAGTGCCGAGCCGGGAATTTTGACGGTGATCGGAACGAAGTACTTTCCTTTGGTGAGCCGGAAATAGTCCACTTCGACCGCCATGGGGAGATCGGTAATCGGATTTTCGGCAAGAAGCGCCTGCTGTAATTGCGCCTCCTTGTCTTCCCCACTCATGCGCCGGAAGGTCGTGGGAGCGTAGTAGCCTTGGCGGTACTCAAGCTTTGCGTGTAAGTTCGCCAGGCGGGGTGCGAGCTTGACTTGAATACGGCGATAGCGGCCGTCTTGAGCGGGATTGGAGCTGACATAAGAGAGCACATAATAGCTGGTGAAATCGCGCTGCACCTGGCGGATTCCAGCGGTCAGATCGTTTGAATCGAGCAGCGCTTTGCCGCCTGTTTCTATCGCCAGAGTGGCGAGCGTCTCCTGCTGATTATTGAAGTTGTTCTTGAGTGTGTTTTGAGCCGACCCGCTGTGGAGTGCATTGCCTACGGCTCCTTGCTGTGTTGCATCTCCGCCTGGTACTAAAGCTGAAAGGCCACGCGCATCGATGGGATAGAAAGCGACGTTAGCGCGCACGGCGGTGTTGACGGTAGCTTCCAGTTGAGACTGATTATCCACGCCATTCTTTTGAATGCCGCTTGAGATATAAACCAGCGCCTTCTTCTCTGGATACTGGGCGAGCCTGCGTGCTGCCTCTTCAAGAGCGGCCAGCTTCAGGTCGGCATTGAAGATGTTGAATTCGGTTTCGTCGGCAACGAACTGGCCGCTTTGGTCCTCTGAGTCGGCTCCTTCGTCGGCCACTGTGGCGTTCTCACTGGATTCACCGATGTGAAATTTGCGGATGGCTTTGATCAGCAGATCGCGGTCAGAGGTGAAATCCAGCACGGTTTGGAGTTCTGTGCCGAAGGTCATGATGGCAACGGAATCACTGGAAGTCATCTGATTTGTGAGGAATTTGATTGCCGCATCTTCGGCGCGCATCTGCTCGGCGGGCTGCATCGAGGAGAAATCGAACAGCAAGACGATGAGCCGCCGGTCCTGATATTTGCTGAGGAGAGAGGTTTTGGCGGCTGCTTTTTCTGCATTGGGATTATAGAAGCGTGGCTCGGGCGCAGGCTGCGGCTCGGTGGGCGGCGGGAGCACATCGTTTTTCAAGTTTTGGAAATCGACCGCTTGCAGCTTTTGCAGCTTGCCGTCCTCATAGAGCAGGAAATCATCCTTGGTGAGATTGGGAATGGGGCGCCCGTTGCGATCGAGCACCGTCACATTCACAATCACCACGTTGGTAGTCGCCGAAAAGGTGGCCTTCTGCTGCGCCAGCAGCGGCTGTAAGACGAGAACGACCGAGAGAATCGAAGCCAGGAACCTCAAAACCGTAACCTCAACACAGCATCAAGAGTTCGCATGGAGCCGGCAGCCGTGGGCAGACCGTAATTTACAGAGTTCACGATGGTATTCAAAGATGTGTAGTTGACGTGATTTAACACGTTGTTGCCTTCAACACGGAACTCAATTCTGCGGCGCTCGCTTAAGGGAAACGACCGGCCGAAAGCGAGGTTGACAGAAAAGGTGCCGGGGCCAGGGATCGTATTGCGTCCGGCATCGCCCCATTGGCCGGGTGGAGGAACGGTGAAGGCGGCGAGATTAAAAAAGCCCGTGCCGGATTCAATGGGCTCGCCCGTAGTGTCAGCGCGTTCGTTGCCTGCACCTCCGGTCTGTGCAAGCTGGGCAGTGTTGCCGAGGACGCGAGCGGTTAGGGGATTACCAGTTTGCAAGACGATTCCGCCGCTGAGCGTCCAATCTCTGAGCAGCCTGCCGGTCAGGCTATCGGAGGCAAAGCGCGAACCGATGCCGCCAATGGGGGACGTCCAGACGAAATTGGTTTGCAGTTCGTGGCGAACGTCGAAGCTCGAGAGACCGCGATCCGCCTCGATATCCTGCCAGTTCTGTATCACGGTGTTGCCGATGCCTCCGAAGGAAGAGGCGTCGTCAATCGATTTTGCGAATTGATAATAAGCCGTAAAGGATAGTCCTCGATGGAAGCGGCGCACGGCGCGCAGTTGAAATGCGTTGAAGATCGAATTGCCAACGGGTTCATCATAAGTGAAGCCAACTGCGTTGCCAAGCTGTGTGCGCTGCGTAAGCGCGAGCGGGCTGCCCGGGGGCAATTGATTTGGCAAGATGCTGACATCCAGATGGGTTCCTTTGGTGCCGAGATAGCCGGCTTCGATAAAGAAACCTTGGCCGAAGTCATGTTGGATGGTGAAATTCCATGTGGCCGCATACGGAGTGTTGTAGAAACGATCAACGGCAAAGGTGTTGGTGATCTCCTGCGGGCTCGCGGTGAGAAAGCCTTGCTGCAAGGTCAGCGGATGGAGGAGCGTGGTGTTGATTGCATTGGAAATCGCAAAGGGTGGTTGCTGGGCAAGCTGCCGGGCGAGCCCGATATAGGCCTGCTCGTTGTAATAGATGCCATAACCGGCGCGGACGATTGTGGAATTCTTGGTCCAGGGAACGCGCCAAGCGAGGCCCACTCTTGGGCCCCAGTTGTGGTAATCGGGATTGATCAGGCCGGCAGGAAACGCACCTGTGTAAGGTCCGGCGGTCGCAGGCGTGACTACAGCGACGTTGCTGAATCCGGGTGCGATGTCCAGATTTGCCATGCGCCCATATTTCTCTGTGAGGGGCGTGAAGAATTCATAGCGGATGCCAGCGATCAGGGTCAGGTTGGAACGCATCTTCCACTCGTCTTGAGCAAAGCCGACGTACTGATTCTGGAGAAAATAGTTCGCGGTCGCGCCATAGCGGATGGAGCTTGACTGGGGGAGCCCGAGGAGAAAATCGGCGAAATCATAACCTGTGCCTGGGACAGTGGTGCAGCCGAAGCCAGTCGTTGGATTGCAGCTTGGGCCGGTCAAGGCGCTGGTTGCATAGCCTGTAAAGCTGAATGTTCCGCGGCCGTTTGGATCCGTGACTGTGCTTAAATCCGCGCGTGTGTATCCGCCGCCGAGGGTGATGCTGTGCGTGCCCTTCACGATGCCGATGGTTTCGGTTCCACCTTGCGTTTGATTGCGCGCGAGGCTGGCCGTCGAGTCGCTTAAGGTGGAGAAATTCGTGAAATTGAGTGTGGGCGGGCCAAAATCAAGCGGATTGGTCGAAACGCCCGGAATGCCAAGTTGCTGTGCGACGTCCGGCACGGTGGAGAAATACGGAGTCAATTGTGTGACGTTGCGATTGAACCGGAGTTGCAGGGTGCTGATGCTGGTGGAAGTGAGATTGTGAAGCCACATCAGCATCACATTGGCGCC
>Ga0209061_1005840_pt1 | contig 10405 bp, 8 predicted proteins | sample Coa_R1_10_FD_187157 | JGI IMG/M metagenome (GOLD analysis project Ga0209061, IMG submission 187157) | Surface soil microbial communities from Centralia Pennsylvania, which are recovering from an underground coalmine fire - Coalmine... | ecosystem: Environmental > Terrestrial > Soil > Unclassified... | reverse complement strand
AGGCCGCCGGGCGAGCCGTGTTCGCCGTCGTACTCCCTGATCAGCGGTGCCGGGTCGGTGCCGACCACGCTGGCGATCGACCGGATGTGCCCGCGCGCGTAGAAATCGCCCCCGCACGCCGAGAAATCGCCCTGCTCGATCGCCCTGATGATCGATTCCCGGATCCGGGTCTGCTGGCTTACCTGCGTAACGGTGAGACCGGCCTGACGTCGCGCCTCCGCCAAAGTTTCACCGATGCTCACGCCGCGCCTCCAGGAAATCTCGCCGCGAATCATTTCTTACCTAGCGCGCACGTCTGGTCGCCCGTAGTAACGATCGCAAGCCTACGGCACCGACGGCACGCCGGTACAGTCCCCTGCTAACCGCCCCGCAACGACGTGAGCACTTCATCGAGGTCATCCGGCCTGATCAGGACGTCCCGCGCCTTGGAACCTTCGCTTGGCCCGACAATACCGCGGCTCTCCAGCAGATCCATCAGCCGGCCCGCCTTCGCGAAACCCACGCGGAGCTTGCGCTGCAACATCGACGTCGACCCGAACTGGGTCGTCACCACCAGCTCCGCCGCCTGGAGCAGCAACTCCAGGTCGTCGCCGATGTCGGAGTCGATCTCGCGGCCCTTGTCCGGCGCCGCCTGGACGTCCTCCCGGTAGGAAGGCTCGGCCTGCTTCTTGCAGTGGGCGACGATGTCGCGGATCTCCTTCTCGGAGACGAACGCGTTCTGCAACCGTATCGGCTTGGACGCGCCCATCGGCAGGAACAGCGCGTCGCCCTGCCCGACCAGCTTCTCCGCGCCCGGCTGGTCCAGGATGACCCGGGAGTCGGCGAGCGAGGAGGTGGCGAAGGCCAGCCGTGACGGCACGTTGGCCTTGATCAGGCCGGTCACCACATCCACGCTCGGCCGCTGGGTGGCCAGCACCAGGTGGATCCCGGCGGCCCGGGCGAGCTGGGTGATCCGCACGATGCTGTCTTCCACGTCGCGCGGCGCCACCATCATCAGGTCGGCCAGCTCGTCGACGATGGTCACCAGGTACGGGTAGGGCTCGTAGACGCGCTCGGACCCGGGCGGCGCGGTCAGCTTCCCGGCCCGCACCGCCTTGTTGAAGTCGTCGATGTGCCGGAACCCGGACGCGGCCAGGTCGTCGTAGCGCCGCTCCATCTCGCCGACCACCCACTCCAGGGCCTCGGCGGCCTTCTTCGGGCTCGTGATGATCGGCGTGATCAGGTGCGGGATGCCCTCGTAGATCGACAGCTCGACCCGCTTGGGGTCGATCAGGATCATCCGCACCTCGTCCGGCGTGGCGCGGGTCAGCACCGAGGTGATCAGGCCGTTCAGGCAGACCGACTTGCCGGACCCGGTGGCGCCCGCCACCAGCACGTGCGGCATCTTCGCCAGGTTGGCCAGGACCGTGTTGCCCTCGACGTCCTTGCCGAGCCCGACCACCATCGGGTGGTGGTCGGCGAGCGCGGCCGGGGAACGGAGGATGTCGCCGAGGCTGACGATCTCCTTGTCGGCGTTCGGGATCTCCACCCCGATCGCCGACTTGCCGGGGATGACGGGCAGGATCCGCACGTCGGCCGACTTGACGGCATAGGCGATGTTCTTGCTCAGCGCGGTGACCCGCTCGACCTTGACCGCGGGGCCGAGTTCGATCTCGTACCGGGTGACCGTCGGCCCCCGGCTGAACCCCGCCACCTGCGCGTCCACGTTGAACTGCTCGAACACCTCCGACAGCGCGGCGACCACGATGTCGTTGGCCTTGGTCCGCGCCTTCGGCGGGCTGCCGGGGCGCAGCAGCGCGGCCGGCGGCAGCGTGTAGCTCCCGGCCGCGGCGCCGCTGAGCGTCAGCTGCTCGCCGGGCTTGACCGGGGCCGGGTCCACGTTCCGGGCCGCGCCCCCGCCGGCGGGCGCCCCGCCGGCGGGGGCGGTCGCCGGCGGGGCGCCCGCGCGGGCGGCATGGGCGTCCGCGGCGGCCGCCGGAGGCTCCGGCGGCACGGTGAACCCCAGGTCGTCGAGCAGGTCATCTCCGATCCGCGCCTCGGGGAGCGGGGCCGCCCGGCCGCCCGCCCCGTCCGCGGCGGCCGCGGCGGCGGTGCCGCCGCGGCGCGTACCCGTGCCGAGCACCGGCGTGTCGTACGGCTTGACGTGATCGCCCGCCTCGATCGCGGGCGGCCGCAGCCGGATCGCGCGCCCGATCTCGCCGCCTGCCGTCCGGGCGCCCCGCCCGGGGTCGCCGTTCTCGTCGTACTCCTCGTCGTGTTCCCCGTCTTCGGCGCCCCCGGCGGGATAGCCGAACGTCTTCCCGAGCTCGCGCAGCCGGGCCGGCACCTGCCGCACCGGCGTGCCGGTGATCACGAGCACGCCGAAACAGGCCACCAGGCCGAGCAGCGGCGCCGCCACCCACGGGGTGAGCGCCGCCACCAGCGGCGCGGAGACCGCGTAGCCGATCAGCCCGCCCGCGGTCCTGACCGCGGGCGCGCCGTCCGACGGATGCGGGGTGCCCTTCGCGATGTGGATGAGGCCGATCAGCCCGATGAGGAAGGCCGCCCATCCGATGGCCGCCCGTGAGGTCTCCGAGTTCCGGTCCGGGTGCCGCATGAACCGCCAGCCGAGCAGCGCCAGCAGCAGCGGGACCAGGAAGGCGCCTTCGCCCAGGAAGTCGCTCGTCAGGTCGTAGATCAGCCGGCCCGCGGTGTTGCCCATGCGGACCCAGACGCCGGCCGCGAACACGATCGCGAGCCCGAGGCAGAACAGCCCCACGCCGTCCCGCTGGTGATCGGGGTGCAGGTCCCGCGCGCTCCGCCCGATGCGGCGCACGGCGAACCCCACCGTCCCCGCGATGAGCATCCAGCCCGCGGCGAGGGTGCGGAACAGCCACGTGGCGAGGATGACCACGGGATGGTGGGACGGCCGCGGCGCGCTCCGCCTGCCCGCCGGCCCCGGCCTCCCGCCGCCTTTCCCGCCGCCCTTGCCGCCCTTGCCGCCGCCCGCCGCCGGGCGCCTGGCCGCCCCGCCGCGCCGGGCGCCCGCCCCCCCGGACCGGCTGGTGGCCGTTCCCGGGACGCGCCCGCCGGGACCGCCGCCGGCGCCCCGCCCGGACCCGGAGCCGCTTCCCCGGGCGGGCGCGCGGCGCTGCGGGCCGCCCTTCCCGCCGCTCCGGACGCCGCCGGGCGGGACGCTCGGGAGTATCACTGCGAGCGGGTCGTCGGCGGAGAACTCGCCGCGGTCAGCGTCCGCCTGCCCGCCTGGCGAGCGAGCCGAGCCCCTGGGCGCACGGGTAGCCATGATGACAAACGTAACGACAACCTCGCCCGCACCGGAACAACCGCGTCCCGGCGTGTCGCCCGGCCGCCGGGCGCGCGGTTACGGGGCGATGCGGTAATGGTAACGGTGCGAGTACCGGAAACCGCAGCGTTCATACAGCGCCCTGGCGGCGGTATTGGCGGTCTCCACTTGCAGGAACACCTGCCTGGCCCCGCTTTGCGCCGCCTGGGCGCAGATGGCCCGGGTGAGCGCCGTGCCCAGGCCCGCCCGGCGCCGCCCCGCGTCCACCTCCACCGCCGTGATGCCCGCCCACCCCGCGGCGAACGAGATCCGGCCGATCGCCAGCACGTCGCCGCGTCCGCGCCCGGACCGGATGCTGGCGAACAGCTGGCGCGGGGCCGACGTCAGCACCCTCCGCATGACCGGCGGCTGGCGTTCCTGCCCGCGGTAGTGGTACAGGGAAAGCCACGCCTCGTCGGGCTCTTCGTCCACGCGGAACTCCGCGCCGGGCGGGAGCGGCCGGGATGCCGGGAGGCCTGCCGGATCGAGGCCGGCCACCATGAAGAGCGCGGGGCCGGGCCGAGTCAGCCAGGCACGTTCGGACAATTGGATGTCCAGGCGGCATCCCGCGCGGTCCGCGCCGAGGGGCAGCGGGACCGCCACCATGGGCGGCAGGCCGCGCGCACGGTACCACCGCGTGACCGCGGCCAGGGCGTCGTCCAGCGGCAGGCCCGGGTCGCCGAGCGGCAGCGCCGAGTTCGCGCGCCCGGTGAACCCCTCGGCCGCCCTGAGCAGCCAGCCGCCCAGCCGTTCCTCTTCGGTCCCCCGCCAGTGCTGCGCCGCCATCCGCTCCAGCGCGACGATCCCGTCGTCCACGGCGCCATCGTCCCATGCGCGGGACCTCGCCGGCGAGCCGGGGTGACATTCCCGGCATATCGGGCGCCAGGTGCCGTTCCGGGCTGGCGTCGTTCATGGGGCGGAAGGGTTTTCCCGCCCGCGGCCGCGCCCGCCGGTCACCGCGCGCGCCGCGGGCGCGGCGGCGCCGGGTGCCGCCGCTGGCCGGGCGTTGGCCGGGAGGCCGGCGGTCGGGCGTTGGCCGGGAGGCCGGCTGGTCAGGCGTTGGCCGGGAGGGTGGTGCCGGGGCCGCGGCGGCGGATGTGGACGAGGTCCGGGCGCGGGGCGGCGGGCGACAGGGCGGCGGAGCCGGCCGCCGGGGTGTCCGCGCCCTCCACGGTAAAGCCGGCGTCGGCGATCATCGCCAGGTCCGCGCTGCCGGGCTGGCCCTCGCTGGTGAGGTAGTCGCCGAGGAAGATCGAGTTGGCGATGTGCAGCGCGAGCGGCTGCAACGTGCGCAGGTGGATCTCCCTGCCGCCGGCCAGCCGGACCTCGGCGTCGGGGCAGACGAAGCGGACCATCGCCAGGATCCGCAGGCAGCGCTGCGGGGTGAGCTCCCAGCGCCCGGCGAGCGGAGTGCCCTCGAACGGGATGAGGAAGTTTACCGGCACCGAGTCGGGCGAGAGCGCGCGCAGCGCGAACGCCACGTCCACCAGGTCCTCGTCGGTCTCCCCCATCCCCGCGATCAGGCCCGAGCAGGGGGACAGGCCGGCGTCCCTGGCCGCGGTCACCGTGGACACGCGGTCCGCGTACCCGTGCGTGGTGCAGATGTCGGCGTAGTGGCCGCCGGAGGTGTTCAGGTTGTGGTTGTAGGCCGTGGCGCCGGCCTCCCGCAGCCGCCGCGCCTGGCCGTCGGTGAGCAGGCCGAGGCAGGCGCACACCTCCACGTCCGGGTGCAGCGACACCAGCGCCGAGATCGTCTCGCACACCCGGTCGATGTCCCGGTCGGTCGGGCCGCGGCCGCTGGCGACCAGGCAGACCCGCCGCGCTCCCCCGGCCACGCCCGCCGAGGCGCTCGCCACGACCTCGTCGGCCTTCAGCCAGGTGTACTTCAGCACGCCAGCGGACGAGCCGGCCCGCTGGCTACAGTAGAAGCAGTCCTCGGGGCAGAGCCCGCTCTTGATGTTGACCAGGTAGTTCAGCTTGACCCGCCGCCCGAAGAAGTGCCGCCGGACGCGGAACGCGGCCGCCACCACGTCGAGCAGCTCGTCGTCGCCGCTGGCGAGCACGGCCAGGGCTTCCTCGCGCGCGGGAAGTTCACGGTTGCATGCCTTGCCGGCGAGGGAGTCGAGCCACGTCATGGCACAAGACCGTACCAGCAGGGGCGGGCGCCCGCGGGGGCGGAGGAGCAGATAGAGTCACGGCCGGCCGGTTCCCGCCGGCGGGAACCGGCCGGCCGTCCGGAGGAGGGAAGAAATTGCGCGTCGCGATCCTCGACGACTACCAGCGGATCGCCCTGAGCTGCGCCGACTGGACGCGACTTGCGGCGGAGGTCGTGCCGTTCCACGGCCACATCCCGGACACCGCGGACCTGGCGGCCGAGCTGCGGCCGTTCGACGTGGTCGTCGCCATGCGCGAGCGCACCCCCTTCACCGCCGAACGCATCCGGCTCCTGCCCAACCTGCGGCTGCTCGTCACGACCGGGATGCGGAACGCGTCGATCGACGTGGCGGCCGCGAACGCGGCCGGCGTGACCGTGTGCGGGACGCGCGGGACCCCCGGGGCCACGCCGGAGCTGACCTGGGCGCTGATCCTGGCGCTCGTCAGGCACGTGCCCGAGGAGGACCGGCGGATCAGGGAGGGCGGCTGGCAGCAGACGGTGGGGTTCGGGCTGCGCGGCCGGACGCTCGGCATCGTCGGGCTGGGAAACATCGGCCGCCAGGTGGCGGCGATCGGCCGCGCCTTCGGCATGGAGGTGCTCGCGTGGAGCCAGCACCTGTCGGCCGCCGCGGCCGCCGCGGCCGGGGCGACGGCGGTCGCCAAGGACGAGCTGTTCGGCACGTCCGACGTGATCACCGTGCACTACAAGCTCAGCGAGCGTTCGGTGGGGCTGGTGGGCGCGCGGGAGCTGGGGCTGATGAAGCCGACCGCGTATATCGTGAACACCTCGCGAGGGCCGATCGTGGACGAGGACGCGCTGCTGGCGGCCCTGCACTCGGGGACTATCGCGGGAGCGGGGCTCGACGTCTATGATGAGGAACCGCTACCGGGGGGACATCCGCTGCGCGCGGCTCCGCGGACAGTACTGACCCCGCACCTTGGATACGTGACCGATGATGGCTATCGGACCTTCTACGGGGACGCCGTGGAGGACATCGCCGCCTTCGCAGCCGGGCGCCCGGTGCGCGTCCTCGAGCCGTCCCCGCGCTGACGTCCCCGTAAAATTCATAATTCCTACTTAAAAAGTTGAATTTTCGCCGCCGACGTGATGTCCTCGACGAAGCGATCTTTGGGGAGGGAACTGGTCTATGGCAGCTGTCAGGCCCCGTGACCTGCTCTCCGACAGCCTGCTTGAACGGCTTGGCGGAACGTCGTGGCACGTCGGCGGGCTGGCGGGGAACGGCCAGGCGGCCCCGGCCGGCGGTGACGTCGCCGCGACGCTGATCCGGGATATCGCCAAGCTCGGCGAGGCCGGCTACCTGAAGGTCGCGCTGCCGCCGGAGTTCGGCGGGCTGGGCTGCACGCTGCGGCAGGCCGCGTGCGGGCAGCGCCGGCTCGCGCGGCACGCGCCGCTCACCGCGCTGGCGGTCAGCGCGCACCTGTACTGGACCGGCGCCGCGGCCGACGCCTACCGCTCCGGTGACAGCTCGGTACGCTGGATCCTGCTCGAGGCCGCCCGCGGCGCGCTGTTCGCCGCCGGGCACGCCGCCGCGCCCGCCCCTGACGGCCCTGCCGCCCTCGCCGCCCTCGCCGCCGCAGGCGGCGACCTCCGGTTCGCCGACCCGCGGTCGCGGTGCGAGCCCGCCGGCGAGAGCGGCTACCGGTTCCGCAGCCCCGAGGTGCTCTCCTCGCTGACCCCGGCCTGGGACTGGGTCGCGGTGCACGCGGTGCACTCCGCGCGGCCGGGCAGCGCCGGGCCGGACGCCGTGCTCGCGTTCGCCGGACGCGGCTCGCGCTGCACCCCGGCGTTCCGGGTGGCCAGGGTCCAGTCCCCCGGCGCGCCGGGGGACGTCTTCGCCACCAGCGCCATCGGCTGGGGCCACTCGATCCTGGCCAGCGTCCAGTACTCGGACGCCCGCCGCGCGTTCAACGCCGCGGTGGCCGCCGCCGCGGCGCCCCATCGGGCCCCCGGCGGCCCCGGCGCCCACCCGCTCGACCGGTGGCCGGTCGCCGAGGCCGGGCTGCGGCTGGACGCGATGAAGGCGAAGATCGCCGAGATCACCCACCCGTGGCCGCTGGTCCCCGGCCAGGCACCCGACCTGGCCGGGCAGCGGCTGATCGGCATCTTCACCATGCGGCACGAGGTCGCCGAGGGCGCGGCGCGCGTGCTGGACCTGGTGAGCCAGATCGCCAGCGTCCCCGCGATCGCCACCCGCTAGGCGGCGCCGGCCTCCGGGGTCCAGCGCGGGTCCCGCCCGGACAGCGCGAGCAGCCGGTCCAGGACCGGGGCGCCGTCCGGCACCGGGATCGGCTCGGCGAACCCCTTGTACTGACGGAACATTTCGGCGTTCGCCTCGACGGCCGCCCGCGCCGCCGCGACCGCCTTGCCGCCGACCGCGTAGGACTGCCCGGTCGCGGCCGCCAGGTCCCAGCCGTGCAGCACCATCTCGGCGATGAGCAGCGCCGCGACGTCGGCGGCGGCTGTCGCCGCCCCCATGACGTTCAGCTCGCGCTCCCATGCCGCCGGGTCCGCCCACGCGGCCAGCGCGCGGTCAAGCTGCGCCCGGTAGGCGGCGGCGAAATCCGGCTCGGCGGCGAAGTCCCTCGCCATCAGCTCCCCGGAAACCGACTCGCCGTGTGCCCGGCGCTCGGCCGAGTACGACGTCCACAGGATGAGGTGGTTGAGCAGGGTGCGCACGTCCCATTCGGCGCACGGGGTGGGATCACCGAACTGGGCCGCCGTCACGCTGCCGACGGTGCGCGCGGCCGCATCCGCCGCCTGGGTCATTTCAGCATGGAGGTTCATGATTGAGACACTAGTTCGATGCCCCGGGGGCGTCTTGAACAAAAGCGACAGCCATCCTGGTTACCGGTTACCCTGGCTCCGTGAACGCCGCCGCGATGGGTCCCGGGGTGCTGCACGCCCAGGCCGCCGCGGCCCGGTTCCGGCTGGCCCGCCACGATCCCCCGGCCGGCCTGGCGGCGTTCGTGGACTTCTTCTGGGTAGTGCGCTGGGACCTGCGCGGCGAGCCGCCGCACGACCAGGCGATCCTGCCGCACCCGAACGTGAACCTCGCCTTCGAGGCGGCGGGCGCGGCGGTCTACGGCGTCGACCGCAAGGTCTTCACCCGGCGGCTGGCGGGGGCCGGCAAGGCGCTCGGCGTCCGCTTCCGGCCAGGCGGGTTCCGGCCGTTTTACTCCGCCCCCGTGTCCGCTCTCAACGATCGCGTGGTTCCCGCCAGCGCCATCTTCGGACCGGAAGCGGACCGGGCCGGCGAGGCGGTCATGGCCGCGGAGGCCGACGAGGCGATGATCGCGGTCGCGGCGGACCTGCTGCGGGCCGCTGCGCCGCGGCCGGACCCGGTCGCGGCGCAGGTGGCCGGCGTGGTGGCGCGGATCACGGCCGACTCCGGGCTGCGCCGGGTCGCCCAGGTGGCGGACGCGTACGGGATCCCCGAACGCCGGCTGCAACGACTGTTCGCCGAGTACGTCGGGGTCTCCCCCAAGTGGGTGATGCGCCGTGCCCGGCTGCACGAGGCGGCACTGCGCGCCGACGCCGGGCCGGCGGTGGACTGGGCGGCGCTGGCGGCCGACCTCGGCTACGCCGACCAGGCCCACCTGACGCGGGACTTCACCGCGACGCTCGGCGTGCCGCCGTCCCGCTACGCCGGGCGGCGGCAGGGGCCCGTGGCTTGAGCGTCCCGGCGGCGCGTCACGGCCTGAGCGTCCCGGCGGCGCGTCACGGCTTGCGGCCCACGCCGACCAGCATGATCATGCTGCCCGGGTCCAGCGGATGCCGGACCGGCGCGTCGGGGCGCCACTCCGGCAGGTAGACAAGCCCCGGCTCGACGAGATCGAGGCCGTCGAAGAACCGCGCGATCTGCTCGCGGCTGCGTATCTGCCCGCGCCCGAGGCTCTCCTTCAGCACCCGCTCGTTCGCCTGGGCCTCCGGGGAGGAGTCGCAGAAGTGGGTGAGCTGCATGTAGCTGCCCGGCGCCAGCACCTCCTTGTAGCGGGCGACGATGCCGTACGGGTCCTCTTCGTCGAGCACGTGGTGGATCACGGCGTTGAGGATCAGCCCGACCGGCCGGGTGAAGTCGAGGAAGCCGGCCACATCCGGCATCGCGAGCAGCCTGTCCGGCTCCCGGATGTCGGCCAGCACCACGGTCGTCGCGGCGTCCCCGGTGAGCAGCGCCTGGCCGTGCACGTACGCGCTGGGGTCGTTGTCCACGTACACCACGCGGGCCCCGGGATCGACCGCCTGCGCGATCTGGTGGGTGTTCTGCGCCGTCGGCAGGCCGGAGCCGAGGTCCAGGAACTGGCCGACGCCTTCGCGCGCCATGAACCGGACCGCCCGCCCGAGCGCCGCGCGGTTCAGCCGCGCCCCGTTGCCGCCGTCCCCCATCGCCTTGACCGCCTGCTCGGCGACCGCCCGGTCCACCGCGAAGTTGTCCTTGCCGCCGAGGATGGCGTCGTAGACCCGTGCCACGCTCGGCCGGGTCGTGTCGATCTCCGGCGGCACGAACGCCGGGTCCAGCCTGGTCCACGCCATGTCGTTGTCCGTCATGCCCGAAGCCTCCCCGGACGCCGTCGGTAAACGAGGATCCCCCGCCGCATAGTAACCACCGCGCCGCGGTCACGGATACCGGCGGCGCGGTCCCCTGCAAGCCGGGCCGGCAACGGCCCGGGAGCGGAGCATGCGAGAACGGCATCGGGCGCCGGCGCACTCGACGGACGGCACCCGGGGTGACATCTCAGATGTCACCCCGGCCGCGCACAGCATCCGGCGCCGGGGCACCCGACGGACAGCACCCAGGGTGGCTGGCGTGACCGGTGGGCCTCGTCCCGGCCCCTCCAGCACTGCCTGGACGATGTCCCCCGCCGGGCGCGGCGGGGCGCGGCGGGGGGCGCGGCAGGAAGGCGACGGGG
>Ga0209061_1005839_pt1 | contig 10407 bp, 12 predicted proteins | sample Coa_R1_10_FD_187157 | JGI IMG/M metagenome (GOLD analysis project Ga0209061, IMG submission 187157) | Surface soil microbial communities from Centralia Pennsylvania, which are recovering from an underground coalmine fire - Coalmine... | ecosystem: Environmental > Terrestrial > Soil >... | reverse complement strand
CCGGTAGCGCCCGGCGCGCTACTCGTTGCACCCGCACGGCGAAGACGACGCCGACGCCGGCGCCGTCTTTGTGTTCCTCTCTCACGGAGCGCTCACGGTCGCGTGAGATCGACGACGATGAGCTGGCTGCTACCGAAGGGCTGGTAGAAGAGGCGCGCGATCTGCGCGCCAGCTGGCACGTCGTACGCGATGTAGCCACGCACGCTCTGGCCGGGATCGAGTGTCGCGAGGTCGAGCTGCGGTTCGGGCAAACCGGCACCGTTCCCCTCGGCGATCACGAAGCCATCCGTGGTTTGCAGCCGAAAGTCGAGCGGGTTGATGTCCAGGCTCTGGGTACCCTGATTGACGATCGACCAATCCACGACGACCCAGCGTCCCTTCGGCTGATTGAAGCGGTTGCTGCTCGTCGCAGGGTCGATGATTTTGTTGACGGTGACGCTGATCTTGCGCGTACCGTCTCGGTTGGCGAACACCGCCGGCTCGCCGACGTGGCCGCCAGGCGGGGGCGGGGTCGGCGAAGGTGTTGGTGGTGGTGTGCGTGTGGCCGAGGGAGTAACGACGACCGTGACGGTGCGCGTGATCGTGACCGGTGTGGGCGTGTGGGCGAGCTGCGCTTGCAGCGCCGCGATCGTCGCTTGCAGTTCGGCAATACGCGGGTCTGCTGTTGGCGAGACGGCTGCGCTGGGTGTTCCCGTTGCTGTGACGCGAATGCCTGTCTTCGATGAGGATGAAGCGCACGCCATAACAGCCAGAGGAAGAGCAAGTAGAGGCAGGAGAAGAGCACGGTATCGCACGCAAGCGCTCCCGAATTCAGTGTCGCCACCCGCGTTGCAGGGGCGCTACTGAAGGAATCGCGGCGTTTGTTGGGATGCGGAAACCTCACTCATGGCGCTGCTCTGCTCACGCATAGGGTCGCACGTGGGAGCTCTGTTGAGAAGCGCGACCATCGCCGGACGGTGGCGGCTTCAGGTGGGGTGCTCTTACGATACGGACGAGAAAACACGTGCCCGGACGGCGCCCTGAACTGCGCCGATCGTGATGCGTATCGTGCGCAGCAGCGTTCTACAAGAGCGGCAAACGATGTATGTCGAGGCGGCGCGCGTGATCGGTGCGTCGGATGGGCGGGTGATGTTCCGCCATATCCTGCTGAACGTTCTGCCGCTGGTGATCGTCGTGGCAAGCACAACGCTTCCCGCCGCGATCTTGCTCGAGGCGGGGCTGAGCTTCCTCGGCGTCGGTTTGCCACTCGGTCAGCCGTCGTGGGGCAATGACCTCGGCGCTGATGCTCGGCGCTACTTCACCAGCGCCCCCTGGCTGGCGATCTTCCCGGGGCTAGCGCTAAGCCTCACCGTGCTGGCCTTCAATCTGCTCGGCGATGCACTGCGGGATGTGCTCGACCCGCGGCTACGCGGACGCGGCCCGTAGCCACTTCTTTAGCTGTTAGCCGCCCTTGCGTGCGCCGAGCTTCACCTCGCGCAGGATCTCGTACTCGGCACCGCTGGGCAGCAGGTGCGAGGCGTATAGCGCGAACGACCCGACCGGCATACGCCAGTCGACCGGGCGCGGCGGGACACGCGCCACGACCTGGCCCGGCGGTGTGGGGCGGTACCGCGCCAGCGTCATGTGCAGGCGGTATGGGCGGCGTTCCGGTTCGATGCCCAGCGCGGTCGTTACTGTATCGCGCAGCCGCAGGAGCGCCGCCGGTGTCTCGCCCGTCGCCCAGATCAGGCGTGGCGCGCCGCGATCGGGGCCGCTTTCGGCGCGCGAGAAGCGCACCTCGAACGGCGCGGCCTCCACGCCTGCCAGCACCGAGGCCACGCGCTCGATCTCACTCTCCTCCCACGGCGGCACGAGCGTGATGTGCAGGTTGCGGCCCGCGATCCAGCGCACCGGCGGTAGCCCTCGCTGACCGCGCTGCCACCGTTCGACCGCCGCCTGCATCTCCAGGGTGGCGGGGATCGCCACGAAGACGCGCATGCTGCTGCCTCGCCGCTGGACGCGGGCTTCATTCTGTCGATCCGTCTGGCGACAGCATAGGGTCGCCACGCTCGCGCGCACCAGACCGTGGGAGCGCTACTCATGCGCGATCCGATCACATGTTCTATACTGGGCGCTGCGTTGCAGCGCGACCCTGCGCCCCGGAGGTGGCGATGCGTGCGGACCGGCTGCTTTCGATCCTGCTTCTTCTGCAGCAGCGCGGCAAAATGACCGCGGGCGAGCTCGCGGCGCGCTTCGAGGTCTCCGTGCGCACGATCTACCGCGACCTCGACGCGCTCAGCGCGACCGGCGTGCCCATCGTGGCCGAATCGGGGCCAGGAGGCGGCTGCTGGCTGGCGGAGGATTACCGGGCCGGTGTGACAGGGCTGACGCCGCGTGAGATCGAGACGGTATCGCTGGCAGCGGCGTACAGTCCGCTTGCCGAGCTGGAGCTCGATTCGGCGCTACCGCTAGCGCTGCTCAAGCTCGGCATGGGCCGGCTGCAGACGCCGCCAGCTCCGGGCGGTCTGCGTCCTCGCTTGCACGTCGACCCATCCGGCTGGTTTCGGCAACTCGAACCAGTACGCTGCCTGCACGCCCTGCGCGATGCTGTCTGGAACGAAGAGCGGATCCGCATCACGCACGCGAAAGAGACGGAGGTGCAGCGCGTGCGCGTCGTCGAACCGTACGGGCTGGTGGTGAAGGCGAACACCTGGTATCTCGTGGCCGGCACAGAGGATGGCGTGCGCGTCTTTCGCGCCGGGCGTATCACCCGCGTCGAGCCGCTGGGCGAGCGATTCTCCCGCCCCGAGGAGTTCGACCTGCCCGCTTTCTGGGCACGCTGGTGCGCCTCGTTCGCGGAGGAGCTGGGGCGCTACGTGGCGCGCATCTCTCTGCCGACCTCGCTCGTGAGCGAACTGGCGTGGTACACACGCACCACAAGCGCCGCGCTTCTCGCCCGCGCCATCCCCGAGCGACGCGGACGCGTCGTGGTCGATGCTCAGTTCTCCTCGCTTGAGGAAGCCTGCGCCTTCCTGCTCAGGCATGGCCCTGATGCCCGGGCGCTCGCGCCCGCGGAGCTCTGCCGCGCGGTGCGGCACCGGGCCGAGTTGATCCTCGCCAGCTGCGTGAACGGCGAAGGTACCGCACGAGAGTCCAGCGGTGTTGCGGCATCCACAACGTGATCGGTCGTCTTGCAGCGCGGGCGCGGCAGGGTCATGCTAGCCCTCAGCAAGCGATCGCGCGGGCGCGGTCACAAGGGGCGCGAAGATGCGGACGCAAGTGGCGATCATCGGCGCGGGGCCCGCGGGCCTGACGCTCTCCCATCTCCTGTATCTGCAAGGCATCGAATCGGTTGTTTTGGAGCTGCGCAGCCGCGAATATATCGAACATCGCGTGCGCGCCGGTGTGCTCGAGCAAGGGACCGTCGACCTCTTCCGCTCTGCCGGCGTCGCTGACCGGCTCGACCGCGAATGCCTTGTGCACCACGGCATCGAGCTTCTGTTCGAGCGGCGGCGCCACCGCATCCCGCTCACCGAGTTGACCGGCGGACGCGCGATCACGATCTACGGCCAGCAAGAGGTCGTCAAAGATCTGATCCGGCACCGCCTGGAAGCGGGTGGCCAGATCCTCTTCGAGGCGACGGAGACCACGTTGCTCGATCTGCACACGTCCTCGCCGCGCGTGCGTTTCCGCCATGGCGGAGAGATACACGAACTGCAGTGCGACTTCGTGGCTGGCTGCGATGGTGGTCACGGTGTGAGCCGCACGTTCATCCCGCCCGGCGCGGTGAGTGTCTACGAGAAGCTCTACCCCTTCGCCTGGCTTGGCATCCTCGCGGAAGCGCCGCCCGCGACCGATGAGATCGTCTACGCCAATCACGAGCGTGGCTTTGCGCTGCACAGCATGCGCTCGCCGCGTCTTAGCCGCCTCTACATCCAGGTGCCGCGCGATGAGCCGCTCGAGCGCTGGCCCGACGATCGCATCTGGGAGGAGCTGCGCCTGCGGCTGGGAACCGATGATGGCTGGACGTTGAACGAGGGGCCGATCATCGAGAAGAGCATCACTGCCATGCGCAGCCTCGTGACCGAACCGATGCAGTACGGGCGGCTTTTCCTCGCTGGCGATGCGGCGCATATCGTGCCGCCAACCGGTGCTAAGGGCCTCAACCTCGCCGTGGCCGATGTGCGCGTGCTTGCCGAGGCGCTCACAGCCTGGTACCGCGAGGGGCGCGACGATCTGCTCGCTGCCTACTCGACTACCTGTCTGCGCCGTATCTGGCGCGCGGAACACTTCTCGTGGTGGATGACGTGGATGCTGCACCGTCACGAGGATGAAGACGGCTTCCTGCAGCGGTTGCAGATTTCGCAGCTGCGCTACGTCTGCACGTCGCGGGTAGCAGCGGCGTCGCTGGCCGAAAACTATGTGGGCCTGGAGACGGTGTGAGCGCTGCGGAGGGACTGAAGTGTAGGAGAGCGGGGAGAACGAGGATGGAGACGACCATCGGCGCGATCGTGCGTGGCGACCGTGAGGTGTTTCCGCCTTACCTCTATAGCGCCTACCGGGCGACGGTGGCCCGCTCGCCGGGACAACCGCTGCTCGACGTGCCGCTGACGCTGACGGAGTTGACCGGCCCCGGTCCAGCCGTAAGCGAGGCCATGGAGCTGGCGGAGATCGACGCTGACCTGACGCGCAACGCCGCGACCGGAGGCGAAGCGCTGGGCCAGCGGATCATCGTGACCGGGCGCGTGCTTGATGAGCGCGGCGAACCTGTGCCGGGAACGCTGGTCGAGATCTGGCAGACTAACGCCGCAGGTCGCTACCTGCATCGCAACGATCAGTGGCCGGCGCCGCTCGACCCGAACTTCCTCGGCATGGGCCGTTGTTTGACCGATGCGCAAGGCACCTATCGCTTCCTGACGATCCGGCCCGGCGCATATCCCTGGCGCAACCACCCCAACGCCTGGCGGCCGTCGCACATCCATTTCTCGCTCTTCGGGCCGGCGACCGTCTCGCGGCTCGTGACGCAGATGTACTTTCCCGGCGATCCACTGCTGTCGCTCGATCCGATCGCGCAAGCTGTGCCAGAGGGGGCGCGCCACCGCCTGGTCGCGGTTTATGCGCACGACATCACCGAGCCGGAGTGGGCCCTGGGATATCGCTGGGATATTGTGCTACGCGGCGCCGAGGCAACGCCATTCGAAGTGTGAGACGCGCCGGGTCGCCCCCAGAACCACCGAGGAGGATGCGGGAGATGCTCACGCCATCGCAGACGGTTGGCCCGTTCTTTCACATTGCTCTGGCGCGTGTGGGCGATGGCCAGAACGTGATGGCGCGACCGGAGACGGCGGGTACCCGCGTGCGGATCGAGGGCTACGTCTACGACGGCGAGGGCGCCCCGGTGACGGACGCGCTGATCGAGCTGTGGCAGGCGAACAGCTACGGCCGCTACCGCCATCCGCTCGACCAGCGCGAACTGCCGCTCGATCCGAGCTTTACCGGCTTCGGTCGCTGTGCAACCGACGAAGCCGGTATGTTCTGGTTCGAGACGATCAAGCCCGGCCCCGTGCCGTTCGACGAACGACGGCTGCAAGCGCCGCACATCAGCGTCACGGTCTTCGCACGCGGCTTGCTCAATCACCTCGTCACGCGGCTGTATTTCGAGGATGAGCCGGCGAACGCGGCCGATCCGATCCTGCAGCTCGTGCCAGAGGCGCGGCGTCGCACGCTGATCGCCAGACGCGTGATGGGAGCCTCGCACCTGACCTACCGTTTCGATATTCGGCTGCAGGGCACAGACGAAACGGTCTTCTTCAACGTGTAGCGCGATGACTGCCGCGGATCCGCTGTTCTCGGCACCAGAGATCGACGCCATCTTTTCGCGCGAGACACACGTGCGTTACCTGCTCGCGTTCGAAGCGGCGCTGGCGCGTGCACTAGCGCGCATAGGTGCGCTGAGCAGCGATGCAGCGCGTGCGATCGGCGAGGCCTGTCACGTGGATCTGTACGATATCCCCACCCTGTACGCCGAAGCGGCACGCGCGGGCACCGTGGTCGTACCGCTTGTGCGCGCTATCGCCGCGCACGTGGATGGCGACGCAGCCGGTTTCGTGCATTTTGGCGCAACCAGCCAGGATGCGATCGATACAGCTTTTGTTCTACAAGCACGCGACGGTCTCGACTGGCTGGATGCACGTCTCGCCGCGCTGGCCGATTCCTGTGCCACGCTGGCCGAGCAGCATCGCGAGACGCTGATGGCGGGCCGCACGCTGCTGCAACAGGCGCTGCCAATCACCTTTGGTTTGAAAGCCGCGCGCTGGTTGGCGCTAGTCATGCGCCAGCAGCGCCGGCTGCGTCAGGCTCGCGAGGAGGCGCTCGTGTTGCAGTTCGGTGGCGCGGTGGGAACGCTCGCGGCGTACGGACACAACGGTCCACGCATCATGGAGCTGCTCGCGGCAGAACTCGGCCTCGCCGCGCCCGATCTGCCCTGGCACGCCGAGCGCGACCGGATCGCTGCACTCGCCGCCGCGCTCGGCATCACCGCCGGCGCGATGGCGAAGATCGCGGTCGATATCGTCTTGCTTGCTCAGACTGAAGTCGGCGAGGTGGCCGAGGCGGAGGAAGCGGGCAAAGGCAGGTCCTCGGCCATGCCACAGAAGCGGAATCCGGTCGATGCGACCTTCACAATCGCCGCCGCGCGTCTCGCGGCCAGCGCGGCGACGATGCTGCTGAACGCGCTGGCGCATGAGCACGAACGCGCGGCGGGGGCGTGGCAGGCCGAATGGGAAGCGCTGCCGCGCCTCTTCTGTTGGACAGCAGGAGCGCTCGAGCATGCGTCTCGAGCCGTGGGTGGTCTGCATATCGATGCCCAACGGATGCGCGCGGCGCTGGAAGCGAAGAGCGGGGTGATCATGGCAGAAGCGCTTGCTACCGCGCTGGCCCGCAGCATGGGAAGGCCTGAAGCACAGCGGCTGGTCGCGGCGCTCTGCGATCGGGCGCTAGCGCAGGCACGGCCGTTGCAGAGCGTCGCGAGCGAAGAGCCGCGCGTGGTCGCGGCGCTCACGCCCGATGAGATCGCGCGGGTGCTGCAACCCGAAAACTATCTCGGCAGCGCTGCCACGTTCGTCGAACGTGCGCTGGCTGCATACCGTGCCGCGACAAAAGCCCAGGCAGGAACGCGGCACCCTGCCTGAGCATTCTGCTGCTGCCGCCTCGGTCCATGCTCTTGATCGCGGTCGGTCGCGAGCTGGCGCGAGGTCGGCGCCGCGCTTCGTCGCTCACCACTCTTCCGATGCGCTGGATAGACAGATGGCGAGCGTTCTGGCCGGGTGACGCACGCGATGGCTTGTGGGCGTCGAGCGCTTACCATGCGATGTATGCAGGGTCTCAGTGGACATCGTTCAGCTCTCGCCCGGGCGCCACGCTTCGATGATGTGTACAAACGCCGCATTGTTGAGCGCGCCCGGCCGCGCGGTGCGGATGCGCGCAATCGCTGTCGCGCTCTCCTCGCCTAGCGCACGCAACACCAGCCCCGTGAGCAAACCGCTGCGATTCATCCCTGCCTGGCAAAGTATGTAGACGCGGGCAACGGCGCCGGTCGCTTCCGGCGTCATATCGCCGCGCAGGATCGTCGCGAGGTGCGTAGCCAGCGACTCCAGCCGCGGGAGCGCGGCAGGCGGAACGTCGAGATCGTTGAAGACGCACGGTACGTAAAGCAGCGCCTGCTCTCGCAGATAGCGCGGCAGGTCGCCAGCGCAATCGACAACGAGCGCACGCGCCAGCGCGGCGGGATGCAGCGGCTCGCCTAGCAACGACTCGGTCCCACCCATCCACAGACTGCGTTCGGTTTCTCGCGCGTGGATCGTCGCGATGCGCGTTACCCGGGGTGGTTCGCCGAAGAGCATCAGGCTCTCCTCCCGTGCGTGTTCGCGCACAGGGTACCGTGATCGCTGCACAGGCAAAACGCCGTGACTCGAGGTAGCCAGACGCTAGCGCCGAAGCAAGCGAGAGGGTATGTTGTGCCGCGTAGAGCAGGAAAACATACGAGGAGAGAGCAATGGGCGAGCGGTTGAAAGGCAAGGTCGCGATCGTCACGGGGGCCGGGCGAGGTATCGGGCGCGCCGAGGCGTTGCTACTCGCGCGCGAAGGGGCAGCGGTGGTCGTCAACGACGCGGGCGTGAACCCCGACGGTACCGGCCACGAGAACGGCCCCGCTGATCAGGTCGTGGCCGAGATCCGCGCCGCGGGCGGCCAGGCGGTGGCCAACTACGATAACGTCGCCACGATGCAGGGTGGCGAGAATATCGTGCGGACGGCGCTCGACGCTTTCGGCCGGCTCGATATCCTGGTTAACAACGCCGGCATCCTGCGCGACCGCATGATCTTCAACATGACAGAGGAAGAGTGGGATGCGGTGATCGCTGTCCACCTCAAGGGGCATTTCACGACGACACGCGCGGCCGCGGTCATCTTCCGTCAGCAGCGCTCGGGGCGGATCATCAACACATCCTCGACGTCCGGCCTGGGCAATTTGGGGCAGGCGAACTACGCTGCTGCCAAGGAAGGGATCGTCGGCTTCACGCGCACGGTCGCGCGCGATCTGGGCCGCTACGGCGTCACGTGCAACGCTATCCGTCCGACGGCGGGTACGCGGCTCACCCTCAGCCCCGAGATGGAGGCGGCGCGGCAGCGCGCGCAAGCGGCGGGGATCAGCCGCGTGGGCACGAATACGCTCGCCAGCCTTGCCCCCGAAGCGGTCGCGCCGATGGTCGTGTACCTCGCGACCGATGAGGCCCAGTTCATCAACGGGCGGACGTTCATGGTGCGTGGACGGCAGGTAGGCCTGTACAGTGAGCCGGAGCCGATGCGGGTGATCTTCGCCCCTGGCGAGATCTGGACCGTGGACGAGCTTGCCGAAGCCGTGCCGAGCACACTCTGCCAGGGATTGCGCAACGAATTCGGGCCGAAGGAGCAGCAACAGCAAGGAACACCGACCTCCTCGTAGCCGCCAACAGCACCTTACGACGCGGGCAGGAGCGATGATCGACAAGGTTTACCCCAGCCCCGATGCCGCGGTCGCCGATATTCCGGACGATGTGACGATCATGTTCGGCGGTTTCGTTACAGCCGGCTCGCCAACGTCGCTGATCCTGGCGCTGAAGCGGAAAGGGGTGCGTGGCATCACCGGTATCGCCAACAACATCGGCCTCGGGGATAGGCTCGACGAACTGTGCGAGAACCGACAGATCAAGAAGATGATCGCCTCGTTTGCGATCCGGGCCTCCGGAGCGCGGCGCAGCCTGTTCGAGGAGCAGTATCGGCGCGGCGAGGTCGAACTGGAGCTGGTGCCACAGGGCACGCTCGCCGAGCGCATCCGTGCCGCAGGTGCCGGTATCGGTGGGTTCTACACACGCACGGGCGTCGGCACGCCGGTCGCCGAAGGCAAAGAGACACGTGTGATCGATGGCGAGGTGTATCTCTTCGAGAAGCCGTTGTACGCCGATTACGCCTTGATCAAGGCATCGCGCGCCGACCGCTGGGGCAACCTCGTCTACCATGGCGCGGGCCGCAACTTCAACGTGCCGATGGCGACGGCGGCGCGGGTCGTGATCGCCGAGGTCGATGAGATCGTCGAGGTGGGCGAGCTCGACCCTGAGCTGATCGTCACACCTGGTCTTTACGTCGATCGCGTGGTCGTCGGCGAGCGTCATCAAATTCGCTGGTACGGGTAGCGGCTATGGCAGAGCGACCTGTTGGTCTGACGCGCGAGCTGATCGCGCTGCGTGTGGCACGTGAGCTCGAAGACGGCATGGTTGTCAACCTCGGCATCGGTCTGCCGACGCTGGTTGCCAACTTCGTGCCCCAGGGGCGCCACGTGATCTTCCAGGCAGAAAACGGCATCCTCGGCTACGGCCGCATCCTCGAGAACGATGAGGAGTTCGACCAGGACATGATCAACGCTGGCGGCCAGCCGGTGGCGATCCTGCCGGGCGCGAGCTTCTTCAGCAGCGACCAGTCCTTTGCGATGATCCGCGGTGGCCATATCGACGTGGCGGTGCTCGGTGGTCTGCAGGTCTCGGAACGGGGCGATCTCGCCAACTGGCTGGTGCCCGAGCGCGGCGGCGGTAGCATCGGCGGCGCGATGGACCTCGCCGCTGGCGCGCGACGGTTGATCGTGGCCATGGAGCACGTCACGCCCGATGGCCGGCCGAAGATCCTGCGCCGCTGCACCTACCCGCTGACCGCGGAACGCTGCGTGGACCTGGTGGTGACCGACCTCGCCGTCATCGCCGTCACGCCCGAGGGCTTGGTGCTGCGCGAGGTCGCGCCGGGCGTCTCCCCCGAAGAGGTGGAGCGGCTCACGGACGCGCCGTTGCGCCGCGCGCCCGACCTGCGCGAGATGGAACTCTAAGCAGCCTCGGTGCGGGCTAT
>Ga0209061_1005837_pt1 | contig 10408 bp, 9 predicted proteins | sample Coa_R1_10_FD_187157 | JGI IMG/M metagenome (GOLD analysis project Ga0209061, IMG submission 187157) | Surface soil microbial communities from Centralia Pennsylvania, which are recovering from an underground coalmine fire - Coalmine... | ecosystem: Environmental > Terrestrial > Soil > Unclassified... | reverse complement strand
CGGTGAACACCAGCACGTCGTCGCGTCGGGCGAGCCGGCTGTCGTCGCGGTATCCGCTGTTCGGCGAGAGCAGCGGGCCGCCGATCGTGGGCGTCGGGTTGGCCGGGTCGAACCGGAAGGACGCCGGCGCGGCAGGGCCGGGCGGACTGCCCGCCAGCCCGCCGCCGGGTTGGAGGTACAGCGGCCGCACCGCGGTGGCCGGCGGCCAGTCCGGCAGCTCGCGCCAGCCTTCGCCGGTGACGAAGACACGCACGGCGCTGCGCCGCGGCCTGCCCGGCGTGCCGCCCACGTGGGTGTCCAGCCAGGCCAGGGACTCGCGCGAGATGGTGCCCAGCGCCCGGGTGAGCAGCTGGGTGTGGGTCCACGGCCCAACGGTCAGCCCTACGTCGACGGAACGGTCACGCAGGCGCCGGTACTGCTCGAGCGTCTGTCGCAGGAACAGGTCCTGCCAGCCGCCGAACAGCAGCACCGGGACCTGCACCTTGTCCAGCGCCGCGGTGAACCGCATCGGCTCCCAGAACGGGTCGTCGCGGTCCTGGTGTTGCAGCCAGGACTCGTACCACGGTGCGCCGTCGCCGAGCAGCGCCCGGCCCGCCGCACCCAGCGGCAACCCACCGGCCGCGCGGACCACGCGGCGCCGGGCGAGCAACTGGCGGATCCCGGCCCGGATCCGGGGCTCTTCCTGGTGGGCGATCAAGTCACTCCAACCCAGGAAGTCGTTGAGCCCGAACGAGCCGGTTCCCCATGACGATGCACAGAAGTCGTGGGGGCCTGCGGTGATCACGGCCGCGGCCAGTTCCGGCGGCGGATCCTGCAGGATGGCCCACTGGGTGAACCCCAGATACGACAGTCCGACGGTGCCGAACCGGCCGGTGAACCAGGGCTGCTGACGCAGCCACGCCACGGTGTCGGCGCCGTCGTCGGCCTCACGGACCATCGGCTCGAACACCCCCGCCGACCCGAACGTCCCCCGGACGCTCTGCAGCACCACGTGGTAGCCGCGGGCGGCGTACAGCGCGCCGAATATCAGCGAGAACGGAAACCCGCGACCGTAGGGCCCGCGCACCAACAGCGTGCCGACGGGCTCAGTGCCGGTGGGCGCGTAGTGGTCGGCGGCCAGCTCGGCGCCGTCGCGCATCGGGATCCCGACCCGGCGCACCGTGTAACCGGTGGTTTCCGGCGGAAGGTGCAGCCACCGGCGCAGGACACGGCCGCCGGCGCGGCGGGTGAGCGTGCGCAGCATCGACTCGGGAGACCGGGTGGCTGCCGTCGTCACCGCATCAGAACACGTAGTAGGGCGAAAGGTCTTTTGCCCGTTGCAAATTGGTGGCTGGGCAGTCGACGTCGGGTTCGGAGTAGACCGTCGAGTAGAACAGCGCCTGCTGGATCAGCCCGTAGCTGGTCTTGAACGCCACCATGCAGGACACGTACCAGTAGCTGTTGTGGTAGGTGGGCTTCAGCACCCAGTACTGCGCGACGCGGTGACCGTTGACCGTGGTCTCGAGGGCGTCGGCCGGCAACGTCTGCTCGTAGCTGCGCCAGATGATCGGCTCGACGGCCAGCTGATAGTTGCCCGCGTCGTAGTGGCAGCGCAGGCCCTCCTCGTGCTCGGGGGGCGTGAACGACAGGCCGAGCCGCTGGATGACGTCGAACGGGATGTCCTCGCAGGGGTCGAACGGCCGGGGGTCGGTGGTGGCCACGACCGGGCTCTTCATCGTGGTGGCCGGCTCCAGCGGTGCGCCGGTGGAGCGCAACTGCACAGTCGTGCCGCCGCCTGTGCCGGCCGGCGGGGCGCTCTGCCAGACCACGATCACCGCCATCAGCAGTGCGCCAAGCGTGGCGGTCCGACGCATCTTGACGAGCCAGTTTCCGGCCATGGCGGGCAGTCTAACGAGAACGTGTTCCAGTCCGCACCCGGTTGGCAGTTACGCTGAGGAGTCGTGGCTGGGGAAACGACGCGGCACGAGCCGACGCTGTGGGCTGTCTCCGACCTGCACACCGGTCACCTCGGCAACAAGCCCGTCACCGAATCGCTGCACCCGTCGTCGCCGGACGATTGGCTGATCGTCGCCGGTGACGTCGCCGAACGCACCGACGAGATCCGTTGGGCCCTGGATGTGCTGCGGCGGCGGTTCGCCAAGGTCATCTGGGTGCCCGGTAACCACGAGCTGTGGACCACCGGCAAGGACCCGATGCAGGTGTTCGGCCGCGCCCGCTACGACTACCTGGTCCACATGTGCGACGAGATGGGCATCGTCACGCCGGAGCATCCGTTTCCGGTGTGGACGGAGCGGGGCGGCCCGGCCACGATCGTGCCGATGTTCCTGCTCTACGACTACACATTCCTGCCCGAAGGTGCGACGACCAAACCCGAAGGCCTGGCGATCGCACGCGAGCGCAACGTGGTCGCCACCGACGAATTCCTGTTGTCGCCCGAGCCGTACGGCACCCGCGAGGCCTGGTGCCGGGATCGGTTGGCGGCCACCCGCAAGCGCCTGGAAGACCTCGACTGGATGACCCCGACCGTGCTGGTCAACCATTTCCCGCTGGTGCGCGAGCCCTGCGACGCGCTGTTCTACCCCGAGTTCTCGCTGTGGTGCGGCACCACCGAGACCGCCGACTGGCACACCCGCTACAACGCGACCTGCTCGGTCTACGGACACCTGCACATTCCCCGCACCACCTGGTACGACGGGGTGCGATTCGAGGAGGTATCCGTGGGCTACCCGCGAGAATGGCGGCGTCGCAAGCCGTTCAGCTGGCTGCGTCAGGTGCTGCCCGACCCGCAGTATGCCCCCGGCTATCTCAACGATTTCGGCGGCCACTTCGTCATCACCCCCGAAATGCGCAAGCAGGCCGAACAGTTCCGGGAACGGTTGCGGCAGCGGCAGTCCCGATGACCGAGACGACGCTGATGTCGTCGGTGCTGCCCGACGCTCGTGATCTGGCTTTTGCCGAGCTCTATTCCGACCCGCCCGGACTGGCGCCCCTGCCCGAAGAGGAGCCGCTGATCGCCCGTTCGGTGGCCAAGAGGCGCAACGAATTCATCACCGCCCGCCATTGCGCCCGGGTCGCGTTGGGCGAACTCGGGTTACCGCCGGTGCCGATTCTCAAGGGCGAGAAGGGCGAACCGTGCTGGCCGGACGGCGTGGTCGGCAGCCTCACACACTGCACCGGCTATCGCGGCGCCGTGGTTGGCCGCAGCAGCGCCGTGCGTTCGGTGGGCATCGACGCCGAACCGCACGACGTGTTGCCAGACGGGGTGCTGGACGCGATCACGCTGGCCGAGGAACGCCACGAAATCGGTGCGCTGCCCGCGGGGCTGCACTGGGACCGAGTCTTGTTCTGCGCCAAGGAGGCGACGTACAAAGCCTGGTTCCCGCTGACGCGGCGATGGCTGGGTTTCGAAGACGCCCATATCGTGTTCGACGTGGATCCGGAGGGCTCCACCGGGGCGTTCGTCTCGAAGATCCTGATCGACGGCGCCGCGCTGTCTGGCCCGCCGTTGACCGCCCTGCGGGGGCGGTGGTCGGTGCGAAACGACTTGGTACTCACGGCGATCGTGTTATGACAGCTGGCCTTGTCATCGTCGACAAGCCCGCCGGAATGACGAGCCACGACGTGGTGGGCCGGTGTAGACGCATCTTCGCCACCCGCCGGGTTGGCCACGCCGGGACGCTGGACCCGATGGCCACCGGCGTGCTGGTGATCGGGGTCGAGCGGGCGACCAAGATTCTCGGACTGCTCAGTGGGGCGTCGAAGTCCTATGCTGCGACGATCCGCCTCGGCCAGTCGACGTCCACCGACGACGCCGAAGGTGAAGTGCTGCAAGAGGTTTCGGCCGCACGTCTGACCGACGAGGCGATTGACGCGGCGATGGCCGGACTGCGCGGCGACATCATGCAGGTGCCGTCGGCGGTCAGCGCGGTCAAGGTCGGCGGCCAGCGGGCCTATCGGCTCGCGCGCGAAGGCCAGACAGTCGAGCTGGCCGCGCGCCCGGTGCGCATCGACCGATTCGACCTGCTGGCAGCGCGCCGCCACGACCGGCTGGTCGACCTCGACGTCGAGGTGGACTGCTCGTCGGGCACCTACATCCGCGCGCTGGCCCGCGATCTCGGCGACGCGCTGGGAGTCGGCGCGCATTTGACGGCACTGCGGCGCACCAGGGTAGGCCGCTTCGGACTGGAGCAGGCTCGCACCCTCGAGGAGCTGGCTGAGCAGCCGCGCCTGAGCCTGGACCTCGACGAGGCGTGTCTGCAGCTGTTTCCGCGCCGCCAGCTCACCGCTGAGGAGGACGAGGCTGCTGCCAACGGGCGGGCCTTGGCGCCGGCCGGACTCGACGGCGTCTACGCCGCCTGTGCCGCCGATGGCCGGGTGATCGCGCTGCTGCGCGACGACGGTCCCCGAACGAAATCGGTCGTCGTCATCCGCCCGGCCACGCTGTAGGTGCGCGAGGAACAAGCCGTACGCTAGGGCGATGACAAACAAGGTTTACGTCGTCGGCGTCGGGATGACGAAATTCGAGAAGCCGGGCCGCCGGGAAAACTGGGACTACCCGGACATGGCGAGGGAGTCCGGTACCAAGGCGCTCGAAGACGCGGGCATCGACTACCGCGAGGTCGAGCAGGGTTACGTCGGCTATGTGGCCGGCGATTCGACGTCCGGGCAGCGGGCGCTCTACGAGCTGGGCATGACCGGGATTCCGATCGTCAACGTCAACAACAACTGCTCGACCGGCTCGACGGCGCTTTTCCTTGCGGCGCAGGCTATCCGCGGCGGGCTCGCCGACTGCACGATCGCGCTGGGCTTCGAGAAGATGCAACCCGGGTCGTTGGGCGGCGGCGCCCAGGACCGTGAGTCGCCAATGGCCCGGCACGTCAAGGCGATGGCCGAGATCGACGAGTTCGCGATGCCCGTTGCACCGTGGATGTTCGGCGCCGCCGGACGCGAACACATGCGCCAATACGGCAGCACCGCAGAGCATTTCGCCAAGATCGGCTACAAGAATCACAAGCACTCGGTGAACAACCCGTTCGCGCAGTTCCAGGAGTCCTACACCCTCGAGGACATCCTGGCGGCGCGGATGATCTCCGATCCGCTGACCAAGCTGCAGTGTTCGCCCACCTCGGACGGTTCGGGCGCGGCGATCCTCGCGAGCGAAAAGTTCGTCGACAAGCACGGGCTCGCCGGCCAGGCGACCGAGATCGTTGGCCAGGCGATGACGACCGACTTCGCCTCGACCTTCGACGGCACCGCCAAGAACCTGATCGGCTATGACATGAATGTCCAAGCCGCACAACGTGTTTACGAGCAATCCGGCCTCGGTCCCGAGGACTTCCAGGTGATCGAGCTGCACGACTGCTTCTCGGCCAACGAGTTGCTGCTCTACGAGGCGCTGGGCCTGTGCGGTCAGGGCGAGGCACCCAAGCTGATCGACAACGGCGACACCACTTACGGCGGCCGCTGGGTGGTCAACCCGTCGGGCGGCCTGATCTCCAAGGGCCACCCGCTGGGGGCGACGGGTCTGGCGCAGTGCGCCGAGCTGACCTGGCAGCTGCGCGGCACCGCCGACAAGCGTCAGGTCGACAATGTGAGCGCTGCGCTGCAGCACAACATCGGGCTCGGCGGCGCGGCCGTCGTCACCGCCTATCGGCGCGCGGAGCGTTAGGTTCCGGGCGGCGACCCGCAGCGCCCGCCTTCGGCGCGCTTGCGATCACCGCCAGGGATCTAGACCACCCAGATCGCGCACGCGGCGGGGCTGCCCAGGTCGACGGTGTTGGCCACGCCGTCACCGGACTCGACGGCCACCGAGATCATTCCGGCGAACTCGCGGCGGGCCAGCACCCGCAGCCGCGAATCCAGGCTGATGCCGATGGAATCGAAGTACCGCAGCATCTCCGGATCGGCGTCGGAGATGCGGGCCACCGTGCCGGCCTCGCCGTCGTGGCAGGCCCACAGCTGGCGCGCCGGCGGCGTCGGCACCTGGCCGTCGGACGCCGGGATCGGGTCGCCGTGCGGGTCGCGGTGCGGATAGCCGAGTTTGGCGTCGATACGGGCCACCAGCCGGTCGGACACCGCGTGCTCGAGCACCTCGGCCTCGTCGTGCACCTCGTCCCAGCTGTAGCCCAGCTCGTTGACCAGAAAGGTTTCCAGCAGCCGGTGCCGTCGCACCATCGCCAGTGCCGCGCGGCGGCCGGACTCCGTCAGCGTCACCGCGCCGTACTTTTCGTGGTCGACCAAGCCCTGCTCGGCGAGTTTGCGGATGGACTCCGAGGCGGTGCTGGCCGACACCCCGATCCGGTCGGCCAGCATCTTGGTGCTGACCTTGTCCCGAGACCACTCCTGGGCGTTCCAGATGACCTTCAGGTAGTCCTGGGCAACGGGGGTGAGCTCGCCAGGCTCGTCATCGGGGCGCACACACCGAAGTTTAAGCCCCGCGCCGTAGGCTTGCGGTTGTGCAACGGTGGCGTGGCCAGGACGAGATACCCACGGACTGGGGCAGATGCGTGCTCACCATCGGGGTGTTCGACGGGCTGCATCGGGGCCACGCGGAGCTGATCGCGCACGCGGTGAAATCGGGCCGGGCGCGCGGCGTGCCGACCGTGTTGATGACCTTCGACCCGCATCCGATGGAGGTGGTGTTCCCCGGCAGTCACCCGGCGCAGCTGACCACGTTGACGCGGCGCGCCGAGCTGGCCGAGGAGTTCGGCATCGACGTGTTCCTGGTGATGCCGTTCACCACCGACTTCATGAAGCTGACTCCGGAGCGCTACATCCACGAGCTGCTGGTCGAGAACCTGCACGTGGTGGAAGTGGTGGTCGGCGAGAACTTCACGTTCGGCAAGAAGGCCGCGGGCACGGTCGAGACGCTGCGCCGGGCCGGCGAGCGGTTCGGCTTCGCGGTGGAATCGATGTCGCTGGTGTCAGAGCACCACGACAGCGAGACGGTCACGTTCTCGTCGACCTACATCCGCTCCTGCGTCGACGCCGGCGACGTGGTGGCCGCCGCCGAGGCGCTGGGCCGCCCGCACCGGGTCGAGGGTGTGGTGGTCCGCGGCGACGGGCGGGGCAAGAAGCTGGGCTTTCCCACCGCCAACGTGGCCCCGCCGATGTACTCGGCCATCCCCGCCGACGGGGTGTATGCCGCCTGGTTCACTGTGCTGGGCCATGGACCCGTGACCGGCACCGTCGTGCCCGGCGAGCGCTACCAGGCCGCGGTGTCAGTGGGCACCAACCCGACGTTCTCCGGACGGACCCGGACCGTCGAGGCGTTCGTGCTGGACACCACCGCCGACCTGTACGGCCAGCATGTGGCGCTGGACTTCGTCGCCCGCATCCGCGGCCAGGAGAAGTTCGAATCGGTCGACGAGCTCATCGCCGCGATGGGCGCCGACACCGAACGGGCGCGCGCCCTGCTCACCGCCCGCTCGGCCTGATTGCCCGGCTTCTCCTCATCGCGCTACGCGCTCTGCATCGGCGCCGGGCGCCACTGCTAAACTGCCCCACGACACGGCGCGTGCTGCGGTTCGCGGCGGCCGCGCCGAATTCAAAGATCGCGGACCAATTGATGGAGATATTTCGTGGCGCTGACTGCCGAGCAGAAAAAAGAAATCCTGGGCTCTTACGGCCTGCATGAGACCGACACCGGATCGCCGGAGGCGCAGGTCGCGCTGCTGACCAGGCGGATCGCAGACCTGACCGAGCACCTCAAGGTGCACAAGCATGACCACCACTCGCGGCGGGGGTTGCTGCTGCTGGTGGGCCGGCGCCGCCGCCTACTCAAGTACGTGGCCCAGATCGATGTCGAGCGGTACCGCTCGCTCATCGAGCGGCTGGGTCTGCGTCGCTGATCCACCGGTCGCCATGCGCGCGTGGCCCGCGGCCGTAATCACGGCACTCGTCATCATCGGGGGGCTGACGGGTTGCACGGCGTCTGCGGCCAACGCCGCGGACCTCAAGGTCGGTGATTGCCTCCGGCTTGGTGGCACCGCCGATCGGCCGGAGGCGGCCAAGGTGGCGTGCGGAAGCCGGACGTCGAACTTCAAGGTCGCGGCCAGAGTCGCCGACCGGGAACAGTGCCCCGCCGACGTCGACTCGTCGTATTCGATGCGCAACACATTCAGCGACTCCAACAACACCGCTTGCCTGGACATCGACTGGGTGGTCGGCGGCTGCATGAGCGTGGACCCGGACCACAACGCCGACCCGGTCCGCGTCGACTGCAACGACAAATCGGCGCCGCATCGCCAGCGCGCCACCCAGATCCTCCGCGACCTCGGGGATCCGGTCAGCGTCGACCAGTGCGCCAGCGGCGTGGGCTATGCGTACTCCGAGCGGCGGTTCGCGGTCTGCGTCGAGGACCTGGCATAAAGCGCCAGGTCGGCGTGTAGAGTAAGGGCGTTCTGGACCGGATAGGCCCGAACAGGTGCGGTTCGTGCGATCCGCGCGCACCGTCCCAGCGAGTGTCACGACGGGACCCGAAAAGGAAAGCCAAGTCTGTATCGGGCGGTCTTCGGTAGTGGCGGCCGGGGCTTTCTCCGGCCGCTTCGATCGACGGCCGTAGCCGCATCCAGGCAAGGTTCTGCGGGCTGTGCGTGTCCACGCAAAACAGCTGAATAAACCAGAGAGGCCGCACGGACGTCATGTCTGTAGCTGAAATTGAACAAGGCGTGTTCGAGACGACCGCCGTCATCGACAACGGGAGCTTCGGCACCCGCACCATCCGCTTCGAAACCGGCCGGCTGGCCCAGCAAGCCGCCGGCGCCGTCGTCGCCTATCTCGACGAGGAGAACATGCTGCTGTCGGCGACCACCGCCAGCAAGAACCCCAAGGAGCATTTCGACTTCTTCCCGCTGACGGTCGACGTCGAGGAGCGCATGTACGCCGCTGGGCGCATCCCCGGCTCGTTCTTCCGCCGCGAGGGCAGGCCGTCCACCGACGCGATCCTGACCTGTCGGCTCATCGACCGACCGCTGCGCCCGTCGTTCGTCGACGGCCTGCGCAACGAGATCCAGATCGTGGTGACCATCCTGAGCCTGGACCCCAACGACCTCTACGACGTGCTGGCGATCAACGCCGCGTCGGCCTCCACCCAGCTGGCCGGCCTGCCGTTCTCCGGCCCCGTCGGCGGTGTGCGAGTCGCGCTCATCGACGGCACCTGGGTGGCCTTCCCGACGGTCGAGCAGACCGAGCGCGCCGTGTTCGACATGGTGGTGGCCGGCCGGGTGGTCGACAGTGATGTGGCGATCATGATGGTCGAGGCCGAGGCCACCGAGAACGTCATCGAACTGATCGACGGCGGTGCCCAGGCCCCGACGGAAACCGTTGTGGCGCAAGGCCTGGAAGCCGCCAAGCCGTTCATCGCGAAGCTGTGCGCCGCGCAGCAGGAGCTGGCCGACGCGGCCGCGAAGCCGACCGCCGAGTACCCGTTGTTCCCCGACTACGGCGACGACGTGTACTACTCGGTGTCCTCGGTGGCCACCGAGGAGCTGGCCAAGGCGCTGACCATCTCCGGCAAGACCGAACGCAACAACCGCACCGAGGAGATCAAGGCCGAGGTGCTCGAGCGGCTTGCCGACACGTACGCCGGCCGCGAGAAAGAGGTCGCCGCGGCCTTCCGCGCGTTGACCAAAAAGCTTGTGCGCCAACGTATCCTGACCGACCACTTCCGCATCGACGGCCGGGGTATCACCGACATCCGCGCTTTGAGCGCCGAAGTCGCCGTGGTGCCGCGAGCCCACGGCAGCGCGCTGTTCGAGCGCGGCGAGACCCAGATCCTGGGCATCACCACGCTGGACATGATGAAGATGGCCCAGCAGATCGACTCGCTCGGGCCGGAAACATCGAAGCGCTACATGCACCACTACAACTTCCCGCCGTATTCGACCGGTGAAACCGGCCGGGTCGGCTCGCCCAAGCGCCGCGAGATCGGGCACGGCGCGCTGGCCGAGCGGGCGCTGGTTCCGGTACTGCCCAGCGTCGAGGAGTTCCCGTACGCGATCCGCCAGGTCTCGGAAGCGTTGGGCTCCAACGGTTCCACGTCGATGGGCTCGGTATGCGCGTCGACGCTGGCGCTGCTCAATGCCGGGGTGCCGCTCAAGGCGCCGGTCGCCGGCATCGCGATGGGCCTGGTCTCCGACGACGTCGAGATCGACGGTGGCGGAACCGAGCGGCGGTTCGTCACCCTGACCGACATCCTCGGCGCCGAAGATGCCTTCGGCGACATGGACTTCAAGGTCGCCGGCACCAAGGACTTCGTCACCGCGCTGCAGCTGGACACCAAGCTCGACGGGATCCCGTCGCAGGTGCTGGCCGGCGCGCTGTCGCAGGCCCGCGACGCGCGGCTCACCATCCTCGAGGTGATGGCCGAGGCCATCGACCGCCCCGACGAGATGAGCCCCTACGCTCC
>Ga0209061_1005836_pt1 | contig 10411 bp, 9 predicted proteins | sample Coa_R1_10_FD_187157 | JGI IMG/M metagenome (GOLD analysis project Ga0209061, IMG submission 187157) | Surface soil microbial communities from Centralia Pennsylvania, which are recovering from an underground coalmine fire - Coalmine... | ecosystem: Environmental > Terrestrial > Soil > Unclassified... | reverse complement strand
GGTCAAGCATTGATTTGTCACTACAGTCAGTGATACGAGCATCGGGCTAGTGCAAAAAAGACCCTGGTCAGAGGCTTGTAGGGCTTGTCAAACCCGCCACATGACGAACCCACCCGCCGAAGTCGGGTCTGCCGACAGGCCGCTTCGCTTTTGCCGACTGCGGACGCGATGAGAGCGTAAGGCTCACCGAACACTTCGGCGAGCAGCCACACGGCCCGTTCAATCGGGCCCAGCCGGTCGAGCACCAGCAAGAACCCAAACGTGAGCGACTCGGCCAGTTCGGCGTGCTCTTCTGGGCCGTGCTCAACGGCGACCGGCTCGGGCAGCCACGGCCCGACGTAGTGCTCCCGCCGCCGGGCGAGCGAGCGGGCCCGGTCGAGCGCCAGGCGGGTGGTGACCGTCGTCAGGTAGGCGGCGGGACGTTCGACCGTGGCGTGGTCGACGCTCTGCCAGCGGATCCAGGCCTCCTGTACGACGTCCTCGGCGTCGGTGTAGCTAGCGAGGATGCGGTACGCCAGGCCGAGCAGCCGCGGCCGCTCGGCGGCAAAGACCTCGTCGGCCGCGTTCACCGCCCCAGCGTCGCGCCAAAGGAGGCCCACTGGCGCAGCGCGTAACCCACAGCTGCGCGCCCGGCAGCCTCTCCGCTCGCCAGGGACGCATCGGCGAGCAGGCCCACCGGGCCAACCCAGTCGCCGGCGAGGAACACTCCCTCAGTGCCGGTCGCGTCGATGGCGGGCCGTCCACTGAGCCCTGCCCCGGGGCGTGGCAAGGCGTAACAGACGGTCATCTCGTGGAGGAACCGCTTGACGACGACGTCGGCCTCACCGGTACCACAACGCCGGGCGAGGGCATCCAGCTGGGCCTTGTCCTCCGCGGAAGTCCGCGCACCGTAGCGCATGACGTGGACCAGCGCGCCTCCTGGAGGAGTAAGCCGCGCCTTGGGGCTGTGAGTTGAAAGGTAGACCGGCTGGTCAAGCCCGTAGGCGACCATCGCGATGGGCAGCCGTCGCAGGCCGAGGTCGAGGCAGGCCGCCGTCGCTGGGGCGCCAAGCTGCCATTGGGGGGCGTCGGGGAGCAGCGCCCGGGCCGCAGCAGGGCTCCCAGCGGCTACCACGACCGAGGCCGCCTGCAGGGCCCGTACCGGGGTGTGCACCTCGAAGGTGCCATCTGGCTGCCTCCGCAGCGCTGTCGCGCGCTCGCCTTCGAGGATCTTCGCCCCGGCAGACGCAGCAGCGACCTCCAGGCTATCGACGAGGGACTGCCAGCCCCCGTCGATGTAGATAACGTTGCCCCCGACGGCAAGCTGCAGCTGGCCGACGACGGCGTCAGCCGAGACGAGCTCAAGGTCGCCGACGTAGGTCACGACCCGAGCGAGCGCCGAGACCACAGCGGCCCCCCGCGTGCTAAGACCGAGCGAGGCGACCCACTCGGCGGCACTCACTTCGGCGAACACGCCAGGCTGCAACCTTGGGATCCTGGCGAGCAGCCTGGCAAGCCGGACCTTGTCGGAGAGGCCGAGGACGGGCGAGCGCAGCAGCGAACGAGCCGAGGTGGGCAGCACCGCCAGCTCGCCCGTCGCCTCTGTGTAGCCCGAGACGACCGGGTGGGGAGGCGACCCACTGAAGCCGACACCCAGCCGCGCTAGCACGGTGGCTCCAGCTCCCATGCGGTAGAGGGCGTGGGGCCCTTGGTTCAGGATGAAGCCCTCCCGCTCATCGCTTCGTGCCCGGCCCCCCGCCGAACGCACGTCGCAGACCACGACCGACGCTCCACCTCGTGCCGCCACCGCTGCCGCCACCAGCCCGGCAAGCCCTGCTCCGACCACCACCACGTCAATGTCCAACCTGTCCTCCACGGGTACCTCCTCGGTCTCGTCTCGACAATCCCGACAACCCGACGCCGGTGCCCGCGGTGTTGTGACACCCGAGCGGGGTTTGGCCCGTGCCCCCGACACACGGCAGAGTGCTCCCCTTTGCTGCACGCCCGACCAGCGGCCATGTGGCCCCCGACGCTGCTGCTCACCTTGCCGGGCCATGGACCGCTCTACGCCTACGTCGGTGCAGACGACGGCCACCACGGCGAGGGCCTCGAGCTCCTCGAGCCTGGTCCGCTAGCCGTACGCGGGCAACCGAAGCGGGAAAGAGCAGGGCCCAGCCGCTCCACGAACTGCTCGACCTGGTCGTCTGCGAGCGGCCCAGGAACCCGTCGGCACCACCTTCTCCGTGTGGCTGCCTGCAGGTCGCTCGGCAGGCGAGATCTCCTTGTCGGTTCACATCAGTATTCGACCTAGTAACGTAATCGGCATGGCGGCCACCCGGCGGTCTGCCCACCGAGGTCATCGCCGAAGGTCAGCGCCACGGCGAGGTCCGCACTGACCAGCCCGCTGAGCCTCTCGCCGTCGTTTTGTGTTAGTCGGTCCTCTTGTGTTGCTCGGTCCTCTCCGCCAACCGGCGAGGAGCCACCCTCGGGCCTCCTCCCGGCTCGCCACTCAGCGAGCTCGCTGTCGACGCCGTCCAGCGCAGGATGCGAACTGACGAACGCGGTACGGTCGTCGCCGGCCAAATGCGCCCCAAGGAAGCAACGGAGACCAGATGAGCCCACCCACACCCTCGACCGGCAGCAGGTCGTACGGACCGCTCGATCTCGATCGGTTCGTGCGCGACGGGTACCTTGCGCTACGCGGCGCTGTCGACCCGGGCACGGTAGCGGCGTGCCGGGAGCTGACCTGGGCGGCCATGCAACGGCGCGGCATCGACCGGGAGGACCCGGGTAGCTGGCCGCCACTCATCCAGGACATGGACGACATCGGCGAGGCGCTCATCGACGCGTACCTTTCCCCGTCTCTCACCGCCGCTTACGACGAGCTGATCGGCCCAGGCCGATGGAGCCGCTCGGTCAGCGCTGGCGACCTTGGGCGCTCGGTGGTGGTGCGGTTCCCCTCCGAGGACCGGGCGAACGCCGGCTACCACATCGAAGGCAGCTACCGTGGACCCGACGGGCGGTACTGGGTGAACGTCCGGTCCAGGGCCAGGGGTCTGCTCGTGCTGATCCTGTTCACCGACATCGGCCGCCACGACGCGCCCACCCGGCTGCTCGTCGGGTCGCACCTTGCCGTCCCCCAGTTCCTTGCTCCCTTCGCCGAGGCGGGGACCAATGCCGACACCGAGCTGTGGTGGCCGTCGACGCTGTGCCTGAACGTGGAGCACGCCACCGGCAAAGCCGGAGACGTGTACCTCTGCCACCCGTTCATAGTGCACAGCGCCACCTGGCCCCACCGCGGCAACGGGCCGCGGATGATGGCCCAGCCCGCGGTCAACGCCCCCGACGGCTTCGCGCTCGACGGCTCCGACCCCTCGCCCGTGGCCCAGGCCATCGTCAAAGGCCTCGCGGAGGCGGTATGAGACTACGACAGCATCGCGCGACGGGCGACAGCGCTGGCGGGCTGATGGGCTAGGAGCTGGCCTCTTACGGGGCCCGGGCCGGCCGGTGGGCACGTGCCTTTGCGTGGCGTCGGCGGAGCCCACCCGAGAACTGTCCCGACCGTGCTCGCGGGCGGTCTCCCGACCGACCCCCTTGTTCTTTCCCGTGACGAGGGTGACCATCGCGCCTGCCATGAGGGGCTCCTTTTCACCGTGCTGGTCTCGCCACGGCACCACCGTGCCGCGTTCCCTCATGGGACGTAACCGCCGTGCTCGATGTCGGCGATTAGCCCGACATGCTCGGGCCGCCAGCCCAGCCAGGCCTTGGTCTGCTCGCTCGAGGTCCAGTCGTCCAGGGTGACGAAGGGCGCCAGGTGGCCGAAGTGGCTGGCGGCGTCATCGTCGCGCACCGAAGCCACTGGCAAACCGAGGCCTGCGCCGATGGCCTCGGCGACCTGTCGGAGGGGCACGCCCTCGTCGGCGACGCCGTGGTAGGTCGCCCCGGGCTTCCCCTGTTCGAGGGCGAGGCGGAACAGCACTGCAGCGTCGAGGCGGTGGATCCCAGTCCAGCGGTTCGACCCATCAGCTACGTAGGCCGAGACCCCTTTGTCCCGGGCAATCGACAGCAGGCGGGGCACGAAGCCCCTCCGGTCGGCCTGCCCGTCATGGACCGATGATGCTAGGCGCACGATCAAAGCGTTCACGCCACGCCGGACGAGTGCGTGCACCGCTTCTTCGCCTACCACCCGTGGGCCCCAGGAAGCAGGGTCCTCTTCGGTGGCGGCCCGGCCCGGCACACTAACCAGGGCGCTGCCGGAGGTCACGACCAGCGGCCGCTCGGTGCCGGCGAGGGCACCGCCGAGGGCGCGGATGGCAGCCGCGTCCGCCAGGGCAGCGGTGGTGTAGTCGGTGGTGGGCGACACATTGGTGAAGGCGAGGTGGACGACCCCGTCCGCCCCGTCCGCCCCAGCTGCCAGGCTGGCAAGATCCTCCAGCGAGCCGGCGTGCGCCTCAGCGCCTACAGCACTGAGGGACTCGGCGGCGGCCTCGGAGCGGGCGAGGCCTACCACCTCGTGCCCAGCCTCGAGCAGCTCGGAGACTACGGCGGAGCCGACGAAGCCGGTCGCCCCGGTGACGAAGACCTTCATTGCGCACTCCTTCCTCTTTGTCCGCTGCTGGCCGTCCCTCTGTTCGCTCCGGCCCGGTGCGAGCCTCGCCCTCGACGGGTGCGTGGCCAAGTTACGGCCGCGCTGGCCAAGCGTCTAAGACCTGTCCTGAACCGCCCGATGCGTCTCAGGCATCACCCAGCTCACCTGGCCCCCGAGCACGGGCACCGCTCAAGCGCGGCGGGTTAGCGTGGGTGCGTGACCGAGGCCCCTGCTCTGCCGCTCGACCTTGACCTGCGCCTCGTGCGGTACTTCGTCGCCGTCGCCGAGCACCAGCACTTTGGACGGGCTGCTGCCGCGCTGTTCGTCGCCCAGCCGTCGCTCAGTCGGCAAATCCGGCGCCTTGAAGCCCAGCTCGGCGCCCGCCTCTTCGACCGCACCTCACAGGGCGCAACGCTCAGCGCCGCGGGGGAGGTCTTACTGCCCCGGGCTAGGGACTTGTTGCGCGCCGCCAGCCAGGCCGCTGCGGCCACCCGCGCGGCGGCGGAGCCCACTCGCGTCACGGTCGGCTACACAATGAACCTCATCGTCACTCCCGCCGTTCGCAACCTCCAAGACAAGCATCCCGACGCCGAGGTCCACACCGTGTACCTGAACGGGGACGAGCCACGCCAGGCGCTGCTCAGCCACCGGGTAGACGCCGTAGTGGCCCGCCTGCCGATGCGCACCGAGGGGCTCGAGGTGACTTTCCTCTACGACGAGCCCCAAGTGGTGCTCGTCTGCTTGGACCACCGCCTGGCCGCCAAGGAGTCGGTCACCCTCGAAGACCTCGAAGGAGAGCCGGTCCCCCGCCTGCGCCATTCCCCAAGGAGCGCACCCGAGCCCCTCGCTGGCCGGCGCGAGGGCGCGCACTTGGCCGAAGAGCCGGTCGTCGACACCGTCGAGGACAAGCTTGAGCTCATCGCCGCGGGGCGTGGCGTCGCCATTATCCCAGCGGGGCCGCTGTCGAACTTCCGACCGGACCTCACCACCATCCCCCTCGACGGCGCCGGGCCCAGCCACGTCGTGGTCGCCACCCGTGCCGGCGAGCGCAACCGTCTCGTCTCCGCCTTTCGTGACGCCGCCCGGGATTGCCTCATAGGCCCTACCGGGGCCGGCGCCGTCCCCGACGTGGACGGCGGGACATGAGCCGTCGGGAGCAGCAGCCGGACCGAGCAGCCAGCGGCACGAGCCCGTCGACAGTGCCCTCAGCCGCTGCCTGCCCGGCCATCGCCGTCGCTGGCAGGCCGTATGGGCGCCCGCCCGAACCTGGGCACCCGCTCGGGTACGACCCACACTCCAAGCGCGACGGCGACAACGCCGATAGCGGCGGCGGCTATTGCGGGAGCGCCTGAGCCAGCGCTGGCGAGCGCGAGGCCGCCCACACCGGCGCCGATGGCGGTACCGACGTAGATCGCCGAGCCGTTGAGCCCAACGGCGACGGAGGCCAATGCCGGCACGGTGGCGAAGAGCCGGTGCTGTTGGGGGACGATGGTCAACCCCACCGAGAGGCCGAGCGCGGCCATGGTCACGACGGCGACCGGGAGGAAGTGGCGGGTCGCGGCAAGCACCGCAATGGTGGCCGTGACGCCGACGGCACCGGCAACGTAAGTTGTCCTGGCGCTTAGTCGCCGGATGAGACGGGCGACGACGCTGGTGCCGGCCACCTGCCCGCTCCCGTAGGCGAGCATGGCCACGACGACCCAGGTGCCCCCGGTCTGCACGATGGCCGGCAGGTAGGCGATCACCACGAAGGCCGGGGTCAAGACGGTGAGGGTGCCGGCGAGGACGCCGAGGACCCGGCGGTCGGTCAGGGCTCGGGCTCGCCGGCGCAGCCCCAGTGCCGGCGCGTGGGCCGGGGGCAGGAGGCGCACCGCGAGCGCCGAGACAAGCGCGAGCACGGCCAGGGCCCACATGGCCGACCGCCACCCCCACATCTGGCCGACCAGGATCCCCAAGGGCAGGCCTGCGACAAGAGCAGCCGAGCTGCCGCCGGCCACGATGGCAAGCGAGCGGGCCCGGTGCTGGTCGTCGCTCAGGATGCCGGCCGTGCTGTAGGCGGTGGCCTGGTAGGCAGCGGCGCCTAGAGCCGCGAGGGCCCGGCCAGCGGCCACGGCTACGAAGTCAGTGCCGCTGGCTTGGGCGGTCATCCCACACATGAACACGCTCATCCCGGCGACGAGCACGCTGCGGCGGTCCCACTTGCCAGCCAGAGCTGCGATGAGCGGAGAGCTGACCGCGTACACGAGGGCGAAGAGGGTGGTGAGTTGGCCTGCAGTACTGGTGGTGACGTGCAGGGACCTCGCCACCTGGGGCAGGAGGCCGGAAAGCACGAACCCGTCGACACCAAGGGTGAAGGTCCCGATGGACAGCACGACGAGGTCGGTGCCGCTGAGCGTCGGGCGCCCCGCTCCCAAGGGTGCTGCGGCGGGCACCGTCGTGGGCACTGAAGGCGCGGTCATCACTCCGACCTCTCGACGAAGCACTCGAGGTCGTCGACCAGCGCTCGATGAGACGGCTCCCAGCCGAGGAGCCGGCGGGTGGCCGCGCTCGATGCCGGCGCGTCGGTCGCGGCCAGCCCAGCGAGCCAGCCGAAGTGCGCCTCGGCCTGCTCGATGGGAACAGCGCGTACCGGCACGTCGCACAGCACGCCGATCCTCGAAGCCAACGCCCGGAGCGAGATACCCTCCTCGCCCACCCCGTGCAGGACGCTCCCTGCCGGCGCCTCCTCGAGGGCGAGCCGGTAGAGCGAGGCGGCATCTTGGCGGTGCACGGCAGGCCATCGCTGCGAGCCGTCACCGAGGTAGCCCGACATGCCCGTGCGCTCGGCGAGCTCTACCAGCGCGCCGGCGAAGCCTCGCCGAGCTGCGTCGTGGACCATCGGGGCGAGGCGCACCACCGCCACCCGGACGCCGCGCCCGGCAAGCGCCAGGGCCGCCTTCTCGCCGGCGACGCGGAGCGCCGCGGGGGCGTCGGGGACCGCCTCGTCGGCCTCGCGGCCCACCCGGCCGGGAGAGAGGACCAGGGTGCCCGAGGTGACCACCAGAGGACGACCGGTGCCGGCGAGGGCATCACCCAGAGCTTCGACCACCTGGAGATCGGTGCCGGCGGCCAACGCGGCGGGCTCCCCATGACGGAAGGCCAGGTGGGCCTCGCCGTCGGACGCCGCCGCTGCTCGCTGTAGGACATCGAGGTCGGCCAAGGAGCCTTCGACCACACCGGCACCGAGGGCCGCAAGTTAGCCAGCGGAGGCGTCGGAGCGCGCGAGGCCGACCACCTCGTGCCCCGCCCCCAGCAGCTGAGAGACGGCAGCCGAGCCGACGAACCCGGAGGCGCCGGTGACGAGCACCCTCACGGCCGCCCCCAGGCCGGTTGTGCGAGTTTCGGAATGACCGTTCCATAATTCATACCAGTGACCCTACGACTTTTAGAACGTTAAGTCAACAAGTCTGGTAGCGTGGTCCCGTGGCACGGACCGGCAGGCCCCGGTCTTACGATGAGGAGGAAGCCGTCGAACGCGCCCGCAACCTGTTCTGGTCACGGGGCTACCACGCCACCTCCGTCCAGGACCTGGTGGACGACCTCGCGCTGCAACGCGCCAGCCTGTACAACGCTTTCGGGGACAAGCACAGTCTCTACCTGCGGGCACTGTCCCTCTACGTCCGGGAGAACCTGGAGAAGCTCGAAGCCGCCCTGCGAAGCGGCCCGGTCCTCCCGGCGTTGCGCCGCATGCTCACCAACCCGGCCACCTTGACGGGCACCTCGGGCTCCCACCAGCCTCGGGGCTGCCTGGTCGGCAACACGACGGCCGAACTCGTGCCCGGCGACGACGCCGCCCAGGCGCTGGTCGCCGCCGCCTACGACAGGTTCGTAGAAATAGTGAGCGATGCGCTGCGTCGTGCCCAGGCCAACGGCGAGGTGGTCACGACGGCCACCCCCGAGGCCCAAGCGTTGCTGTTGCAGATCGTGTTCCAAGGGTCAGCGTTGGTGGCGCGGGCCGGCATCGACCGACGGCGGCTCGACCAAAGCATCGATGCGCTGATCGACTCTCTCCGACAGCCAGAGGCCCCAACCGCCTGAGGGGCCCGGACCTGCGCCCAGGGCCCTCTTGGATGTCTACGAGCAGCGTGCGCTCCACCTGCCACTCGACCTGCTCTTTTCTTCGAGCGAGTTAGAACACGGTGCTTTGGTGGAGGTGACCGGATTTGAACCGGCGACTTCTACGATGCGAACGTAGCGCTCTACCGGGCTGAGCTACACCCCCGCACCCCTTAAGCCTAGCGCCAGCTAGGAGGGGGGCCAGCCCGGTGTGGACGGGCAGGACAGGACAGTCCTCGTGGTGTGTAGGCTTGCTGCGACAGACGACTAGGGCAAGGGTGCACGAAGCCAGACAGTCCCGAGCGCGGCGTCGGTGGCCGGCGAGTGAACGGGTACGCAAGTTGTTGGCGTCGAGCGCCGGCGCAGCGGCCCTCCTAGCCGGAGCGCTGGCCGCAGTGGCTTACTCGGCAGTCTCTGGGCATACGGGCCACAACCCCACCACTACGCCCTCGGGCGTAGTGAACGCTTCCGTGGCTTCTGTACGGCTGCCCGCAGCAGGCCTGTACCAGTCGCTCACCGACGTGCAAGGCCATCTGCTCCTCTCAGGTGGCCCAGACGGCAGCCCGCTCGCGCTGACGCCGGCGCCGGCCAGCCGTGGCCGTTGCCGGCGGGCTGCCGTTGACCCGCGCACCCTGGCGTTGTCGCAACAAGCCATGGGGGCATGCGAAAACCCGCAGCTTTTTTTGCAGGGCGTGCTTGCCGTCTTGGACAACGTCCCGGGCGCGGTCAACGGCTCGACGTTACGGGTTTCACGGGTGGGAGCCAGAGGCAAGGTCTCAATGGGGCCGGTCCTGCTGCGCTACACGGACCTGCCCGGCACCGAGCCAGAGGTGACTTACGGCGACGGTTACCTGTGGGCCTACGTGCCATTGGCAACACATGGCGCTGAACTGTTGGCAGTGTCGGAGACGAGCGGCCTCGTCGCCAGCCGGGTGAAAGTGCCAGAGGTTTACCGGCCCCTGCTCTTGGCCAACGCGTCAGGCCTCTGGTTCGTTGCCGAAAAATCTCTCGGGCCGCCGGTCGACCCCGGCCTGTACCACGTGGCCGTTGGGCAGAGCAGGCCAGTGCTCGTGGAACGAGCGGCCAGCGGCCAATGGCTGGCAGGCTGGGGCCGTACCCTGTGGTTCGGTACTTCCGGCAACTCGGGAAGCAGGGTCGTCCAGCTGACGGGCAACGGGGTCAACCTCGACACCGAGTTGCGCCCGGAGCCCGCCGGCCCGGCGTTGAGCGCAGAGGCACCGGCAGGTGCGACGAGCTACGCGGGTGCCCCTGGTGGGAAGCTATGGGCGGTCACCGGCGGCCCCTGCGCACGTTACGTGCTACAAATACAGCCTGCCACCGGCACCTACAGGGAGGTGGCGTTCGTCCCAGCCCCGCCGGGCTGCCGGGCATCTCAAGAGCCGCCCCAGGCGGCTCCTTTGGCGGTTGTAAGGGGGGACCTGTTTTTCCTGCAACCTTGGGGAGCGGGGCACTACGGGGCGCTATTTCGGGTGAGCCTCGCAGGAACGAGATGATTAGGCGCCCACCGCAGCTAGCCGGCGTTGGCCTTGTACTGGCGTACTACCAGACAATACCGAGGCCCGAAGACAACCTGCCGACTGGAGCAGGCCTTTAGCTCTTAACCTGGATCCGCAGCCCCAGGGACACGTAGTCCCGCCTAAGCATCCACCAAAAGTTGCCTCCGGCCTGGGAGAATTGGTGTCGCTGCAACAACCGGTCGGCCCAGGGACGGAGGCACCTTTTAGATGC
>Ga0209061_1005834_pt1 | contig 10413 bp, 9 predicted proteins | sample Coa_R1_10_FD_187157 | JGI IMG/M metagenome (GOLD analysis project Ga0209061, IMG submission 187157) | Surface soil microbial communities from Centralia Pennsylvania, which are recovering from an underground coalmine fire - Coalmine... | ecosystem: Environmental > Terrestrial > Soil > Unclassified... | reverse complement strand
TTAAAGGAGGGTTTAACGGCTGGCTTGGTTTACTATGAAATCGGGAACTTTCTGTGGAGGATTAAGAAGGAGGAGCTCGCCAATTATCTGGTTAAACTTCTAAGGCTCATTGAAACGGAGGACGTGGGGCTAAACTCGGATGTCCTAAGACTAGCTTTACGCGAACACTTAACTTACTATGATGCCGTGTATCTCTACTTGAGCGAGGTGCACAATTTGCCTTTGGTAAGCGATGACAAGGAACTAATTAAGAAGGGTGCGGTGCGTAGCTCGGAAATAGCGGAAAGGTAGTTAGATGACAACTACGAAGGAGATTGTTAGCAACTATCTACGCGTACTCTAAACGCTAGTCGGGGAAGCTTTAAGCGCAAAATATTTGGGAAGCTAATGGAGTTCGAAAAAAGTCTATGGTAGGTGATGTTTTCGGTGTACAATATAGCGTGGGATTCCAAGCCTCCCTTCCTAAAGCTACCAGTACTTAAAGCCCGAGCTACTCGCCCTGAAGGGCGAGGTTTTGGAAGGTTTATATGAGGCGTTTCTAACATTTTAAAGAGCTTTTGAAGCTTTCTATAAGCGAAACCACGCGTTGAAGAGTTTGTGTATCCGAGTACGCCATGATGGTTTTGTTCGAATCCAAAAACACACCGGTGTAGCCCCCAAAGAGTGTTTTGAGTAATACATACAAAAGTACCACGACGACGGGAAGATACAAAAGCGTAAGGATGACAACCGTTGCTTCGTATCGAAGTGTGCCTCTAAAAGGAAGGGGTGAATAGATGGTAGACGTTTTCCTACGAGTGTGTGCGGTGTTAGTTAAAAGCAAGCATCGCCTGTGAATTTGTGATTATGTTAATATTTTACTGTGGCTGCCTCAGTTGTGTCCTAGGTTATTTCAGTTTAAGCGTCTAAACCCAAGGAAGGGTCTTTACGATGTGCAGGGGAGCTAAAGGGCGTTAACTGGACGAAACCCCATCCGATGCGTGGGAGGTTAGAATTAGCCTTTCTTTGGCTTCATCAATATACCTCGCACTTAGCGTCTTTCCGCTCAACCACCCAGATCAGGTCCCGCACTTCTACGACCTTTATTGTCTCAAAGAGTCCTTGTGAGAGGCTTTTGCAAAGCTTCGGTGTGAAATAGGTTTCCAGAAACCCTCCAGCTCCGTGTTTGTACAACCTTGTGTACCTCCCCAGTTTTTCACCCGCTAAGTAGTGAGGATCCGTGAGGGAGCGCACACAGTAAGCGTGGATTCCCCCTTGCTTTAAAGCGCGGTAAACAAGTCTAAAAACACGCTTAAGCTCATTGAGTGTAAAACCACCGTACACGAGATTTGAGCAGACCGCATCATAGCTTTGCGGCTCAACTTTCATCAAAAACTCAGTGAGCTCAAGCTCCACAAGCACCACTTTGCCTTCTCTGATATCACCCAAACTGTTTTTGGCTCTTGCAAGCGCAGTTTTAGAATAGTCGACACCCGTCACACAGAACCCAAGCTCTAAGTAAAAGGGAATGTCTCTACCAGCGCCACAGCCTAACTCAAGCAGCCGCCCCTTGTTCGAAAAACTAGTCCACCAGCCTGAAAAGGCGCTTCTTCCACCTCTTAACCATTCGGGGTTGTGCCTGTAAATTTCATCTGACACACGAGCGCGCTCTTCCAAGCTTGGTATGCGCATCACTGTTTTAATGGGTAAAAAGCATAAAAAATCAGCGTTAACTATAAGACCCTGTCCGGATTAGGATTCATTCTTTTCACCTCCACTCTGTGTACCAGTGTACGAATAGTCGGATAAGCTTGAGGCTCAATAGGCTCTTATGTGCTTTTAGGGCTACTCCTTACTATGGAAATGGGCTGGGCGATGCGGATTGCCCTCGGACTGGTGCCGGATCGGCTGTGGAAGTGGTTGTGGCACGCTTTGGTGTACACTGGTTGGAGGCAATTCTGGAGGATGGTGCGTTGATACGCTTGCTTTGGAACATTCAGTATTTGAGTGGGCTGTGTGCTTACACTGCGGTTCTTGCGGGGAGAGAGGCTATAACCATAGTATCCCGGAGATGGGTAGGGGCTTTGACTATTTATTCAAGTGTTGCGGGGTGTGGAAGTTTGGCGCGGAGTCTCGGAGATAGGTGGAACCCCTAGTTGCCTCGTTTTTTGTTGCTTTCAGCTTCGAATACTCTTTTCTGCTGTTTATCGAAAGTTTTGAGGGTGAGCCCCGTGCTTAGAGCTATAGCTATGGGGGCCGAGTCATACACCGTGATCCCGTGTTTTACTGCGAGTTGGTAGGATGCTGCTGCAAGCTTTTTGTCGAATCTGACTATGATGATTCCTCCTAGCTCTACCAGGCTCATTAAGATATTCAGGTATTCGAGGCCGCTTGGTATGTCTTGTAGGAGGCGCTCATGTTTCCAGAGTGTGTTGGCTACCTCGTAGAGTGTAAGCTCGGGTGTTAGAAGCTCCTCCCCTTCGAGAAGCGTCTTGTCTCTTAGTAGTCCTTCAACGATGTAGCTTGTGTCCGCTGTGCTCAACGCGACCTGTCCTTTTTAATCATTTGCAAGTCCTCTAAGGTTGTTGTCTTAACCGGGTTGTGGCTCTGTAGTTCACCCAGCTTCTTTAACACTTCGCGGCGCCTTTGCTCCTGTATGTAGAGCTTGATGGCTTCGCGCACAACCCGGGTGATCCCGCCGTTGCGGATCATCTCCTCCTTTTCCTCCTCGCTGACCCTCACACTAATAATGGGCATTACAAGTCGTAATACACCTGCGAATACATAAATTTTTCAGTGTGGGTGGATTATGTTTGGGCGAGGTTTAGGCTCCTTGATGGTCTCTTAGTGTTGCTGGGTTGGTTACTTGGGGGTTAGCGTAATCTTGTAGGAGGAGTGGTGTTGTGGGATAAGGTTGAAAAGGGTGTTTGGGTGCCTATTCTTGTGTTGGTTGTCCCTCACTCTGGGAGGGCTCTTGGAACCTGTACGTGTAACTCTACGTAACAACTATTTCTCTCAGTTTCTAACCTAAACCAGTTTTAGAATATTTGATGCTTGCAAGTGTGTTTCGAAGTTGTCTTAAGCCGCAGGTGTGTTTTTGGGTTGTTAGCTGTGAGTGGTGGTTGTTTTCCCCTTCACCCAGCCTGTCTTGGTCTTATCTGGAGACCGTGACCACGTAAGCAAATATCTATTAAACGCTTTATTAAAATATGTGTAGGGGTAGCGATGAGGCAATGGGTGCTGTATCTCGTTTTTGGTTTAATCTTTATCTTTTGGGGATTGGGGTGGGGTATTGGGTCTGTTAGTCTGGGATACAATCGAGAGTATCACTCGTACCATTTACTCTATAACGGCCTTGTGACTCTTGTTTCTTTGGATTTTTGGGTTTTGGTTCCTATCTGATTTTTAAAGCTGGTGAAGAAAGGAGTCAACAAGATAGATTGTATACTTTTCGATTTGAATGGTTTTAGCGATCTTCGTCGTCTATATCTCTAATCATTAAGGCTTTTGGCATATCCTTCGCGGTATTATGTATTAAAGTAAAAAGTTGTATCCATGTAAATATAAATGAGAACAGAATGAGGAGAAGTTTAGTATCATATTGATGGTGTCCGGATAAGGCTTAAACGTGGTGGACGCCACGGCTGGAATTGGTGAGCCACCGTGGAGTCCACCACGCGGGGACATATTCGCATTCTTTAGGGGTTTAGATATTTTTAAGGGGAATAAGAGGAGGTACCACCACGTGTGGGTGACCTAGCGATGCTCACGGATAGGACTTCGTGACGTCGTCGCATGAGCTGGCTTCCGTAACCATGTGTATCAGGCCATCGTGCTGCGGAGCCCGGTTGAACAATTCTGGGTAACCTCGATGACAGGACTAGGGTGCATCACGTCAACCTCAACCTGAAGAAGACGCACTTTGAATCGCTCGTGGGCTCCTCGGAAATGTTCATATGTTGGCGCTCTGGGTGGGGGTGGCACGAAGGATGGCTTGTCTGCACACCGTCTTCGACTCTACTCTCTATTTATATGCCACCTGTCTTCCCTCTTAGCCCTAATTTCCTCTAATGAGGCGGTGGCTAGTTTTATTGCGCTTCTTGCATTTTTAGCTATTCCTACACCCAATTTTAACCTGTTATCGTTAAATGTATCAACCAACTTTTGAACGTCGTTTGTAGATATGAATCCGAGATAATTATCCCCTCCTAAGTACTGAACTATTCCCCCATACTCGTATAGAGCTTTCGCTATGTGTAAATATGTCTCGGTGATCTCTAAGAACGAGTCATAAATCGAGGTATATTTAAGTGCCTTAGTGTTATTGTTGATGTCGAAGTGTAGTGCGGCGACTGGTTCGTCCCTGTACTCCTTAAAAGGCTCCGCGTCGTCGTTTAGGCATTCGGATGCCTTCAACTGAGCCTCTAGCGGTGTTTCTCCATATCTTAAGCAGGCTTTGATCTCCACCGGTGAACACTCTCTTACGCTTTTTAATAGGGACATTACCTCGTATGTTGGTATCCCGTCTACTAGCATCATGAAGTTATCGTGTCTGAGCTGCAGGGGAAAAGTGTTATGCCGAGCCGCTATCTTATGTATCTTCGTCATGAATTCGTTTTGCGTCCTCTGTATTATCCACTCCCTGTCGGATCCTAACTTCTCAGTCCAGCCCCTATAATCCAATAGCCGTATGGCTAGCACCTTCACTCTACTATCACCGTCTCCGAAGGTTCGCTCACCCCCTCTAATTTGCTGATTCTACTTGCCAGCTTTACCGCCGCCTCCACAGCCCTGTTGGCGTACTCCTCTATTCTCTCAACTGCCTGCTCGTGTGTGGCCCCGGGGCCTATTATGCCTAGCGTCACAGGCTTCCCGAATTCCGTGGAAACGTCCACCAACTTTCTAGCCGTCTGATTGGCCACTACCTCGTCATGTTTTGTGTCTCCCCTTATAACGGCCCCCAAAGCCACCACCGCATCGATAAAATTCTTCTCTAACAACCTCTTTACTGCTAAGGGGATGTCATAGGTTCCCGGCACCTTAACCACTATTTTAACTTCGGCTCCAAGAAATTTTGCGTGCGAGATGGCTTTTTGCAACATTAGGTATGTTACGTCGTAATTAAACTCCGCCACTACTACGCCTAACCTAATCAATCTCTCCTTCATCCTCGTACCCCTGCCTTAAACCCTTCCCCGCGTATTTAGTCAAAGCGTTTTTCCCCTCTTTTATCAGTTTAACTAGGTTCTTGGCGTGTTTGGTCGTCCTATCAACCGCTATTCCCTTCAATTTCAGCTCGTCCTCTGCTTCATCCTCGTGCACTGTGACATCGATTACGTGCTTAGATGTGAGTATTTGAACCGTTATTAAACCCAAACTAGAGGCCAGGTAACTATATTTGTCAAGTGCAGTTTTACCCACCCATCCCAGAGTTATTACGCCGTCACACCCATCCTCTATGAGCCTTTTCGCCGCCACCGGCAGATCCTTAATACCCGGCACCGTATATCTAACTACTTCGGCTTCTCTATCCTCATTCCTAATAGCTTTGTATGCAATACTACCCATATCCACGCGGGAAAATGTGGTATCCGCTACACCATACTTCCTCATAAAACCATGGCCTCCTTAAGTATTTCTTTTCCCTCAATAAACTCGAACCCCAGGTTTTCAGCAAGCTTCATCGCCTTGTCCTTACTCAGACTCACTTTTTCGTCGAGCATCTCCGCCAGCACCGCGCTGCTTTCTAAACCCAGCCTACGAAATAGCATCATGGTTAACTCTGTATGCCCCTTTCTTACCCTCGGATCCCTAGCAACCAGTATTGGCACATGGCCAGGGCTCATAAAGTTGTCATAAAACTCCTGCCTAGCTTCTTCCGGCTTAACCTTACTCAGAGCCACAACCTTATGTAGCCCATGTATGGTGAGATATCTATCGTAATCCGAGATACCGGTATTCGTACCTATGTGGTTTACCCATAGCGAGAACGCGGGATAATCCCCGTATTTGGGCCTTTTCACCAGCTTGCAATATATAGGATGCCTGCTTAATCCCTCAGAGATGAAATCTAGATTTAAGACCCCCGCCTCCGCTTTGGATGTGGCGTAACATATAAGGCCACCCGCTTCCTTTCTTAGCGTGTACACGCTTTTCCAACTTATGCTGCCCGCGTAGAATACCATGTCTGTTTCCTCTTCCCTACCATCAAAATCATATATTAGGATAGGCACACCCGCCTCCAAGTCTCTGCGCACGTTTGAAGAATTCATCTCGAGAAGAATCAGCACAGGAAATTATATAAAAATATCCACTCAAAAAATAGTGAAAATGAAATCTTTAAATTTGTAAAAACCATAACATACAATAGAAATATTTGCTAATCTGAACCCGGCCTTGCTGCGTACGAATTCGAAAGCCTACGGAGCCGTTGAGCCGCGAGTCCAAATCCCGCCGGGCTACTACCATTAGATACTGGGCCCTGTTCCTTAAAGTAATCCCCCTACCGACCTCCGCATCTCCCCAGAATATTCGTCGAAGCGGCATGAACGCCCCGATTCCGTTATTAAGGCAGCAGCGGTTCGATAACCTCTCAGGTATGACTGTGCCCCATTGCTTTGGACCAAGCTAGCATGCTACAGAGTTAACAGTTGGCGTAAACCTGCACACAGTAGCCAGCTCACAAACCTGAAGAATTCGGGTGTACTACCATCCCGAAGGGGGAACCCTTATCGACTCTCAACTGGCTCACACGATTGTATTAAGACCCGAGCACTAAGACCCGCTTGCCCACGTGTCTAACGCCATGATTCTCTTGAAAGAGGGGGAATACTTCAAAGCGTTGAATCCTGCCCCCATAGTGGGTGTTGTGCATAGTTATCGCGGCTGGTGATTTTGGGTGTCTAGCCTCGACCCTCCCGAGGCCGAAACATCAGAACACGTGTGGGCGGTTCAGTTTGCCGTAACTACGAGGTTTTCGTGGAGCCGCTGATTGTGTGTATGGCCCAGTTGTGGGCTTCATAAAACCCTTGAGGGCGTGAAAACACTCTGAAAAAGCTGACCACCTTGACTTACAAAAAATCGGTTTAACCTTATTAATATATAGAGGAAGAGAAAAGCTGCCGCAGTCAAAAGTGCATAAACGATGCGGTGGCTGAAGGATCCGGGTATCGGAATAGTAGAAGAAATAAAACTGAATAAAATAGTATAAGGATGAGTACTTTTCCCTTTCTAGTTGGTTTCCTACTAATCTTTAGTAGGAGGCGCGTATTTTCCCCCAAGTTGGGTAAGAAGTCGTCGCCTTCCGTCTTGGTTAACCTCGTTGTTCCGTTTGTGGTGAAAATGGTGAGAACATGGCTTTGAAACACAGGGTTTCCAACGTCCTCTCTGCGGGTGCGCTTTGGCTTTGAACGCTTGTTCGATTCCCTTAAAGCGTTTGGGGTTGGTGTGACGCGGTGTATCTGAAGGGCTTTACCTTCCGCGGTTTTAGGCTTACTGGAGAGGAGGAGGCTGGGGCGGTGCCTCAGGGGCTTCGGCTTAGAGAGCGTGGTAGCTCCCTACACTAATGATTTCAAATTCTTTCGTGATTACCGCGAGTATTTGGCGGCTTTAAAGGCTGGGTTGCCCCCCCTTAGTGCTTAAAAGTTTCGTTTGAAATCATTGGGTGTGAAGCCTTACACGATTCTGAATTTTGCGATGACTCTTGATGGGAAAATAGCGTCGTACACGGGTGAGTCCTCTATTTCCAGTGGGGTAGATAAAAGGAGGGTTCACGCGCTTAGGGCCTCAGTCGACGCGGTGATGGTTGGCTCAAACACTGTTTTGGTGGATGACCCGAGGCTAGACGTAAGATACGTCGAGGGTAAGGATCCGCTTAAAGTTGTTGTGGATAGTGCTTTAAGGATACCGCTTGGCTCAAGGCTTGTGACGCTGTTTCCGGAAAAGCTTGTTATAGCGTGCACGGAGAAAGCGAGCAGTGAGAGGGTTGAGGAGCTTAGGAGGAGGGGTGTTACGCTTGTTTTTTGTGGTGCGGGTGAACACGTGGACCTTCCACTTTTGTTTGAGAAGCTCTACGAATTGGGTGTGAGGAGGGTTCTGGTTGAAGGTGGAGGGGAGCTCAACTGGCACCTCCTCAGGCACGCGCTAATTAACGAAATTCGGCTCACCATCGCACCCTTTATCGTGGGTGGGAGAGGTGCGAAGACACCCGTTGAGGGGGATGGATTCACCAAGATCAGAGATGGTTTTAGGCTCACGCTCGTAAGCGTTGAAACGCAGGGTGATGAGGTGGTGCTGCGCTACTTCGTCAGGTATTGAAACCCTTTTATTCCTGCTGACGTCTTTGCGTTGTGGCTCACCCCGAGGAGTTTCTCTTAAGGGCTAAGGAGGGTAAATCTCTCACGGTAGACGAGTATGTGAAGCTCTACGAACTATTCAAAGCCTTCACCCCTTCTTCCTTTAAACCCTTCGTTGTCACCTACTCCAGGAAGGTGTTCATACCCCTCACGAATCTCTGCCGCGACAGCTGTGGGTACTGCACATTCGTAAAGAGGCCTTGGGAGAGCGGCGCAAAGACTTACACCATGAGCGAAGTGCTCGAGGTGGTGAGAAGGGGGGAGGCTTTGGGCTGTAAGGAGGCGCTGTTCAGCTTGGGCGATAAACCCGAGTTGGTGTACCAAGAATACGCGGAGACACTTAGGAGAATGGGTTTTAAGAGCACGGTTGAATACTTGATCCACGCGTGTGACGAGGTGAATAGAAGATCCGCGCTGCTACCGCACGTAAACCCGGGTACGCTGTCGTGGAGTCAGATGAAGGAGTTAAGGCGTGTTTGCGCGAGTATGGGGGTGATGCTTGAAAACGTTTCTGAGAGGCTGATGGAGAAGGGGATGGCGCACGAAGACTGTCCAGATAAACGCCCGAGGGCGAGGCTTGCGATGATCGAAGCCGCGGGTAACCTGAAGATTCCGTTCACCACGGGGATCTTGGTGGGTATCGGGGAAAGCGTTCGCGAAAGGGTTGAGTCGCTGCTCGCATTGAGGGATATTCAGGAGCGATACGGGCACATCCAAGAAGTGATAATCCAAAACCTTAGACCAAAGAAGGGGACAAGGATGGAGCGCTTTAGTGAGCCGGAGACACCCGACTTTCTTGCGACGATCTCACTCGCGAAACTCATATTGGGCGACCTCACCACGATTCAGGCGCCACCCAACCTTGCGCGCGCACCCCTTTACGCTTATTTGGAGCGCGGTGTTTCGGATTTCGGTGGGATAAGCCCGCTCACAATGGACTACATAAACCCTGAGGCGCCCTGGCCCCACTTGGGGTGGCTCAAACAGGAGCTCGAAGCCCATGGTTACAGGTTTCGCGAAAGGCTCTGCGTCTACCCCCGCTACATCAAGGAGGGTGGCTGGGTTGACGACGCTTTTTTGGGAAAAATTAAAGAGTACGTGGGAGAAGATGGTTTGGTTAAACCAAAATGGGAAGCGTTTTAGATACTATCGAAAAGCGGCTAAGTAGTGTTGACCCCGAAATCTCTTCGATTCTTGACAAGGCGCTTGACGGTAGGGATATTTCTGAGAAGGAGGGCGCAAAGCTTTTCGGGGCGACCGGTTCAAGCCTCACGCTTTTGATGATGGTGGCCGACCACTTAAGGCAGACGGCGGTTGGCGACTACGCTACCTACGTTGTAAACAGGAATATTAACTTTACAAACGTTTGTGTGAAGAGGTGTGGCTTTTGCGCGTTTAGCAGGGACCACAGGACAGAGGAGGGCTACTTTCTGCCGATTCACGAGGTTGTAAGGAGGGCAAGGGAGGCGCGCGCTTATGGTGCGACGGAGGTCTGCATTCAGGCGGGTCTTGCGCCCGGAGTCAGCGGCGAGTTCTATCCTGAGCTTGTGCGTTCAATCAAGAGGGAGGTACCTGAACTACACGTTCACGCGTTTTCCCCTGAAGAAGTGAAGTACGGCGCTAAGAGGCTTGGGGTGGGCTACGGGGAGTTTCTCCTAACGCTAAAAGAAGCGGGAATCGGAAGCCTCCCCGGAACCTCCGCGGAGATCCTTGAGCAGAGCGTCCGCGACATGATTTCGCCGGGTAGGATCAAGGTGGAGGAGTGGGTGGAGATCATCAAAACCGCACACAGGGTGGGGATACCGACAACCTCAACAATAATGTATGGTCACGTGGAAACAGACGAGCAGAGGGCGCGTCACATCGCGCTGATTCGTGAGATACAGAAGGAGACAGGGGGGTTCACCGAATTCGTTCCGCTGAGCTTCGTCCACTGGGAGGCGCCGATGTACACAAAGGGGCTTATCCAAGCGCGGTTCAGGCTCCCCACGGGCGCCGATGTTTTAAGAATGTACGCTGTTTCCCGCCTCATGCTCAATCGCTACGTACCAAACATACAGGTGTCCTGGGTAAAGGAGGG
>Ga0209061_1005832_pt1 | contig 10413 bp, 11 predicted proteins | sample Coa_R1_10_FD_187157 | JGI IMG/M metagenome (GOLD analysis project Ga0209061, IMG submission 187157) | Surface soil microbial communities from Centralia Pennsylvania, which are recovering from an underground coalmine fire - Coalmine... | ecosystem: Environmental > Terrestrial > Soil >... | reverse complement strand
CGGAGCAGTCTGCTCACCCAGCGGGCGAAGCCCGCGACGCTGTCGACGTCATCATCGGGATGCAGGCCGGCGCCGGCCTGGTGGACCTCCCGGCCCCACTCCTCGCGGGAGGCAAGCCACGACTCGCGCAGCCGCGGGGTCGGCGAGATCAGGTCCGGCACGGAAACGTACTGTACGGGCAATCGCATCCCGGCATCCGGCAGATGTCACGCACAGGTCATCCCCCGAGCAGATCGAGGTCGCGCACGCAGAAACCGTGGTGCGCCCAATCCTCGTTCAGCACTACGTGCACGCACTCGAGCACCGATTTCCCTCTGGCGTATGGCGGCCAGCCCTGGCCCGCCGGCACTGGCGCAGGCGCCGACAGCTCACTGGGCGTCACGGTGGACAGCCAGCGCTCCAGCTCGGCGCTCTGCGCGTCGCGCACGGCCAGTACCTCGTCGAGGCCCGGGGCCGCCGCTCGATCCAGGCCCTGCTCCCCCTGGTCGGGGACCAACTCGCCGGCCAGCCCGATCGCGGTGAACGGCTCGGTCGATCCCAGGCAGCAGCGGCGGAACCACGAGTCGTGCACGAACACCAGATGGCGCAGGGTCTCCACCGCCGACCACTCGCCGCCGACACGCTGGTCCGCCGAACCTTCGGGCATCCCCCGGAGCCGCCCGAGCGTGGCCGCCCAGTCGGCCCGCAGCTGCCGGACGGCGTGCCGCAGGCCGGCCGGATCGGCCGAGCGGATCAGCAGCCGCACCGGATGGCGACGGTCGAGCTCGGCCTCGACGTACGACGTCACCTCGACTCCGTTGACCACCAGGTTACTCACCAGGCCGTCGATGACGGCGTCCTGCATCACCACCCCGATCAGACGGGCGCGAGTCAAGTCGCATTCGCGGAACTCGGCATCGGTCAGGTCCTGGTCCTCGAATCTCGCCATACCGGCAGTATGCACAGCCGTACTGACACCCGGCTGGTCATCAAGGGCGCCTTCCGGGTGGGTCAGCTTGACCACAGTTCGGATACCGGGGCTGCGAGAAGGCGTTCTCCGAGCGGGAGCCCGTGAGGGCCGGTATGGAAAATGACGCCGGCGGTGGATACGGGAGGTTGGGCCAGCGCGGCGGGGCGGTGGCACCTGCGCCCGCATCGGTGGCCGCCTCCGGCGCGGGATCGTCCCCGCCAGGCACGGTGGTGTCCAGGAGCACCAGCGGCAGCGCATCACCGTCTGCGCCGACCGCAGTCCCCAGCGTCTTCGCCAGCACGGGGGCGAACGCGGCCCACGCATGGGGATGAGCGCTGGCGTAGGTGGCCAGCACGCGGGCTGCCTCGTCATGATCGAGAACCCGGGCGCGTGCGGCCACCGGCCGGTGGCCACGCAGGTAAACCCGCACCTGGGGGTTAGCCAGGATGTTGCGGAACCACTGAGCCCGCTCACCAAAGCCCGAGGAGACCACATACTTGCCGGGCCCCATCCGCCCGACGATCTCCAGCACCACGTACCGCCGGGCGCCGGTCTTGCGGCCGGTGTGCTCGAGCATCAGCAGCCGTGACCCAAACACGAAGCCCAGCCGGGCCCGGTACACCCGCACCGGCGCCCGCACGAACCAGCGCCTGCGCATCAGGGCCGCCGCCCACCCCGCCGCGTTTGCGCTGCCCAGCAACGCCCTTGCCATGCCAGCCTCCTTCGGACGTCACGCCTGGTCCAAGTATTGCAGATGGCAACACTTGTGGTGGCTTCGGATGGGCACTGGGCCGCGCGGACCTGATCGGGACTGGACAACAGGCTGACCAACTGTTTAGTTTACTGAGCATGCGTACAGCGCTAGATGACCGGACAGCACGAGCGGTGATCCGCGATGAGGCCCTGCGGCTATTCGCCGAGCGTGGTCCCGATGCCGTAACCGTGCGGCAGATCGCCGCCGCCGCCGGAGTCTCCTCGGCCCTGGTCATTCACCACTTCAGGTCCAAGGACGGCCTCCGGGAGGCCGTGGACCAGCACGTGCTCGGCTTGTTCGACGCGATGCTGGGTGAGCTGACCGCGGGGCACGTGCCGGATCTGTATGACCCGGCGATGTCGGGGTCACTGGTCGAGGCCATCGTGGCGCACCTGCCGGCCGGCTCGCCGGTGCCGGCCTACCTGCGTCGGCTGCTGCTGGCCGACGGCGGTGCCGGGCGTGAGCTGTTCCGTCGCCTGTACCGGCTGAGCACGGCCAAGCTGCAGGAGATGGTGGCGGGTGGCCTGGCCGCACCCGGCCGGGATCCGGCGGTGCGGGCGGCGTTGCTGATGAGCAACGACATCGCCGTGCTGCTGCTGCGAGACCACCTGGCCGAGGTGCTGGGCACCGATCCGCTGGGCCGGGACGGCATGGCGCGGTGGGCCGGGGAACTGCTCACGATCTACGGCTACGGGCTGCTCGCCGCTCCGCCTGGTGAGCCGTCCTGAACGTCCCCGCAAGACCCTCATTGGTTCGGTCCGGCCCTCATCGGCCCGGCTGGAAAGGAGAAACAGGTGGAGTCTGGACAACGCGACGCCACGATGATCATGGCGGTGCCCGGAGCGCGGTCATGACCGCCCCGGTGCTGGATGCCAGTGACGTGTACAAGAGCTACGGCCGGCACCAGGTGCTCTCCGGCGTCGGGCTGACGGTTGAGCCGGGCGAACTGGCGGCGGTGGTCGGCGAGAACGGGGCGGGCAAGACGACCCTGCTCCAGATCCTGGCCGGTGTCCTCGCCCCCGACCAGGGTGAGGTGCGCGTGAGCGGCAGCCTCGGCTACTGCCCGCAACAGCCGGTGGTGAACGAGGATCTCACCGTCGACCAGCACCTGCGCTACTTCGCCGCCGCCTACCGGCTGTCCTCGCTGCGGCGTGGCGACGCGCTGCTGGACATGCTGGGGTACGGGCAGTACCGGCAGCAAACCGTGAGCGCGCTGTCCGGCGGCACCCGCCAGAAGCTGAACCTCACCCTGGCCCTGCTGCACGATCCCGACGTGCTCCTGCTCGACGAGCCCTACCAGGGATTCGACTGGGAGACCTACCTGAAGTTCTGGGATCTCGTCAGCGACCTGCGCGCCCGCGGCAAGGCCGTCGTGATCATTACCCATCTCGTCTTCGAGGAACAACGCTTCGACGTGCTGGCCGATCTGGCCAACGGCCAGCTCACCCGGCGCACGCCATCCGCGGAGGAATCCCATGCCCACAGCTGACCTCACCAAGACCGCCACGAGCCCGGTGGCCGCGCGGGCCGTGGCCTACCGGCAGTTCCCCACCGCGTGGCGGTTCGCCGTGCGTGGCCAGACCCGCAACCGGCTGGCCGGCCTGCTGCTGGTCGCGTTCGTCCCGCTCTGGTACCTGCTGATGATGGCCATGGTCGGGCACAAGGCGCTGAGCTTCCGGCTGTATTCCACCGGCCAGGTGCTCAGCGTCGACGGTGCCCACCTGACGCTGATCACCGCCGGCCTGAACTCGCTGACCTTGATCGTCGGCTTCGCCGTCTTCGCCGCCATCCGCAAGACCCTGGCCTTCGACCGGCGCCTGGTCTTCGCCGGATACCAGCACGCCACCCTGATCGTGGCCAAGGCCCTGGCCATAGCGGTCGTGGCCGCCGCGGTGGCCCTGTACACCGCGCTGGTGCTGCTGATCTTCTGGCGCCCCAGCCTGGCGGGATGGGCAGCGGTCCTGGCCGGATTCGCCGTCATAGCGTTCACCTACGGCGCGCTGGGGCTGTTGCTCGGCGTCCTGGTGAAAAACGACCTGGAGGGGTTCTTCCTCATCATCATGGGCGGGCTGACGGACACGTTCCTGCAGAACCCGCTCGGCAACCCGCTGGCCAACAAGCCGGTCCTGGAATGGTTCCCGTCCTTCGGGCCGATGCAGTTCGCCGTCGGCGGGTCGTTTGGCCACACCGCCCTGTGGAGTCACCTCGGGCTCGGCCTGATCTGGGCCGCCGCCTTCGCCATCGGCGGCCTGGTCATCTTCCGCATCCGCACCCGCACCCGCAGGCACCCCGCTTAGGGACTTCACCGGGTCAGCCAGTGGTCAGGCCCGGGTCAGGCCCGGTCGCGACACTGGGGCGGAGGTCAGCTGACCTCCGCCCCAGCCGCGGAAGGGAGGAGCGGTCCCATGGCACTCACCATTCCCGTCAAAGACCTCGAAGACCTCGAAGCCCAGGTCCTGACCGCGTTGCGGACGGCTGACCAGTCCGCCTTGGACGTGCTGGGATATGGCGAGGTGACGCTGGTCCTCAGGATCTGCACCAGCCAGGGTGCGTTCGCCTGCAAGCGCCTGCCGCTCTTCCCGGACCGGGCACGCTTCGAGCGCTACCGGAATTGCCTGACCGAGTACCTGGCCCGCCTCGGCGATTCGGGGCTGCGGGTGGCCGACACCGCGCTGTGGCATACCAGCACACCCGCGGGCGGCGTCGTGGCGTACTGCGTGCAGCAGGAACTGCCTGCCTCATCCCTGTGTGACACCCTGCTGCGCAGCAGGGACGACGAGTGGGCGCACGACTTCTTCAAGCGGTTCCTGGACTGCGTCGACCGGGTCGTGTCACCGGTGCTCGGGCTGGACGGGCAGGCAGCGAACTGGGTTGACGTCGACGGTGAGCTTATCTACCTGGACGTGACCACGCCGCTGATGCGCGACGCACGCGGGCGCGAGCGTCTCGATGTGCGGCTGTTCTTCACCTCGCTGCCGTGGGCGCTGCGCGACGCCGCGCGCATCAGCATGAGCCGGTCCATCTGCGACAAGTTCTACGACCCGCGCGGGGTGGTACTCGACTTCCTTGGCAACCTGCACAAGGAGCGCCTGTCCCGGCTGGTTCCCTCCTTCCTGGCGGAGGCCAACACCAAGCTCACCGTCCCCATCACCGCGGCCGAAGTCGCCTCCTACTACCGGGGCGACGCGCGGATGTGGGAGCTTGTCCAGCGGCTGCGGCGAGCCGACCGGATCTGGCAGCGTCACGTCCGGCGCCGTCCCTATCCGTTCTTGCTTCCGCCCGCGATCTCCCGCTGACATGCCAGGCGCCAGCGCCCGGCAGGCGCGACCAGACGCAATGCGCCCGCGCATCGCCCTGGACCGCGATCGTTTCGTGGCCCTGTGGCAGTTGCCGGGACCAGTGACCATGGCGGTTGTGTCAGTCGCCTGGCTGCGCGCGCTGGACCCGGATGCACAGCGGGCCCTGGTGCGGGCGCACCTGGACGCGGCGGAGGAGGCCCACGCCGACAGCCTGCGGCTGCCCCGGCGGCGCTTTGAGTGGCTGGCCGGCCGGCTCGCCGCCAAGCATGGCGTGCGCTGCTTCCGCCGGCGCTACCTGGGCGAGTGCCTGGCAACGCGTGACGTGCACGTCGCCGCCGTGCCCGATGGCCTGTGCGCGGGCCAGCCGGTGGTGGCCGCCCCCGTCCGGCTGAGCGTGTCGCACTCAGCCGAATTCGCGGTCGCCGTCTGCGGCGGCCGCCCGGTCGGCGTCGACCTGGAGCGCGAACGCGTCTTCGCCCCGCCACTGCTCGACCTGCTCGCCGCTGACCTGGCCGGCGCGGGCGGCGCACCCGCCCGGCGGCTCGGGGCGATGCCGCCGGCGCTGCGCTGGGCGTGCAAGGAGGCGGTGCTCAAGCTCTTCGGGGTCGGCCTGCGGGTCGATGCCCGTCAGGTGCGGCTCACCGACTGGCAAGACGGCAGCCGGTTCTCCTGGTCGGCCGGCCAGGACCTGACCCGCCAGATGCCAGCCGCCGCGGACCCGCGCCGCTTCGGCACCTGGGCTCGCGTGCTGGATGGCTACGCGCTGGCGCTGATCTGGAACTAGCTGGCGCTGATCTGGAACTACACAGGCGCACGGATGGAGGAGATCACCATGGAGGCAGATATCGACGTCGCCGTCATCGGCGGCGGGCCGGCCGGCGCGACGATGGCGTCCTACCTGGCCAAGGCCGGGCTGTCGGTCACCGTCTTCGAGAGCGAGAACTTCCCGCGCGAGCACGTGGGCGAGTCGCTCGTGCCGGCCACCACGCCGGTCCTGCTGGAGACGGGCGCGATGGCGGCGGTCGAGTCGGCCGGCTTCCCGAAGAAGTACGGCGCGGCGTGGACATCCGCCGAAACCCGCCGGATCTACTCGCTGGACTTCGGTGCGCCGTCCTACGACGTCTCAGCGGCCGAGGTGCAGTTCCGCGAGCGCAATCAGCCTGGCGTGGACCGCGACTTCACCTACCACGTGGACCGCGGCCGGTTCGACCTCCTGCTGCTCAAGCACGCGGAGAGCCTCGGGGCCGCCGTGCATCAAGGGGTGCGGGTCAACCGGGTGGACTTCACCACGGACGGGCCCGTCCTGCACGCGCGCGTCGGTGGCCGGCCGGTCACCGTGCCCGCCCGCATGGTGGTCGACGCCAGCGGGCGGCGCACCCTGCTGGGCAGCCAGTTGCGGGTCAAGGTCAACGACCCGGTCTTCAACCAGTATGCGATCCATGCCTGGTTCGACGGGTTCGACCGCGGTGCGCTCGCGCCCGATCCGGGGCAGACCGATTACATTTTCATCCACTTCCTGCCGGTGACCGACACCTGGGTGTGGCAGATCCCGATCACCGACACGATCACCTCCGTCGGTGTGGTGACCCAGAAGAAGCGCTTCCAGGCCGCGGCTCACGACCGGGAGGGATTCTTCTGGGACACCGTGGCCAGCCGGCCGGACCTGCTGAAGGTGCTCAAGCAGGCCGGCCAGGTCCGCCCGTTCAAGACCGAAGGCGATTACAGCTACGGCATGCGGCAGATCACCGGCGACGGATTCGTGCTCATTGGTGACGCGGCCCGGTTCGTGGACCCGATTTTCTCCAGCGGCGTCAGCGTGGCGCTGAACAGCGCCCGTATCGCCGCCCGGGACATCATTGCCGCGGCCCGGGCGGGCGACTTCGGCAAGGCGCGGTTCACGAATTATGAGACGAAGCTGCGGCGCGGCGTGAATAACTGGTATGAGTTCATTTCCATCTACTACCGGTTCAACGTGCTGTTCACCGCGTTCGTTCAGGATCCGCGTTACCGCCTGGACGTGCTGAAAATGCTCCAGGGTGACGTCTACGACGAGGACGAGCCCGCGGCGCTGGTCGCGATGCGAGAAGTACTGCACGCGGTCGAGAGTGATCCGGACCATCTGTGGCGGCCTTTCCTCGGTGACCTGATCGCGCCGAGCATGAAGGCGAATTTCTGAGCCATGGACATTTTCGCCATGGTGGCGCAGGAACGCAGGTCACTGGCTGACCTCCTCGATGAGCTCACCGCGGGCCAGCTCCACTCCGCCAGCCTCTGCCGGGGCTGGACGGTGCATGACGTCGCCGCGCACGTGGTCATGGTGCTGGAAGTGGGCACGGCCGAGGTGCTGCGCGCGCTGGCTGTCGCGCGGGGCAGCTACGACCGGGCCAATGTGGCGCTGACCAGGCGCTGGGCCAGACGTCCCGCGGCTGACCTCGCCGCCTCCCTGCGCCGCAGGGCCGAGTCCCGCTTCACCCCGCCAGGACAGGGCCCGCAGGCGCCGCTGACCGACACCCTCGTTCACGAACTGGACATCGTGCGTCCGCTCGGCATCGCCAGGGCGCTTCCGGCTGAGCCGCTCCGGCTGGCCCTCGATTTCCTGATGCAACCGCGGCCGGTCAGCGGCGGTCCGGCGCCCACGATGGTGCCCAAGGGGCTGCTGAACGGGCTGCGGCTGCACGCGACCGATCTGGACTGGCAGGCAGGCCGGGGAGCGGAAGTCAGCGGCCGGGCCGACGATCTGCTGCTGGCCATCACCGGCCGCGCGGCCGCTGCGGACCGGCTGGCCGGAGACGGCACCGCGCTGCTGCGCCGGCGGCTGCGTTAGCTGACCGGCTGGTCACCTGCTCATGCGGTCAGCGCCGGGTCAGCACACCGTCAGGCATTGAGAGCAGTCTAATCGTTGGCTACGAAATCGAATTTGATCAGCGTACACGACGTCTCATCCCCGAGGACCCTCATGAGCGCAGAGCAGTCACTTATTGCATATATCGCCGAATCCTGGATGGGCGGAAATGCGGAAGGCCTTGACCGGGATCTGCCGATTATCGAGCTGAACATCATCGACTCGGCCGCAATCTTTGACATTGTCCTGTTTTTGCAGCGCGAGTTCGGGGTCGACGTGCCACTGCATGAGGTTTCCCCGGACAATTTCCGGACCATCAAGTCAATTGCCGCGCTGGTCGGCCGGCTGCAGCAGGCGGGGGTGGCGGGATGAGCTTGCTCACCGATGACCGCCCCGGTGGCGATCGTCTCTACCGGCAGGTCGTGGAGATCGTTGCGTCACGAACACGCTGTGATCCGGAGAACGTGCTGCCGGAAAGTCATCTCGAAGGCGAACTGGGACTCGACGTCGGCGCCCTCGAGCCGGTCCTTGACGAGCTGCGCGGGCACTTCGGCCTCGAGACGCCGTTGCCAGGTGCCGCCCTGACCATCGGTGACCTGGTCCACGAGGTTCGGCAGGCCGCGGCCGGGGCAGCGGTCCCGCTCCCCGGCCTGGGTCCTGGCACCGGTTCGGCGGCGGCCACCGGTTCGGCGGCGGCCACCGGTTCGGCGGCGGCCGGCGGCTCAGCAGCGGCCGACGGCTCAGCAGCGGAAGACACGCTGGTTACGACCGTGCTCGATGTGGTCATGCGCCACACCGGGTATCAACGGCACCACCTCGACCTCGACGCCGACCTGGAAGGCGACCTGGGTGTCGACTCTGTCGTGCTGGCCGCGGTGGTCACGGACGTGATCCACGAGCTGGGCCTGGCCGACGTGACCGCCGGGTCGATCTCCGTGCCGTCGCTGCGCGCGCTGGTCGCCGAGCTGCGTCCCCACCTGCCAGCGGACCTGCCAGCCGCCCGCGCCGCCGATAGCGCCGATGCCACCGGGGCGGCGCCGGCCAGCGAGCCAGATGCCGCACCCTGGGACCCCCGCTCCATGAAGGACTTCATGGAGCGGCGTGACGCCGACCTGTTCGCCAAGGCCAGGGAGTTCCGGCACTATCTGCGCCAGCGCCAGCACGATCAGCTCTTCTGGTACGGCATGCCGCTGCAGTCCCGCTGCCAGAACCGGGCGCTGATTCACGACGAGATCACCGGGCGCACGCGCGACTTCCTGATGTTCGCTTCCAACAATTACCTGGGCCTGGCCAGCCACCCGAAGGTCATCGAGGCGATCTGCGATGCCACCCGCAGCTACGGCGCGACCCATACCGGCTCGCGCATCATCGGCGGCACCAACGTTCTGCACAAGGAGCTCGAGCGGCGGCTCGCCGCATTCAAAGGGCGTCCGGCCTGCGCGGTGTTCCCTGGTGGGTACTCGGCCAACCTGGGCACGATCTCGGGGCTGCTGCGCAGCTACGACACGCTCATCGTCGACAAGCTCAACCACATGAGCATCGTCGATGGCGGTCGGCTTTCCGGTGCCGTGCGCAAGATCTACCAGCACAACGACCTGGCCGACCTGGAGCGGATCCTGCAGCGCTGCCGCGCCGACGACGGCGGCCGGCTCATCGTGGCCGACGGTGTGTTCAGCATGCACGGCGACATCTGCGATCTGCCCGGGATCGTGCGCCTGGCCCGTGCCTACGGGGCCCGGGTGCTCATCGACGACGCGCACGCCACCGGAGTGCTCGGCCGCCACGGCTCTGGCACAGCCGAGCACTTCGGCCTCAAGGGCCAGGTCGATCTGGAGATCGGCACGATGAGCAAGACCCTGGCCGGGATCGGCGGATTCGTCGTCGGCGACGAGGACGTCATCGAGTACCTGCGCTTCTATGCCAACTCCTACGTATTCGCCGCCACCATCCCGGCGGGTGTGGCCGCGGGCCTCATCGCCGCCATCGATGTCATCGAGGCCGAGCCCGGGCGCATCACACGCCTGTGGTCCAACATCCGCCTGCTGCGTCGTCTCCTGCTCGACGCCGGGTTCGATCTCGAGCGCAGCGAGAGCGCCATACTGCCGATCGTCATCGGCGATGAGCGCACCGCCATGGAATTCGGCCGCGCCGTGCGGGAGCGCGGGCTGTTCTGCCAGACCGTCGTGTTCCCCGGCGTCCCGCTCGGCGAGGCCCGGCTGAGAGTCAGCGTCACCTGCGAGCACACCGCGGATGACCTCGAGCGGGCGGCCGGGATCTTCGTCGACGCGGCGCGCGAGACGGGCGTGCCGCTGGCGGCAGGCGGTGCGGCAACGTGATGAGCATCGGCCTGAGCCGGGACATCGCGCGGCGCCACGCGACCCGCCCGGCGCTCATGGGCGCGCAGCCGGTCAGTTACGGCGAACTGGAAGGCCGGGTTGAGGCGCTGGCCGGCGGCTTGCTCCAGCTGCCGACCGCGGCCGGTGACCGGGTCGCGATCTGGATGGACAAGCAGCCACGCTATGCCGAGGCGATCCTCGCCGCGCTGCGGGCCCACTGTGCCTACGTGCCC
>Ga0209061_1005831_pt1 | contig 10415 bp, 8 predicted proteins | sample Coa_R1_10_FD_187157 | JGI IMG/M metagenome (GOLD analysis project Ga0209061, IMG submission 187157) | Surface soil microbial communities from Centralia Pennsylvania, which are recovering from an underground coalmine fire - Coalmine... | ecosystem: Environmental > Terrestrial > Soil > Unclassified... | reverse complement strand
TAACCTGGGTACAGGGCATGCGCTGCGTCGCCAGTGGGCGCGGACGCCGACTCCTCATGCTCGTCAGGTTCGTCATTCGCCACGGCAGCCGCACGCCAATCGCCAAATCCTGCCGTCGCAGGTGATGTGGTGTTTGCCGCAACGGCCACTACATGAAGCTCATTACCTCCATTGGATTGTTGCTCGCTCGGCGCGCCAACAAGTGGGCTAAACGCCTTATAGATAGGCGGAGAATGTCCGGCGGCTGGCGCATCATCTGGCGTAGTGGCAGGCGCCTCAATCGCAGCAGGAGCCGCTGTTTCAGGCGTAGCGGACGCCTGAGAAGCCGCCAACAGAACAGGCATGCCACAATGGCGACACTCATGCGCGCCAACGTCAACCTGCGCCCCGCAGCTACCACAATTCCCCATCGCTGCGCTTCTCCTCACCTTCCTGGTTGCCATTGGCTCTGTATTCACACACTCTTGGCGTTATGATACAACATCCCCAGCTTTTCAGATGGCTGATATGTCGTCAGTCCTCAATGTATCACGCCGCGCCACGAGAGGGCGAGAGCGCAACTGTGAACCAGAACACGCTTTGCGACAAGTGTGACGAGGTTCACACATGGCTGTTAGCCGCCGATTCCGGCCAATATTTCTATCGAAACCTGGAGCTTTAACTCAGGATAGAATGCTCCTCCTCCCACCCGCGCATGAACGCCAATTCGCGATCAAAGAACGCCTCGCGCTGCGCATCGCCGATGCCCCAGGCGCCCCAATTGCCTGCCTCCACGCCGAGATACCAGAACTCCCGGAGAAGCACGAGCGGCACGATTGCCTCTTGGTCGGCGGGATTGAGCGGACGCCGCTCCTGATAGCCGCCCAGGTAGGCGGCGCACAGTCGGACGACGGTCTGCGTGTCCCATCCCAGGCGCGCCTTGCCCAGCGCCGCGCCCCAGAAAAACACGGCGATGTCATACGCGCGCCAACCGATCCCGCACACATCAAAATCGAAGAAGGTGATTGTTCCATCAGGTGTCATGTGGGCGTTGCCACCTTGCGCGTCCCCATGACATACGCCGCTGTCGAGTCCGCGCGCCTGCAACGCGGTGAGCCGCTCCGTCACAGCCGTCCTCACCTCACAAAGAAAGCGCCAGTCCGCTGGCCGGTGGGCAAGGTAGGGACGGATGATGTCAAGCGGCCTAGTACACAGGAGATCCAGATCGAGCGCGAAGCGGGTGTGGACGCTGGAGAAATCGCTGGTCGCCGAGTGGATCGCCGCCACCGCCGCGCCGTAGCTTCGCGCGATATACTCGGTCTGCCTGGGTGGCGTAAGTGGGTCGCCCTGAGCATAGGTAAACAGTGTCAGCAGCCGGATACCCTCAGGGGCCAGCACGTCCGAGACATAGGCGCCATCGCGCCGCATCAGAGGGGCCGCGACGGATACTCCCCTGTCGGCAAGGTGAAGCAACACATCCATCTCGAAGAGGATGTCTTCGCGTGTGCGCCAACTCAGCCCAGTCGCACGCCTGACCTGCGAAACGCGCAGGACGTGGCTCCCCGTCGTGGAGATGACAAGGTAGGTATCGTTGAGGTTGTGCTGAAGCAGGGCACAGGAGCGTACTTCGCCAATGGCATACGCCGCCTCAACGAAACGACCAAGCGCATCGGTAGAGAGGAGCGAATGCGTCACTGGAAAAGGTTCAGGTAGGGAATGGGCGTTCGGCTGGGAAGCGTCAGGCACGACTGACTCTATTGATTCTTGCTCACTTCCCACGCGCGAACTCGTCATCCTGGAAGAGGCGGCTGGCGGTGGCGGCGTCCTGCCCCTGATATTTCGCCGTGCGCTTCTTGCCATAGCCCTCCGTAACTGGCGCGCTCATCTCCTCGAACGCTACCTGGCAGATGCGCATACCAGGGTAGAGCGCAACGGCGATGCGCCCAAGATTGCTGATCTCCAGCGTGATCTTGCCGGTGAAGCCAGGATCGAGATAGCCCGCCGTGCTATGGATGACAATGCCCAGGCGACCGATGCTACTGCGGCCTTCCAGGCGCGCCACCAGATCGTTAGGCACCCCGATGCGTTCCAGCGTGGTGCCCAGCACAAACTCGCCGGGATGCACAATGAATCGCTCACCCTGCTCCAACTGGACAAGCGAGGTAAGTTGCTCGAAGGTGGAGGGATCGGCGGGATCGATCAACGCCTGGCGCGTGTAGTTGAAGGTCTGGAAGTCGTAGCCCAGCCGCAGATCAATCGAGGCGGGCTGAATCTGTGTCGCGCGATCCGGCGCGGGATCGATCACAATCGAGCCGTCTTCCAGCCGCTTCAGTAGATCACGGTCGGCAAGAATCATCCCCATCCTCCTCAACTACAACCGCAGGAGAAGCAAACAAACACCAGCTACCAGAGGTCATCCGAGCCAGCCATACATGCCGCCCTGGAGCGCAGCGCTACGGCGGAGAGTCCGCGTAGACGGACTTCGCGGCGGAAGCCCTTAGGCGCAGGTTCAACTGCCCGCCTTCGCTCCCCTGTCGCTCTCGCCCACCTGCGCTCACTCGCGCTCAACTCACCTCCGGCGCAAGCGCATCAAGCGCGCCAGCCCGCACGGCGCTCGCCAACGCCTCGATGTCGTGCGCGGGTGGTCTATCTGCGGCGAGCGTGGGAACAACGGCTCGCACGATGGCAAGCCCCTCTGCTGCCCCGACGCCTGGGCGAAGTGGCGCGCGCATGTCCAGCCCCTGGGCAGCGCAGAGCAGCTCAATGGCAATCACCCGGAAGGCAAGGTCAAGCGCCTGGCGCAGCTTGATCGCCGCCGTCACGCCCATGCTCACGAAGTCTTCCATCCCCGCCGAGGTGGGAATCGAGTCTATGCTGGCAGGATGCGCCAGCACCTTGATCTCGTTGACCAACGCCGCCGCCACATACTGCGCGATCATATACCCCGAATTGAGTCCGGCGTCGGACGCCAGGAAGAGCGGCAATTTGTGTTCGCCGGTATCCCACTCGTGCGGGCCAACTATATTATACACACGCCGCTCGGCGAAGCTTGCCACCTGGGCTACCGCAATCACCAGCGTATCCAGCGCCAGCGCCAACGGCTGCCCATGAAAGTTGCCGCCTGTCAAAATGTCGCCGTCGTCAGGGAAGAGCAGTGGGTTGTCGGTGACGGCCTCCAGTTCGGCGGCGAACACCCCTTCACAGTACGCCAACGCATCGCGGGCTGCGCCAAGTACCTGGGGGATGCAGCGGATCGTATAGGGGTCTTGCACACGCCCACAGTTGGCGTGACTGGGATTGATCTCGCTCTCGGCCAGCAACGCGCGCAGCCGCGCCGCCGTGCGCCCCTGGCCGCGCTGCGGGCGGATCGCGTGGATGCGGGGATCGAGCGGAACGTAGCTGCTGAGCAGCGCCTCCATGCTCATCGCGGCGGCCACCTCAGCCGCGCGCACCAATCGCCAGGCGTCCACAACAGCCAGCGCGCCACACGCCTCCATCACATGCGTGCCGTTGATGAGCGCCAGCCCCTCTTTTGCGCCAAGCGTGATCGGCGCCAGCCCTGCGCGCTTCAACGCCTCGGCGGATGGCAGCCGTTCGCCAGCGTGCCACGCTTCCCCCTCGCCAATCAGCGCCAGGCTGAGATGCGCGAGGGGGGCAAGATCGCCACTTGCCCCAACCGAGCCGCGCATGGGAATCACTGGCGTCACGTCTTGGTTGAGCATCTCGATCAGCAGCGTCACCACCTCCATCCGCACGCCCGAATGCCCGCGCGCCAGGCTGTTCGCCAGCGCCAGCATGACCGCCCGAGCTGTAGGGATGTCAAACGGATCGCCCACTCCGGAGGCATGGCTGCGAATCAGGTTCCGCTGAAGCGCCGCCACCTGATCGGGCGCGATCTTCACACGACTGAGATGCCCGAATCCCGTCGTCACACCATACACCGTGCGATTCTCTGCGATGACGGTCTCGACAAGCGCCCGCGCCTTCGCGATGCGTTCACGCGCGCTGCCCGCCAGCTTGATCGGCGTATGGTTGCGCGCCACCGCAGCCACATCGGCAAGGGTGATCTGCTGAGTCCCAAAGCCGCCAATGGCGACGGCGCGCTCGCGTTTCTGTGTGTTTGTAGTATGTGTAGCTGTGCGCCTGCCATGTGGCGTATGGTCAGGCCCGGATTGTGTAGCGGATGATGCGTTGCTCACCAATTCTATTCGACGGATGTGGTTCCGAACAGGCTCCGTCGCCTCCTCGCGCGCCAGTGCGCTGAAAAGCTGAAAAAAAGATCAGAGACAAACACTCCCCATTGTACCATCTCGGCATCCCATGACAACCATGACGAGTTGACGACTGGCGCGGAATGGGGTACACTATCAAGTGAGGTCGCGCTAGGTGGGGAGCCAGGGCTTCCCTGAACTCGAAATGCTCTTAGGCGAGGCTGAACTCCCACCCGAGATTGTGCGTCGGCTTTGTTCTTGTCTCTTCAACGATTATGAGGATTTGGTCCCCGCGCGGCAGGCGCCTGCGAAACCCCGTCAGATCGTGATTGAAGCAGCGGCAAGTGGGCCTCCCTGGGCGCCGCGGGATTGCCGGGTCTGAGTCTGAGAAGAGCGAGAACGGGCGGACACACACCGACGGTGGGTGCGTGACCACATTTTTATGCCCAACAGCGCAAAACTCAGAACATCTGGCTGGTTCGCATGCTTTCCGCCGCCACATCGCCTGTCTCCCCAGCGCCATCCAGCGCCATCCAGAGCGATCCATAAAGCTATCCGTTTGTCTGGTGGCCTTGCCATTCACGTCCCGGCGAACAAGAATGAAAGCAAGAGCGTCAAACGCTGGGGCTTCTCTGGGGGTTAATCACCACAAGTCGCATCTGCGCGCCTGCGTGGATACATACAGCGTCTTACCTACTGACAGGGCATCATCATCCAACACAACGAGGCATGGTATGGCGTCGGAATCGCAGTCATTGTATCGCAAGTGGCGATCACAAACCTTCTCCGACCTCATCGGTCAGGAGGCCGTCACCCGCACATTGCTCAACGCCGTGCGCGATGGGCGACTGGCGCACGCCTATTTGTTCTGTGGCCCGCGTGGTACCGGCAAAACGAGCGCCGCGCGCCTGCTGGCGAAGGCCGTCAACTGCGCCAACCCACAGAACGGCGAACCGTGCAACAAATGCGTCTCCTGCCAGGAGATCACCAGGGGGAATAGCCCCGATGTGATCGAGATAGACGCCGCCTCGAACACTGGCGTAGACAACATCCGCGATCTGCGCGAAAACGTCAACCTGATGGCCAGCGGCGGCCGTTATAAGGTAGTGGTCGTTGACGAGGTACATATGCTCTCGACGGCGGCCTTCAACGCGCTGCTGAAGACGCTCGAAGAGCCGCCCCCACATGTCATCTTCGTCCTGGCCACCACTGATGCGCAAAAGGTGCTGGCGACCGTCGTCTCGCGCTGCCAGCGGTTCGACTTCCATCGTTTCAGTGTGCGCGACATCGTGGCGCGCCTCAACCATGTGGCCCAGGGCGAAGGGTATACCATCGAACCGGCGGCGGCGGAGATGCTGGCGCGCGCAGCGCAGGGCGGTATGCGCGACGCGCTCAGCCTGCTCGATCAGGCGGTGGCCTTCTGCGGCGACCATGTTGACTACGAGCGCACACGTCAGATGCTTGGGCTGGCCGATGTGACGGCGATTCGTACGCTGCTGGGCTATGTGGCGGCGCAGCGTCCGGCTGAGGGGCTTGAACTGCTCAACCAGTTGATCACTACAGGCGCCGACCTGCGGCAACTCAACCAGCAGATCGGCGAGGAGTGGCGGGCGCTGTTGCTGGCGCGCGCGGGCGCCAACGTCGCGCAGTTGCTGGATCGGCCTGACGAGGACGCGCGCGATATTCAAGAATTAGCCAGCCGGTTCACCCTTGAACAATTGATGGCCTGTGCGCGCGCCTTCACCCGCAACGATGGCCCGGCTCGCGGGCTACCCGTGCCCCAGCTTGCCCTCGAACTCTCCTTCCTGGAATGTGTGTGCGCCTGTGATCCTTCACAACCAACGCCCGCCACCAGTGCGCCCGAAGCGGCGGCGCGCATGCAGTCGCCATCACTCATTGCGTCAGCGCCTACCACCAACGCCTATACGCCTGGGCGCGTGGCGCAACCTGCCCAGCCGATGTCAACACCCCCTCGTCCTGCTCCTGCTCCATCGCAGCCGCTCCGGATCAAACAACCACCTGTGGAGGAGCTTGATCTGGCAGCGATAGACCGTGATAGAGCGCCCCGCGCCACGCCGACACAAGGCTCACCAATCTCACAGGCAAGCCATCAGGAAGCGTCCACGAACGCAGGAGCGGGCGAAGGTGATGATGAATGGGGCGACACGCGCGACATCATAGATGACGAAGAAGCGCCTGAAGCGCCTGAAGCGCCTGATGAAGCTGAGTGGATGGAAGCAACTCCATCTGAGCCTGTTGACGCTGAAGACACGCCGATTCCCCTGCGTCAGATAAGTGATACATCAATGGCGCTTGCGCCTGCAAAAGGTAGTAGCGCGCTGTCCGCCGAACGCGACTGGCTGACCGAGGCGCAAGACCACTGGGCGCTGATCAAGAAGATTTGTAGACAACGACCGGAGTCAGGCGCGATGGTTGGCGCCTTGCTCAATCACGCCTATCCCGTCTTGATGGAGGCCGGTGAGCCGGGCAATCTACCAACGTTGATCATCCAGGCAAAATACGACTTCCATGCGCGCAGCCTGCGTGAGCCTGAGAAACGCGCGATCATCGAGTGGGCCATCGAGCAAACACTCGATGCGCCGTTACAGGTGCGCATCATTCAGGAAGGCTCCCCCGGCGGCCCAGGCGCTCCTGTTGGCGCGAGGGCAGGCAAGCGCCCTGCCGGGCCAACCGCCTCCGCCGGGCAGCGCGCTGCGCCAGCCGCCTCTGCCCCACGCGCGCCCGCGCCTCGTCAGCCTGCCCAGGGCGCAAGCGATAGCGCCTCCAGCCGCCCATCTGCGCCGTCCATCCGCAACGGCGCGAATGCTCCACGGCTGCGCGAGACACCTGAAGATACAGCCTATCGGCCAACCACTATGAACGGCGCGCATGGGCAGAATGGCGCCTCAAAGGCAAACCGGCGGCAAACCCCACCGCCTCGCCTGGATGACTACGCGCCCACATCCAAAGCATTGACGCCCGACCAGGCGATGGCGCAGGCAAGCGCCGATCCGGTTGTACAGGAGATCAGCCGCCTGCTAGGGATGGAGCTTGCCGAGGCGCACCCGCTTGATACAGACACACCCAATGAACCGCTGAACTGAACGAACCGCAAATGGAAGGCGTGCGCCAGAACGCCATACTACTTCTCTTTCCATACATGGGAAGGGGACAGGGAAAAGGCGATCATCGTCATGCCACTTCGTGAACAACCCTATGATGAACGCGCCGATTATGCCAACGTGGCCACACTTATCCGCGCGCAGGCGCCGTTCGCCCGCCACCGTGTAGATTATCCCTGGCGGCTCACATCTCCCACCTCCCCGACAGGAGCCGACAGGCGCATCTGGCGCGACGAGCATGGCGTCATCGTAGGCTTCGCAGCGTGGCAGTATCCTTGGGCGTCGCTGGATTTCTATGTACAAGGTGGCCCTGCGCAGGCTGAGACCGAGGCGGCCATCTTCGCCTGGGCGGATCGCCATTTCCAGGCGCTCGATGCGGCGCGCGGGCGGGCATTGCCCTACTGGGCGGAGGCGCGCGATGATGATAGTGAGGGATTGGCGCTGCTGGCGCGCCACGGCTATGATCTCGATGATGATGTCGTGTATGTCAGTCTGAGTCAGTCGCTTGCCGCCAGTCCGCCACAGGCGAATCTGCCAGCGGGCTACACCATGCGTCCGCTTGCAGGGATGAGTGAGGTAGACGCCTATGTAGAGGCGCATCGAAGCTCGTTCGGCAGCGGCATGATGACCAGCGAATGGCGGGCGCGCACGCTTCAAACGCCCGAATACGACCCAGAACTTGATCTCGTCGTGATCGCTCCTGATGGGCGCATAGCAGGCTTCTGTGTCGGCTGGCTCGCGCCTGAGTTGCGCGCCGGGCAGATCGAACCGTTTGGCGTCGCGGCTGATTTTCAGGGGCGTGGGATTGGTCATGCGCTGCTCTGCGAGATATTGGCGCGCTTCAAGGCAAAGGGCGCTCATATGGCGATGGTCGAGGTCTATGCTTCCTCTGCGCCAGCGCGTCGCGCCTATGAAGCTGCCGGGTTCAGTGTGACCCATCGGGCGCTCCGCAAAGGAAGGTGGGCAAGCGACATCGCCGACGCCCAAAAAGGATAAACCGTGGAAAATACACCCTCGCCCGGAGATAAACGCCAGCCGCCGCCAGCGGGCAACCAGGCGCCCTTGCCAGCGCCAGACAGCGCAACAGAGCAATCCGAGCAGTCGCCAGATGACCTGCCACATCCTGATGACTACGATACGCTGGAACGGCGACGTTTTGGGCCAATGGGCTTCATCCCTGCGGCGCCCTGGCTGACGGTGGCGCTCTGTCTAGGATTTGTTGGTTTGTTGGTCTATGGCGTAGTGTCGGGCAATGCGCTGGCCTTCGCGCTTGTTGCGGTGGTCGCTGTGTTTATTGGCGTCCCCTATCTGCTGCTCTACCTGTTCAACGGCAGACGACTTCCACCACGCAACTATGCGCCGCTTGTTGATGATGTGAAGCAATGGCGACCGGATGGCGAGAAGGCCAGTTATTCAGCAAACGCCAATGCCCCAGAGGATTCACGCGAACCGCTGGATGGCGCGCTGCCCGCCGCCGGGCTGGGCGAACCAAACACCGGCAATGGGCATAGAAACGATAGAGGCGGATAAGTTATCATATCCGCTTCTATCAGCCTCGATGGCGTAGCTATCCGCATCCTATGGCGCACACCGCTGGCCAGAGCCAAGCCAACCACTATTGTAGAACTGATCTTCATAGAGACCTGTCGCTGCCCCGCAATTCGCTGAGAGGAATGGGGATTGCGCGACGATAGTCGCCGTGTCACTAGGGCTGGGAAGATACAGCGTTTTCTGTGTCTCCCCAGTAAGGTGGGTACTACCAGAAACGACCTCGGCATACGCTGTGGCATTGAGCGAACACGGCGCATTAAACTCCGAGCTACAATTACTGATCGTGACAGTGGTTATCGAGACAATGCTGCCGCAGAAATGCGCGCCATCAAAGTAACCGTCCAGCTCGTTGTGGTAGTGGACGTGATACATGATCCAGAATTGTATGACAACATACGAGACATCGTGATCCACTGTGGTGCTGTTCATGTACTCTAGAACGCAGAAATTAGGCGTTGTCCTGGCGCTGCTATGGGCAAAAGCAGGCCCACTGGCTGTCCCCAGCGCCAGCGCGGCGACCCCAAGCAGGATGAACAACGTTCGACGTAACCGTGTCACAGCAACCTCCTCATATGCGGCGCAGCGATAGCGACGAGAACCCATAAGTTTCTTCCTGAAAGGCTATGACCATCCAAGTAGTCTGACGTCGCTATCAACCGTCGCCTGCTACCAGTGTTCCTCAGTCGGCCCGCATGCCAGACTGAGTGTGCTGATGATACGCCATCCTTAGCGGCCAAACCATATCATCTATCTATCATTTCCCTATCATCTTGCTATCGTTTTGAGAGTTCAGAAATCGCCCAGCGCAGCGTCGCCAACATCGCCTCATCCTGCTCTGGGTAAACCGTTCGCGGATCGAGCAATAAGCGCCCACGCGCCACCCGCGCAACCACTGGCGTCAGCGGCGCTGGCGGCTGACGCAGCAGATCGGCCAGTGCGCCAATCTCATATCGCTCTCCGCCTTCACTCTCTTCAGCGGTCAGTTGAAGCGCACACAGCCATGTAGATAACGTCTCGCCTGGCGCTGAGCCGCCCCCTATCGTAGACTCTCCTGAGATCACCTCGCAAGTTATTCCTGCCTCCTGCGTCTCCTGCCATCCTTGCGCCATCTCCGCCCACCTGCTTGCCCGCTCATACAGCGTCTCCAACGGCGTTGCGATCATCTGCCAGACGGGAATCTGTTGGGTCGCCAATCCCGCGCGCCACTGGCGCAGTGTTGCTTCCAGCGCAGCCAGCGTCAGCTTGTCGCAGCGCACCGCACGCATCAACGGGTGATGTTCGATGCGCGCTAGCAACTCCCTTCGCCCAATGATTATTCCCGCCTGGGGGCCACCCAGCAGCTTGTCGCCCGAAAAGCAGACCACATCTGCCTCCGCCGCCACGCTTTCCGCCACCATCGGCTCGTGCGCCAGCCCATACGCACTCACATCCACCAGCGCCCCACTGCCCAGGTCATGCAGTAGTGGCAGGCCATGCGCATGCGCCAGCGCCGCCAGTCCAGCAAGCTCAGGCGCCTCCGTGAAGCCGACAATGCGAAAGTTGCTGGGATGCA
>Ga0209061_1005830_pt1 | contig 10415 bp, 8 predicted proteins | sample Coa_R1_10_FD_187157 | JGI IMG/M metagenome (GOLD analysis project Ga0209061, IMG submission 187157) | Surface soil microbial communities from Centralia Pennsylvania, which are recovering from an underground coalmine fire - Coalmine... | ecosystem: Environmental > Terrestrial > Soil > Unclassified... | reverse complement strand
CCAGGTTGAAGCCGAGCTTGTCCAGGTAGGGCAGCAGCCCGGCCCGCTCGTAGTAGTCCATGACCACCTTCGACCCCGGCGCCAGCGAGGTCTTCACCCACGGCTTGCGGGTCAGCCCGCGCTCCACCGCCTTCTTGGCCAGCAGCGCGGCGCCGACCATGACCGAGGGGTTGGACGTGTTCGTGCACGAGGTGATCGCGGCGATCACCACCGAGCCATGGTCGACGGAGGTCTCGGTGCCGTCCTCCAGCGTGACCCGCACCGGGCGGGACGGGCGGGTGCCGGCGCCTGCGGCAACCGGGTCGGAGGCGGGGAACGTGCCGGCCAGGCCGTTATCCAGGGTGGTCTCGGGCACGTAATCGGGAAGCGCGTCCCGGAAGGCCTGCTTCGCGTCGGCCAGCGCGATCCGGTCCTGCGGGCGCTTGGGGCCCGCGATGGACGGCACGACCGTGCCGAGGTCCAGGGTGAGCACCTCGGAATAGCGTGCCTCGCGGCCCGGCTCGTGCCACAGGCCCTGCTCCTTGGCGTAGGCCTCCACGAGGTCGAGGCGGTGCCGGGGACGCCCGGTGAGCCTCAGGTAGTCGAGCGTGAGCCGGTCGATCGGGAAGATCGCGCAGGTGGAGCCGAACTCAGGCGACATGTTCCCGATCGTGGCGCGGTTGGCCACCGGCACCGCGGCCACGCCCTCGCCGAAGAACTCGACGAACTTGCCGACCACGCCGTGCTTGCGCAGCATTTCCGTGATCGTGAGCACCAGGTCGGTGGCGGTCGCGCCGCTGGGCAGCTCGCCGGTCAGCCGGAACCCGGTCACCTGGGGGATCAGCATGGACACCGGCTGCCCGAGCATGGCGGCCTCCGCCTCGATGCCGCCGACGCCCCAGCCGAGAACGCCGAGGCCGTTCTGCATCGTGGTGTGCGAGTCGGTGCCCAGGCAGGTGTCGGGATAGGCCGCGCCGTCGCGGGTCATCACGACCCGGGCCAGGTACTCGATGTTGACCTGGTGCACGATGCCGGTTCCGGGCGGGACCACCTTGAACTGCCGGAAGGCGCGCTGGCCCCAGCGCAGGAAGGCGAACCGCTCCCTGTTGCGCTGGAACTCAAGCTCCACGTTGCGGGTGAAGGCGTCCGGCCTGCCGAACACGTCCGCGACCACGGAATGGTCGATGACCAGCTCGGCGGGGATGAGCGGGTTGATCTTCCCCGGGTCGCCGCCGAGGGCCTGCATCGCCTCGCGCATGGCGGCCAGGTCCACCAGGGCCGGCACGCCGGTCAGGTCCTGCATGATCACCCGGGCGGGAGTGAACTGGATCTCGGTGTCCGGCCTGGCACGCGGATCCCACCGCGCCAGCGCGTCGATGTGGGCGCGGGTGACGTGGACGCCGTCCTCGTTGCGGAGCAGGTTTTCCAGGAGGATCTTCAGGCTGAACGGGAGGTGCTGCGACCCGGGCACGGCATCGAGCCGCCACACCTGGTACCGCTCGCCGCCGACCCGAAGCAGCGCCGGCCCGCCGAAGCTGTTCTCGGTCATCGCTGGGAGCCTCCTCGCTCGTCTCGCCCGGGGCGGCGGCCCGCCCGCGCCGGCGGGTCCAGCCTACAGTATCTCGACATCAAGCTACTCTGCCCGGGAGGGGCGCCTCTCCGGCGGGGGCGCTCCCCGGCGGCGCCCGGCGCCTTTCGGCCTCGTTTCGACTTCTGTTCGGCATTTTCGACAATCCGGGCCGTTGAAAGTTTCGGAATAGTTTCTGACAATGGCCAGCGTCCCGGCGCTGCGGCCTCGTGGTGCGCCGTCAGCGCTCCAGCCACGGAGAGGGAGGACATGGGCCGCACGAGATCTACCGGGCCGCGGAGGCAGCCGGCGCGGGCCGCGGCCTGCGCGTCGGTGGCGCTGGCCGGGCCGCTGGCGCTGCTGGCGGCACCGCCTGCGGCGGCCGGGCTGGCCGCGGGCGCCGGCGCCCCCGGCGCCCGTCCCGCCGCGGTCGTCGTCGACGGCGCGATCCGGCACCAGCAGATCATCGGCTTCGGCGCGTCCGAGGCGTTCGGCCAGGCCGAGACCGTCATGAACGCGCCGGCCCAGGTCCAGCAGCGGGTGCTGAGCCTGCTGTACAGCCCGGCAAGCGGGGCCGGCCTGACCATGCTGCGGAACGAGATCAGCGCCGATCCCGGCATCACCATCGAGCCCAACGCGCCGAGCAGTCCCGCCGCCCGGCCGGCCTACCTGCCGCTGTCGGCCGTGGACCAGGACCAGGGGCAGTTGTGGTTCGCCCGGGCGATCAAGAGGGATTACGGCGTCACCGACGTGTTCGCCGACGCGTGGAGCGCCCCGGCGTTCATGAAGACCAACGGCTCGCAGGTCGACGGCGGCACCCTGTGCGGGGTGCCCGGCGCCACCTGCGCCAGCGGCGACTGGCGCCGGGCCTACGCGAGCTACCTCGCGCAGTACGCGAAGGACTACGCCGCCGCGGGCGACCCGCTGAGCTACGTCGGCCCGGAGAACGAGGCGAACATCGGCCCCGGCTATGACAGCATGATCATGACGCCCGCCCAGACCGCGAACTTCCTGCAATTCCTCGGCCCGGCGCTGGCCAGGTCCGGGCTGCGCACCCGGGCCGAGTGCTGCGCCACCGAGGGCTGGGACTACGCGCAGCAGTACGCGGCCGCCATCGAGGCCGACCCGGCGGCGGACTTCTGGACGCCGCTGTTCACCAGCCACGGCTACACCGCGCCGCCGGACTCGCCGCTGTCCGGCTGGGCCAAGCCGGTGTGGGAGACCGAGTGGTCCACGTTCCAGGCGTGGGACCCGGCCTGGGACGACGGCAGCACCGCGTCCGGGTTGACCTGGGCGCAGCACATCTACACCGGGCTGACCGCGGCTGACCTGAACGCGTTCCTGTACTGGTGGGGCTCGACCACCCCGTCGGAGAACGGTGACAACGAGGGGCTGGTCGAGATCCAGCCCGACGGCACCGTCGCCGCGTCCGGCCGGCTGTGGGCCTTCGCCGGCTACAGCCGGTTCGTGCGGCCCGGCGCGGTCAGGATCGGCGCCTCGACCGCGGACGGGAGCCTGGAGGTGACCGCGTTCCGCAACGTCGGCGGCTCGATCGCCGTGGTCGTCCTCAACACCGCCGCGGACGCGCAGACCGCCACCTTCCGGCTGCGCCACGCCGGCGGGGTCCTCGCGCTGCCGTACCTGACCGATTCCGGCCACGCGGTCGCCGCCCAGCCGGCCATCCCGCTCGCGCGCGGCTCGTTCACCGCCACGCTGCCCCCGCGCTCGCTGGTGACCTACGACATCCGGCCCTGACCGGCCGCCTCCTCCCGGCCGGGAGCCGGCCGCTACGATACGGCTGCGGGTGCCGAGGAGAAGGGACGGCTGCGGAATGCGCTTCGCGATCAAGACACGGCCCGAGCACCAGACGTGGGAGGAGATCCGCGACGCGTGGCTGGCGGCGGACGAGATCCCGCTGTTCGAGTCGGCGTGGAACTGGGATCACTTCTACCCGCTGACCGGCGACCTGGCCGGCCCTAACTTCGAGGCCTGGACCATGCTGGCCGCGATGGCGCAGGCCACCAGGCGGATCAGGATCGGCTGCCAGGTCACCGGCATGGTGTACCGGCACCCGGCGGTGCTCGCCAACATGGCGGCGACCGTCGACATCATCTCCGGCGGGCGGCTGGAGCTCGGGCTGGGCGCCGCGTGGAACCAGCAGGAATGCGACGCCTACGGCATCACGCTGCCGCCGCTGCGGGAGCGGTTCGACCGGTTCGACGAGGGGGTGGAGGCGGTCATCCGCCTGCTGAGCCAGCCCACCACCACCTTCTCCGGCCGCTACGTCCGGCTCGCCGAGGCCAGGTGCGAGCCGAAGCCGGTGCAGCGGCCGCATCCCCCGGTCACGATCGGCGGCCGGGGCCGGACACGGACGCTGCGTACCGTGGCGCGCTGGGCGCAGCAGTGGAACGCCATCGCGGACGGCCCGGGGCAGTGGCGGGAACTCAAGGAGGTGCTCGCCGGGCACTGCGCGCGCATCGGGCGCGACGTCAAGGAGATCACCTGCTCGGTCAACGTGCGGATGGAGGCGGACGGGGACCTCGGCTCGGTGGTCGCGGCCGCGGAGGCCTACCGTGACGCCGGCGTCGACCTGATCATCGTGAACCTGCCGCTTCATGCCCGGCCGGACTCGCTCAAGCCGCTGGCGCAGGCGCTGATGCCGCTCGCCTGACGTCCTCACGCCGCCAGCAGGTCGCGGGCGGGCAGCGAGCCGGCCTCGCCGAGGCCGAGCACCGCGACGACCGGCGTCATGCGCGGGGCTGCTCCGGGGCGACGTCGGCGCCCGCCAGCCCGGCCGCGGGCCGGTTGAAGTACTCGCTGATCAGCGCCCGCTGCCGGGCAAGGAGCTTGTCGAAATGCTTGTCGACGTTCTCCTCGCCGATGGCTTCGGCGGTCAGGTAGAGATCCTTGAGCTGTTCCAGCTTGCGCTCGCGCTCCCGCGCCGGATCGTGGCGTTCCTCCCCGGCGGGCCGCTCGGGCCCGGCGGGCGGCTCGGGCCCGGCGGGCGGCCGGGCAGCGCCGGTCGGCGAGCCCTCCCCGGTCGCCTCGGCCGCGGAGGACACCAGGGGCTCGAACGGCCCGCGGGCCTGGGATGACGGGGCCTCGGTGTCCCGGCGGGGGGGCTGGCCGCCCGCCGCGGCGGCGGCCTCCTGCAGCGGGGCGTACCAGTAGGCGGCATCGCTGTCCTCGCGGGGCGCCGTCCGCGGTTCCGGGACGACCTCATCCGGCTCCCCGCCCGTGTCCCGGTAGACGAATACCTGGGCGGGAGCCTGGCCTGCGGGAGCCTGGCCTGCGGCAGCGGCCTGCGGGCTGCGCGGCGCGGCGGCCTGCGGCATCGCATCGCCCGGCCAGTTGTCGCCGTCCGCCGGGACCGGCCCGTGCCCCGGGACCGGCCCGTGCCCCGGGACCGGCCCGTGCCCCGGGACCGCCGCGGCCGGCGGCGGCGCGCCGCGGGGCCGGGCGGCTTCCTGCGGCGGGAGCCCGCCGCGCTGCCCGGCCGACGGCGGGGGGGCGGCCTGCCGGGACCAGGCGGCCGCGGGCCGGGACATGCGATCGCGAGGCGGCGGCGCGGGCCGCGGCGCCGGGGGCGGGGAGCCCGCCGCCGAGCGCGGCGGCTGGCCGACCCCGGACCGCGGCGGCTGGCCGACCCCGGACCGCGGCGGCAGGCCGACCCCGGACCGCGGCGGCAGGCCGACCCCGGACCGCGGCGGCTGGCCGACCCCGGACCGCGGCGGCAGGTCCGCCGGCCCGGCCGGCGGCCGGGCGCCGGCAGCCCTGGGGGCGCCCAGCAGGCCACCGGGCGAGTACGCGCCGGCCGGGCTCAGCACCTGCCCGCCGCGGCGGCGCGGCCCGGGATCGCGCGGCCCGGCCGGCCCGGTCCGCGAGGCCGCGAACGCCCGGCCCAGCGCAAAGGCCAGCAGGACGACGACGCCGAACGCCGTGCCCGCCACGGCCATGCCGAGGCCGAGCACGGTGACCTGGCCCGAGGCATGGCGGCTGACAACCCGCGTGGCGAGGCCGACGACCATCAAGCTCGCGCCCAGCATGACCATCACGGCGCCCGCGACCGACAAGGTGATGACCAGCCGCACCCGCGGTGGCCCGGTGCCGGCGGCGGAATCAGAGCGCACGGCTCAACGATCGCATCGCGCTTCCCGGCCCGCAAGCCATATCAGCAGGCCCCCCGTCCTGACCGGCTGCGGCGGCCGGGCCGGTCCCGGTGCCCCGGCGGCTGCGGGAATACGGTAGCTCCATGACGCCACAGGCTGACAAGGCCCGCCGCTTCCGCGCGCTGCACCTGCCCGGCCAGCCGCTGCTGCTGCCGAACCCGTGGGACCGCGGCTCGGCCAGGCTGCTCGCCTCGCTCGGATTCCACGCCCTGGCCACCACCAGCTCGGGCTTCGCCGCCACGCTCGGCCGGGCCGACGGCTCGGTCAGCCGGGACGAAGCGCTCGCGCACGCCGCGGCGATCGTGGCGGCGACCGACCTGCCGGTCTCGGCCGACCTGGAGAACTGCTTCGCGGATTCCCCGGCCGGCGTCGCCCAGACCGTGACGCTCGCGATCGGCACCGGGCTGGCCGGCTGCTCGGTCGAGGACTTCACCGGCAACGAGCTCGAACCCATCTACCAGCTACCGCTCGCCGCCGATCGCGTCGCCGCCGCCACGCAGGCCGCGCACGCGGGCCCGGTCCCGTTCGTGCTGACCGCGCGGGCCGAGAACTACCTGCACGGGCACCCGGACCTGGCAGACACCATCGCCAGGCTGCGAGCGTACCAGGAGGCGGGCGCGGACGTGCTGTATGCCCCCGGCCTGCGCCGCATCGAGGATATCCGGGAGCTGATCGCCGCGGTGGACCGCCCGGTCAACGTGCTGGCGACCGCCGGCGTCCCCGCGGTGCCCGAGCTGGCGGCGGCCGGGGTGAGCCGGATCTCGGTCGGCGGCTCGTTCGCGTTCGCCGCGCTCGGCGCGCTGGTCAGTGCCGCCACGGAACTGCGCGACCGGGGCACCTACGGGTACCAGCAGGCCAGCGCCGTGGGCAGGGAGGCGGCCGGCCGCGCCTTCGGCTGACGCGCGGAGGCCGCCTACAGCTGCGGCGCGACGTCGGACGCGATGAGCTCGAGGTGGTCCAGGTCGTTCAGGTCGAGAACCTGCAGGTAGACGCGATCCGCCCCCATGTCGGCGAACGCGGCGAGCTTCGCCGCGACCTCGCCCGGCGTCCCGCCGAGCGCGTTTTCCCGCAGCTCCTCCGGCTGCCTGCCGATGGCCGAGGCCCTGCGGCGGAACTGTGACTCGTCCTTCCCGCAGCACACCGTCTCCGCGACCGAGAACAGCATGGACGACGGGTACCGGCCCGCCGCCTCGCACGCCTCGCGCACGCGCGCGAACCCGGCGGCCACGTCCTGCGGCGACCGGAACGCCACGTTGAACTCGTCGGCGAACCGCGCCGCCAGCCGCGGCGTGCGCCGGGCGCCGCCGCCGCCGAGCACGATCGGCGGCCGCGGGCGCTGCGCGGGCTTGGGCAGCGCCGGCGAGTCAACCAGCCGGTAATGCCTGCCGTCGTAGCGGAACCTCTCTCCCTCCGGCGTCGCCCACAGCCCGGTGACGATCGCGAGCTGCTCCTCCAGCCGCTCGAAACGCTCGCCGAGCGAGGGGAACGGAATGCCGTACGCGGCGTGCTCGGCCTCGAACCAGGCGGCGCCGAGGCCGAATTCCACCCGGCCGCCGCTCATCTGGTCGACCTGGGCGACCATGATCGCCAGCGGGCCCGGCAGCCGGAACGTCGCCGCGGTCATCAGCGTGCCCAGCCTGATGCGGCTGGTCTCGACGGCCAGCGCGCCCAGGGTGACCCACGCATCGGTGGGGCCGGGCAGCCCGGAGGCCTGCCCCATGCTCATGAAGTGATCCGACCGGAAGAAGCCGTCGAACCCGAGTTCTTCGGCGGTGACCGCCACCCGGCGCAGCGTCTGGTAGTCGGCGCCCTGCTGTGGCTCGGTGAAGATCCGCAGTTTCATGGTCCAATCCTGCCAGGCAGCCGCCCGCAATCCGGGTCGGCCCTGGTGAAGAACCGCTCCCAGCAGACACGGCCGCCTGGCGCGCGCCGGCTCACCCAGCTGACGCCGGTGCGGGCGTAGCACGGCGCCAGCGTGTGCGCGGCCATCCCGGGGCGGACCGCCTCGATGATGACGACCGCGGCCGTGCCGCAGGCAAGGACCTCCTCGCCCGCCTGCATGGCCCGGGCCCGGTCGTCGCTGATGCCCATGGCGACCGGGCATCCGGGGCTCCTCTCGCCCAGCAGCGTCTCGGCAGCGAGGCTCTCCAGCGCGTTCCCGCTGAATGCCGTCCAGGAATACCAGATCATGACCCGCCCAGGAATCGGCTCGCACGGCCATGGCGGCCCCGACGATTTCAGACGCTAGCGCACCGTTCGCACCTCGTCCAATCTCGACGAGTGTCGAAGCGTTGCGATTGGCAATATTGCCAATCGAGTACGGTACAAGGGTGTCGATAAGCGACGAATCGGACCCCAGGGCCTATGTGCGCCTGGCCGCGCGCCTGCGCCGGGACATCGCGGAGGGGAAGCTCACGCCGGGCATGCCGACGCCGTCCATCACCACGCTCAGCCAGGAGTACGGGCACGCCCGGCAGACCTGCGCCAAGGCGCTGCGCATCCTGGAGGGCGAGGGCCTGGTGACCCGCATCCCCGGCCTCGGCTACTACGTCACGGCCAGCCCAGGCGGCACTGCGTAGGGCGGCTGACCTGGCGTGCCCGCGGTGGCCGCGGCGCCGGGCTGCTGGCGGTCAGCCCGGGCCGGAAGGGCCGGGGGGAGAGATGCGCCGTCACTCGCGGGTACGCGGAGCCGACAGGATGGCGACGCACTCGACGTGGTGGGTCATGGGGAACGCGTCGAAGGCGCGCAGCGCCTCCAGGGTCCAGCCGCGCGCCAGCAGCAGCCCGATGTCGCGAGCCAGCGTGGCCGGATCGCAGGACACGTAGCAGAAGCGCTCCGCCCCGTGCTCCGGCGCGGCGAGGTAGCCGATCACCTCCCGGGCCAGGCCGGAGCGGGGCGGGTCGGCGACGACCAGACGGGCCGGCGGCAGCGCCGCGCGGCGCAGCACCCGGGCCACGTCGCCGCGGCGCACCCGCGCCCACGGCCATTCCCGCAGGTTGTGCCGGGCGTCGCGGACGGCGGCGGCGTCGGCCTCCACGCCGGCGACCGCGCCGCCCGGACCGACCGCGCGGGCCAGCACCCCCGCGAACAGGCCCGCGCCGCAGTACAGGTCCAGCGCCGCGTCGCCGGGCCGCGGCTCGAGCGCGGCGACGACGGCGCGCGCCAGCGCGTCGGCGGCGGCCGGGTGGACCTGCCAGAACACGCCCGCGCCGACCCGCCAGTCCCGCCCGGCCGCACGCTGGGTCAGCCAGCTGCGCCCGCGCAGCGGCGCCAGCCGGCGCCCGGCGCGGCGCAGCACCGATCCGGCCGCGACCTGGTCCGGGGAGGCCGAGCGGCCCGCGGTCCCTCCTCCCGCGCCGGCGAGGATCACCATGGAGTCCCCCGGGTCGGCCGCCACCTGCACCGTCACCGATGCCAGGCCGGGCCAGCGGCGGCCGGTGACGCCGAGCGCGGCGATCGCCGGGTGGGCGATCGGGCACTCCCCCACGTCGATAACCCGGTGCGAGCGGTGCGCGCGCAGCCCGGCCACCCCGTCCTCGCCCACCGCGAACTGCACCCGGGTGCGCCAGCCGAGGCCGTCGGCCCCGGGGCCGGGCAGCGGCTCCACGGTGACGTCACGGCCGACGCCTGCCAGCCGGGCAAGCTGCTGGGAGACCACCGCCGCCTTGAGCGCCCGCTGGGCGGGCAGGGAGGCATGCTGCCAGTCACAGCCGCCGCAGCCGGCCGGACGCGCGTGCGGGCACGGCGGGGCGACCCGGTGCGGCGATGCGGCCAGGATCTCCACCGCCTCGGCCCTGGCCAGCCGCGAGGTGACCTCGGTGATCCGGGCGCGTACCCGCTCGCCGGGCAGCGCATGGCGCACGAAGGTGACCGGCTCCCCGTCCGGGCGGGCGACGCACCACCCGCCGTGCGCCACGTCCACGGCAGTCACCTCGACGAGCTGGCCGGCGCGGTAGGTCATGGTCGCATTCTGGCAAGTGAGGGCATACCTTTGGCGAGGCGGCCCCGGACCGGGGCATCCGGCGCATCGTGGAGGGCGGCGTGCACATCGTGATCATGGGCTGCGGGCGAGTCGGGTCGACGCTCGCCCACATCCTCGAGGACCGGGGCAACAGCATCGCGGTCATCGACAGGGACCCGGAGGCGTTCCGCCGGCTGGGCCCGGCCTTCAAGGGGGACCGTGTCACCGGGATCGGGTTCGACCGGGCCGTGCTGATCCAGGCCGGCATCGAGCGGGCCGGTGCCTTCGCCGCGGTGAGCAGCGGCGACAACTCCAACATCATCTCGGCCCGGGTGGTCCGCGAGACGTTCGGCGTGCAGCGGGTGGCCGCGCGGATCTATGACCCGCGGCGGGCCGAGGTCTACGAGCGCCTGGGCATCCCGACGGTCGCCACGGTGCGCTGGACCGCCGAGCAGATGCTGCGCAGGCTGCTGCCCGAGGGCAGCGAGCCGCTGTGGCGGGATTCCACCGGCAAGATCGTGCTCGCCGAGGTCGGGTACTCCGCCGCCTGGATCGGCGAGCAGGTGCGGGCGCTGGAGGACAGCGCCCAGGCCAGGATCGTCTTCATCGACCGGCTCGGCCAGGCGTTCGTGCCTGACGGCGCGACCGTGTTGCAGGAAGGAGACGTGGTTCACGTGCTGTGCCCGGACGATGAGCTGGACCGGATCACGGCGGCGTTCGCGGCGCAGGAGGGCGGTC
>Ga0209061_1005829_pt1 | contig 10417 bp, 8 predicted proteins | sample Coa_R1_10_FD_187157 | JGI IMG/M metagenome (GOLD analysis project Ga0209061, IMG submission 187157) | Surface soil microbial communities from Centralia Pennsylvania, which are recovering from an underground coalmine fire - Coalmine... | ecosystem: Environmental > Terrestrial > Soil > Unclassified... | reverse complement strand
AAGCGCTGGCCGGCGGTGTCTTCTTCCAATTCCTTTTCCCTAAGATCACGCACGGCTGGTCCAGTTCGCCGGAGCCATTCACCCTGGCCATCTGGGTCGGCTACATCGCCGCTTTCGGCATGGCCACCGAGACCGGCATCATCATGTTGGTGTATCTGCGCGAGGCCATTGACAAGCGCGGCGGCCTGAAAAAGATCCAATCGCTGGAGGAACTGCGGCAAGCCGTGATCGAGGGTGCGGTGCATCGACTGCGGCCCAAGCTGCTGACCGAAGGCGTCGCTATCGTGGCCATCGCGCCGATGTTGTTTTCCACCGGCGTGGGCGGCGAAATCATCTCAGCAATGGCCCTGCCAGTCATGGGCGGATTGCTCATCGCCGATGAGGTGGTCGATGTGTTCCTGCCCGTGCGCTTCTACTGGGTGCGTCGCGCCCGCTGGCTGAAGCTGCAAGAGAAGCGGCTCATCGATGAGAAAGCCGGAAGTATGTCTGGTCTGATTCACGAGTCAACGCGGGCAACTCATCCGGCAGTGGAGTCGGCGAGTCCCGCGCTTTTTTCTCCTTCGGAGGTCCAAAAATGAAGCTGATCTGGAACTTAGGCGTTTCCCTGGCGCTGTTGGTGATCCTCGCCATCAGCGCGCAAGCGGCGGACAAGGAAGTCACGCTTAAAGGCAAGATCACGTGCGCCAAATGCATGCTGAAGCTGCAAGGCATCCGTAAATGCACAACCTGTATCCAGGTCAAGGAAGGCGACAAGGATGTCGTGTACCTTTTCCTCGATAAGGGCAGCAAGGAAGCGTATCACCATGAGGTCTGCGGCGGCGGTGAGAAGGAAGGCATGGTGACGGGCACCGTCTTCGAGAAAGACGGAACGAAGTGGATCAAGCCCAAGGAGGTGAAATACGTGAAGTAAGCGGTTGCTTCCGTGGGCGCCGAAGGGGGGGAACTTTCCGTTCCGCTGAGGGGAAAAGTTCCCCGCCCTCCGCGCCTCGTCTACCACCCACCGCGTCGCGGCCGTGAACTGTAACAGATTGGCGACAGAGGATAAGAGGAATCTCTGAGACCCCGTCGCTTATGCTTCCGGCTCGTTAGTTCTACCGAACCACGCACGGCTCAGTGCCCGCAGATACCAGCGCAGATAATGCGGCAGCCAGACCCACAAGCGGAAGCGCGATTGCCCTGCGGTGCGATCGCGCCAGACTGTCGGTACCTCGGCCACGCGCCAGCCGCGCCAATGCGCTTTCAACGTCAGCTCCAGTGCTACGGCGAAGCTCGCTTCACTTTCGATGGGAATTTGCTCGATCACTCGGCGGCTGTAGGCACGGAAATTGTTTGTGGCATCGTGAATGGGCAGACCAGCGAGATAGTAGAGCGACATGCCGGCCAGACGCGACAGCGTTCGTTTGAACAGCGGTCCTCCTTCCTGTCGGCCGCCGCGCATGTAGCGCGAGCCGGCCACCACGTCGGCTCCTTCACGCACCCGGCGCGCCATCGGCAGCACCGACTGCGGATCATCAGAGCGGTCGGCCATCATGACAAGAATGACGTCACCTTTGCTGGCCTGGAAGCCGGCCTTGAGCGCGTTGAGCACGCCGCGGCCCAGCGTGTTATGCACCAGCCGCACATGAGGGCACGGCGGCGTCAGCGCAGCGAGTGCCGGCAAGGTGTTATCTTCGGGAAAATCGTAGACGATGAGTATCTCATGTGGTTCATTCACCACGTTTTCCACGTCGCGCACAAACGCCTGGATGTTGTCTGCTTCGTTGTAGACTGGCACGACGAGAGAGATCATAGGTTAGATGTTGCCGTACTCCACCTGCTGGCGGACCCAGGGAATCACGATGTCGAGGATGTCGCTCAAGGGCGTGGCCGCACGAAAGCCGAGCAGGCGCTCGGCCTTCTCGACACTGGGCACGCGTTTCTGCACATCATAGGGATAAGGAGGATCGCTGATATAGCGAAAAGGAACGCCGGGACGAATTTTTTTCCAGATCATTTCGGCCAGTTGCAACACGGTTGTCGATTCGGCGGTGCTGAGGTTGAAGTCCTCATTGATCGCTTCGGGCCGTTCGATGCACAGACGGATGCCGCGGGCGAGATCGGCGCCGTAGGTGTAGTGGCGCACCTGCCGGCCGTCGCCGAGAATATGCAACGGATCTTGGCCTTTGAGCACCTTTTGAATCAGGTCCGGCACGACATGGCTCATGGCCAGACGAACGTTGCCACTCGTGACTTCCTTTTCGCATAGCGCGCGCCGTTCGCCGATGCCGACACAGTTGAAGGGGCGGATAATGGTGAACGGCAAGCGATACTGCTCCCAGGCGCCTTGGGTGTAATATTCGGTGGCCAATTTCTGAAAGCCGTAGGTCGAAGCCGGCGGCGGACAACGGCGTTGCTCACCTTCCGGCGTCGGCCAAACCGCGGCATTCTCGAAGACCATCGACGAACTGAGGACGTTGATTTTCTTCAACGTGCCACGCCGAAAAGCGTCAATAGCGGCATCGAAGATGGCCGCGGTCAGGCGCTCGTTCTCCGCCAATAAATCGTAAGCGAATTCGTGGAAATAGCTAATGCCGCCGATCCGCGCCGCTCCAGCAACAACCTGATCCACCCCGACCAGCAACGATTGTAGTAGATGGACATCCTTGGCATCGCCTTCGACGAAATGATAGGCCGGATGCTCCCAAGATCTCTGCTTTAGAGGTCCATATTTGGAGAAATTGTCGAGGCCAATCACCTCATGACCGGCTTGCAATAACTCTTCGACCAGATAACCGCCAATGAAACCGGCGGCGCCTGTGACCAATATTTTCATGCCAATCTCCAAGCCGACTGGGGTAGCGTTAGCGCCCTGAGTAGTTCTCGCGGGGCGCCAACGCTACCCCGCTCGCTCCTTTGATCAGGCCCGTAATGTCGATGATCGGCTGGCGACATTGCAGGTCACGATAACACGTGTGCGGCGTACCGACGATGAGCAGGTCGGCCCGATCGAGTACCTCCGCCAAGGGAGTCAGCTCCGGATCGGGAACGTAAGGATCGGTGCAGAGGACGTGCTTGCATTCCAAAAGCAAGATTTTGCGTAGCTTGTACGATAGCGACGAACGGGGATCGTCGCTGTCCGGTTTAAAGGCCATGCCGAGGATACCGACAGTCATCTCCGCCAGCGGATAGCCGCGCTTGATGTCCTGCACGACGAGATAGGGCAAGCCTTCATTAATCATCATGGCTGCCTGGCCGAGGACGAAGGAGCCGTGATTGAAGGCACCTAGCTGCATAGTGTCCTTGAGCAAGCAAGGTCCCGCAGCAAAGCCCGGTCGGGCCAGCGATTGCATGCGCGGATAGTCCTCGCGCAGAGCGTGATAGATGACGTGAAAGTCGGCCTCGAAATGCTGGGCCATGACGTAGAACTGATTGGCAATAGCGAAATTGATATAGCGCCAGGCATTGCAAAACAGCTTGGCCAGCTCAGCCTCAATGGGGCGCAGGAATAACACCTTGGGGCAGATAATGCGGAACAGCGCCGCCGCGCGGCGAGCAGCCCGCGGCGAAGCGCCGGCAACCAGCTGCGGCAACTGCTTCAATTCAAGCAGTGATTTACCCTGCACAATACGTTCGGGACAATACGCCAGATCTACATCGCTGCGGCCCATCTGTTCCAGCTGCCGGGCTAGCCGATCTGTCATGCCCGGAAAGACTGTGCTGCGCAGGATGAGCAATTGGCCGGGACGGACCTGCCTAAGCAGCTGTATCAGAGCCCGATCGAATTCTCCGACGGAGGGATCAAGGTACTCATCGACCGGTGTACCGATGGTGACGATGATGGCGGCGGCATCTTCGAGGACGGCGGGATCCATCGTCGCCTGGATGCGGCCGGTGCGGATCGACTCGGCCAGCAGCGGCTCGGCATCCTCTTCGTGGAAAGGCATACGTCCGCTGTTGACCAAGGCCACGCGCTCTGGCGAGGTATCAAGCAGATCGACAGAATGGCCCTGGGCGGCGAAGGCCAATGCCAAGGGCAGCCCCACGTGGCCGCAGCCGCCCACAATGGCCAGAGGGCTGATTTCCCACTCCTTCTCATCGCGTGTGTCGAGAGAGCACTGCGGATCGATATCGGGATGTGGAGGATGCATTGGGAGGCCTCGTCCTGATGATTGCAAGGTGAACGGCCAGCATGCCGGGCACACTACCAGCGTGCCCGGCATGCTGGCCGTTCACTAAAGACATATTCTTAAGGGGAGTGGAAGGAAAATCAAGCAACCTGTAAGAGTTGGAGAGGGCCGGCGAGCGGGGTTGGGAAAGTCCTCCGAAAGGAAACCGAACTTGGGCAGACAAAAAGCCCGGAAAAAGCGACAATAGCTGCCGTTGGTTAGGTGGTTGGGGGTTGGGTGGTTAACCATCCAATTACCAAGAAGACGGGAGAGACGCCATGAAGGTGTGGTTGCGATTGGTGCGTGGAATGCGCGGCTTGACGTTAGCAGCATTGATCATCGCATTAGCCGTGGCCGTGAGTTGGGGGCAGGTGCCTCTGGGAGAGATGGCGATGCCTGGCGAGCCGCCAATGGTTGAGCCGCCCCCATCTCCACAATCTCCTGATTCCCTCCGTCCGTCCTTCACGCCTCCGCCTCCCACTCCTCTGCCGCCGGAACAGGCCGCCCCTTTTGTGCCGGCGCCGCCTTTTGCTGCGGCCAACCCGTTGGGGCCGCCGGCGCCGGTGGTCCAGCTTCATGTCCGGGCACCGGCGCGGGTGGAACCAGGCAAGGAGATCGAATATCGGCTCACGATCGAGAATGTCTCCGCTGCGGCTGCTCATCATGTCCTGGTGCGCGATCGTTTGCCGCGCGGCGTGGAAGAAAACATTCGTGCGGAGCCGAAAATCACTGAGCAAAAGAAAACCAAGGATGGCGATACCGATCTGCTTTGGGAATTGGGCACGTTAAAGCCAGGCGAGCAAAAGATAATTGTGCTGGCCGTCAAGCCCAAGGGAAATGAGGACGTGCAGAATCGCGCCTACGTGCAATTCGAGCATGGTCAAAAAGTCACGACACGCATCGCTCCGCGGCACATTGGCCATGTGCCAAACGTAGGACACGCGGCCAGCGTGCCGCAAACCGATCCGCACATCGCCAAGCCCAGTGTGCGCGTCAAAGCCACGGCCCCTTCCCAGGCGCTCCGGTACGAGGCGGTCTCCTTTCACATCGAGGTTGCCAATACGGGGGCCGCTCCTCTGCGCAATGTAGTCATTACCGACGAATTACCCGCCGGCCTGGAGTTTGTCAGCGGCAAGCCGGAACCCAACGCCGAAAAACCGTTGACCTGGAAGCTGGGAGACGTGCCGCCCTATCAAATCCGTCATGTCGAGTACCAGGCAATTTCCAAGCAGACCGGCACATTCCGCAACAACGCCAAAGTGACAGCGGCCGGCGGCGTGAGTGCCACGGACAGCGCCGGTGTGACAGTCGGCGAAGCGAAACTGAAAATCAGCATCAGCGGCCCCTCGCGCCGCCTGGTTAACCGCCCTGTTCCCTATCATATCACAGTCAGCAATCTCGGTTCGGTCCCACTTACCAACATGCAAGTATCCGATGAATTGCCAGGTGGCATCGAGTTTGTCCGTGCCAGCGATGGCGGAAGGAAGGAAGGTGGTTTCGTGCGCTGGTCGCTGGGTAGCTTGAAACCGGGTGAGCTGCGCTCTCTGCTTGTGGTCCTGCGTGCTCCCGCCAAGTCGGGATGGTGCTGGAACGAGGTCCGAGTCCAGTCTGAGCATAATCTGTCAGACAAAGCGCGTTCCGAGGTGACGCACATAGAGGAATCCACCGGTACTCCTGTAATCGAAATCGACAAGAACAAGGGCTGGCTCGTCGTGGGAGAAAAAGCGACTTATACGATCCGTTTATTCAATCCAGGGAGAAACAACATTCTTCATCCCTGCGTCCTCGTTGAAGTTCCCGATCAGATGAGCATTACCGCGGTGCGCGGCGAGACCACAGGAGAGCGACAGGGGCAAAAGGTTCGTTTTGACTCTGGGAAAGTGCTTGATGCAGGAGAGGAAAAAGTATACGCGATTGAAGTAGAAGCGAAGAAAGCCGGCAAGGCCAAGCTGCGGGCCTGGTGGACGGATGGTCGCCAGGAGAGCGGTCCTGCAGAAACTTGGGAAGACGAGACAATCATCTTCGATCCTGCGCAACTAGCGAGCCCGGTTGCGTCCCAAGCGCAAAGTCTCCAGGCGCGCTATGAGGATAGATCTTTCGAAGGAGGCGAACGCCGGGCGTTGGCCGACTGGTGGGGCTTTCCCAGTCGGCAGATGCCCAATGTTCGCCAGCAAATGCCTGCTTCGGGAGGCACACCCCGCTATTCCGGCTATTCCCTTGACCCTTGACATTACTCCCTGTCCCCTTTACAGTTGAAGCACTCCATGATGGTTCGGCCAACGCGGCCGATAAGTTCTCCAGGAGAAGGGTTCCGTGACTAAAAAAGAGATCGTCAAGCAGATAGCAGATAAGCTCGACCTGACTCAGCTTAAGACCAAGGAGATCGTCCAGCACACCTTTGATGCGATCGTGGATACGCTGCTGGAAGTGGGTCGAATCGAGCTGCGCAATTTCGGCGTCTTTGAAGTCAAACAGCGCAAGGCCCGCAAGGCGCGTAATCCGCGTACCGGGGAGCGTGTCGATGTACCGCCCAAATATGTCGTTACCTTCAAGCCCGGCAAAGAGATGGAAGAGCGTGTCCGCAACCTGACGCACCTGCCGGCGCCGTCTCCAGAGGAAGAAGAGTTAGTGGCTGGAGCGGCCAATGGCATGAGAGGGAACCATCCCGACGGCAAGCCGCGGGCCAAGCCACACCGCGCCCATAAGACTACCTAACCGGAAACGCTGGCACAAACCGTCTCAAGTTCCGAACCGCCGCAACCGATACCATCAGCAGGGTCGTTCCCGTCTTCAGCCTCGGAGGTTGCCATGCGGCGTTTGTTGCTTGGGGTCGCGGCGTCGGCGTTCCTTCTCAGCCAGTCCGGCTGCTTTATCAACATTTATTCCTCCGACCCGAACCGTCGGGTGCTCGAGTTGCTCAATCAATCCGAGGATTTGCGGCAGATTGAGTACGAATGGGAACGCATCTGGCTCAACGACATGCCGTCGCATCTGACGCCCGAACGCGTCCACGGCGGCGTCATGCCATAAAACGAGTTAGAAGCGAAAGATTAATCGCCAAGACGCCAAAAAAACAAAAAGACCAGAAAATGTCTTTTGCTTTTTCTCTTCTTTTTGTTTTCTTGGCGTCTTTGGCGTGCGGGGGGTTAAGCTTTCGCTGTCGACTCGTCTTTCTTACCTCCTCACTTCAAAAAAGTTGGTCTCCATTTCTGCAACAGCTTTTGGTACAGTCCCGTGGCTTCACGTTCCGGACAATGCCGACCGGGGCGACCGGGCGGTCTGGGGGAGGGTGCGAGCGTGGCCTCGCGATGGCGCATTCGCCACAAACTGATGCTCGGTTTGGGCCTGGTAGTGGCCACCATGGTCCTGTTGCTGGGTGGCACGATTTTCGGCGTGTGGTCGTATTATCTCGACATGAAAAGCCTCCGCGAATGGACCGCTCAACTGCACCAAGCCGAGGAATGTCGGGCCGCCGTCAGTGACATCAAGCCGCTGATCGAGAAGCAGATGGTGGGCCAGAAGAACGAGGGACTACTGCTGCCTCCCACGCCGCCTCACAAGGAACACGAAGCCGTGGACCAGAACATGCAAGCACCGCTCCTTCCCGAAGAGAAAGGCATCGGACGTAAGGAAAAAACGCCTCAGACACCGGAAGAAGCGATTGAGCAAGCGAACAAAAAATTGGCCGACTACGAAGCAAACCTGCTCGATCCGAACAACCGAGAACTGCCGCCCAGCACCCAGGAATCGCTCGATCTCATTCGCATCTTACGTGCAGACCTGGAAAAGCTCAATCAGCAATGGAACAGCCGTGCGGCCTCGCGGACAAAGCCGAATCCTCTAACCGTGGAGTTGGGACTGAATCGGGACGACCAGAAGATTGATGAAGAGCAGTGGAAAAAATGGGATGATTCGTTGAGCAAGATCGCCCGCGATTCCCGCGACCTGTGCGCCTACGTGGATCGGGACATCCACCGCCGTATCGATGATTCGCGGCGCAATTATCAGATTACCTTCTGGATTGCGTTCCCGGCCAGCATCGTCGGTTTGTTGTTGATCTGCGGCTTACTCGGTTCTTTCTACTCCTGGGTATTTCACCCAATCCGCGACCTGGAAGCCGGTGTCATTCGCGTGGCCAAGGGTGATTTGTCTCACCGCATCGAAGTACACAGCGGCGATGAGATGGAAGATCTCGGCGCCGCCTTTAACGATATGATGCAGCGCTTGCAAGATCTTTACAGCGACCTGGCCCGGCAGGTCAACGAGCGCAGCCGGCAGCTGATTCGCTCGGAACGCTTGGCCAGCGTCGGTTTTTTGGCCGCAGGCGTGGCCCACGAGATCAACAATCCCCTGGCCAGCATTGCCTTTTGCAGTGAGGCGTTGGAGGCCCGGCTCAACGACCTGCTCCGTGCGTTCCCAAGCTCCGCTTGGGAACGGGGAAAGAATGGCGGATTCGATGAAGAATACGAGATTTTCAGCAAGTATCTGAAGATGATCCAGGAGGAAGCGTTTCGCTGCAAGAACATCACCGAGCGCTTGCTGGCCTTCAGTCGGCCCGGCGAGCGCCGCCGCGAAAAGACCGACTTGCGCGAGCTGGTGCAGCTGGTGCTCGATGTAACGCAGCATTTGCCCAATCATCGCGGCAAGGAGATCCAGTTCGAGATGAGTGCCGAACGCTTGGCCGTTGGCGGGACCATCGCGGCCTGGGTCAACAGTGAAGAGATCAAATCGGTGGTGCTCAACCTGGTTGTCAACGCCCTGGATAGCATGGACGAAGGCGGCAAGCTGACCATCCGCCTGGGCCAGCGCGGTGACATGGCCGAACTACAATTCACCGACACCGGCTGCGGCATGACGCAGGAAGTGCTGGAGAACATTTTCGAGCCGTTCTACACGCGCAGCCGCACCGGTAAGGGCACTGGCTTGGGGTTGACAATCAGTCATCGCATCATCACTCAGCATGGCGGCGAGATCGAGGCCAGCAGCCCGGGGCCGAACCAGGGCAGCACGTTCATCGTGCGTCTGCCGATCCATGCGCCGGATAATAGGGAAGATCAACCCCAGAGCCACCGAGAACACAGAGAAGAAAAAGAAGAAACTAGAAGAACAGTATCGCCATCGCTGCCGCGTGCTGCTTGATTTGCTTCTCTGTGCTCTCTGCGACTCTGTGGTTAGAGCTAGCGGACAAAACCGTAAGGCATGCGGGCAGCGTGTCTGAAAATGGGCAAGCAGGCCGCTTGTCCTACGGTTGAGTCCGCCAGTCCTTAGCTTTTTCGCCCAATTGACGGAACGGAAGCCATGACCGAAAGCATTCTCAACCGAACCGCCGCCCGCGAACGTGTCGAGACGCATCGCTGTCTGCGCGTGCTTTTCGTCGATGATGAAAAACCGCTGCAAGAGCTGATGCGTACCGAGCTGCCGCGCCTGGGCCACGAGGTAACGATCTGTCCCGACGGCAAAACCGCTCTGAAAATGCTAGAAAAAAGCACGTTTGACGCGGCCATTCTTGACCTGCGCATGCCTGGTATGACTGGCATCGAAGTGCTGGAGCACCTTAAAAAAGTCAGCCCGGATACCGAGGCCGTCGTCCTGACCGGCCATGCCACGATGGAGACGGCCATCGAGGCAGTGCGGCTGGGGGCGCTCGATTACATGACCAAGCCGTGCAAGCTGGCCCAGATCGAAGCCGTCTTGTGCAAGGTGGCTGAGAAGCGTGAGCTGAAACACAAAAATCTGGCCCTGCAAACACGCGTTCAGGCCGCCGAGGGACCGACTGTTCTCGTCGGCAAATCGCCAGCCATGCAAGCCGTCCATCGTCTTATCGACACCGTGGCCCCGACCGATTCCACCGTCTTGATCCTCGGCGAGACTGGCACTGGCAAGGAGTTAGCAGCGCGGACGCTGATGCAAAAGAGTAAACGCGCTGACATGCCGTTTGTGCCGGTCAACTGCGGCGCCCTGGCCGAGCATCTGGTCGAGAGCGAATTGTTCGGCCATCGCAAGGGGGCATTCACCGGGGCCGACCGGGATCACAAGGGGTTGTTCGAGGTGGCCAACGGCGGCACGCTCTTTCTCGATGAAGTCGGCGAACTGAACAAGAATATTCAGGTCAAGCTGCTGCGATTTTTGGAATCGGGTGAGATACGCCGCGTCGGCGACACCGAGCCGTTCCGTACCGATGTGCGCGTCTTGTGTGCCACCAACCGCGATCTGCGAGCCATGATCCGCGAGGACCAGTTCCGCGAAGACCTGTATTTTCGCATCAACACGTT
>Ga0209061_1005828_pt1 | contig 10419 bp, 9 predicted proteins | sample Coa_R1_10_FD_187157 | JGI IMG/M metagenome (GOLD analysis project Ga0209061, IMG submission 187157) | Surface soil microbial communities from Centralia Pennsylvania, which are recovering from an underground coalmine fire - Coalmine... | ecosystem: Environmental > Terrestrial > Soil > Unclassified... | reverse complement strand
TTGAAGCGCGCTGTGAGCCTTCTGCAATAAGAATTTTGTTAATATCCCGGTTAGATTTTAGTGCCTCGATTACCGGATTTTTCCCTACGATGTATTCTTGGTTCATGTCCTTCCTCCTTTCTGTTCCTCAACATATAAAAAGACTTTAGAAACAAGTTCGTTCAACCGTTCTTCTTTTTTTGTTAAATATAAATAGCCAATTAATGCTTCAAATGCGGTACTGTAACGGTATGTCTGTACATCTGTGTTTTTTGGGACAGTGCCGGATTTGGCATTTCTACCGCGCATGACAACCGCTAATTCTTCCTCATTTAGAAGCGCCTCATCCATCATCCGGAACAGGATTTGACATTGCGCCTTTGCTGAAACATATTTTGTTGCTTTACGGTGCAATTGATGCGGCCGGGCTTGTCCACTTTGCAACAGGTGACGCCTAACGTACGTTTCGAACACAGCGTCACCCATATAAGCAAGAGCTAAGGCGTTTAATTGGTGTGCATCTACTGAATGATCATATTGCAGCATGGATTAGCCTCTTTTCCACCTAGTGCCTTGAGGTGTATCCTCTAAAATAATGTTCATTTCTTTTAATGTGTCCCTGATTTGGTCAGCAAGTTGAAAGTTCCGTTCCTTGCGAGCCTGGTTGCGCTTTTCAATTAGCGCGTCAATTTCTTCATCGAGCATTTCATCTTGTTTTAATGTCAGCCCAAGGACATGGAATAATTCATTAAATTCTGCCAAAAATGCGTCAATCACTTCAACAGCCGTATTTTTCTCGAGTAAATAATAGTTGGCTAATTTCGCTAAATCAAATAAAACAGATATCGCCAGTGCGGTATTAAAATCATCGTCCATTGCCTCAATGAACTGTTCTCTTAATGCCACTATTTTATCAAGCCATTCCTGATTATCATGAGTCAGATTCGTGCTTGCCTCCCGACGGTGCTTTAAGTTTTGATAGGAGGTCATTAACCGTTCAAATGCGGCTTTTGAACTTTCCAATAATTCCTCGCTGTAATTGATCGGATTGCGGTAATGAACCGACAGCATAAAGAAGCGCACTACTTGCGGATTATGCTGTTTAATAATGTCATGAACTAATACGAAGTTTCCAAGTGATTTAGACATTTTTTCATTATTAATATTAATATACCCATTATGCATCCAATAGTTGGCGAAGGTTTTGCCGGTAAGAGCTTCAGATTGGGCAATTTCATTTTCATGATGCGGGAATGTCAAATCCTGACCGCCGGCATGAATATCAATGGTGTCACCTAAATATTTTTTTGCCATTGCTGAGCATTCTATATGCCAGCCTGGTCTGCCTGGACCCCATGGACTTTCCCAATAGATTTCTCCCGGTTTTGCTGCCTTCCATAAAGCAAAGTCCAGATCATCCTGCTTTTTATTCCCTGGTTCAATCCTCGCTCCAACCCGCAATTCATCAATTGATTGATGTGAAAGCTTGCCATACTCATCAAAACTGCGTGTCCGGAAATAAACATCCCCCTCTGATTCATAGGCATAGCCTTTTTCAACTAACTGACTGATAAAATCAATAATGATATTCATATTTTCCATGACACGCGGGTGCACATCAGCCTTTTTGCACCCAAGTGCTTGAACATCCTCGAAATAGGCGTTAATAAAGCGATCTGCAATCGTCGGGACATCCTCCCCTAATGATTGAGCAGCGCGGATCAATTTATCATCAACATCAGTAAAATTGGAAACATACTTCACATCATAGCCCCTGTATTCAAAATAACGGCGAACCGTATCATATACAATCGCCGGACGGGCGTTGCCGATATGAATATAATTATAAACAGTCGGACCGCAGACATACATTTTTACCTTTCCTTCTTCCAGCGGTACGAAAGTCTCTTTCTTACGTGTTAACGTATTATACAGCTGTATGGCCATTGAATTTATTCCTTTCTTCTTTTAATTCTGCTAATTCTCTTCTTAGTCGTTTCAGTTCTTCCTCAATCTGTTTAAAGCGGTCCGCTTCCGGATCCGGCAGGTCGCAATGATTTAAATCTTTTTCTTTCTTAATACGGACACCGTCTTGAATTACGACCCTTCCTGGAATTCCGACCACTGTAGAGTTTGGCGGGACTTCTTTCAACACAACTGAACCGCCGCCAATTTTCGAATTTTCCCCAACGGTAATCGAACCCAGCACCTTGGCACCAGTCGAAATGAGAACATTATCCTTAATAGTAGGATGTCGTTTTCCTTTTTCTTTACCCGTACCCCCTAATGTGACTCCCTGATAAATGGTAACATTATCTCCAATTTCACAAGTTTCTCCAATAACAACGCCCATCCCATGGTCAATAAAGAATCTCCTGCCTATTTTCGCTCCGGGATGAATTTCGATTCCTGTGAAAAAGCGGCTTACCTGTGAAATCACCCGCGCAATAAAATAAAACTTTCGTTTATAGAATGCATGGGCAATTCGGTGGGCCCAAATCGCATGCAGACCCGAATAAGTTAAGATGACCTCTAAATAACTCCTTGCTGCCGGGTCCTGCTCAAAAACAACCTCGATATCCTCTTTAATCCGTTTAAACATTTCCATCCCCCTTTGTTTTTTATAATAAAAAACGCCCCTGTCTGATCGACAGAGACGCATAAGTGCGTGGTTCCACTCTGATTAGGCTAATAAGATGAAAAGACATCGGGGCTGTTAACTGCATAGTTAGCCTCACTCTTACATGGTAACGGGATCTCCCGCCCATATCTACTTTAAGGCCAATACCTTTTTCGACATGGGGCTCAGAGGGGCATTTCAAAAAATGAGAGGCCTAAACCACTTTCAGCCGGTGATGGTTCTCTCTTTCAAGCATCATTTTTCTACTTGTCCTCTTCGACGCTTTCTTGTATGAAAATTACTTTCTTTTACTATATTACATTTTATCTTGAATGTTAACTAATAATTTGCTGAATTCTTGATTGTATTTTTTCCCTGCCTAACAATTCAATCGTCATAGGCAGATCTGGTCCGTGCGTTTGACCGGTAACCGCAGCGCGAATTGGCATAAATAAATTTTTGCCTTTTTGACCAGTGGACTTTTGTACGGCCTTCATTGCGGCCTTGATCTCATCGGCTTGGAAGCTGTTCAACTGGTCCAGTTCAGCTAAAAAGGCCTTTAATACTTCCGGAACCTGCTCGCCTGAAAGAACTTCTTTCGCTTCTTCCTCAAATTCGATTTCATCTTTAAAGAACATGTCCGAAAGCTCAACAATTTCCGCTCCATAGCTCATTTTCTCTTGAAGAAGTTCGACTAAATGGTGCACCCACTGGTTTTGTTCCTCTGTGAGAGGTTCACTTAACCGGCCTGCCTTGATCAAATGTGGAAGAGCAAGGCGAACCGCGCGGTCAACATCAATTTTCTTCATGTATTGATTGTTCATCCAAGCAAGCTTTTGTTTATCAAATAATGCCGGTGATTTCGACAGACGGCTGGCGTCAAAAATCTTAATAAACTCTTCCTTGGAGTAAATTTCTTCTTCCCCTGCCGGAGACCATCCCAGAAGTGTGATAAAGTTAAATAATGCCTCAGGCAAATAACCTAATTCTTCGTATTGCTCAATAAACTGTATAATCGTCTCATCCCGCTTGCTTAACTTCCTCCGGCTTTCATTGACAATCAATGTCATATGCCCGAAAATTGGCGGAGTCCAGTCAAATGCTTCGTATACCATCAATTGCTTTGGTGTATTGGAAATATGGTCATCACCTCGCAACACATGGGAGATTTCCATCAAATGGTCATCAATTGCCACCGCAAAATTATAAGTCGGTGTACCATCTTTTTTGACGATCACCCAGTCCCCCATTCCCCCGGATTCAAAGGATACCGTGCCTTTCACCATATCTTCAAATGTATACGTTCTTCCTTCAGGAACCGCAATGCGAAGACTTGGTTTGCGCCCTTCTTTTTCTAAGCGCTCGCGGTCAGCCTCGGACAAATGGCGGCATTTACCAGAATAACGCGGCGTTTCTCCCCTTGCAATTTGCGCCTCGCGTTCCGCTGCAAGTTCTTCCTCTGTACAATAGCATTTATATGCCTGCCCGGTTTCAAGAAGTTGTTTGTAATACTTTTCATAGATGTCATTTCGTTCTGATTGGCGGTATGGGCCGTATTCACCGCCGATATCAACACTTTCATCCCAATCAATTCCGAGCCATTTCAAATATTTTAACTGGCTGGCCTCGCCGCCTTCGATATTCCGTTTTTTATCTGTATCTTCTATACGGATAATAAATTTCCCGCCTTGATTGCGGGCAAATAAATAATTAAACAATGCCGTACGGGCATTCCCGATATGTAAATGTCCGGTTGGACTTGGTGCATACCGTACACGAACTTCGTTTGCCATAAGTTATGCCTCCCAATGATTCATTCTGATTCATTTTACCACTACGATTTTTTCGGATAAAGTGAAACTTCTATCAGAAGGTACACTTTTACCATTCTATAGGGTCACGAATGGACTAATCAGATCATTACGATCAGTTGCTCCTTGTGCCCGACAATGCAAGATAAATCATTATGCATTCGCCTTTTTTAACAAGACAACTGCTTGAGAAGCAATACCCTCTCCTCTTCCGGTAAAGCCTAATCTTTCTGTGGTTGTGGCTTTCACATTGATTTGTTCAGGTGCTGCCTCAAGCAATTCTGCAATCCTAGTGCACATTTGCTCAATATAGGGAGCCATTTTCGGCTTTTGGGCAATGATGGTGCAGTCTGCGTTGACTAGCTCATAGCCCTTTGATTTTACCAGCTGCCAAACATGCTCCATTAACTTGGCAGAGTCAGCTCCTTTAAATTTAGGGTCTGTATCAGGAAAATGTTTGCCAATATCACCTTCTCCAATCGCGCCGAGACAGGCATCAGAAATAGCATGCAATAATACATCGGCATCGGAGTGACCGGCGAGCCCCTTTTCATATGGTATCGTTACACCGCCGATAATGAGCGGTCGCCCTTCTGCAAATTGATGAACATCAAACCCCTGTCCAATTCGAAACATCATAATAACTCCTTTTGTCTAGCTTCCAGCGCCCTGGCTCAAATCTTAAGCCTATCGCCTTGATCAAGGCACTTTTCACTGTTCTTTTTGTCGTTTTTTTAAAATCGCTTCCGCAATGTACAAATCTTCTGGTGTTGTTAATTTGATATTCTCATAATCGCCTTCTACCATTGCAATAGGATGGTTTAAGCGCTCTACTAAGCTGGCATCATCTGTACCCAGGAATTGGTCCCTTTCTGCTTTCTCATATGCTTCCCAAAGCAGGGACATACGAAAAGCTTGTGGGGTTTGCACAGCCCACAAGCTTGAACGATCCACAGTTGCTGCGACCCATCCAGCTTTTACTGTTTTCATTGTGTCCTTTGCCGGCACTCCAATAACCGCAGCACCTGAAACGTTAGCTTGTTTTACTAAACGATGGATTTGTTCGATTTTGATAAAAGGACGGGCTGCATCATGAACAAGGATAATTCCATTGGTTGTTACCGTCTTTAAAGCATTAAATATACTATACTGCCGTTCTGGCCCACCTAAACTTATATTGATCACTTTCTTAATATTATACTGTTTAAATAACCTTAGAAATTCCCCTTTATCTTGCGGGTTTATTGCTAGGATAACTCCTTCACATGCATCATCCCGCTCAAACACCTTTAATGTATGAATAAGGACAGGAACCCCATCCAGCTCAAGCAGCAGCTTGTTTTTTCCTGCCCCCATTCTTTTTCCCTGGCCGGCAGCCGGTAGAATGACCTGATAAGTCATACAAAAACCCCACTCTATTGTTTTTCTCTTTGTCTAGCTTACAATGCCTTTTCTAATAACTTAGGCTTGGCAAAAATCATCCGTCCGGCAGATGTCTGCAGTACACTTGTGACAAGTACATCAATTCTTTTTCCGATGTATTCTCTTCCTTCTTCTACAACAATCATAGTGCCATCATCCAAATAGGCGACACCCTGATGATATTCTTTCCCATCCTTGATAACATGGACAGTTAACTCCTCTCCCGGGAGAACCACCGGTTTTACCGCATTGGCCAAATCATTGATGTTTAATACAAAGACATTCTGTAATTCACAAACCTTATTTAAATTAAAATCATTTGTCACGAGAATTCCATTTGTTAACTTAGCCAGTTTTACCAATTTCGAATCTACTTCTTGGATTTCCTCAAAATCGCCTTCATAAATTTCTACTTTTACTGCAAGTTCTTTTTGAATTCGATTCAAGATATCCAAACCTCTCCGGCCTCGGTTTCTTTTTAATACATCCGAAGAATCCGCAATATGCTGTAATTCTTCCAGAACAAACTGCGGAATAACGATCGTGCCTTCCAGAAAGCCTGTCTGGCAAATATCAGCGATACGTCCATCAATAATAACACTAGTATCCAATATTTTTAAAGATTGTCTGGCAGGCTTTTCGTTTTCCTCCTCGTGATTCTTCCTCTTGCTACTGCTCTTACTGAACAAACTTAATAGCTCATCCCGTTTCTTAAAACCTACTTGGAAACCTAGATAACCAAATAATAATGTCAGTAAAATGGGAACAACTGCATTTAGAATCGGCACCTTAACGGCATTTAACGCAAAGCCGATTAAAAAGGCAACCAATAAACCGAAAATGAGCCCCACACTCCCAAATAGCACATCCGTCACCGGGACTTTTACTAAGGAATCTTCAGCCCATTTAATAAAGTTAAACACGTAATCTACTGCCCAAAAGGTAATAAGATAAAAAATGATAGCACCTATAATAGCAGTGACATATGAATTAGTAATGAGTGGAAATTCACTCATATGCAGTATTTGGAACAAACCGGGTAATAACAAGATCCCCAGAGTTCCCCCAATAATCAGGAAGCAAACTTGCACAATTCGTTTTAACATTCCTTCACCTCCTCTACTCATTATAAACATATTCATAAAAATGAAACCTTGAATTGACAATTATTTTGCCAAATTGTAACTATTTTGAAATGCATCAAAGATGTAAAAATCTTACTTCCAATAGGTTAGCATTGGAAAAATATCGCTGTCAAATAATTTGAAAAAAATCCCTGAAAACCGCTGAGGATCTATAAATGGCGGTCAATATAAAGCCTCTCTTTAATCAATTTAAAACCTTCCTTTATCTTCTTTGCACGGACTTCTCCAATACCTTCTACTTCATCAAGCTCTTGTTCTGTAGCAAATAAGATATTAGAAAGAGTACCGAAATTGTTGATCAGGTTTTCAATAATAATGGCAGGCAATCTGGGAATTTTATTTAAGATCCGATACCCTCTTGGTTTCTTATTCTCATCAAGATGAACATACCCAAGATAGCCCAGCAGTTTCAATAATACTAAATCCTCAATGGCTCCATTATTTGTAAGCGCCTGCATCTTCCTAAGTACATCCCGTGCTTTTATATCCCGGTCGAAGGCATAATCCTTGATAATCAGCATCATTTCATCCTCTAGCTGCGTTAAGATTTCATTCATTTGCAAGCGGATCAGCCGGCCTTCCGTTCCAAGCTCATATAACAGCGTCAATAGTTCATTCTTGATCTTTAGTACCATTTCAAACCGATGCAGAACAAGTAAAAAATCATTATACGTCACAGATTCTTCAAATTCTAAAATACTTAAATTTGAAATGCTTTGTTCTAATACAACCTTATACTTTTCCAGTGTTTGAATCGCTTGATTCGCCTTTGTTAAAATCACAGCGATATCTTTTAATGCATAGCGTAAATTTCCTTGGTACAAGGTGATCACATTTCTTCTTTGAGAAATGGCAATTACTAAGGCTTTTGTTTGTTTTGCGGTGCGTTCTGCCGTGCGGTGCCGCATACCTGTTTCCGTCGATGGAATTTCTGCATCGGGAGCAAGCTGGGCATTGGCGATTAGGATTTTATTGGCGGTATCGTTTAAGATAATTGCTCCATCCATTTTCGCTAATTCATATAAATAACTGGGGGAAAATGGACAATTGATTTCAAACCCTCCATCAACAATATTCCGAACTTTCTCGTTAAAACCAATGACGATTAGTCCTCCAGTATTGGCCCTTAACACATTATCAAGCCCCTCGCGAAGCGGAGTGCCTGGCGCAACTAATGGCAAAACATCCGTGATAGACTGTTCTACAAGCTTTTTATGATCCATCTGCTACCTCCCAAGGGCTGCCTTTAGTGCCTCGCTGACTGACGAAACTCCGATCAATTCGACTCCTTTTGGGCCCTTCCAGCCACCCAAATTATTTACAGGAAGAATAACCCGTTCAAAGCCTAATTTCGCGGCTTCCTGAACGCGCTGCTCGATTCTGGATACTCTTCTGACTTCCCCCGTTAAACCGACCTCTCCAATCACACAGTCAGTCGGTCTTGTCGGCTGATCTCTGAAGCTCGAGGCAATGCTTACTGCAATGGCTAAATCAATGGCAGGCTCATCTAATTTCACACCACCGGCTACCTTTACATACGCATCTTGATTTGCAAGCAGCATTCCGACTCGTTTTTCCAAAACAGCCATTAAAAGCGGAACACGATTGTAGTCAATACCTGTTGCCATTCGTCTTGGGTTGCCAAAGCTGGTAGGTGCTATCAGCGCCTGGATTTCCACGAGTACAGGTCTTGTTCCCTCCATCGATGCCACTACGGTTGACCCTGCAGCCCCCTGCGAGCGTTCTTCCAGAAAAATTTCCGATGGATTCTCTACCTCTTCTAGCCCAAACTCCTTCATTTCAAAGATACCCATTTCATTTGTTGAACCAAACCGATTCTTTACTGCACGCAAAATTCGATACGTATGGTGTCTTTCTCCTTCAAAGTAAAGAACAGTATCCACCATATGCTCGAGGAGCCTTGGGCCGGCGATTGACCCTTCCTTTGTAACATGCCCGACGATAAAAATCGCAATTCCTTTTGTTTTTCCAATTCTCATTAATTCCGCCGTACATTCTCTGACTTGAGAAACGCTTCCCGGTGCCGAGGTAACATCCGGATGAAACATTGTCTGGATGGAGTCAATGATAATGAACGCAGGTTTGACTTCATCAATCGTCCGGTTAATTTCTTCTAAATTTGTTTCTGCATAAACAAGTAGATTGTCGGATGAAATGCTAAGCCGTTCAGCCCTTAGTTTTGTTTGTCGTAATGATTCTTCGCCAGATATGTATAAAACCTGATGCCCTTTATTTGCAAGCTGAGAAGATACCTGCAGAAGCAACGTAGATTTCCCAATTCCCGGGTCACCGCCAATCAGCACAAGCGATCCCTTTACCACACCGCCTCCTAAAACCCGGTTTAATTCCTTCAAATCGGTTTGAATTCTCGGCTCGTTTACCGTTTCGATGGTTGTGATCGGGGCAGGCTTGGAAATGAACGCCCCGCCTTGTGAATGAGCAAAAGCACCTTTTCTGGCCCCTCCGGTTACTTCGACTTCCTCGACCATTTTATTCCAAGTGCCACAACCAGGGCATTTCCCCATCCATTTCGGTGATTCATAACCACATTCCTGGCATACAAACTTTGTTTTCCGTTTAACCATAAAATACTCCTTTTGGTGCCTAATTCCCCAAAGCCTATTAATAGAAAAAAGAGGCACACGACTTCACTTTATTCATGTGTACCTCTCTCAAGCTGTTTACGATATCTTTAGGGTGATTTTACCCTAACCTTGCTATTTGGCGGCTCCAGTTTTCTCTGCTGCTTTCACAACGAATTCATTGTTTTCTACATCAATAATGACATGCTGTCCTGATAATAAAGTACCTTTTAACAACTCCTCGGAAAGCCGGTCTTCTATATGCTTTTGAATTGCTCGGCGAAGCGGCCTTGCACCGTATTCTGGGTCATATCCTTCCTCGGAGATTTTACTTTTTGCTGCTGATGTTAACTCAATAGAAATATGTTGCTCCTTTAGTCTCTTAATCAGCTGGTCAGATAACAACGTAACAATTTCCTCAAGATGCTTTTTCTCTAAAGCATGGAACACAATAATTTCATCAATACGGTTTAAAAACTCAGGGCGGAATGCCTTCTTCAATTCTTCCATTACCTTACCCTTCATGTCTTTATAATCCTGGTCTTGAGTGTCCTGGATATTGAAACCGACATATTTATTACGCTTTAAAGCGTGAGCTCCAACGTTTGACGTCATAATGAGAACCGTATTTCGGAAATCTACCGTTCTGCCTTTAGAATCTGTTAATCTTCCGTCTTCAAGCACTTGCAGTAAAATGTTGAACACATCTGGATGAGCTTTTTCAATTTCATCCAGCAAGATAACAGAATACGGCTTTCTGCGAACCTTTTCCGTTAATTGTCCGCCTTCCTCATAGCCCACATATCCTGGAGGAGAACCGACGAGACGAGATGTCGAAT
>Ga0209061_1005826_pt1 | contig 10422 bp, 9 predicted proteins | sample Coa_R1_10_FD_187157 | JGI IMG/M metagenome (GOLD analysis project Ga0209061, IMG submission 187157) | Surface soil microbial communities from Centralia Pennsylvania, which are recovering from an underground coalmine fire - Coalmine... | ecosystem: Environmental > Terrestrial > Soil > Unclassified... | reverse complement strand
ACGGGAGACTTCGCCCCGGCACTCGGCGAGTTCTTTGGCACCGAGGCCGGCTTTTCGGCCTCGACGATCGACCGGCTCACCGTCTCCTGGCAGGCAGAGCACGCCGAGCGGGCGGCCCGGGACCTGTCGGGGGTGGGCTACGTGTACTGGTGGGCCGACGGCATCTACTTCAACGTCCGTCTCGAGGACGACCGGCTCTGCACGCTGGTGATCGTGGGCGTCCGCCCCGACGGCACCAAAGAACTCGTCGCTCTCGCCGACGGCTACCGGGAACCCACCGAGAGCTGGGCAGAGGTGCTCCGCGACCTAAAGGCGCGGGGCTTGGCTGCGCCGGTGCTGGTTGTCGGTGACGGGGCCCTCGGGTTCTGGGCGGCACTGCGTGACGTGTTCCCCTCTACACGCGGGCAGCGTTGCTGGGTGCACAAGACCGCCCGAGTGCTCGACGCCCTGCCCAAACGGCTGCAGCCGCAGGCCAAGACAGCGATCGCCAGGATCTACGGAGCCGACAACCGCTGCGATGCTCTAGCAGCTGTCAAGGACTTCGCCGACGCCTTCGCCGGCCGTCCCAAGGCGGTGGCCAAGATCACCGGCGAGCTCGACCAACTCCTCGCCTTCTACGACTTCCCCGCCGAGCACTGGGCCCACCTACGAACAACCAACCCGATCGAGCCGACCTACTCCACGGTGTGCCTGCGCACCCGGGTCACACGAGGCGCGGGGTCAAGGAAGGCGGCCCTGGCCATGGCCTACAAGCTGCTCGACGCGGCGCAGGAGCGCTGGCATCGAATCGCCGGAGCCGAGCTCGTCCCACTGGTGCAAGCGGGAGCGACCTTCATCGACGGCAAGTTGCACGAAAGGAAGACGGCCGACAACCTATCAACGGGTACTGCCGCTGCCTAACCACCGAGGCCCGTCCACAACATTTGATGAGATGCAGGAGCGCAAGAGCGTCTCTCGCGTGACTGGGCCGTGAGCAACCGGACCAGGACGCCGGCATGGGGAGCAAAGGACGTGAGGAGCAGACCGGTAGCTAAAGCGGGGGCCCCCGCTCCGGCCAAGCGGCGCAGCGCTGGAAAACTTGGGTCTTCCACAACAACCAAGCGTCGAAGGAGGGGCCCCCGTGGAGAAACAGTACGTCGGCATCGACCTTCACCGCCGTCGCAGCGTGATCGTCCGGAAAGACCCCGCCGGCACGGCGCTGGAGACAGCCCAGATCGAGAACAGCGCCCTAGCCCTGGCCGAGGTGGTCGCCCGAGCGGGGGAAAGCCCCGAGGTGGTCCTCGAGGCAACCTACGGCTGGTACTGGGCCGCCGATGTCCTGGCCGAGATGGGGGCGAGCACCCACCTGGCGCACCCGCTCGGCAACAACTGGGGCAACCGGAGGCCAGAAAGCTCCTCACCCTCGTCTACTACGGCCTGCGTGACGGCCACGTCCGTTGCCTAGCCCAGACGGGACGAGGTCCCTCCCGGCGCAGCCAGCAAGCGTGCTCGCTAATTGTCATGACCCCCGGTCACGGCGCGCTCGCCCTTTTGATTGAGCCCTCCTGGCTGCGGCCGAACCTCTCCATGCCACCTCGCGTGGCGGATAGATGACCGGCGACCGGCGAAGCCCGGCACGCCCCCGAGCAAAACGCTCACCTGGAGAAGACCGCCACTGCGCCGGTCAATGGCGCACAAGCACCGCCTAGCGGCGGCGCCAGTCCCATTATCCAGTCACGGGACCTACCGGGCCGTCAAGCCTGCCCCTGCGGGCGGCCTGCGGCCGGGCTTGACTGCCCTGGCCCTCTCAGCCCTAAGAGGCTGAGGACATCGGCGCGCCCGTCCCCAAGATCTGTGCCCGCCCCTGGAGCGGTGCCGGGCGAGATTTCTCGCCCGGCGCTCTTGACTTCTGGCGCTCCTTCATAGATGACTATTGCTCGCCTCACCTGCTCAAACGCCCAGGTCAGCCAAGTATTTCAGGCTCTTCGACTGCCTACCATCTGCGAAAGTCCGGTTGTAGGTCGCCTTCGTTCCTCCGTTGGCACTTCGCCCCACTGTCACGCTGCGACGGCGGTGAAGGTCGGTACCGACGTGCTCTCGTTGCTGTTGCATTGGGGTCTTCAGTCCTGTGGACGGAAGTTACGGCTGCTAGCCGAGTTCGCCCTCGTTGAGCTGGGAGTGTCGCTCAACTTCGTCGCTCGTCGTGGCTACACGATGCGCTGGGGGATCGCGAGCCCGAGCAGCTCGAAAGCCCGGCGCTGGGTGGGCGTTGGCTCGGGTCAGCTGATCGAAGCTGATCTCGGTGCCCGGCACCACGTGGGTGTTGCGGGTGAGCGTGGCTAGGTGGTCCAAGAGACCTTGGAACGGGCGAAGCGTGCTGTTGTCGGGTCCCCGGCGTCGAGCTGCGTTGGAAGATGCCGATCTCGAACGCACCTCCGGCGCGACCGGGTCTTGGCGCTCGGGCGGGGGCTCGTCTTTGAACGTGAGCGGCGCCCACGCGCGGCGCAGGTGGTAGATGAGGTGGGTGGCGAGCATGCAGATGAATGCGTGGGCCTTCACGCGCTCAGTAAGGCGGTGGCGGATGGGGCAGATCTTAAGTGTTCCGGCTCAGGTCGGGGCTGGGTGAGACGCTTACGCCTCGCCTACGCCAAACTTTCTGTAAGCGTGGGAACATTCACCCTAGTGCCCGAGTGGGTTGACAGGCTAAAGCTGCGCCTTATGCAAATCTTCGCGCCGCACGGCAAAGAACCTCGGTTCTTTCGACAGCCTCTCGGTCGTAGTCCTCAACAAGGAGCACGTATCCCGGGGAACCTTCAGCCTGACACTGAGAGTCCAGCGAGGCGGGCGCCAGCTATGTCCACGTCGTAAACGCGGCCCGCGACGACAAGGCCTCGCAGCCGCGCCGACGGGTCGATGCCCACGAGCTTGGGCATGGCTTGGACCTCGCCATCGAGGCTCACCTCGACACCGAAGACCCCCTCGATCACGAGCCCTATGTAAGCTCCCCCCGAGCCGCACGCCCAGTCGCTCAAGTACGGAGGGTGGGGCGGGCCTTTGGGGGCCCCGTCGTGGCTCGAAGCCACGAGCCCTTCCACGAAATGCGCTTGCCCAAACGGACCCTCTTGCGTGCTCTTGGCGAGGCCGGGTAGCCATTCGGCAACCACGTCGGCGGCACCCAGCCGGTAGAGAGCCCGAGCCGTCTCCGCTGGCCAGGCAGTGTAAGCACCATTCCACTGATGGTCCGGACGTAGGCTGTAGATGGCATCGGGGTCCCAGGGCGACAGAGCCCTCATCCAGGCTTGCGTTCGCAGTTCCGTAGTGAAAAAGCGCGCTATCTCTTCCCGAGTTCCCAGCGTCAAGTCCTCGGCGAGGGCAAAGCCTGCCGTCATGAGGTCATAGCAGTGCCGGACAGGTACCATGGAACCGTCACTGTGACGCGCGTGCCAGTAGCCTTTCCCAGGCACGTAAAGCCGGAGGACCTCCGCGACGAGGTCAGCGGCCTCCTCCCGCAACCGGCGCGCCTCGCCAACGTCGCCCGCATGTTCTTGCAGAAGGGCCGCAACTCTGAGGCACCAGACGTTCATCGCATTGAGGCCGGCCACCTCGCCCTTGTACGTGCTCACGCACTCGAGAAGGTTGCGCTTACCGCCGTAGTCGGCAAGGCCGCCACGGCTACGGAGGTCCTTCCAGTGGAGGGCCCAAGTACGCACGTGCTCACGCACCGGGACCCCCGTCCCCGAACGGCCCCGGAGAGGCTTGTCGAGCCAGGCTGCGTCCCCACTGTAACGGACGTAATCGTGAGCAAGGCGCGTCATGGCGGAATCGTTGACTGAGTACCACACGCCCACGGGCTTGCCCGTAAGCCACTCCGTCCCGTAATGGCGGTGAATCCCCGTCCTCACCCAATGCTCTACATGGCGCCTCATCGTCTCAGGGTCGAGTAGCGCATGGGCAACCGAGGAAAGGCTGTAGTCCCAGATGAAGGTCACAGTCTGCCAGTACCGCGGCATAAGCGTGTCATAGGAGCGCCCTAGCTTGCTATACGGGCTGTCCCTGCGCATCATCAGCAACCCGAGCAGACCAGCCCAATAGAGGCGCTGCAGAGCTTCGGACTCGGTCTCGAGCACGGGCAGCGAACCACTGAAGGCGCCTACTCCCTGCTGGAAAGCCTCGCTCAACTCCCTCTGCCACAGGGACTCTGCTGCCCAGAGCGCCGCGGGCACTCCGGCCACCAAGCGGTCGTAACTACTCTCGGCCTCCTCTCGCGAAAGCCCAAGCGTCTGCACATACCCAAGCCTCCTCGTCTCTCTTGGACCCAACAGCAAAGACACCTCGGGCATGTTCGCCGCCCTCCACGTGCACGCGGTGTCCAGTCCTTGGACGCACGCAGCCCCGCTCTTCCGGCAAACACCAACAACTGCGCGCCGGCCGCGGTCAAGCACAAGCCGGTTCGAAGCACTGGGCGTCTTCGGCCGCCTCCAAGCCCTCCCGGATACTGTCGCCCGCGAGGCGAGGGCAAGGGCCAGCCGGACGTCCCGGTCTGACTCGCCCAGGTTGCTGACCCGGATGTCGACCACCACGCCCATCACCCCGGGTGGGCACGCTGCCACGGTCTCGATCGCCAAACCGCCAAAATTAACCGACCGCACCACCCTGTCCGGGCGCCAGCGGACGGTGACTTCTGGGCAGAACGACCGAAGCAGGCGACCGTCCACGTAGAGCGACCCGCTCACGGTATCGCCCGAGCCAACCGGCGGGAAGTTCACACTACGCAGGGCGACGACGTCGTAGTCGACCTGCGCGGCGCCGAGGAAATTAGTAAGCCCCGGCGGGTTGAACATGTCCTCGAAGCGGTGCCTGAGCGGCGCGCTCTCAAGGTCTTCAACGGTTGGTACGCCAGTCTGAGACACGCTACAATTCTGCGATCTGCGAAAGCGCCAGGCCTCTGGCGAAGAACCTCTGCGCAGCCAAGAACACCACGACTGGAGGCAGCGACACTACCACTCCGGCAGCAAGGACTACTGGGACTGTGGATCCACCGTAAGCACTCTGAAGGCTCGCAAGCGCCGGCATGACTGGGCGCACTCCGTTGGAACTAGCCAGCGTCAAACCGAACAGCAGATCGTTCCAGATAAAGGTGAACTCCAAGATGAACACCGCCACAAGTGCGCTCAACGCCACCGGGATGTAGATCCTCCAAAATGTTGTCCAGAGCGATGCTCCGTCTATTTGTGCCGCCTGGAAAAGGTGCGTCGGCACGCCACCGAAAAAGTTACGCAGGACAAGTGCTGCGAGAGGAACGCTCAGCGCGGTGTAAATGATGATGAGCCCTTGATGGGTATTGTAGAGGTTCAACTGCGCGTAGGCCACGAACAGCGGCACGAGGAGCATTTGCGCAGGGAATACGGCGCCACCGAAGGTAACCATGAACCAAAAGAACGGCCTGCGAGGCTGCAGGACCGAGACGCCGAACCCGACCAGTGCCCCGATCACGACAGCCAGGCCCGGCGAGACGATGCTGTACAGGGCGGTACTAGCAAGGCTCCCAGCTAGGCCTGAGGACTGCTCGGCTGTTGACACATTTTGGAACAAGCCAAAACTGCTTGGGATAGTCCATTCGTTCGTCCCCGTGAAGGCCGTCGAGGGCCGGATTGCGTTGACCACCAAGAGGTAGAGCGGCACAAGCCAAACCAACCCAACAACTATGAGCACCGCTCTACGCAGCAACCCTGCCGAACCCAGCCTACTCACCGCTTCACTCCTCCCACTTGAACCTGTTGCTTGAGGTACACCGCAGAGGCTAGCCCCGTTACGACAGTCAGCAGGACAGCAATGGCTGCTCCGTAGCCGTAGCTGTCCGCTACAAAAGTTTGCGAATACATCGCCGTAGCCAGAGTTGTCGATGTATAGCCCGGACCCCCTTGTGTCATCACCCAGACAATGTCGAAAGTCTTCAGCGCCGCTACGATCGCCAATCCCACCACCACGATCGTCATGGGTCGCAAGAGTGGCAACGTCACCCTCCACAACTTAGTAAACGCTCTCGCCCCATCGATTTCTGCTGCCTCCAGAACCGCGACGGGAACGGCCTGAAGGCCTACGACGAACAACAGGCAGTTGACTCCCGTCGCCTGCCAAGCAGAAGCAATGACCATGGCGATCGTGCTGTCGGGCCAGTACGACAGCCACGCAGTCCCGCTGCCAGGAAGACCCAGCGTCTTCAAGACGTCGCCCAATGCCCCGCCGGGTTGCAGAATGAAACCCCAGATCACCGCAACGCCTGCACCCGACATCGCATACGGGAGCAGAAAAGGTAGCCGGTACCACCCCCCATGACGTATCCCGTAGGTCAGGATTGCCAAACCGAGACCCAAGGCTACTGGCACCACGACGCCCGCAACTACCCATACGGCCGTGTTGCGGATGGCATCGACCATTTCCGGGTCGTGGAAGAGCTGCACGTAATTTGCAATGCCGTCCCAGCGGGGGGACCCCAGCCCGTCGTAGTTGGTGAAACTGATGTACACGGAATAAAGAAACGGCAGATACATGAGCGCCACGACCACGACGACTGCAGGTGCTATAAATCCCGCCGTCGCCGTTGGCTTCGTTACCTGTGGCTTTGAACGGTAGGAGGCACGAAAGGGCCTGATGAGGCGACGCCTGGCATGTGCTGACCTAGGCACCGAGAGGCCCGCACTCTTGAGGTGCGGGCCTCGGACGCCGCCTGCTTTAAGCTCGAACCTGTCGGCCTCAGCTTGCACTATGTGAGGACCAGTATTGAGCCGCCGCCGCTTGGATCGTCTTCAGGTCGCTCATGTAGCCCTTGGGGTTCACCATGAAAGCGCCGAACTCGCTCAACGCAGTGTTGAGGATCGGAGCGGGCGTAGCTTCGTAGTACCTGTTGATCAGCTGGACCTTAGGACTGGAGGCGTATTTGTCTATAGCCTCTATGCTGGCGGACGGTGCCGCTGCCTTCGGGTCTGCCCCGGTGTCGGAGGTGACGCTAGCCCAGTAGCTCTCCGGCGCCGGAGTGGTCCACCACTTGAGGAAGCTCATGTCTGCGGACATGTTCGGTGCGCCAGTGGGAACGCACATGGGTCCAGTCTCGAAGATGATCGGCAACTTGGCCAAGTGCGTGTTCTCCGGAGGTATCACGAACATACCATAAGAACTCGGAGGTGCTCCGACGAGCTTCATATTCCCCGTGAACCACGTGCCCCATGGCTCCATAGCGACGGCACCGGTCTTCAGTAGCGTCTGGGGAGCGGTCGTGACAGCAGGATTGGTGAAATAGCCATCCGCGATGAGCGTCTTCCACTCCTTCATGACCGAAATGACGCCGGGCGACAGGTAAGAAGCCTTACCTTGTTCCAGGTTGTTGTACAATGTCGGATTGCTCCCGACCAGCAATTGTTCGAACCAAAGGAAGGAGAACAGTACGTCAGTGGCATAAAAGGGAGTTACCCCATGGCTCTTTAGCGTCTTTGCTATCTGCAATAGCCCAGACCACGTCGAAGGAGGAGAGAGATGGTACTTTGTAAAAATGTTCTTGTTGTAGTACATCACATAGTACGAAACATATAGGGGCACGCAGTACTGGCGGCCGCCGACCGTATAGTATTTTTCAACCCCCGCCGTGAGGTCACCCTTGGCAATACCCTCCCTCCAAATGCTCGAAGTAGAGACCACGTCCTTTTGGCTCACAATTTCCTGAAGCTGGGCTCCGGTGTGCCACGTGAACACGTTGGGCTTGCTGTGGGTGCGGAAGGAGGCGTCAATGATGGCATCGTAGGTATCCTCATTCGTATAACCGACGGGTTGGACCCCAACCCCAATGTCCTTTTTGGCAAGATTGCCCACAGCAGTGAAGTACTTGTCCCAAGCCCCTTTGTCGTTGTAGAGCTTGATAGTAGTAACAGAGGATGCTTGGGCAGTACTAGTCGTTACAACAGTAAGTCCGAACGCCCCAGCTACGAAAGAAACGGCTATTGCCGTTATCTTCCTGCGAGTGGTGAAGGCCACATTACTTTTATTCATAACTAAGTCTCCTCTATGTTGCCTGTTAGCGATAGTCGCATGAGTCGTGGTGACAGTCCTCCCTGTTGATCAGACTGGTAACTCTCGGCCGCGTCAGTCGGTTGGATGAGTGCAGCGGTAGGTCACGTCGATCACCAGACGCTTACGGAAATGCGGTCGCACCTTGCACCGCTGCGGCAACGGCGCCAAGACCGAGCGAGTCGCAACCCTGGGCTCGACCTACCAGCTTGCTTCCTGAACACCCACCTCCCCTCAGACCTGGGCATGTTATCGTTAAGTTAGTACTCTATCACTACAAGTTGACATCGTCAAGACGTTCAGCTGGGTCCAAGGTGAGGTCATTGCGGCACGCTTGTGTACGGGTCGCCACAGGCGCTGACTGTTGCTAGCAGCTCTGAACGGCTACGGTTCGGATGCAGATTCGCTGGAGGGGTATCAGGCCGCTCGCGGGATGATGCCGTCGGCGTAGCGTGAACTCCTGGATGCAGCGCCGTTATTGTTCGAGGTGATCAGCCGTCCGACCGCGACGTCGAGGCCGCCCTAAAGGAGGTGTTGGGCGACGAGACGGCGCCACCGAAGTCGACGGTGTCGAGGACCTGCCAGCAGGTCAAAGACGAGTTTTCGTCGTTCGCTCAGCGGGATCTCTCGGCGCTCCGCCTCGACTACCTGTTCTTGGACGGGTCGAACTTCAAGTTCCACAAGCACTCGCCGGCCGAAGCGGTGCTCTGCGCCTGGGCACCGACACCGACGGCAAGCCCCACCTGGTGGGACTGGCCGCATCGGCCTCGGAGCCGACCGAGTCCTGGCGTGGTTCTTGGAGGGCCCCACTCACCGCGGTCTCGGCGGTCCGCTGCTCGTCGTCTCCGACGGCGCGCCGGGGCTCATCGCGGCGATCGAGCAGGTCTTCTCACCCTCGCTGCGCCATCCATCGCTTGCTCAACGCTGTCGCCAAGGTGCCCACGGCCGACCAGGACGCCTTCAAGGCCGACTGGTGGTCCATCTTCGACGGGACCGAGGAGCCCCCGGGCGACAAGGCCGTCGCCGAAGCCCGCGGGCGGCTCGACGCCTTCCGCTCCCACTGGGAGCGCGCCTACCCTCTGCGGTCGCCTGTCTCGTCGAGGACTTCGGGCCACTCACCGTGCACCTGCGCTTCCCGACCGAGCACTGGGAGCGGTGCCGGCACGCCAATTTGACCGAACGCACCTTTGGGGAGACGAGACGGCGCACCAAGGTGATGGGACGGCTACCGGGTGGGCACACCTGTGCCGCCCTCGTCTTCGCCGTGCTCGACCCGCCAGAGCCGAGGCTGGCGAGCCATGACGATGTCGCCGAGAGCACTTCCCGGCTGCAAGACCTGCGCCGCCAGCTCTTCGGTCCGCCGGCTGCCATCGTCGTTGACGTCGCCGTCACAACGGCGGCGCAGCATCACATCGGAGCCTGCGTCCGGAGCCGTTTACACCGCGCCTGGGAGGCCACCACACCCGCCGGGCATTGGCGTAGGGCTATGTCGTCATCACCTGGGAGACGAGCGGCCAAACGGGTCAATGGCCGTCTTCTGCTCGGAGCGGCTAAAGATCTTGGCCTGGCGAACGTCCCAGGCGGCGAGTTACTAGAGCGCACCGCCCCGCTTGCACTCGAACTCGACCCGCATCTCCCGGCCCGCATCGGGAGGTGGTGGGACATGGTTGGCAGCCGCGCTCACCCCAAAGCCAAGCGGTTATTGGTCACTACCGATGCCGGCGGGCCGAACGGTTACCGAGTCAGGCTCTGAGGTGCTCGCCCATCTGCTGGGACAGGTACACGAACTGGGCGTCGCGGTCGGGGTGTTGGGTGCCCGCCAGTTGCTTGGCCGTCGCTTGCAGGCTGTAGCCCAGCGCCTGCAACAGCCGCCCCACCGTGCCGGGGCTGACCTCATGGCCCATCGCCCCAAAGGCATCGGCAAGGTTGCCTGTCAACTTGCACGTCCAACGCAACGGGTACATCGGGTCGCAGCGCTCCTCGGGCTCCACCATGCCGTCCCGGCCCACCAATAGGTTGGGGCCTTCTTCGATAGGCCTCTTGCGCCCAGCCCCGGCCCGGCGCACCGGTACTGTGGGGTCGACCCCAGCGCCTACCTCCGCCACCGCCTGGACCGTCGAGCGGGCTAGGCGCGAAGCTCCGTCACCTCCTTGGTCCCACCCCGGCCCAACGCCCTCGCCTGCGCCCCCGCCAAGACCCGGCGCTGACGTTCATCGAGCAACGGCATCAGCGACGCGAACTGCCGCCCATCGCGGCTTAGTACATGCTGGCATAAATACGATCACGTAACTACACTAGCGTAACTAGGGGTCAGCAGTAACGTATGAGTGCCCCCGGAAGGGGATACTCATGCCGAGGAAGAGCCCGTTCGTACTGGAACTGACC
>Ga0209061_1005824_pt1 | contig 10424 bp, 9 predicted proteins | sample Coa_R1_10_FD_187157 | JGI IMG/M metagenome (GOLD analysis project Ga0209061, IMG submission 187157) | Surface soil microbial communities from Centralia Pennsylvania, which are recovering from an underground coalmine fire - Coalmine... | ecosystem: Environmental > Terrestrial > Soil > Unclassified... | reverse complement strand
GCGGTCGAAAGCCAGAACCCACCGCGCCAACTCCTCGACGAGCGTGCGCTCCACGGTTTGCTGCCTCCTCCCCTGATCGTCCGCGACCACGTCGATGCTCCGCGCTGGGCCGACTATCGGGTGAGGCCGACGGCGCGAGCCGCAGCCCCCGGCGTGCTTCTCATGCGAGGGTCAGCTGGGGCACCACCGGCGATCGATGTACTTCTCCACGGACGGGGTGCCCTCCTCTAGACCCGCCCTGGCGAGCACCTGGAGCAACCCTTCCATGCCGCTGCGCTGGATACAGCCGTCATCGGGATAGGCACGGACGCGGGTGACGAACACCTCGTAGGTGTACGCCGCCGCGTCGGGCGAGGCGCGAGTGGCCTCGCCGAGAATCTGGATGGCCTCCGCGCGGTTGGCAGGATCATTGAGCCAGCGGCTGGCGGCGGCCTGGGCGCGCAGGTAGCGGCGCAGGACGTCGGCGTGCTCCTCGGCCCAGTCGCGTCGCACCGCCGTGAGGCTCAGTTGCAGGTTGGGGTAGTAGTCCAGGGTATTGGCGAGCGCGTGGAATCCGCGCTCCGTGAGTTCGCGCTCTTGCGGCGGGAGGACGAGCGCCGCGTCGAGGCCGCCCGATTGGAGAGCCGCGACGCGCTGGTTGGAACTCCCACCGTAGAGGAACTCCACGTCGTGGTCGGGATCGAGCCCATTCTTGCTCAGAATGTCGCGGATCACGACCGTGTAGGCGTCGTTGGGAGTGGTCGCCCCCACACGCTTGCCCTTGAGATCGGCGAACGTCCGAAGCGTGGGCGGCGTGATCAGCGCGTAGGGCGCCCGATCGAGCCCCGAGCCGACAGCGACCAGGTTCGCCCCGCGATCGATCGCCAGCACCAGGTCGGTGGCGCTGGCGAACGAGATCTCGAACGAGCCACCGATCAGCGAGGGGATCAGGGCTCGGACGTCCACGACCAGCGTGTCGATGGTCAAGCCCTCGCGGGCGTAGAACCCTTTGGCCTGGGCCACGAACTCCGGCCACTGCGCGCCGGTCACTGAAACGGTGGCGCGCCGGAGCATCACCGGTTCCGTGGCCGGCAGAGGGACCGGAGCCGGCGCCGCCGCGGAGGCCTCGGGAGGCTCCAGAGACGCGGGGGGCGGGGTAGCAGTCGGCGCGGTGCAGGCCATCGCCAGCAGCCCCAGTGCTACGGCCCGCAGGCAGGAGACGTGCGGCCGCGTGACACCCATGGTACCCCCAGACTCAGGCCAAGGCTGCGGGCTTCCGAAACGCAGAGGTGTCGTAGTCCGGGACGCCGGCAAGTTCTTCGTACATGCGCCGGATCACCTCGTGTGCACGGTTCAGACCGTGGAGATGACCCCACCGGCGAGGAAGATCGAGGGCCGTGTAGACGTCCTCCCATGAACGCCCCGCCTCGTACCCGGCCTTGCTCGCTACCCACATCTCCTGTAGGAAGGCGCGATTCTCCGTGATAATCTCGCGCTCCTCCGTCCAGGTTCCGTGCCCCGGGACGAGTAGCCGCGGCGCCCAGGTGTAGAGTTCATCGAGGCGGGCGATCCAGCTCGGCGTCCGTGAATCTCGCATTCCCGGCACCATTCGGTAGGCGACCAGGTCGCCGAGGATCAGTACCTCGCGCTGGGGAATGTGTACCACGAGGTCGTTACTAGTGTGGGCAGGGCCAGCGAACTTCAACTCAAGTCGCAAATCTTCGTGGTACAAAGTCAGAGCGTCTTTGAAAGTAATATCAGGGTAAATAAGTCGTTTCACCCGGCCCACATCGCGTGCATCCTGCAATGTTCGCCGCCAAGTCTGGAACAGCGCAATGTACTCCTGTCCTAGTTCTTCCAGGCGAAGGCGTGTGTTCTCGTGTGCAATCACCACGCCAGGCGGCGTGAAGCGCTCGCAGCCTAGCACATGATCGCCGTGGTGGTGTGTATAGATGACTAGGCGCACGGGTTTGCGCGTGATACGGCGGATCGCCTGTCGCAGCGCCAGGCTCATACGCGGCGTCATCAGGGTGTCGATGAGCACCACGCCTTCTCGACCAACGATGAAGCTGGCGTTCGGGCCGCCATGTCCGCTGAGGTACACGAACACGCCATCCGCGATCTCTTCGCAACTCTGGCGATAGGCATCGGTGGTGCGCTGAGCAACACTCATGGCCGCTCCTGAGCAGATATCTGGCCCTATCGACCTTGCAACTGAATCATGCTCACGATAACGTACGTGACTTGCGCCAACGGGCGCGGCTCTGCGAGAGACCTAGGCCGGCCAGTAGCGCCGCCATGCGGATAGGTGCGCCGATGCCCTCCACGACGGGAACACCGAGCTGCTCCTGGAGCCAGCGTGGGTGGATGTGGACCGGGCAGAGGCTGATGCCCATGGGGATGATGACCTCGGCCCCCTGATCTATCAGGCGTTTGGCCTCGGTCACGAAGTTACTCACCACATGATCGTGATGAGTGGCCAGATCGGGTAGGTCGAAACCGGCGACACCCCAGCCGACCACGCGGTCCAGCATTCCGTAACGTCGCACGATCGCGCGCGAGTAGGCCAACATATCTTGGTGATAGACCAGCAGACCGAACTGGTCACCGATCAGAGCCGCGATGTGGAGGCACGCCTCCGTGGGCCCAACCACGGGGATATCGACCGCCGATTTACCGCCATCGACGCCAAGATCGAGAGTGCCGAGTGGTACGACCGCATCATAGCCCTCGTGCTCCGCACGGCGGAAACTCTCGATGAAAGCGGGTGCTACCAGTTGGATCTCCGCTGGCGTCATGCCGTAGAAGTAGGGCGACGCAGCTACCTCGATGATCCCTACCTCCACCTCGGCACTCGAATAGGAGCGAGCGATATCCGCTCGCCGCTTGTGCTCTTCCGGTGGATAGCCGCCGATGGCAAACGCGATGCGGATCATGGCTCCCCCCTGCTCGCACGGTGGTCTGACCGAGCACGTGCCTCACACGCCCGATGGACACCACTGCTGGTCGATGAAGCGCTCGACGGGTGGGCGCGTCTGCAGCTGACCCATCGCGTGCAGAATCTCGATCAGCCTTTCCATTCCGGCTCGCTGGATGCAGCTGTCGTTGGGAAACGCCTGGATGCGACTGATATTCTGGTCGTAGGTGTACGCCGCTACATCCGGTGGAATCTTGAGGGCATTCACTAGGATATCGATGGCCTCGTCCCGATTGGCCGGGTCGTTCAGCCACTGGCTCGCGCTTGCTCTGGCGCGCAAGTAATGGCGAAGGACTTCAGGGTTCTGCTCGGCCCAGTCGCGGCGCACGGCAGTCAGGCTGAGCTGGAGCTGTGGATAGTAATCCATGGTGACGGCCAAGACGGTAAAGCCGCGTTCGCGAAGCTCGCGGTCCTGTGGCGGGACGAACAACGCAGCGTCGACACCACCCGCCTGAAGGGCCACGAAGCGATCATTGGAGCTGCTACCGAAGAGAAACTCGACATCGCGGTCGGGATCCAAACCATGATGGCGTAGAATATCGCGTAGCACGTAGGTATAGGCATCGGCGGGGCCAGCGGCTGCTACCTTCTTGCCTCGAAGGTCGACGAAGGAGTGGATCTCGGGTCGCGCGATGAGCTGGTACGGTGCACGCTCTACTCCAGACCCCACAGCGACCAAGTTGGCCCCCTGTTCGACCGCCAGCACGAGGTCGCCGGCGTTGGCGAACGAGATATCCACGGCTCCTGTGATGAGAGAGGTAATGGAGCTGCGCACGTTGACGACGATCGTCTCGACTTGTAGCCCCTCGCGGGCGAGGAAGCCCTTCTCCTCGGCGACGAAGTCGGGCCACTGCGTGCCCGTGACCGATATGGTCGCGCGTTTCAGCATGAGAGGCTGTTTCCCCGAGCTGCCGGGGGCCGCGGCCTGGGCCACCGCTGGCGCGGAGGGGGAGGAGGCGCCCGGCAGGGCGCTGGGGGTGGTGCTCAGGGCCGGGGTGCAAGCGACCAGCAGCAGCGTGGTCGCCGACAGCCCCCTGCCTATCCATTGGGGTGGCCTCATAGCTATCTCCTCGATCAACGCCCGGTGCCCGCGCGGGGCTAGCACGCGCCATCATGTGATCGCGCGCTCGCGGTCCGTCCAATACGGTGCGCGTAGCATGGACTTGCGCACCTTACCGTTGGGTAGCCGCGGTAGGTCGCTCACGAACTCGATGCTGCGCGGCTTCTTGTAGCTTGCGATCTGGCGACGCGTATGCTCGATCAGCTCCGCTTCGGTGACCGACGCACCCGGCGCAAGCACGACGAACGCCTTGACCGCCTCGCCCCAGTACTCGTCGGGAACCCCGATCACCGCGGCTTCGCGCACGGCAGGGTGGGTCTCTAGCGCAGTCTCGACCTCCCGTGGGTAGATATTCTCGCCACCCGACACGATCATATCTTTCTTGCGATCGACAATGAACAAGTAATGCTCAGCATCCAAAGTGCCGATGTCGCCGGTATGCAACCAGCCATCGTGCAGCACCTCGGCCGTTGCGGCCGGGTTGTTCCAGTAGCCCTGCATCACTGCGGGGCTGCGGACGAGGACCTCGCCTGGTTCGCCAGGCGCACAATCAGTACCGTCATCACGCACGACGCGGACCTCGCAGGTCACTAAGGGTTGACCTGCAGAGGCGAGCCGCCGCACAGCTATCGGGTCGCCATCCAGCACATGTTGGTGCTTGTGGAGTCCGGTACCGATGGCGCCGATCTCGGTCATGCCATACAGTTGCATGAAGATCGGGCCGAATGCCGCGATGCCACGCCGCAGTAGGTCTACTGGCATCGGGGCGGCGGAATAGAACACCGAGCGTAGGCTGGAGCGATCGTAGCGGTCGAAGTCGGGCAGATCGAGAAGAGCACGGAGCATCGTGGGCGCGAGGAGGGTAGCAGTGATGCGTTCCGTGGCAATCGTCTCCAGCACCGCGCGCGGATCGAACGTGCGATGCAGGACGACCATGCAGCCGCGCAGATGATAAGCGAGCTGCGTACACTTTGCCCCAATATGGTACAGCGGCATCGTCAGCAGTACCCGGTCGGTGGGGACGACGTCGCTTTCCAGGCTTGTTACCAGCGCCATATGCGCCATAGCACGCTGGCTGAGGCACACGCCTTTAGGCGTACCCGTGGTTCCGCTGGTGTACATGAGGTAGACCGTATCCTCGCCACCCGGGCGCTCGGCCAGTGGCCCTGTCGCCGCACTGGCCAGCAGGGCTTCATATTCCTCCGCCCAGGCGATCGCCTCACCGATGGACACGTAGTGCAACTGGGCGGCGAGCGACGGGCGTACCTGGGCGACGAGGGCGGCATACGGCGCCTCGAACAATAACGCTGCAGGCTGGCTATCCTGCAGGATGAACGCAACTTCGGGCGGGGCAAGGCGGTAGTTCACCGTAACTGTAATGAACCCGGAGAGCTCGCTGGCCGCATACGCTTCGAGATACTCCGGGCAGTTCTGGGCCAGGACGGCGACCCGATCGCCGCGACGGAGCCCACGCGCATGCAACGCGTTCGCCAGACGCCGGGCGCGTTCGGCCAGCGCGGCATGGGTGAGGCGGCGCGTGCCGCACACCACGGCCGGCTGGTGCGGCGATAAGCGTGCATTGCGCTCGACAATGTCTCCAACGATCACGGTAGAACCTCACGCACGCCCGGGAGATACGCAAGCGGACGATCGCAAAGAGCGTGTGCGGCGGCCGGTACCCATTCACCGCGGGCTGATCAGCATGATGCCGTCGCGCACAGTGAGCGTCACGGTTCGCACCCGCGGGTCGTGGCGCACGTGCTCGTTGAAGGCCGCCATGGCGCGCTCATTTTCGGTGCGCGGGCTCAGGACACCACCGCCGCGCAGCACGTTGTCGGCCACAATGAGGCCGCCGGTGCGCGTAAGGGGCAGCACGGCCTCGTAGTAGTTGATGTAGTTGGGCTTATCGGCGTCGATGAACACCAGATCGAAGGGCCCGCGCAGGGTCTGGAGCGTCGCCAATGCCGGTCCCTCCTGGATCGTGATCTTGCGCCCAAAGGGGCTGCGAGCAAAGAACCGCTTGGCAAGTGCGATGGCGCGCGGGTCGATCTCACAGGTGATCAGCTCGCCATCCGCAGCTATGCCCTCGGCCAGCATCAGGGTGCTGAAGCCCGTGAACATCCCTATCTCCAACACGCGCCGCGCATTCAGGGCTCTGGCGAGCAGTTGGAGCAGCTGCCCCTCGATCGGCCCCGATAGCATCCGGGCGCGCTCGCCCAGCTCTGTCTGCGTGGTAGCCAGCAGCTCTTGAAGCAGCGGCGAGGGAGCCGTGGTGTGCGCCAGGGCGTACTCGCCGATCGCCTCGGGCACCAAGTCTAGGGTGTACATATCTGTCTCCTGCTCTCCGCCTGCCCGCCGCTATCACATGGGGCCGCGCCAGCGCGTCGCGCCGCCGCCGCGACGAACAGATCCTCGATCTGCTCCGCCAGGACGGGCGGCAGAAAGTCGCCGGAAGTGACTGCGCCGCGCACATAGCTGCCGTCGGTGCCGTAGCCCCACGCGAAGCCGCGATCCCAGGGGCACGGCAGCTCGATGCAGGTGTTATGCGCGGGGTCCCGGAACACGTTGATCGGATCCTCGCCCTGCTCGATGCGCTGCAATTGCGAGCGGAGCAGCTTGCGGAATAGGATGATCCCACGGTCGGAATCGCCCAGGCGCTCGGCAGTGCGGTCGGTGATCGGTCCCTGCGCCACCCAGGCCAGCACGTCTTGCCCCAAGATGGTGTCGAGCGCCGTGAACTCGCCTGTCTCGTCGATGACGGGAAGCTCGACCCAGGGGATGACAGGCTGCGGCGGCACAGTCACCTCGGGGCCCGGGTCGTACACCCGGACGACCACCTCCCGCGTGTGCGTATCATCGATCGCGACGCGCCAGCCGAAGGTGTGGCGTCCGCCGCCCGAGGTGACGTGAATATTGGGAAACACGAGCGGCAATGACTCGGTCCAGATCGTGCGAGCCTCGCTTTGCCCCTCGATCACCCAGCGACGGTCGATGCCGAACGGCCCCCACTCGTACTCGTGCTGCACGACGTGTTTGCAGAAGCCATCGGCCAAGCGCCAGCGGGGATCCTCGGGCGGGACGCCTTGCTGTTCGAGCCAGTGGCGGAAGAAGTAGCCGTGCAGCCACTCGCCGTGCACAGGGTCAGGCGTGTTCTCCATGCACTGCAGCCAGTTGCAGGGAATCTCGGCGAACCCGATCACCCGGAAGACGTTGGGCCACACGAGACGATCCCAGCGCGGCAGCAATGGCGCGGGCTGGGGGCCCAGGTACGCGAACACCAGCCCCGCCAGCTCTTGCACAGGATACGCGCGGATCCGCACGCGCTCCTTGAACGTGCTGCCGGGCGGCTCGCTGGGCTGCGCCACGCAGCGCCCCGTGCCATCGTAGGTCCAACCGTGGTAGGGGCAGCGCAGCCCGCCTGGGACGGGGTAGCCGTACTTCAACTGAACCAAGCGGTGGGCGCAACGATCGCCCACCAGCCCGAGCCGCCCCGCGGGATCTCGAAAGAGGACGAGCTCCTCGCCCAGCAGGCGAACCGGGCGAACAGGCCGCTCGAGCAGCTGGCCGACCGCGGCGATCGGGTGCCAGTAGCGGCGCAGCAGCTCGCCCATGGGCGTGCCCGGTCCCACGCGGGTCAGTCGCTCGTTCTCCTCACGCGTCAACATACGCTGGTCTCCTCCCGATCGACGACCAGGTAGGCACGGGAGCATGCGAGTGGCCCCAGTATAGGCGTGTGAGGACGCGGGGTCTAATGCCAAAAGCGCCAGCATCTATGTGCCGGCGCCATATAATTGCCAGCAAGCCCGCCTCGCGGTCGGCGGGTCCAACAGAGCCGTGCGCCATCAGCAGGCTCGGGGGAGCTGCCCGATGCTGTTCACCATCACCGAGCTGCAAATCCTGGTAGGCTTGGCGGAAGGCCACACGCAGGTCGCGATCGGGGCCCAGCTCCACCTCGATCAACCGACGGTGAGCAAATTGCTGCATCTGGCCGAGCGCAAGCTCGGGCTACCCTTGGTCGAGCGCCGGGGACGTCGGCTGTACCTGACTCCTGTAGGAGCCGAGCTGGCGCGAGGAGCCGCGGAGGTCATCGCCCAGCTCCGCAGCCTCGAACAACTCGTGGCCACGCTACAAGCGGGCAGCGGCGGTCCGGTGCAGATCGTGGCCACGTCCACGCCGGGTGCCTATGTCTTGCCGCCACTCATCGGCGAGTTCCACCGGGCCTATCCGACGGCCAAGGTCACGCTCCAGATCGTGCCTGCGCAGTCCATCTGGGAGACGCTGGCCGATACCAGCTTCGAATTTGCGGTCGGCCCCCAGATGCACCATCCTGGCGATCTCGAACTGGTGCCCCTGTACGAGGATCCCCTCGTGCTGTTCGCTGCCCCGACCTCGGAACTAGCGGGCCGGCGCCGGCTGCATTGGGCCGACCTAGGGCCAGGACCTCTCATCGGCAACTTCACGGCAACGACCTGGACTGCCTTCTTCCAGGAACTCGATCGCCGCGGGATCACGGGCCTGGAGCGGATCAACATCCGCTCCGTGGAGGGAGTCAAGCGCCTGGTAGCGACCGGCGCAGGGATCGGGGTGCTCCTGGAGTCCTCCGTCCAAGAGGAATTCGCGCGCGGAACTCTCTGCCGGCTGCCGATTACCGATCCCGCGCTCACGCAGTCGATCTGCCTCATCCAGCGCCGGGGGGCGCGGCTGACGCCTCTGGGCCGCCAGTTCCGCGACTTCCTGATCACGCGCCTCGCCGCACGGCGCCCGGGGCGCAATCCCGCGGCCGCCGCGCGCTCGTGAGCCGGGTCAGGCGTCGACGATCAGCTGGTGACAGGCGGCCAGCTCGTACTTCGACGGTCGCCCCTCCAGCTCCTCGTAGTTGCGGATGACTACCTCGTGCAGCCGGTTCAGTCCGTGAAAATGGCGCCATGGCGCGACATCGAGCGCACGAAGCACGTCGTCGACCGTTCGCCCGGCCGCGTGCGCCTCCCGGCAGACATTCCAGATATACGCCATGAAGTCGCGCGCCTCGGTAATAATCCACTTCTCCTCGGTCCACTGACCGTGACCGGGCACGATAACCCGCGGCGCGAGCGCGTACAGTTCATCCATGCGCCGAATCCAGCCCTCGGTGCGTGCGTCGCGCACGCCCGACACACTCTGATAGATCAAGAGGTCGCCTGTCGCGAGCACCTCCTTCTCGGGCAGCAGCGCGATGATGTCACTCGGACTGTGGCCCGGCCCCAAGTGGCGTAGCTCGACGCGAATGTCATCGACATAGACGGTCAGGCGCTCGCGGAACGTGACCACGGGTGGCACGATGCGCCGTACCTGTCGGACGGCTGCGGCATCTTCTGGAGTACGCCGCCATGAGGCGTACACGGGGATGAAATATGCACCGATTTGCTCCAAGAAGCGGCGTGTATTCTCATGCGCGATCACGACCGCTGGTGGTGCGAACCGCTCGCAGCCCAGCACGTGGTCACCGTGGTAGTGGCTGTAGATCACGGTCGTGATCGGCTTGGCGGAGACGTGGCGAATAGCCGTGTGTAGATCCTCTGCCATCGCCGGAGTCATCAGGGTATCGAACAGTAGAATACTCTCTGGCCCGATGACAAATAGCGCGTTCGGACCTAGTTTCCCGCTCATGTACACGAAGACGCCGTCCGCAACCTCCTCACACGCCTTGCGGAGCGGATCTTTACGCGGTGCAGCTGTCGACACGATCTACTCCTCGACCGCAATTGGGTAGGGGTAGTGGATAGGGCGACTATCCAGCGAGAGCATTGTGGCTGTCGAGAGCCTGTCAGGCTCGCCACGTACCGTCTCAGGGCGGGCTCCTGTCGATCACGCCCTCGAGGCGACTGACCTTGGTGGGGCCAGTATAGGCGCAGGGCAACACCTCGTCTAATGCCAATTGCGGGCAATCGTATGCTGCAATTCCATACGTTCGGGCCGACAGCCGCAGCCACAGGGACCACGCCGTCCTGTTGGAAACTGGCGGAGTTGCGTCAGTCGCGTGGTGGCGCGACGTATCCGCGTGCGCGGCTGTTGCGGCGCGCGTCGCGGGCGAGAGGCATGGGAAGGGTGCAGAGAGCTCCTGTGGGGGCAACGGAGGCAGGCTATGATACCGACCGAGGCCAAGCGGCCGCCCACTGGTCCGTGGTGCCCACACGGCGGATCTTCACCCGGGGCATGGCGGCTACTAGGGAGAGGCGATGCAGATCGTCGATATCCACCCGCACGTGATCGCCGCCGATCGCGCGCGCTATCCCCTCGCGCCGGTCGGCGGCAAGCTCTCGGAGTGGGCGGCGCAGCGCCCCGTGACCTGCGAGCAGCTGCTGGCCGCGATGGACGCGGCCGGCGTGGCCCAGGCGGTGTTGGTCCAGGCTTCCACCGCGCACGGCCACG
>Ga0209061_1005823_pt1 | contig 10425 bp, 6 predicted proteins | sample Coa_R1_10_FD_187157 | JGI IMG/M metagenome (GOLD analysis project Ga0209061, IMG submission 187157) | Surface soil microbial communities from Centralia Pennsylvania, which are recovering from an underground coalmine fire - Coalmine... | ecosystem: Environmental > Terrestrial > Soil > Unclassified... | reverse complement strand
AATTCCAAACCGTCCGGGCTGACCGATTCCAGCAACGGCTGATAGAAGAGCTTGGCGTGCAGCCGTGATACCCGTAGGTTCTGCCGTTTGAGCTCCTCGCGCAGCACGCCCAGCGCGTCATGGGTGCCGTCGGGCCGGACGTGCGCCGCCCGGGCCAGCCAGCGCAGCGCTTCGTCGTCGTCCGGCGCGGGCAGCAGGTGGGTGCGCTTGAGCCGCTGCAGCTGCAGCCGGTGTTCCAGCAGCCGAAGAAACTCGTACGAGGCGGTCAGATTGGCCGCGTCGTCGCGGCCGACGTAGCCGCCGCGTCCCAGCGCGGCCAGCGCGTCCACCGTCGAGGCAACGTGCAGCGACTCGTCGCTGCGGCCGTGCACCAGCTGCAGCAGCTGCACCGCGAACTCCACATCGCGCAAGCCGCCGCTGCCGAGTTTGATCTCGCGGCTGCGCACGTCGGCCGGCACCAGCTGCTCGACCCGTCGCCGCATCGCCTGCACCTCGTCGACGAAATCCTCACGCTCGCAAGCGCTCCAGACCATCGGCATCAACGCCGCCACGTAGCGTTGCCCCAGCTCGAGGTCGCCGGCGGCCGGTCGGGCCTTGAGCAGAGCCTGGAACTCCCACGTCTTGGCCCAGCGCTGGTAGTAGGCGATGTGCGAGTCCAGCGTGCGGACCAGCTCGCCGTGCCGGCCCTCCGGGCGCAGGTTGGCGTCCACCTCGAAGAAGGCCTCCGACGCCACCCGCATCATCTCGCCGGCAAGCCGGGTGCTCACCGAGTCGGCGCGCTCGGCAACAAAGATCACATCGACGTCGCTGACGTAGTTCAGTTCGCGGGCACCGCATTTGCCCATCGCGATGACGGCCAGCCGGGGCGGTGTGTCGTCGCCGCACACCGTCTGTTCGGCGACGGACAGCGCCGCGCCCAGTGCGGCGTCGGCGATGTCGGCCAAGTGGGCGCCGACCGCGGTGAACGGCAGCACCGGCTCGTCCTCGACCGCCGAGGCCAGGTCGAGCGCGGCCTGCACCAGCAGCCGGTCACGGTACAGCACCCGCAATTGCTCGAGGCTTGCGCCGCTTGACGTTTCGAGGAAGGTGCGCCGCAGCTCGTCGGCCGACGGCAGTGTCACGTCGCCCCGCAGTAGATGCCAGGACCGCGGGTGGGCGACCAGGTGGTCCCCCAACGCCAGCGAGGAGCCCAGCACCGCCAGCAGCCGGCCCCGTAGCCCGCGATCGGTCAGCAGCGCCGTGTTGAGTTCATCCCATCCGTCGCCGAGCGCCTCGGCCAGCCGGACCATCGCACCCAGCGCGGCGTCGGCATCGGGTGCGCGCGACAGCGCCCACAGCAAGTCGATGTGGTCTTGGTCCTCCTCGCTGTCCCAGCCCAGTTGCGCTAGGTAGGCGCTCGCGCGTGGGTCGACCAACCCGAGCCGGCCGACGCTGGGCAGTTTCGGGCGCTGCGTGGCGGGTTGGCTCACGACCACGACGGTAGCGCACACGGCGCGGCGTCAGAGCGAGAGATACGTCTTGAGCTCGAACGGCGTGACGTGGCTGCGATAGTTGGCCCATTCCCTGCGCTTGTTGCGCAGGAAAAAGTCGAATACGTGCTCCCCCAACGCTTCTGCGACCAGCTCGGAGCTCTCCATGGCGCGAAGCGCACTGTCCAGGCTCGACGGCAGCTCGCGGTAGCCCATCGCGCGGCGCTCCTCGGCCGTGAGGTCCCAGACGTTGTCCTCGGCTTGCGGGCCCAGCGCGTAACCCTTTTCGACGCCGCGCAGCCCGGCGGCCAGCAGCACCGCGAACGTCAGGTAGGGGTTGCACGCCGAGTCGGGGCTGCGCACCTCGATGCGCCGCGACGACGTCTTGTGCGGGCTGTACATCGGAATCCGTACCAGCGCCGACCGGTTGGCCGCTCCCCAGGACGCGGCGGTGGGCGCCTCGCCGCCGTGCACCAGCCGCTTGTAGGAGTTGACCCATTGGTTGGTGACCGCGCTGATCTCGCTGGCGTGCTCGAGGATTCCGGCGATGAACGACTTCGCGACGTCAGAGAGCTGCAGCGGGTCGTCGGGGCTGTGGAAGGCGTTGACCTCGCCTTCGAACAGGCTCATGTGGGTGTGCATCGCCGAGCCGGGGAACTGCCCGAACGGCTTGGGCATGAACGACGCCCGCACGCCCTCCTCCAGCGCCACTTCCTTGATCAGGTACCGGAACGTCATCACGTTGTCGGCCATCAACAGCGCGTCGGCGAAGCGAAGATCGATCTCCTGCTGACCCGGCGCGCCTTCGTGGTGGGTGAACTCCACCGAAATGCCCATGGATTCGAGCGCTTCGACCACGCGGCGGCGGAAGTTCGACGCGGAGTCGTGGATAGCTTGGTCGAAGTAGCCGGCGTCGTCGGCCGGGACGGGCGGCTGGCCGTCGTCGGGACCGGGTTGCAGCAGGAAGAACTCGATCTCTGGATGCACGTAGCAGGAGAACCCGAGCTCGTTGGCTTTGCCGAGCTGACGGCGCAGCACGTGGCGCGGGTCGGCCCATGACGGCGAGCCGTCGGGCATGGTGATGTCGCAGAACATCCGGGCCGAGTGGTGATGTCCGGTGCTGGTGGTCCAGGGCAGCACCTGGAAGGTCGACGGGTCGGGATGAGCCACCATGTCGGCTTCCGAGACCCTGGCGAAGCCCTCGATCGAGGAACCGTCGAAGCCGATGCCCTCCTCGAATGCGCCCTCGAGTTCGGCCGGAGCTATCGCGACCGACTTGAGGAAGCCGAGCACATCGGTGAACCACAGCCGGACGAAACGGATATCCCGTTCCTCCAGCGTGCGGAGCACGAATTCCTTCTGTCGATCCATGATGCGAAGCGTATCGCGTCTTAGCACTGCAGGCTGCCCGGAGACACCCCGTCGACGAAATAACGCGCGACTGCGGTGTCGACGCAGCGGTCGCCGTTGAACACGGCGGTGTGCTGGGTGCCGTTGTAGCTGATCAGCGGGGCGCCGAGCTGGCGGGCCAGGTTGACCCCAGCCTGATACGGCGTGGCCGGGTCGTGGGTGGTGGAGACCACGACGACCTTGCCCGGCGCGACGGGTGCCGCCGGATGCGGCGACGACGTGGCCGGCGCCGGCCACAGCGCGCACAGGTCGCGCGGCGCGTATCCGGTGAACTGCCCGTAGGACAGGAATGGTGCGACCTGGCGGATCCGGCGGTCGGCGTCTACCCAGGAGGCCACGTCGGTCGGTGAGGGAGCGTCGACGCATCGGACCGCGTTGAATGCGTCCTGGGAGTTGTCGTAGTGGCCGTCGTCGTCGCGCCCGTTGTAGTCGTCGGCCAGCATCAGCAGGTCACCGGCGTCGGTGCCGTGTTGCAGACCCAGCAACCCGCTGGTCAGATATTTCCAGTGCTGCGGGGTGTAGAGCGCGTTGATGGTGCCGGTGGTCGCGTCGGCGTAGCTCAAGCCGCGCGGATCCGACGTCTTGCCCGGCTTGGTGACCAGCGGGTCGACCAGCTGGTGGTAGCGGGCGACCCATTTGGCGGGGTCGGTGCCCAGCGGGCAGCCCGGCGAGCGGGCGCAGTCGGCCGCGTAGTCGTTGAACGCGGTTTGGAAGCCGGCTTCCTGGTTGACGTTCTCGTCGATCGGCCCGACGGTGGGGTCGATGGCACCGTCGAGCACCATCGACCGCACATGGTTGCCGAACCGCTCGACGTAGGCGGTGCCCAGCTCGGTGCCGTAGCTGAAGCCCAGGTAGTTGAGCTGCTCGTCACCCAGCGCCCGCCGGACCATGTCCATGTCGCGCGCCACGGACTCGGTTCCGACGTTCCGCAGGAACGCCGCGCCCATCCGGTCGGCGCATTGCTGGGCCAGCTGCCGGTAGACCTGTTCGATGTGGGCCACGCCGGCGGGGCTGTAGTCGACCATCGGTTCGCGGCGGTAGGCGTCGAATTCGGCGTCGGTGCGGCAGCGCAGCGTCGGGGTGGAATGGCCGACGCCGCGCGGATCGAATCCCACCAGGTCGAAGCGGCGAACGACCTCGCTGTCCGCCAGGGCGGCGCCCATGCCGGCGACGGTGTCGACGGCCGACGCTCCCGGACCGCCCGGATTGACCAGCAGTGACCCGATGCGGGGTCCGCTGGCCGGGATGCGAATCACGGCGAGCTGAAGCTGGGCCCCTCCGGGCACGGTGTAGTCGACGGGAACCGTCACGGTGGTGCAGCGCGCGCTGGGAATGTCGCTGGTGTCGTCGACGAATCGGCTGCAGCTCCCCCAGGCCGGCGCGGCGGAGCTGGGTGCCTGCCCGGAGTCGGGCTCGGGGGTGGCGTGCCCGGGTGCGACGGCCAGCGCCTGGAGCAACACGAAGGAAAGCAGCGCAGAGCTCAGCCGTCTCATGCGCCACATGGCCAGCAATCGTCGCATGCGCCGGTCACGCGTAGTGCCGCCGGAAGGTCACACCTTGGTCTCGTTATCTGCCGAGCAGACGTAAAATCGCCCAAACCGCACCGCTTTTGGGCGGTTTTGCGTCTGCTCGCCCTAGCATTTCGCGCCCTGGGGCGGCGTGGTGCCCTTGACCAGGTAGGCCGTCGCGTAGTCGTCGATGCAGCTGTTGCCCTGGAACACCACCGTGTGCTGGGTTCCGTCGAAGGTGAGCAGGGCGCCGTGCAGCTGCTTGGCAAGGTCGACACCGGCCTTGTACGGCGTCGCCGGGTCGTGAGTGGTCGACACCACCACGGTCGGCGGCAGCCCCGGCGCCGAGATGCTGTGCGGTTTGCTCGTCGGCGGCACCGGCCAGAACGCGCAGGTGCCCAGCGGCGCGTCGCCGGTGAACTTGCCGTAGCTCATGAACGGCGCGATCTCACGGGAGCGGCGATCCTCGTCGATGACCTTGGCGCGATCCTTGACCGGCGGCTGGTCGACGCAGTTGATCGCCACCCGCGCGTCGCTGGCGTTGGTGTAGTGGCCGTGCGAATCACGGCGCATGTACATGTCGGCCAACGCCAGCAGGGTGTCGCCCCGATCGCTTTTCAGCTCGGTCAGCCCGGTGGTCAGGTGGTGCCACAGGGTCGGCGAGTACAGCGCCATGATGGTGCCGACAATCGCGTCGCTGTAACTGAGCCCGCGTGGGTCCTTGGTGTGCGCCGGCCTGCTCTTCATCGGATTGGCCGGATCGACAAGCGGATTCACCAGGCTGTGGTACACGTCGACCGACTTGGCCGGGTCGGTGCCGAGCGGACAGTTCGGGGCCTTGGCGCATTCGGCCGCGTAGTCGTTGAATGCGTCCTGAAATCCCTTGGCCTGCCGCAAATCTGCCTCGATCGGGTCCGCGTTCGGGTCGACCGCGCCGTCCAGGATCATCGCCCGCACGTTCTGCGGGTAGGCCTCGGCGTAGGCCGACCCGATCCGCGTGCCATACGAGTAGCCCAGGTAGGTCAGCTTGTCGTCGCCCAGCGCATCGCGGATCGCGTCCAGATCGCGTGCGACGTTGACGGTTCCGACGTTCTCCAGGAACTTCTTGCCCATTTTGTCGACACAGCGCTGCACGAACTGCTTGGTCTCGTCTTCGATGTGTGCCACGCCCGCCGGGCTGTAATCCACCTGCGGTTCGGCGCGCAACCGGTCGTTGTCGGCGTCGGAGTTACACCAGATCGCCGGGCGCGACGACGCCACCCCGCGCGGGTCGAAGCCGACCAGGTCGAAGCGCTCGCGGACCTGCGGCGGCAGGGACTGCACGACGCCCACGGCCGCCTCGATCCCGGATTCACCCGGGCCGCCGGGATTGATGACCAGCGAGCCGATCTTGTCGCCGGTTGCCGGGAAACGAATCATCGCCAGCGTCGCGGCGTCGCCGTCGAGGCGGTTGTAGTCGACGGGCACGGCGATCTTGCCGCATTGTGCGCCGGCCGGAAGCTTAACCGCGGTACCGCCGGAGACCCGGCACTGTCCCCACTCCAGCGCCTGGCCGATTTTCGGCCCGGCCATCCGCGCCCGACCGGCGACGACGTGTGTGCAGCTCGCTACAGTGAGCACGATCGCGGCCATTGCGGTCCAGATCAACGTCGTGCGCGCGATCGCGTCGCGGCGAGGCAGGCCCATGTCCACCTATGCTGCCATGCGCCGTAAGCAGCTCGCGGCTACCGGGTCGCGAGGAGCAGTTCTTCCATCCCGACGGCGAAGTCGTCGGCCAATTCCCACAAGTCGGGCACCAGCTCTGGGCAGGCGATCAATCCCACGTTCAGCTTGCCGTTGAGCGACATGACGGTGATGTTGAGCCCCGAGCCGTGGAAAATCGGGCCCAACGGATACATAGCCTTGACCTCGCAGCCCAGCAGATACAGCGGCATCTGCGGACCGGGGACGTTGGACACTACCAGGTTGTGCACCGGCCGGCTGCGGGTCAGCCGGGTCTTGGCGTAGGCCCGCATCGCCAGGCCGAACACGGCCGGCGCGGCGAACTGCGACCAGTCCTGCAACAGCGTGGCGCTGATCGCCGAACTATGTTGCTTGGCAACCGAATTCGCATCGGCAATGGCCTTGATGCGCTCGGCCGGGTCGGCGATATGGGTTTGCAGGCTGGAGAACAGTCCCGAAACCTGGTTGCGGCCGGGCCGGTCGGATTTTCCGTGCACCGACACCGGCACCATCGCCACCAACGACGACTCCGGCAATTCGCCGCGGTCGAACAGGAATTGGCGCAGCACCCCGGACACCAGGGCCATCACCACGTCGTTGACTTTGACGTTGAAGTGGTCCTTGACCTTCTTGATGTCCCCGAGATCCAGCTGCGCATAAGCGATGTTGCGGTGCCCGGTGATGCTGGCGTTGAACGTGGTTCGCGGCGCGGCGAACGGCCGCGCCATCGCCTGACCGCTGCGCGCCCGCGCCACCGTCTTCGCCACCGACGCCGCCGTATTGGGCAGCACGTTGGCCAAATGCAGCGGCCGCGACGCGAACTTCGCGAGACCACTCACGGCGATCTGCATGGTGTTGGCCCCGCCTACCCCGTCGACCGGTTCCGGTGGCGGCGCATCGGCTTCGGTGCTGCAGAGCTGCGACATCAGGTTCGCACCGGTCACTCCGTCCACGCAGGCGTGGTGGACCTTGGTCATCAAGGCCAGCCGGCCGTTCTGCTGGGCGTCGGTGCCCGCGACACCCTCGATGACCCACATTTCCCACAACGGTCGGCTGCGGTCGAGCGGCAGACCCGCGATGTGGCCGCAGATCTCCGACAGTTCCATCCGGCCGCCCGGCGGCGGCAGCCCGATGCGATGCAGATGCCGGCTGATGTCGAAGGTGTCGTCGTCGACCCAAACCGGGTGGTCGAGGTTAAACGCGCTGTCCGCCAGCTTCTCGCGGAACTGCGGCATCGCCTTGATCCGGATCGCCAATTCGTCGCGCAGCCGGTCGAAGCTGTAGCCGCCCGGCATTGTCGAGGTGTCCAGCTCCAATATGGAGCACACATGCAACGGCTGGGAGGGCGTTTCCAGGTACAGAAAACTGGCGTCGAGTCCGCTGAGCCGCTGCATGCGCAGATGGTATGCCCGGCGCACCGCGATGGCGGGGGAATCGCCAATGCACCCACTGTGAGCAACTCAACTGACCTTGGTATGTATCGGTGGGGCGATAGATGGCAGACTGGCAACGTCAGACGAACCCGGGGACCCGGCAGGGCCACGAGGATCGACCCGGCGAACACTCAAGGACAATGATGTCTGAGCACACTGTTTACGGTGGCGCGTCCGGTGCCGCGCCGCGAACCAAGACCCGCATCCACCATCTGCAGAAGATGAAGGCGGAGGGCCACAAGTGGGCCATGCTCACGGCCTACGACTACTCCACCGCACGGATTTTCGACGACGCCGGCATTCCGGTGCTGCTGGTCGGTGACTCCGCCGCCAACGTCGTCTACGGCTACGACACCACGGTGCCCATCAGCATCGACGAGCTGATTCCGCTGGTTCGTGGGGTGGTCCGGGGCGCCCCGCACGCGCTGGTGGTCGCGGATCTGCCGTTCGGCAGTTACGAGGCCGGGCCCGCCGCGGCGCTGGCCAGCGCCACCCGGTTCATGAAGGAAGCCGGCGCGCACGCGGTCAAACTCGAAGGCGGCGAGCGGGTCGCCGAGCAGATCGCTGCGCTCACCGCGGCCGGTATCCCGGTCATGGCGCACATCGGGTTCACCCCCCAAAGCGTCAACACGCTTGGTGGTTTTCGGGTGCAGGGCCGCGGCGACGCCGCCGAACAGACCATCGCCGACGCGATCGCGGTCGCCGAAGCCGGTGCGTTCTCGGTGGTGATGGAGATGGTGCCGGCCGAATTGGCCACCCAGATCACCGGCAAGCTGACAATTCCGACCATCGGCATCGGAGCCGGCCCCAACTGCGACGCCCAGGTGCTGGTCTGGCAGGACATGGCCGGGCTCACCAGCGGCAAGACGGCTCGCTTCGTCAAGCGGTTCGGTGACGTCGGAGGCGAATTACACCGTGCTGCAACACAATACGCTCAAGAGGTGGCCAGCAGCGTTTTCCCCGCCGACGAGCACAGCTTCTGACGTCCCGCGCGACATGCCGCTGAAGGCCCCCAGCACGTCGCGTCAGGTGGAGGTGGAGCGCAAGTTCGACGTCGGCGAGTCGACGTTGCCGCCGTCGTTCGGGGGTATCCCGGGGATCAGCCGGATAGAAAAGCGGCCGGCACAGACGCTGGAGGCCCGGTATTTCGACACGCCCGCGCGTGACCTGGCATCGCATCGAATAACGTTGCGCCGCCGCACCGGCGGCGCCGACGCCGGATGGCATCTGAAACTGCCGGCCGGTCCTGATGTGCGCACCGAGATTCGGGCGCCGCTGAGCGACACGGTGCCCGACGACGTGCGAGATGCGGTGCTGGCCATCGTGCGGGATCGCGAGCTGCGACCGGTCGCGCGGATCACCACGATCCGGGAAGTCCAGCTACTGTCCGACGCCGACGGCGAGCCGCTGGCCGAGTTCTGTGATGACCGCGTCACCGCTTGGCCGGGCGATGCCGGCGCCGAACAGCGGTGGCGCGAATGGGAACTCGAACTTGCCAGACCCGACGCGGTCGCAAAGACTGAGCTGCTGGACCGGCTGAGCACCCGGCTGCTCGACGCCGGAGCCACACCGGCGCGGCATGCATCGAAGTTGGCGCGGGTGCTCGACCGCCACGATACGAATACGATGCCGGCCGATCCGCTGCGCCGGGCAGTAGCTGCGCAGGTCGACCAGTTGCTGGCTTGGGATCGCGCCGTGCGCGCCGACGTCGACGACGCCGTGCATCAGATGCGGGTGGCTACCCGCAAGATTCGCAGCCTGTTGCGGGCCTCGCCGGAATCGTTCGGGGTGTCCGACGACCCTTCGGTGCTCGACCAATTGCGGGAGCTAGCGGCGGTGCTGGGCGAGGCCCGCGATGCCGAGGTCTTGGCCGAGCGCTACCGGCAGGCGCTTGACCGGCTCCCACCACAGCTGGTGCGCGGACGGGTCCGGGAACGTCTGGTCGATGACGCTCAGGACCGCTACCGGGCGGGCTTGCGTCGGTCGTTGGACGTGATGCGCTCGCAGCAATACTTCCGGTTGCTCGACGCCCTGGAAGCGCTGGTGGCCGAACCCGCGGCGACGGGCGCCGGCCAGAAGCCGAAGCCAGCGGTCGGCGCCGGTTACAAACGAGTGCGCAAGGCCGCCAAGACCGCGGCCACGACGCCCGACGACGGCCGCGATGCGGCACTGCACCGAATCCGTAAGCGCGCCAAGCGACTTCGATACATCGCTGCCGCAGTGAGCATGACGAAGGTGGCGAAGCGCGCGGAGGCGATTCAGTCTTTGCTCGGCGAGCATCAGGACAGCGTGGTCAGCCGAGCACATTTGCAGCAGCAGGCCGACGCCGCAAGCGCGGCCGGCGAGGACACGTTCACCTATGGCCTGCTCTATCAGCAGGAGGCCGATTTGGCCGGTAGTTGTCGACGGCAATTGCCCAATGCGCTGCGCAAACTCGACAAGGCGGTGCGCAAGAAGCTGCGGTAGTCGGGGCGGGCGAGTTGGCCTGTAAGCCGGATTCTGTACCGCGCCACCAAGTGCGCGGCGGCGACCATCCATCTGGACACACCGTCACCGGGTGCCTCAAGCGGCCTACCCGCAGGCTCGGGCGAGCAACCCTCGGACGCCTGCGCGACCGCACCGAAGGTGCGGTCTTCTTGGCCTTGCTTCGGGTGGGGTTTGCCGAGCCATTCCGGTCACCCGGAATGCTGGTGCGCTCTTACCGCACCGTTTCACCCTTACCACCGCGAAGGTGGCGGTCTGTTTTCTGTGGCACTTTCCCGCGGGTCACCCCGGGTTGCCGTTAGCAACCACCCTGCTCTGTGAAGTCCGGACTTTCCTCGACTCGCCGAAACGAGCCGCGGCCGCCCGGCCAACTCGTCCGCGCTACTACCGTACTCGCTA
>Ga0209061_1005820_pt1 | contig 10427 bp, 6 predicted proteins | sample Coa_R1_10_FD_187157 | JGI IMG/M metagenome (GOLD analysis project Ga0209061, IMG submission 187157) | Surface soil microbial communities from Centralia Pennsylvania, which are recovering from an underground coalmine fire - Coalmine... | ecosystem: Environmental > Terrestrial > Soil > Unclassified... | reverse complement strand
CTTCGCCTGCCATCTCCTCAAGCGATTTGTGTTCGCGCTCTGCGGCTTCCCGCAACGCTGCGATCACGTCAGCGTCGAGCCTGATCGTGTTAGCTTGCGTGCTCATGAGATCCCTTCAATATTGTTGCAGAATTATCGCGTCAGGGTATGCCCATGAAAGCACGCCATCCTATGAGCGTTCGGCCTCATCTCAGGTGGTGTTTCGCGGTCGGCTTCGTCCTCCTGCTAGCCGCCGTTGAAGTGATGAAGTCATAACCGTATGATCGGTTCAGCGTGGTCGCCGCAGCTGCCATACCGATGGGATAATGAAATCGCGAAACTCGAGGACATATGATAAATGAGCGCCGGCCCGTGATCGGGAGTTTTGCTTCACTGATTGAGAGCAATCCAAAGAAGTCTGCTCTTCCTGGGTCCACCACGGGAATCGACATTCTTCTTCTAGTTGCGCAAACGGGCGACGCGGGCAGAGATGTTCCGGTCGCGGAGCTGCTTGAAAAAAGCGGCCTGCGTCTCGACCAACTCGGCGAACTCCTTTCCGATCTGAAGAAGGCGGGTTTCATCGAGATGTCCGGCGACTGGGGTCGGGAACTGGTGTCTATCACTGATCTTGGCGACACGGTGGTACAGACGGCCAAACCGGAGCCGCTCGAATAGCTGCTCGCTCCTGGGATGACCGCTCCTGTGTCCGCCGGCGATTCACATGCACTTGATCTGTTTCTCGCATGGCTCGCTGTCGTTCTATTTTCAATTCTGGTAGCAGTGTGTGAGCTGATCTCCCGTTTCCGCGACGCTCCTATCCGCTTAGCCACGTCGCCTTTAGTATGGCTCTATTGCGCAGTCAATGCGCTGGCCGCCGCAATGGCGTTCGAGTTGATTCGCGTATTTGGCTGGACGGCCGGGCTGCCTGTCACCGAGACTAGCAAGATCGTCTGGATTCAGATCGCTTCCGCCGGGTTCTCAGCCATGGTGCTGTTGCGCTCCTCGCTGCTTACGGTGCGGATTGGCAACCAGGATGTTGATGTTGGTCCGGGGGCTGTTCTGCAGCAGTTGTTGACGGCACTCGATCGCGAAATCGACCGGCGAGAAGGCCAGTTGAGATTATTGTCCGTTGATGCGTTTCAAGGACTCGACTTCGCGCAAACGTCAGCAGCCGCGCCAGCTCTTTGCGCCGGTGTACTACAGAGCCTTACGGCTGATCAGCAGGCGCAACTCAAGCGAAGCATCGACGTGATTATCGGAGGTACCGCCAGCTCCGAGACCAAATTGAGGCTGTTGGCTCTGGAATTAATGAATGTGTGCGGCCCCGACATTCTTAACGCGGTTGCTAAGAAACTGCGCGATCAGAGCGGGTGAATGAGGTATTTAGAGGCCTTCAGTGAGAATTTGGCGCATCATATCCTTTATGCTGCGATCGTAGGGCGTAGTCTCCGGGCCGCTGGCAACAGATTCCGCATATGTTTTGGCATCCTCTGGGCGTCCGCATTCCTGTGCCAAATACGCGAGGATCGCATGGACCGTTTGCGTCACCCGAAGATCGGCAACCTGAGCAGCTCGTTTGAGGACGCTGTGAAACCATGTGTGTGCCTGCTCCGTTGACCCTGCCGCGGCATGAGCCGAAGCGAGGTTAAATTCGATCAGAATAAGAAGGCCGTCACTTAGGGAAGGCGCGTCAGATTGTGCGCTTTCGAGTGTTGCTCGAGCCCGGTCAATCAGCGAAACACCTTCTGGCGATGATCTGGTTGCCGGCTCCAGGGCAAGAAACTGTGAGAGAAGAATGCGCCCGAGAATTAGCAGTAATTGGCTGCGCGCCTCCGTCCGTTCCGCGCCGCGAAAACGCAGTGCGAGATCGATCCAGATTTCCGCTACCTTGAGGTCTCTCACCGCTTGAACATCCATGTAAGTCTCAGCCAAATCTGACGCTAAGTCGCTCTGCAGGCGAGTCAACTTTAATTCGCTTGCCAGCTTATAGGCTTCTATAAGTAACTCCACAGCCCGGCCATCCTGGGTTTCGCGCAGCAGAAACGCATAACTTTTGAGCGCCGAAGCGAGATTGTTGCCCAGCATGGTTCTTTCCGGAGCGGCGGACCGAGTTCGCGCGGTTTGCCATTCGCTGCGCAACGTTCTTAGATGTCTCTCGAACAGGCGTTCCGCCTTGGCGTAATCGCGCTCATGGAGCGCGAAGCCTTCGAGCGCCATCATGATAAGATTCCAGCCGGATTCTCGTCCAGGCAAGGCATCATGCGTCATGGGGTTGACGTATAGGGGAATCAGCTCGTCATAAAGCCGCCAGTGATCGCTCGAACGGTTCTGTGTCCCGAATAGCGGCCCCAGCACCTTCACTATGACCTCAATCTCGCCATACATGCGCCGCTCTCGTGCGATGCGGCCGGCTTCCATAAGATACTCTTCATAAGGCGCCGCTTCTAATGGCGACGTGAGTGTCCGTTTCTCTCTTCGCTCGATGAGCCAGTGCGCGTGTTGAGCGGCGGTCGAGACGAAGGCAATCTCCGCCTCGCCTTGCGTTGCCTGGTCGAGCTGAAACCAGCAACGCTTGATGAAGATCTGGCCCAAGGGATGAATCTGAAACAAGTCGTGGGCCCGATGAAGGACCCCGAGATCGGCAATTTGATGCAAAAGGCGGAGGCAGGCCTCGGCTCCAAACGTGACGAATGGTTGAAACGCCCGCTCGTTTGATGGCGTGGCTAGCCATTGGAAAATTCCGGGATGGACTGCCGAGCCGAACAACTTCAGCACAGCAAGAACGTTCCGTTGCGGTGCGCTTAGAACGGAGCTAAACACCCAATCGAATGTAGACAGCGTTGCCGCTGCGCCCTCATCGTCCGTGGTGATTGCCTCGGCGGCTCTAAGCCGCGCGACTATACCGGCTGTGTCGTCCGCGGCGGCTGCCTGCCTTCGCAATGCACTGACCACCAACATCCGCAGCGTCAGCGGATTACCGGAGGCGTACTCGACTAGCGGCCTTAACGCGGCATCCGGAACTCGGCCGGCGACTAGGCTCGACGCTAAACTCCAACTCTCGCGCGCGTTCAGTCGGGGCAACCCGAGGCGTTCGATGCCACTGCCGAGCCAGTCCGATTCCGCGCTCCTGGATGTCAGGAGTACGCGGCAGTGCGTTGCCTCATCGAGAATCGCCCGCAACTGTTTGCGCAGCTTGGACCGCTGTTCCTCCGGCAAAACTTGCACACTTTCCATGTTGTCCCACACCCAGATGCAACACTGCCCCGCGGCCGCCTGCTCTGCCAGATATTTGCTTTGGAAGGCTAGCGTTTCAACTGACGGCACCCGCTGAAACGAAGTAAACAGATCGATGCCGGTGTCGCGGGTTCTTCGGAACCAGCGGATGAAATCCAAGGCCGCGGTTGTCTTGCCTACTCCTGCCTCGCCGTGAATGACGACCGTCGGACTCCGCTCAAAGATCTGTTCCAGTTGGGCCACAAACGTATCCCGCTCGATCGGCGGAATGGCCGAAACGTTCGATTCAGCTTTCTTGGCTGAATCTACTGCCCGCAAGCGGATCGGTTCGGCCTCGTAGGCTACGGGAACCGGCCAGTCCTCGAACCCTTTCTGCTTCGTGAGCCAGAGAGCTCTGCGCGACGCGGCTGTGGCTTCACCCAGCGTCGCTCCCTTCGACAGCGCGACGTAAAGCTCACTTGCAAAATGCGCTGCCGTTTCCGGATAGACCGAATAACCCATTCCGAGAACGGCGGGCACTCCTTGGCGCAACACTTCTTCCGCCAAAGAACCAAAGGCAGCAACCGGCCTTTCTTCGGTCCCAGTGCCCGGTTCTTTCAGCGGCAGGGCATACGCTGAGCGGCAGGCATTGAGCACCAATATGGATACACCGAAATCGGCGAGTACCTGCCCTAGGCTCGCGCCGTGGACCTTCTCGCCCGCTTCTCCAAATGATGCAAAATGGGCAAAGCCTCGTCCGGATTCACGGTCGATACTACCGTGCCCGTCGAAGTGAACAATATTCCAGGGCGTGCCGCGATCGCGCGCCTCCCGCAGTTCGCAGGCGAGTTTCTCCAGTGAAACTGTTCGCAAACTGCCTATCCGGATGCTGTCGGGTAACCGCTCCATTACCGCTCGGGCAACCGTGCGAAACGGAAGATCACGTTCACCGAACGGCCGTGAAACAACCCAGAGGATCCGGAGTTCCTCATCTACGAAACGCTCTGGACGGCGTTGGCCAGCCGTCCGCACGAACGTTCGGGCAAGGATTGACGCTGGCGCTTGGTGGATGGGGTTCCAAAGGAGTTCCCAGAAAACACCTGCTCCCCCTGATATGGAAATCGCAGCATCTTTGGCATCTTGGATGAGGGGCAATGCGTCGTAGGGTGCAAAGCTCTCCACAAGTTTAAAGAGACCTGTGCCGGCGGTCTTCAGCAGCGCCTCGACCCGCCCAGCCACTGCCCGGTCTGGGCTCTCACGATCGATGTTCGACAACTGGTTCAGTTCGGGATAATCTTCGAAGTACCATCGGAGTTGTTCCGACTCGCCAGGCGCAAGTATGCCTGGGAACTGATGGCCGCCGAATTCAAGGCTCTTCCCTGATGGCGATGCCCATGTCATGCTCCACGCAGAACCTCCCACAAAGTCCGCCGCTTTCATGTTGAGAAGCATCTCACGAGTGAGCATGAGATGGGGAATACAGAAACATATGGCTCCGAAGAAGCGCCGTGCCGTGCCGTCTTCTAGAGAGCGGCCTGCGACGCTATATAATTTTGAGCTATGGCACCGTCGGAACAGTGGCTGCGGCTTGCACCCAAACCTCGCCCTTTAGGCAAAGGCGAACGCTGGAATGTTTTCCTTTCCTATCGATCGGTAAACCGCAATTGGGTTTTGAACCTGTATGACGTGCTGCACCAACAAGGGTTTGAAGTTTTTCTGGATCAGGTTGTCCTGGCCGGAGGGGATCAACTTATTCGAGTCCTGGAGCAAGGACTCGAGCAAAGCCAAGCTGGAGTTTTGGTCTGGTCATCCGCGACTGCGGAATCGGACTGGGTGCGCCGCGAATACGAAACGCTGGAGCGGCAGGCCAATGATAGAAAGACATTTTGCTTCGTCCCGGTTCGCTTAGACTCCGCGAAGCTTCCAACTTTCGCGAGCAATCGCGTGTTTCTTGATTTCAGCTCGTATCCTGACGGGCCCAACGGGGGCGAGCTTCTTCGGCTTCTGCACTCTATCACCGGGAAGGCTTTGAGCCCTGAAGCCGCCCATTTCGCTGCCCAACAGGATGCAGTTGCAAAACAGCAGGCTGATGAGATTGGCGCTGCTATTCGAAATAAAGATCCCGAGCTCCTTTGGGAATTGTTCAACGCTGGAGGGTTAGCTTGGGAGACGTCCTCGGCCCTGGGGTGCAAGGCGGCCGAAGGGTTGGTGAAGCTAGGCCGGAATGATGACGCCATCTCGATGCTGGAGCAAATTGAGACTAGATTTCCTCGCGCCATCCGGCCTCAGCAGCTTCGGGCGTTGGCGCTGGCGCGACGTGGTCAAAATGACGATCTACGAAAGGCACAACGCATCTTGGGGACGTTGTACGAGGCAGGCGAACGTGATCCAGAGACGCTGGGCATCTACGGGCGTACGTGGATGGATCGTTACAGTCAGTCGGGCGATCGCGCAGATCTCGAACAATCGCGCGACTTGTATGCGGAAGCATTTGAGAATGCGACTGACGATTACTACACCGGCATCAACGCCGCCTCCAAAAGCGTGTTGCTAGGAACGCCCGAAGACCTTGAAAGGGCCAAGGAGTACGCCACACGAGTGCAACAGATCGTTGGGACAGAACCGCATGCGCGCGATTACTGGATGACAGCTACTGTGGGCGAAGTCTTTCTCCTCCTGGGAAGGTTCGAGGAAGCTGCTCGAACATATAAAGCCGCCGTGGCGATGGCGCGAGCTGAAACGGGCTCCCATTCGTCTACCTGGAAGCAGGCTTGCCGCTTAATGGAGAAGCTCTCGCCTTCGCAAGCTGAGCGATCGCTTGTTCGATCCGCATTTAGTCACCTCCCAGATTGCTCTTAGCGAACGAGCTGCAGCCTCATGCTCGGGGTTGTTACCTCAGCGCAGCGGAATGCGGTAGGCAATGCCGAAGGCCGGATGCGTGGCCCATCCATAGACGGTGGGCGCGGTAATAGTTGTACCCGGCGGGAATGACTCGCCCGCATAGTAGCCTCCGCCGAACTGTTGGTAGCGGCCGTTGTGCACGCCGGCCAAAATTGCGAATCGCTGGATTCCGAACGAAAGGCCTTCAAAAAACTCGGCTGCCGGGCCGCCATTGTTGGGATTGATTGCCACTCCGCCCGCAATTCCAAACGAACATACATAGCCGATCGGATGCCACGGGTCGCCATTCTTTGCCCACGGGCAGCGCGCATTCTTGAGGCGCGCTTCAATAAACACGCCGGGCATGAATTGATATGAAGAGCGCGTCGTGTAGCCGAGCAGCGTGCTGGGTCCGCACGCCGGAGCCGTGGACCCGCTCGGCGCCGCCGCTGCCGCTGCCGCGCACATGGCTGCGTTCTGTTGGCTGTAGGGGGCCGACAAGGATCCCACTTGCCGCCCGCCGAGCAATGACCCGATCGCTCCCACCGAGATGTCCAGCAGCGGCAACGTCTCGTAATAAGCCGTGAAAATTACGTTAGGAAGCGCCGAATCTTTGGTGATCACGTCCTTGCAAGTCACCGTCTCTGTTACGGTCTTCCCGGAGTAATATGGCATCCGCAGTGCTTGCTCGGTGTAGGTAGATGAATCGTTCAGTCCTTGCAGGTAATCCCGCACCTGTAGCATGAGCTTGCGCCGGTCCGACAAATCGCCTATCTGTTGCTTGACAATTGCAATCTTGGATTTCAGGTGGAAAATTCGTGTCTGCTCTTGGCGGTAGCTCGTTGCTTGGTCGTCAGTTGCTCTCGGCAGAAGCTCGCGCTCGAAGCGTGCTGTGTCGGCGTCCAACTGTGCAACCTGCGCATCAATATCTGGTAGGAGTTCGAGCTGCGTGCTCGCGGCATCGATGGCTTTCTTCAAATGTTGTACGGCCAGCTGCGCCTCATCATTCGATGCGAACGTAAATTTCCAGTTCTGCTTAATCGCCCTCCGGAAATCGTCATAGCTGTCCACAATTTTTCGCCCGGCAATCCCAAGATTTGTCTCGATACCCGTGACTTCGTTGTGGATCGCTGCCAATGCTTCATGAACAGACTTGGTAGTGCCCATCGTCGGTGGCGGCAAGACGCTCTCCGGGGTTAATCCTCTTGAGTTGGATAAGGTTTCCAGTCCGAGCGGCACCGCACCAATCCCGGCGATGGCCGTCAGCATTGTTCCAACGTTCGTGCTCAAATCTCGCGCGGGCGCGGCGGGAGTCGAAGATACTGTGCACGCCAGGAAAGGAGAACTGCGAGTCAAAAACACCGCGGCTTCCCCCGCTGGTTGCTGTTTAAGGCGCACAAACGGGTTTACCTGTACATCGAAATGAGACTGCGGAGCAAGCTCGAACTGCTCCGTCTCCGGCTTCACGACCTGGTTGCTCATATTTACCGTCACCTTGCACGGCGATTTCGGCATGTACTCGTCGCATTCGGGCCAAGCCTTTACGATGCCGTTCAGTGTTGCTTGCTCGAGATTGGCTTGGCGCGCCGATTCCACCCGGGGGCTTGATTCCTGTGCCCACACCGATTGCGCTACCAGCAGTACCGAGGCAAAAATCATTACCCGTTTCATTTATCTGTCCCTCTGTTCGCTTAGCGCAAAACGCCGATGAAACGTGCCACGTGCGGCTGATCGATCGTGTTTGTAACTGATCCGGGTCTTCAATGCGCGTTACCTCCAATCGAGGAAGTCTGGATTCGTGCCTTGAGGGTGGCCTGAGCAAGACGCTGACGGCATGAGCAACGCAAAAAGTTGTGTTATTGTCCCAATATTCCGCCCGTTTACGCTTTCTCTTATGGAGGTTACCCGTGAGAGCAAGACCTGATCCACCGAATAATGAGGAGATACTCGCGCTTCTTCGCGAAGTTCTGCAGCGAGGGCTGGCGACGGACCTCGTCGGCTCCCGTTTCTTTCCCGCCCCTGCCGCGGGGGCAAGGGATTTCAGCGCCGTCGATCTCGCCGCCCTGCGCCCTTACGCCATTAGCATGCGGCAGGGTCGTTGGGATTCCAGCGGGATCTTTAATTCCACACCAGGCGATGTGGATGCCATTTTCGGCGAGAGCGTTCCGGCCGCGCTGGAGGCGCTGAAGGGCAAGAAGCTGAAAATTGTCCTCTACGCGCATGGCGGTCTGGTTTCGGAGACGCACGGGTTGGCGCAGGCGCAATTCCACATCAACTGGTGGAAGCAAAGCGCGGCCGACGGCATTTATCCGATCTATTTCATCTGGAAGACGGGCCTGGGCGAAACGATTGCCCAGTTGCTGGGCTTGGCCGGCGGCGCCTCGCGCGACTTCGCCGAAACGCCGCGCGCCTGGATCTCCGATCCTTTTGTGGCCGGCATCGCACGCCGGCTAGGCGGCGAATCGGTGTGGTCGGGCATGAAGCGCGATGCCGAGCAGGCCGTGCTGCCCGATGGCACCGCGACTTACGCCGCGCAAAAACTGAAACAGCTCTGCAACCGGTACCCCGACCAAGTGGAGTTGCACGCCATCGGCCACAGCGCCGGCGCGGTCTTCCATTCGCATTTCATTCCGCTCTCCACTGGCATTGGCAATCCGTACTTCACTACCACCAGCTTCATGGCGCCCGCCGTTCGCGTCGACACGTTTCTCGACCTGCTGACCGTGGACGACGGCCACAGTGGGCGCACGGTGAAGCCCGAGGTCGGCCATCTGGCCATCTTCACCATGAAGAAGGATTTCGAAAAGCAGGATAACTGTATTGATATCTACCACCAGTCCCTGCTGTATCTCATTCAGCATGCCTTCGAGCCGGTAGACCCCACACCGATTCTCGGCCTTGAAGAATCGCTTCGCGGCGTCCCTGAACTGGCCCGGGCAATGGGACTGGGTGGCGCGCCCGCCAACAACGCCGAGGTGATCTGGTCGACTACGGCCAGCAACAGCGGATGCTCGGCCACTGAGGCCATCCATCACGGCGATTTTTCCAGCGATGCGTCAACATTCAACAGCATCCTGCGCCGCATTCTGAAGCGCTGTGACGGCGAGCCCATTCATCCTTTCCCGGCCTCCAGGGGGCTCGGCGGGATGTGGGACATCTGGGCGCCGCCGGACGATTTGCCGGGCTTCCGTGCCGTGCCCGTATCCGGGGGCAGCCCTCAGCCGCTATCGTCTCCGCCGCTCGTACCCCCAAAGCCGGCCGCGGCGGGAAAGCGCCGTGCTCTGTGCGTGGGCATCAATGCATACGCCAGCGCCAACACGCTCACCGGCTGCGTGCAAGATGCCAACACATGGGCCGGTCTGCTGCGCAATAACGGTTTTGATGTGCTATCGCTGCTCGATCAACAGGCAAGTTACGACGCCATCACCGCTAACCTGCGATCACTGGTGCAATCTGCCAAAGCAGGCGACGTTCTGGTCTTCACCTACTCCGGTCATGGCACCACCGTTTCCGATCTGACCGGGCGCACCGAAGACGGCATCGAGGAAGCCATGGTGCCGGTGGATTTCAGCACCGAAAATCCAAAGCTCCTGATGGATTTTGATCTCAAAGCTATCGTGGACACTTTGCCCGCCGGCGTGAATCTCACCTGCTTCATCGACTGCTGCCACTCCGGCACGATTCTGCGCATGTTTGTCGGCATGCCCCCGCAGAGCAATGTGGGCGCCGACGAGCGCGCGCGATTCATTCGGCTCACGCCTGAGGAGATGGCCGCAGTGCAGCAATATCAGGCGCGCTTCGGCGCGGCCTCGCGTGGCCTGGTCGCCGGCGGACAGGAGATGATGCGCGAAGTAGCTTTCTACGCCTGTCGTCCCGATGAAGTGGCGTGGGAATCGAACGGACAGGGTGAGTTCACCAGGGTGGCTACAAGCCTTCTGACCCGCGGCATAAATGTCACCCACGAGCAGTTTCAGGCCGCCGTCACCCAGGCGTTCGGCGCCAATCCGCGCCAGCATCCAAATCTCGATTGCGCAACGGCGGCGAAAACGCGCGGCCTGCTGCAGCCGCTTTGAGGTCCGATGTCTTCCTCACCCTGGAACCAGGTTCCCTCCACGCCAGCTGCCACTGCTGCGCAAGCCGAGTCGCGCGAAGGCGTTCAGCCCATCGACCGTCCGGCGAACGAACAACCACCGCCCCAGGGCCCCGCCTCCTACCTGCTAGGTGAAGGTCTCACCCGTGCGGAGCGCATTTCCCCTTACGAGCGCAAGGACGGCGACCCTGTCTATCGGCCGCTGCGTATCTTCACCCGCGACCCGGCGACCAGCGCGTTGAACGGTGCTGTGTCGCTGGTGAAT
>Ga0209061_1005819_pt1 | contig 10429 bp, 7 predicted proteins | sample Coa_R1_10_FD_187157 | JGI IMG/M metagenome (GOLD analysis project Ga0209061, IMG submission 187157) | Surface soil microbial communities from Centralia Pennsylvania, which are recovering from an underground coalmine fire - Coalmine... | ecosystem: Environmental > Terrestrial > Soil > Unclassified... | reverse complement strand
CCTCTCAGTAAGTGTCTGATTCTCGATACCCTCGCTTGCTCGCGCCTGCGGCGCGAGCCTTTGGGGGAGTGTTGTTGCGAACAATACGCTGCGCGCATTGTTCGCAACAACACTCTCCCTCTTCGGCGCGGAGCAGCCACGCGGCCATTCCTCAGTAAGTGTCTGATTCTCGACACCTTCGTGTGCTCACGCCTGCGGCGCTCGTTTGACGGATGCTGCGGATCCGCCGCGCCAGTACCCGGCCAGAGAGTGCGAAGACGCTGAGAAGCAGACACGCTCTCATACCAATCGTTACAAACACGAAAATTCACATGGGATGATCTCTATACATCAGGTACGGATCAAATAGCATGAGAGGATGCAACTTTATAGCATTCGTTCAGGCTCTGGATGATAGTATCCTGCGCACCATATAGCCGAAAGCCCCTACAATGGCGACTATAGCCACCATTGCCAGCAGCAGCGGCACAGAGGAGGTTGTTGTTGGCGGCGGAGGCGCGGGCACAGGCGCTCGCTCGTGTGGATCCGCATGACGACGAGCGAGTTCCAGCTTCAGGCTCTCCTCGCCTTTCGCCATCGCCCAGCGGTGATTGGCGGCGAAGATCGGCTTGATAAGGAACGAGCCATAGCGCAATAGAGGCTTCTCAGCGCTGATCTTCCAGTCGTATGTCATATCCACCCATTCACCCTCCTGCTTGAAGGTCCAGATACCGCGCCCATCAAAATCGCCCCACGCCACCAGCGTGAAGCCATCCTCGCGTACATCGGTCACGCGGAATTGCCAGCGCAACGTGTAAGGCAGCCAGCCTTTGGTATAGAGGGAGACGACCTTGCCCAACCCGTTTTCGTCGCCTTTCTCCAGCACCTCTACGTCGAGATACACCGAGGGCCACCAGCGCACCAGGTCAGCGGCATCACCAAGGATATCGCTCACTTCGCGTATAGTGCCCGGCACCCGCCACTGCGTAATGAAATGGTAATCGTTACTTGCCATACGATGCTCCTATAAAACTATGCCCCTGTTGCTCAAGCAACTTCCTGGCACGTAGCACATCTTTCACCAGAATATAATCGGTGTCGAAGGTTGAGACGGCGAAGATGGAAACTCCACCTTCGGCCAGAGGGACAGCCAGGGAGGCGAGAATACCCGTGAGCGAGAAGTCCAGCGGCCCCTGCACCTTGATCGCTCGCCAGCCGCGCTCACAGTGTATATCCTGTGGAACGGAGGAGAAAGGGCAGACAATAGAAAGCTCATCAGCGGTACAGGTGATGGACACGAATGTTCTCCGTGCCAGCGCCCAGGATGGCACGTCGTAGTGTGGCGCGAGGCGACAAATCGCATATTCATCTGGCAGCACTATCAGCTTCATAAGCGCCTAAGGCTCCGCGAGGATGATGGCCTTCAAGGCATTGCCCGGCCGGGCAACCAGGCCGAATGCCCGGGCAGCATCTTGCAGCGCGAAACGATGCGTAATCACCGTTTCCGCGCGGATCCGCCCGCTGCGCAACAATTCCAGGGCCTGCCGCGTCTCATAAGGCCCGGCGGAATAGCTGGTGCGCAGCGTGATTTCTTGAAAGAAGAGATGATTGGGCATTACGGGCAGCTTCTCCTCGGGCGCCGGAGGCGCGTAGAGCAGGACCGTTCCCCCCGGACTCACCAGTTCAAGCCCCTGCTGCATGGCTGCTATTTTGGATGGGGTGACGATCACGATATCGGGCCGGCGTCCATCGTTCACGGCGTAGACCTGCTCCAGCAGGGGCGCGACATCGGGATCGAGCGCGACATCGGCGCCCATCTCCAGTGCACGCTCGCGCCGGTACGCGATGGGATCAACAACGATGACGCGCAGCGCGCCCCGCAGGCGAGCCAGTTGCGCCAGCATTTGCCCGTTGCTGCCGGCGCCCAGTATGAGCACACTATCACCGGCCTGCATCATCGCCCGTTCTATGCCGCGCACACAGCAGCCCAGCGGCTCGATCAGCGTGGCCGCCTCGAACGAGAGGTCATCGGGCAGCGGCAGCACGTCAAGCTGCACATTCAGCGCCGGCACGCGCACATACTCGGCCAGGCCGCCGGGATCGAGTCGCGTGCGGCGAAACGTGGCGCACTGCGAAAACGCTCCGCGCTGGCAGAAGTGACAGACCATACAGGGGACATGATGATGAAAAAATACACGCTGCCCCGGCGCGAATTGCTGCACGCCCGCGCCCACGGCCACGACCACGCCAGCCGGCTCGTGTCCCGGGTAGAGCGGCGCGCGCGGGCGCATGTACCATTCCATCACGTCGCTCGCGCACAGGCCACAGGCGTGCAACTTCACCAGCAGTTCACCCGGTCCGATCTCCGGCACGGGCATCTCCACAATACGGACATCATCATTGCTGTGGTATTCAACAACTCGCATAGCTGCTACCTTTGCGCCGGCACAACGCAGAGGAAGCCGAAAGGCTCCTCGCCGAGCGTAAAAAACTGGTGGACGGCGTTGCCGGAGATATAGACCACATCGCCCGCGTTCAACTCGTGTTCCTCATCGTCCAGGCGCAGGCGCGCGCGGCCATGCAGGATATAGACGCCGTGATCGTGGGCGTGCTGGTCGAGCGAGGTATGGCCCCCGGGCTGCACGGCGAAGTAGCGCAGATGGAAGTTGGGCGAGTGCTCATCGTTGCCGATCAGGATCTGGCGCGTGGCGCGGTCAGCACCGCTATTCTGCGGACCATAGGCGCGCACCGCGACCCCCTGCCAGCGTAACTCACCCTGCTCTCTTTTATCGTAGCGGTGAATAGCACTCATTAACTATCTCTCCTCTTCTTCGGACATGTCATCCTTCGCTGCCGCTCAGGATCTGCGTGTGCGGCCAGCGGATCCTTCGTTGCGCTGCGCTCCACTCAGGATGACATGGAGCGCAGGATGACATGTCCGGACTCGATTAGTATCTTTCTACAGGCATTGTAGCAGAGGCAGCGCAACGAGTACAAATGAATCTATCCAGAACCCCTTCCCTTCACGCGCCGGCCCACCGCCCATAACGCCCGGAACACGTCATCGGCGATATCAGTGGTCTCCAGCAGCGCGGCCAGCCGGGCGAGGCTCCGCTCATCGCAGGCGAGTTGCGCCAGCACCTCCGCAATGCCCTGACGCACAGATCGATCAATGCGCGTCGCCGACAGAAGATCGAGCAGAGGTGGGACGATGGCGCTCTCCCCCAAAGCGCAGAGCAGCCTGACGATATTCTGCCCGCGATAACGATCAATATTCTCAGAGGCGAGCAAGCCGACGAGTTCGTGGGCAATCTCCTGTTTGTCCAGGGTATCGTGATCGCTCAGATTGCCCAGTGCGTGCACGATATGCAAAAGAATATCCTGATTTATATTGGGATCAACCAGAAACCTGAGCAAATCCGGGGCCACATAGCTCATGCCCAGCATACCCAGCGCGGCCGCAATGCTGGCGCGGAGGTTCTGATCGAGATGCTGATCTGCCCACAGTTCGCTTAACGTCTGCGCCACGCACTCTACAACCCCCAGATGGCCCAGCGCTATCGCTGCACTCGTGCGCACGCAGGCTTCAACCTGCGTATCTGTAAGAAGTCTCAAGAGCGCGGGGGCCGTGCTCTGCCTGCGTATTGTGCCCAGCGTTTGAGCGATACTACAGCGCACCTCAGCCCTGATAGAGTCATCAAAAAGCAGGTTTAGCAGATAACCGGCAGGGATAACATCCTCCCGAAAGGATCCCAGGGCCGTAACAATCCGCCGGCGTACATAGGTATTATCATAATTATCTCGCAGTATATCCATCATTACGGGAATAACTTCCTGCTTTCCCAACTGACCCAGCACTTTTGCCGCGCTTGCCCGAACATGCCAGTCGAGCCTGACATCGGTAAGCAGGTCCTGCAATGCAGGCGCCACGCCGGGATTGCCGAGAATACCCAGAGCAACGACAATGCTCTGCTGCACCAGTGCATTCGCACGCGTATCATCGAGCAGTTGAACCAGCGCGGCGGCGATGTCCTGATCGCCGAGCAAGCCGAGCGTCAGCGCGATACTCTGCTGCACATACATATCCTCCTGCTTATCCGCGAGCAGGCGCAGAAGTGTGGGAGCAACCCCGCGTTCTCCCAGCACACCGAGGACGCGTGCAATGATAATACGGATATAGCGCCCGGTTTGCCTCTGCGAGAGCAGATCCGCCAGCCGGGGCGCAAGACCACGCTCTCCGGCGGCTCCCAGCGCACATCCGATGCTCTCGCGTACAGCGAGCAAATTTTCGTCGTTCGAGGCGAGATAACCGAGGAGGCGGTTATTGACGCGCGAGCCTCCAATTCTTGCCAGCGTATGCGCCACCTGCTCCCTTGTCAGGGAGCAGGTGGTTGTGAGCATGATCTTAAAGAGCCGTGTAATTATCTCTTCGCGCAGGGACAGATCAAGAATACGCGGCTTTTCCGCGAGGCAGCGACCCGCTAATATCAGATAGGAGAAAAAAAGGTCATCCTGCAAAGGCTTCTCCTTATCGTGGCCCAGCAGGAGATGCAATAGCCCGCTTGCGTCATTGATGCTGCCAACATATAACAACACGACCTCCTCCCACCAGGGATGGCCCAGGTGTCGCAGCAGTTCCTCCTGCCTGTTATTGGCGATGATATACTGCGTGACAAAGTACTCCTGGAAGGTGAGGTGTGAAAAACCATACCAGCCGTGCGCCTGCTCTCGCAATAATCCGTTCTCCATGTCGATCTGTTCGAGCACATGCCTGCTCTGATCCGCCGGGATATCGACGGTAGGCAAGAACTTGCTGATGACCTGCAAGAGTTCATCGACGGGAAAGTAATGCCTCCCCTGATTATGGAAATGCCAGGCTATCTCCTGGAGCAACTGCGACTGGAACATCAACGGGAACTCATGCCGGCGTTTAATATCGCGGCTGGCATCCCAGCGGGTCTGGAGCACTTCAATACATTGTTTATAGAAATCGGCCCGCCGCTCAGGCAGTTCAAGATGCCCTTCATAGACGATGGCGATGAGCGAGAGTAGCAGGGGGTTGGAAACCAGGGATTGAATGCGCAAATTACGCTCAAGATGCGAGATCAGGCCCTTGATCTTCTCCTCTCTGGAGGTTGTGCGATAGGCGTTAAACCAGTTCGTGATGAAGGTCTTACTGTCTTCAGGTCGAAATGCCACCACTTCCAGTTCAACAAATCCCGTCAGCTTGGGATAATGCTGATAGCCCGCCTTGCGCACCGTTACGACAATGCGCAGTCGCGGATACATTCTGACAAGCTTCATAATCGCGGAAACCATAGAGGTGTAGGTGTCATCCGCAGACTTATCCGCTACGCCTATTTTCGTCTCGTCTAACCCATCCAGAAGCAGCAAAACCTCCCCGGCCTTCATCTTTTCACCGACCAGTTCATGCAATGCTTGAACATCGGAGGCATGAAGATGATCGTCGATCTGGCGCAGGATCAGATCCAGCAGATCCCTGTGCATGGTCGACTTGAAGGTGTTGAGCTGCACGTAGATTGGAATACAGGGCAGGCCCGGAAGCTCTTTTTTCGCGGCCTTGATCGTCAGGTAGCGCAGCAGTGTCGTTTTGCCCGCTCCTGGATTGCCGACGATCACGCAGTACTGGTTGTCACGGATAGCCTCATCGGGATCGATGGCACCATCAACAAGCTGTTCGAGCGACTTCTGTGCAGCCTCCAGAAGCAGGTTAGGATCGTGCGTCTCCTCAGCTTCGCGCAATTTCGGATCGAGTGTGAATTTGAGCGTACTCTCTGGATGGATGCGCAGGCGCACATAGACATCTTCCAGTTTCAACGGCTGGGTCATTCCCACGATTTGTATCTGAGAGATATGTGGATCTTCAATCACCTTACTCGTGTAGCTCTGAAGATCTCGCTCCGCATTGCTACGTCGAATTCGCTCTTCTTTGAGCCGCTTCCGTTCCGCGCGTTTGCCACTTCTTAACGCATTCAGACTTTGTGGCATAAAAGGAGAGAGCAGAGTGCCGAGCACCTGCATGATGGCATCGCTATGGAGCGCCAGATAGCGCAGCAGTATTTGTAACATTGCACTTTTCCTTCGTATCGGTTAATTTGCGTTTCTCCCTATCTCTAATCCCAGAATGTTTCAACCTGACACAAAGTATACCGGGCAATGTGTGCCCTGTGGTGCCCGAGGGCTGTCACAGGCATGTCTGTATGAAAATGCCAGGCAAGCGAATAGTAGCTATCGGGCATGAGTGTACGAGCAAGTGAAAGATAAAATCAATAGTGAAGCGTATTGGGACGGGCAATGCAGTGGAATTAGCGCTGGAATTCCAATATCAGCAGAATATAGACATCTATGTTTTATTATGATACATTTATTGTGACATGCTTTTCCTGGCAAACGACGACATGTTGTCACATGTACAGCAAAGGAGCAAAACAGTGCAGAACTCCATACAGAGGCAGGGTGGAGCATTGATCGTAGAGCGAGCGCGCGTGATTCGCGCGCGTATGATGATCGAGCGCGATCTGGGCGTGCCTGTATCGAAGAAAGATGCATTTCTTTCGCTCTGTCGCCAGCATGAGAAGCGCTATCTTGCACGAAACAATGACCCGGCGGCAGCCAGCATGTCAGAATCTGAGAGCGACGAGGCCCAGCGCCAGCAGGATAGAGATGATGACAAGCCCCCCTGGGAAAAATGGGATGAGGGGTTCGACCAATTCATGAAATTTCTTCTTGGGGCATGATGAGAAACGGGATCTCGTCCGATTCTAACCCTACAGACATAGAATCAGACCTTGATTGCTTTCGCCTTTTTACTTCCCAATAATCATCCGTTCGGGGCAATTTTTTCGCATGCCATTTTAATAATGCTGCGGTCTTTGCGTCTCTATGTAAGGGAGCACCTATCTATCGATAACGTGGTGCCTCGGCCATGCGTGTAGAAGACAGCTTCTCTTGAATACGGGGGTACACGTTTAGATGAACACACAACTCGTCATCATCCAGGCTACTCCGTTTTGTAACATCAATTGCCGCTATTGTTATCTCCCTCACCGTGCTATGACCAGGCGTATCAATCCAGAAACGCTGGCGCAGATATTTAAGGTGCTCCTCTCCTCCTCGTTCATTTCCGATGAGATCCTGTTCTTATGGCATGCGGGAGAACCGCTCGTCCTGCCCATCGGCTTTTACGAGCGTGCGTTCGCCTTGCAGCAAGAGTGGAACGTCAAAGGAGTACGTATCAGCAACGCATTCCAGACGAATGCCACGCTGATTACGCAAAAGTGGTGCCAGTTTTTCAAAGCCCACGATGTCCATATTGGCATCAGCCTGGACGGCCCCCGGCATATTCATGACGCGAATCGCGTCGATAGAGCAGGCAGAGGCACATTTGACCGTATCATGCGGAGTATTGAACTCCTGCGCGCGCATGACATCAAATTCGCGGTCATTGCCGTCATCACAAAAGACACTGTACAACACGCGGACGAGTTCTGGCGATTTTTCGCCGATCTGCGGCCAATCTCGCTTGGCCTCAATCCTGAAGAAGCGGAGGGCGTGAACGAGCATTCGTCCTTGAGGACCGAGGAAGATATTCGCCAGTATCGACAGTTCTTCAAGCGCCTGGTTACATTAAATGAGCAGAGCGCGCATCCTCTCGCTATACGCGAGATCGGGAGACTAATGACGAATGTCAAAGCGCTTTCGCCCCATATACGTTCTCAAACGAACGTGCCTGCGATTATTCTGAGCTTTGATTACGAGGGCAACGTCTCGACATTCTCCCCTGAACTGCTGTCAGTGAAGCATCCTGTGTATGGCGATTTTCTTTTTGGCAATGTCTTCGAGGGAACGCTCGAAGATATATTTACGCATCCAAAATTTCTCGCCGTGAACGAGCAGATTCAGCGCGGCGTGACAAGATGCCGGGAAAGCTGCGAATACTTTACCTTCTGCGGCGGAGGCTCGCCCTCAAATAAGCTCCATGAAAACGGGGCCTTCGATTCTACTGAAACCGTGGCCTGCCGCCTGAAAGTGAAGGCTGCCACAGATGCAATGCTGGAATATCTTGAAGAAAAATATTATATCGAACCCTCACCACCGCAAAGCCACAACACAGCGATGGAGAGGGTTTCTCTCAATTAGCGCCAAAAGCTCCCGGCACATCAATCGTCATTGAGCAGTTCCTCGCGTACCACTCTCTCCGGCGGTTTCGCCCGGCGCAGCCACTCCTTCGTAAGACCGACGGGGATTCTGAACTGGGTGCCATCGAGCCGCGCCTCGATAATATCTTCGCGCCGGAGTTCTTCAAGCGCTTCCGTAACGGCCTTTTTCTCGTAAGGAATGCCCTGAACATCGAACTCTTCGCGGATATCGTTCATCGTAAAGACGCGCCCCTCCTCGCCTTTCTCCTGGGCAAGCAGCGAGAGGATAAACTTCCCGGTAGGTGATGCCAGGCCCCATATCCACTGAATGCTGCTGGTTTGTTGCTCAAGGATGTAATCCAGCACGGCATTGACATCGTTGATCGACACATAGGATTTCTCCAGCTTATTGCAATGGACAATCAGCCTCTCGCTCAGCAGATGGATGAGGTAGGGTTGATCTCCTGTAAGAAGATGCACTCTTTCGAGTGCCAGAGGATCATATTCGAGATACTCATGGATCGGCTCGGTGATAAGGGCGGTTGCTTCCTCGGGCTTCATCTTTGAGAGGTGGTGCTGCAACGCAATATTGAAGAAGGTAGCCCAGTAGCCATCGGTAATGTGACGAATGCGGGGTGTGCCGACCAGCAAAAAGTTCAGGCGCTGGCGATGCTGCATCAGGCTGCGCAGGTAACTCAGGACATCCTGATTCAGATAGCCACCCTGCATACGTTCCTGAAGTATCTCGAACTCATCAAGCAGGAAGACGAGCTTATATCCTGGCAGCGCCTCTAATACACGCGTCAGGGTATCATTGAATGCCGCTGTGGGATTGCTCACGAATGCCTGCGCGTCTGGCCCGGGAACAGAAACGCCCCTGTAATGCTGCACTTCCTCACAGATGCGAGAGGCGAAGCCCTCAAGGAGTTGCGCGGCATTGGAGATAATCGCCAGCGCCTGGAGATCAATCAGCACAGGCGCATAGGATTCCTCGGCCAGTTCGCTCGCAAGCCGGTAGACCAGGCTGGTTTTGCCCATGCGGCGCTGACCCGAAAGCACCACGACCTTGTTAGCCGTGACGCTTTTCAGCTTCTCGCGCAGCGTTTCAAGGTCTTCTTCACGGCCATAGAACATATCCTTATCACGAATGGGCGTCCCGCTGGTATATGGATTGGGTATTGGACGGTATGGACGCTGGTATCCCTTTATGAACACAATATCAGAAAAGGGTTGCTGTCTGGCCCATCTCTCAGCATCATCGTAGGTGAGCTGGAAGTTCAGACGCGGAGCGGTCACATGCGGGCGTATTGTGAAATCGAGCACAGCCGGGTTGCTCGTCGATACTTCTGTCAGTGTGCGAAAATCGCTGCCCACAATGTCAAAATCGCTGCTCTTTTCAAGAGTGACGCGCACGTTATCAGCGGGACTGCGCCCCTGGTTGCTGATGCATACAGAGATCACAACCTCTTCCTCCGGGCGAACCTCTTTGTTGCGTATCTCCAGCACGAGGCGCGCTTCCCCACGCAGGCGGCGCAATTCTTTCTTAATCACGGTAGACCATTGCTCAAGCAGCAGAGAGAGGATGATGTGTTCTGGCAGGCGATGCGTGGCGGCGCGCTTTTGCGTCTGTCGCATCTCGAATTGAGACAATTCATTGCGAATCCTGTCGAGTGCATCCGTGGCATCGATCAGACTGGTCACACGATCTCCCATTGCTTCACGCCGTCCATAAACCCTCATAATACCCACCACCCGCTGTAGCTCATCAAAGACACGCATGATCTGGCTGACGCTGGCCCCACTGATATCGTTCAACATATCGGAGCGTGTAATACGCTGGTAGCGCGCGATAGCATCGATAGTCTTAGTGCGCCAGATCTGGCGGAACTCTTCATAGATCTGGAGCAGTTCCTCACCATAGAAAGGACCAAGCTTGTTGGCCTCCTTAATGGCCGCAATGGTCTCATCAAGGATAGCAGCGATATTCTCCGCACTCAGGCCGGTAAGTTGTTTGACCAGGACCTGGAAGGCACGCCTGATGGCTGGAATCCTGGCAGAGTAAGAGATTTGTTGGAGCACAGCCACATTGGTTCCTGAATAGAGGAGCGCCAGCATATCGCGCACCAGTAGCTCTGGATGAGCATCGAAGTAGTGCGCTAACGTTCGCCCGCTTTCCTGCCGCACCCATTCATCTTCATCGGTTGCGGTTTTCAGCAGCAATTTGAAGACCTTTGTGGAATAGTCTTTAACGAGGTCGTCGAGTTTTCTCACTACGGAACGGCGTACCCAGG
>Ga0209061_1005818_pt1 | contig 10430 bp, 9 predicted proteins | sample Coa_R1_10_FD_187157 | JGI IMG/M metagenome (GOLD analysis project Ga0209061, IMG submission 187157) | Surface soil microbial communities from Centralia Pennsylvania, which are recovering from an underground coalmine fire - Coalmine... | ecosystem: Environmental > Terrestrial > Soil > Unclassified... | reverse complement strand
TCGAGATCGAGCGCGCTTACGGCGAGACACCGATCGCCAGTTGGGTCACGCGCGTCGGTGACGACACCGCCGGTCTCGATGACCTGGGGTCCAACGTGCAGTTCGCCGAGCTCGTGTCGGCGGTGGGCCAGATCGTGCGCACCAGGCTTGAGGAACTCCCATGAGCGTCGTCGCACTGAGACTCGCGGGCCCACTCCAATCTTGGGGCTCGAGTAGCCGTTTCGTTCGTCGCGCCACCGATACAGCCCCCACGAAGAGCGGGGTGCTGGGTCTGGTCGCGGCCGCGAGAGGCATTCGCCGCTCCGACCCGCTGGAAGCCCTGTTGGGCCTTCGGTTCGGTGTCCGAATCGATCAACCCGGTCAACTCGTCCGCGATTTCCAGACGGCGAGGCAGCCAACAAAGGAGCGCGGCGGAAGCATCCGATGGAGGCCACTACCGCTCTCGCAGCGCTACTACATGTCGGATGCTGTCTATCTCGCCGTGCTGGAAGGCGAGCATGAACTTGTCGCCGGTATCGACGACGCTGTCCGAAGTCCGCACTTCCCACTCTACCTGGGTCGCCGCTCCTGCCCACCATCGTGGCCGGTTGCATTGGGAGTCTTCGACGATGATTTGGAAGGTGCGCTGGCTACGCAGCCCTGGCTGGCGTATCCGCAACACCAAAAGCGGCAACGAACCACAGTTGTGCGGCTGCCCATCGTCTGTGATGCCTCTGACGCGTCGGACGGCTCAGAGCTGATCCGCGATGTGCCGGTGAGCTTCGACCCGAACCGTCGGCAATACACCTGGAGAAGAGTCGTGCGCCGTCAGGTCGAAATTGCTAACCCGCACGGGATCCATCCGCCAAGCGGGTATCACGACCCAATGTCAGCGTTGGAGGGCTGAGAAATGTACTTGACCAAGATGGTGATCAATGCCCGTCGGCGTGGTGCTCGGTTGCTGATGGCGTCACCGCAAGCCCTCCACGCTGCGGTGATGGCGGGGTTCGCCGATGGTCGTCCTACCGACGATGGGCGGGTGTTGTGGCGGCTGGATGTCTACAGCGCTCATCGAGTTGTGCTGTATGCGGTGAGCCCGGACACGCCGGACTTCACCCACATCGCCGAGCAGGCGGGCTGGCCAACCACCGAAGCGTGGGAAACACGTTGCTATGACCCGTTACTGGAATCGCTGCGGAGTGGCCAACACTGGCAATTCCGGCTCACCGCCAACCCCGTACGCTCGGGCCTTCGCGCAGGGTGGTCGGACACCAAGCCGCTGGGACACGTCACCGTCAAGCAGCAGGAGTACTGGCTCATCCAGCGCTCGCAGAAAGCCGGCTTCCGGCTAGTTCCGTCCACACATGCCGGCGACCACGCGGACGTCGACCTCGCGGTCGTGGATCGGTCGATACGCCGCTTCCGACGAAAAGGCGGACAGGTGACCATCGCGACGGCCACTTTCGAGGGCCATCTCGAGGTCATCGATCCGGAGGCCCTGCGCTGGGCGCTCACTCGCGGAATCGGGCGGGCCAAGTCATACGGATGCGGGCTGCTGACTCTGGCCCACCCCCGCGACAATCGGCCATGAACTCGATCGGACGTCGGCCGACCGAGTCCAAAGAGCTTGTCCGGGCATCGGATCGGATCTCGTTCCTGTATTTGGAGCGGTGTGTCGTGAATCGAGATAGCAACGCCATCACCGCCACCGATGAACGAGGGACGGTCCACGTGCCAGCAGCGTCTGTGGGCGTATTGCTGCTTGGACCTGGTACGACGATCACGCATCAAGCCATCTTGCTCATGTCGGATAGCGGTTCGACAGTGGTGTGGATCGGGGAGCGCGGCGTGCGTTACTATGCCCATGGTCAATCGCTCGCGCGGTCATCGCGATTGTTGGAAGCGCAGGCCGCAGCGGTGTCGAACACACGCTCCCGCCTACAGGTTGCGCGGTCGATGTACCAGATGCGCTTTCCAGACGAAGACGTTTCCCACCTCACCATGCAGCAACTCCGCGGCCGTGAAGGCGCGCGCATCCGCCGCATCTACCGGGAACATTCGCGACGAACCGGCGTGGAATGGGCACGTCGGACATACGACGTTGAAGACTGGGAAGGCGGTGATGCCGTTAATCAAGCGTTGTCAGCGGCCAATGCCGCGCTCTACGGGATCGTCCACTCGGTCATCGTTGCGCTCGGCTGCTCACCGGCGCTCGGATTCATCCATGTCGGCCATTACCGCTCGTTCGTCTATGACATCGCCGATCTATACAAGGCCGAGCTGAGCATTCCCGTGGCGTTCGACGTCGCTGTCGAAGTCGACGTCGACATCGGCGCGGACACCCGCCGACGTATGCGAGATCGGTTGTACGACCTCAAACTTCTCGCGCGGTGCGCCGCCGACATTCAGGCGCTGCTACTGGGTGATTCGGATGCCGACCTCGGGGATTACCTGGACTTCGACGTTCTTTCACTGTCGGATGAGCACCAGGCCGTTCCCGCGGGGACGTCCTACGGATACGGAGAAGACTTCTGACCGTCATCGTGCTCACCGCCGTTCCACCGGGCTTGCGTGGCCACCTAACTCGCTGGCTACTGGAGATCAGCCCTGGCGTCTTCGTAGGTCATATTTCCGCTCGTGTCAGAGAACTGATGTGGCAGCGCGTGATCGAGTACGTCAGCGACGGCCGCGCACTGATGGTGTACACGGCGCGCAACGAACAGCGGCTGGCGTTCGAGGTGCACGGCCATGATTGGGAACCTATCGACCACGACGGCATCTGCTTGATGCGACGGCAGACCGTCCCGGACTACGTCCCAGCTGAGCGACGTGGGCGAGCCGAGGTGAAGCGACCGTCGGAACCCGCAAGACAGGGCCCTGGTTTCGGTTCTGAGACAGTCTGGAAGCGGCGGCAGGCTCGGAGGAAGTTCAAGCCCAATCACTGAAGAGATTTGTAATGGTTGGCGGCCGTCCCATCGAAGCGATCGAGGTTTTGGGTTAAACTCTGCAACTGGCCTCGTCAAGTAGTGTGCTCCCCGCGAATGCGGGGATGATCCTACGTCACCGATGGTCTCCTTGGCGCCACACAAGTGCTCCCCGCGAATGCGGGGATGATCCTCGATCTCGGACCTTATGGGTTCCCGGAGTTCTGTGCTCCCCGCGAATGCGGGGATGATCCCGCTATCCGATCAACGACGCCGAACATGTGCGTGTGCTCCCCGCGAATGCGGGGATGATCCCCGTCTACCCCGGCGCTCCTGCGCCGCCGCAACGTGCTCCCCGCGAATGCGGGGATGATCCCAGCGCAAAGAAATTCGTGAACAGGTTATTGAAGTGCTCCCCGCGAATGCGGGGATGATCCCATCTGGACCATCTGCAACGGGTTGAACGCGCCGTGCTCCCCGCGAATGCGGGGATGATCCCTGGCGCTTCTGGTAGGCACCGGTGAACGGGTTGTGCTCCCCGCGAATGCGGGGATGATCCCTGCTGGAAGGGGTACAGGTCTCCCCCGCCGGGGTGCTCCCCGCGAATGCGGGGATGATCCCTGGCCTCTGCTGCGGCCCAGTTCTCCGGGGTGGTGCTCCCCGCGAATGCGGGGATGATCCGTCATTGAGATGGGCAAGATCATCGAGCAGGTCGTGCTCCCCGCGAATGCGGGGATGATCCTCCCCGCTCGTAGGCTAGACGGATCTCTACTTCGTGCTCCCCGCGAATGCGGGGATGATCCCGGTTGTGCCCCGTATCCGGCTAGTCGGACGAGGTGCTCCCCGCGAATGCGGGGATGATCCCTGGGCGTTCTGGCGCGTGTTGTTGAGCGCGGTGTGCTCCCCGCGAATGCGGGGATGATCCGCCCATAGACGAACAGGATGCCGTCGGTCGAGTGTGCTCCCCGCGAATGCGGGGATGATCCGAAGTAGCCGGCCGGGCTGTATTGCACTCCGTTGTGCTCCCCGCGAATGCGGGGATGATCCCTGATTGCGGCGTGGGGTGATTCACGCCGGGAGGTGCTCCCCGCGAATGCGGGGATGATCCGCAGGCCGCGCGGCTGCTCGGCGTCATCCACGAGTGCTCCCCGCGAATGCGGGGATGATCCCTCTATGCGAACCAGGCGCTACAGCCACTCGGCGTGCTCCCCGCGAATGCGGGGATGATCCGCGCTGCCCGAAGGCGCGCATCTCCGCAGATACCGTGCTCCCCGCGAATGCGGGGATGATCCCCCGGCGCCTGGTCGGACGTAAGACGCTGGGCCGTGCTCCCCGCGAATGCGGGGATGATCCGTGAGCGCAGTTCGTCGCCGAGCTGGTCAACGGGTGCTCCCCGCGAATGCGGGGATGATCCGGACGCGGCGACTCGCGACAACTACGACCGTGAGTGCTCCCCGCGAATGCGGGGATGATCCCGAGACCGTCTGGCCGCGACTGTTGCGCACTTTGTGCTCCCCGCGAATGCGGGGATGATCCCACGACCGACCCGGACCTGATCATGCCGGCCAAGGTGCTCCCCGCGAATGCGGGGATGATCCGCGATGCGGTACTGGCGGGCATACGCCTTGTGCTGTGCTCCCCGCGAATGCGGGGATGATCCCTGCGGGTTTGCGACACTTCCACGGCAAGAGTAGTGCTCCCCGCGAATGCGGGGATGATCCCCCCGGGGGCACCGTGAACAACACCCACCTGCTGTGCTCCCCGCGAATGCGGGGATGATCCCCGATCGACTCATCGACGCGGCAGGGACGGTCTGTGCTCCCCGCGAATGCGGGGATGATCCCAGCTGCGTCTTGCGTTGGCAGTTGCGGCAGTTGTGCTCCCCGCGAATGCGGGGATGATCCGTAATGGGGCTGGTCCCTGCCACTGAGGTTATGGTGCTCCCCGCGAATGCGGGGATGATCCGAAGTGCAGGCCACCGCCGCACTCTTGACGCGAATGTGCTCCCCGCGAATGCGGGGATGATCCTCGCACCGACCTGTGTCGCATCACTGACGGTTTGTGCTCCCCGCGAATGCGGGGATGATCCGCGCGGCGGCAGAACGCGATTCGGGGCGTGAAGGTGCTCCCCGCGAATGCGGGGATGATCCCGATGTCGTCAGGATCAACCGACTTGCGGATGGGTGCTCCCCGCGAATGCGGGGATGATCCTTGATCGGTACGGCCAAGCCTTGCCAGAGGGTGGTGCTCCCCGCGAATGCGGGGATGATCCCGCATGATCGCCGCCATGCTTGATGAGGGGCATGTGCTCCCCGCGAATGCGGGGATGATCCCGAGGTTTTGGGCCAGATCGACATCACCCCGGAGTGCTCCCCGCGAATGCGGGGATGATCCGCGAAGTCGGCATACCTGGCAGTGGAGGAAAACGTGCTCCCCGCGAATGCGGGGATGATCCCTTCTACGGATGGTCGGAGGAGGTTGGGCAAACGTGCTCCCCGCGAATGCGGGGATGATCCCCGACCAAGACATCGTTGGCGAAGGCGGCTTACGTGCTCCCCGCGCAGGCGGGGATGATCCTCCGGACTCGACGATGGTCAGCAGCACACCGTTGTGTTCCCCGCGAAGCGGGGATGACCCGGGCCGCGCCCGCGCCGCGTGGGCCGCCGATAAACGTCCTCTGCGAGTGCCTGGTTGAACCTGCCTACTACGAGAAGTGCCCTTGCACGATGTCGCATGTTCCGAGGGATTCGGGACACCTACGTCGCGCCGGCGCACTTGCGGAAACACGTCGAGGACTGACCTTCGATAGCCTGCCAAGGTGAGCTCGGCAGAAGCTGATCCGGTTGCGCCCGACGTTCGCCGGCAATGGCGGGAACTGGCCGACGAGGTGCGTGAACACCAGTTCCGCTACTACGTGCGCGACGCGCCGGTCATCTCCGACGCCGAGTTCGACGAGCTGCTGCGCCGCCTGCAGGCTCTCGAGGATCAGTACCCCGAACTGCGCACCCCCGATTCACCGACCCAACTGGTCGGCGGCGCGGGCTTCGCCACCGACTTCCTGCCGGCCGAGCACCTGGAGCGGATGCTGTCGCTGGACAACGTTTTCAGCGCCGAGGAGTTCGACGCGTGGGCGGCCCGCGTCCGCGCGGAAATCGGCGGCGACGCCCACTACCTGTGCGAGCTCAAGATCGACGGTGTCGCGCTGTCGCTGGTGTACCGGGGTGGCCGGCTGGTCCGCGCTGCCACCCGCGGCGACGGCCGCACCGGCGAGGACGTCACCCTCAACGCCCGCACCATCGAGGACGTGCCCGAGCGCCTGAACGCCAGCGCCGACTACCCGATCCCCGATGTCCTCGAAGTCCGCGGCGAGGTGTTCTTCCGGCTGGCCGATTTCGAGGCGCTCAACGCCGCGCTGGTCGAGGACGGCAAGACACCGTTCGCCAACCCGCGCAACAGCGCGGCGGGATCACTGCGACAGAAGGATCCCGCGGTGACCGCCCGCCGCAAGCTGCGGATGATGTGTCACGGCCTGGGGCACACCGAAGGCTTCCGGCCGGCCAGCCTGCATGACGCCTACCTCGCGCTAAAGGCTTGGGGCCTACCGGTTTCCGAGCACACCACCCGGGTGGACGGACTGGCCGGCGTGCATGAGCGCATCGCCTACTGGGGTGAGCACCGCCACGACGTCGACCACGAAATCGACGGCGTGGTGGTCAAAGTCGACGAAGTCGCGTTGCAACGCCGGCTCGGTTCCACCTCGCGGGCGCCTCGCTGGGCGATCGCCTACAAGTACCCGCCCGAGGAGGCGCAGACCAAGCTGCTCGACATCCGGGTCAACGTCGGGCGCACCGGACGGGTCACCCCGTTCGCCTACATGACGCCGGTGAAGGTCGCCGGGTCGACGGTCGGGCTGGCGACGCTGCACAACGCGTCGGAGGTCAAACGCAAGGGCGTGCTGATCGGCGACACCGTGGTGATCCGCAAGGCGGGCGACGTGATTCCCGAGGTGCTGGGGCCGGTCGTCGACCTACGTGACGGGTCGGAACGCGAATTCGTCATGCCCACAACGTGTCCGGAGTGCGGGACGACGCTGGCCCCGGCCAAAAAGGGCGACGCCGACATCCGCTGTCCCAACTCGCGGTCGTGTCCGGCGCAGCTGCGGGAGCGGGTGTTTCATGTCGCGAGCCGCGGCGCGCTCGATATCGAGGGGCTGGGCTACGAAGCCGGCATTGCGCTGCTGAAGGCCAAAGTCATTGCCGACGAAGGCGATCTGTTCAGCCTCACCGAGGACGACCTGCTGCGCACCGACTTGTTCCGCACCAAGGCCGGCACGCTGTCGGCCAACGGCAAGCGGCTGCTGGCCAACCTGGACAAGGCCAAGGAGCAGCCGCTGTGGCGGGTGCTGGTGGCGTTGTCCATCCGGCACGTCGGGCCGACCGCGGCGCGGGCGCTGGCAGGAGAATTCGGCAGCCTGGACGCGATCACGTCGGCGTCCACCGAGCAGCTGGCCGCCGTCGAGGGAGTCGGGCCGACCATCGCCGACGCGGTCAAAGAGTGGTTCACCGTCGACTGGCATCGCGCGATCGTCGACAAGTGGCGCGCCGCCGGGGTGCGGATGGCCGACGAGCGCGACGCCAGCGTGCCCCGCACGCTGGAGGGGTTGTCGATCGTGGTCACCGGGTCGCTGACCGGCTTCTCCCGCGACGACGCGAAGGAGGCCATCGTCGCCCGGGGCGGCAAGGCCGCCGGTTCGGTGTCGAAGAAGACCGCCTACGTGGTCGCCGGGGATTCGCCCGGATCCAAGTACGACAAGGCCGTCGAACTGGGTGTGCCAATCCTCGACGAGGACGGTTTTCGCCGGTTGCTGACCGAAGGCCCGGCCGGGATTTCGGGAACCGCCGAATAGCCGTCGGTCTCGATGGTGGCCGAATTCCCGTCATGAGGCCCGTCGGCGTCTGGTTAGACTTTCGGGGTTCACCGGCTCTGCGGTGCCGGCGCCGCCCGCCAAGCGGTGTTCGCCGCCTATTTCAGCGGGAGGAGTGCAGTGACGGATTCGTCGGGCGCGGGGCGCAACTACGGCGGTCCCAACCCGATCGGGGGACCCGCCCCGGCCCCTCCCACGGGCTGGGTGCCGCCCCCGCCGCCGCAGGCGCCGGGGCAGTGGCAGGCCCCACCGGCCCAGCAACCGCCGTCACCGCCACCGCCCGGCTGGGGACCTGTTGGCACACCGGAGTGGGGTCCTCAGTTTGCTGTGCAACCGCGCGCCGGGCGTCGTCACCGCAAGGCGCTGCTGGTGACGGTTGGTGCCGGCGTGGCGGTGATCGTGGTGATCGTCATCGTCGGGGCCTTCACGTTGTTCGGCGGGGGTGGCGGCAGCGGCGCGGGCAGTCCGAGCGCCGCGGTCAAGGGCTACCTGGAAGCACTGGCGCGCGGCGACGCGGAGGCGGCGCTGGCCGACGGCGCCGACCAGCCCGCGTCCAAAGAGCTCTTGAACGACGACATCCTCAAGAAGCAAATCGAGAAGATGCCGATCTCCAATATCCGGATCCTCGGCGACAATGCGAGCGACGCGTCCGGCGTGGGTCAGGTCCACGTGACGGTGAGTTTCGGCGACCAGAGTTCCGATAGCACGCTGGCGGTCAAAAAGGCCGACGGCCGTTGGAAACTCGACGCCAGCGCGGTACGGCTGGACTTCACCCGCTTCACCGCCACCAATCAGGCGATGGAGACCCTGACCGCGTTCGGTAAACCGGCGGGAAAATCGGTGGCCTACGTTTTTCCCGGCTGGATCGACTGGGGCTCGAACAACAAGAACATCGCCGTGAAGGGTAAGCCGGTGTTGCTCGAGTCGCTGGCGTCATCCGCCGGGGCTGCCGTACTTCCTGCGCTCTCGGTCAGTGAGGCGGGCCGGGCGGACATCGTCGCCGCTGTCAAGCAGCGGCTGGACACCTGTGCGCAATCGAAATCGCCGATGCCCGAACAATGCCCGCAGAAGATGTTTGTGCCCGGGATCGTCGACGGGACCGTGACATGGCAGGCGCCCGACGCCAACAATGCCGAAATACGGTTCATACCGTTGAAAATGTCGGCGCTCGTCACCATGCAGACCACTTTCGGGTACACGGCTCAAACCAGGGACGGCTCGAGCGTGAGCGGTAGCGCACCGGCCATTGTCATTGGCGAGGCCGATCTTTCGCAAAGCCCACCGACGATCAATTGGCACTGACGATGACAACCGAACATATTCGACTTCAGCCCAACCGCCAGGACATGGACAACGCTTACCGCGTTGTCAACGCGATCAGCCAAGTGTTCTCCAGCAAGGTTGTCGGGCAAGAGAATCTGCGCGAGTCACTGCTGATCGGGCTGCTCACCGGAGGCCACATCCTGCTGGAAAGCGTTCCGGGACTTGCGAAGACGACTGCTGCCCGGGTGGTCGCCGATTCGATCTCCGGTGGATTCCAGCGCATCCAGTGCACGCCGGACCTGTTGCCCAGCGACATCATCGGCACGCAAATCTATGACTCGTCGACCAATTCGTTCACCACCCAACTGGGACCGGTGCACACCAACATCGTGTTGCTCGACGAGATCAACCGCTCCAGCGCCAAGACCCAAAGTGCGATGCTGGAGGCCATGGAGGAGCGCCAGACCACCATCGCCGGTCAGCTCTACCCGATTCCCGACCCGTTCGTGGTGATTGCGACGCAGAACCCCGTCGACCAGGAAGGCACCTACCCGCTCTCGGAGGCGCAGACCGACCGGTTCATGCTCAAAGAGGTGCTGCGCTACCCGATGCCGCAAGAGGAAGCCGAGGTCATCTTCCGCATCGACGCCGGCGTCTACGACCGCGACCGAAAGCCACGCCCGGTGGTCGGCCTGGACGACATCCGGCGTCTGCAGCAAGTCGTGCGCAACGTGCACATGGACCAGGTCCTGGTGCACTACGCCAGCCAGCTGGTGCACGCCACCCGCAACTCCGAGCAGTTCCTGCCACCGCATCTGGCCAAACTGGTGGAATACGGCGCCAGTCCTCGTGCCACCATTGCGTTTTGCCGTGCGTCGCGGGCGCTGGCGGTGCTGAACGGGCGTAACCACGTGATTCCCGACGACATCCACAAGCTGGCCTACCGTGTGCTGCGCCACCGGCTGATTCTGGGATTCGAAGCGGTCCGGGCCAAGGTCACCCCGGAGACCGTGATCGACGCTGTGCTGGCTTCGGTTCGAGTTCCCTGACACCAATGGGCCAGCACCTCAACCGGGCACGCCTGTATTTCGGCACCGACACCCGCGGCATGCTGGAGGGCGGGCGATACGCGCTGCTGCACACCCGCAGCCTCGAACTCGACGACCTTCGACCGTACGTGGCCGGCGACGACGTGCGCGACATCGACTGGAAAGCGTCGGCGCGGGCGGGGACGGTGCTGATCAAACGCTATGTCTCCGAACGGCACCACAAGATCCTGCTGGTCGCCGACGCCGGGCGGAACATGTCGGCGCTGGCGCCGGGCGGCGAAATCAAACGCG
>Ga0209061_1005813_pt1 | contig 10440 bp, 11 predicted proteins | sample Coa_R1_10_FD_187157 | JGI IMG/M metagenome (GOLD analysis project Ga0209061, IMG submission 187157) | Surface soil microbial communities from Centralia Pennsylvania, which are recovering from an underground coalmine fire - Coalmine... | ecosystem: Environmental > Terrestrial > Soil >... | reverse complement strand
CATAATGCGATAGACGAAAGAGAAGAGCATAGCGAATTGATTCGAAAATACTTGCCGTTCATCGCACATGTGCACGTAAATGAGCCCGACGGCCGCGAGCCCGGCGCCGGGGACTATGATTTCGCTAAGCTACTGGGTACCTTGGCCGAGCTTGGATATAGGGGCTGGGTTTCTGTAGAGGTGTTTGATTTCAGCCGAGGCGCAGAGGAGATAGCGAGGCGCGCAAGGGCCACGCTCCAGGCTGCGACTCCGCTCTCTCTTCAAACGATATGAGACGTTACGTAGTTACGGGAGGCGCCGGCTTCATCGGCTCTGCACTTGTTCGCGCCCTGCTTGAAGAGGGCCGATCGGTCCATGTAATTGACAATCTCGCTACGGGGAAGCTGGACAACCTGGAGGAGATTGCAGATGAGATCACAGTGCATGAATTAGACATTCGGGATTATGACCGCATCGCGCCGGTGATTGCCGGAGCTGAGCGCGTGTTTCATCTGGCTGCCTTGCCTTCAGTTCCGAAATCGATTTTGCAGCCGGTACCGAGCCATGAGATCAACATCAACGGCACGTTCAATGTGTTCCGGGCGGCTGCGGAAGGCAAAGTGGGGCGGGTAATTTATGCAGCTTCCTCGTCGGCCTACGGCGATACCGAGGTGCTGCCAAAAGTGGAGACGATGGCTCCACGCCCGAAATCACCATATGCTGTGCAAAAGCTCGTGGGCGAATACTATGCTCACGTTTTCTCGGAGTGCTTTGGACTAGAGACCGTGTCGCTGCGGTTCTTCAATGTGTTTGGTCCGCGACAGGATCCGAGCAGTCCCTATTCCGGTGTACTCTCGATTTTCATGACGTGCTTGCTGGAGCGTCGAAGCCCGACGATTTTTGGCGATGGCGAACAGTCGCGTGACTTTACTTATGTGGAGGACGTGGTTTCTTTGATGCTGAAGGCCTCGAACGCCGAAGGTGTCTCAGGCCGTATGTTTAATGCCGGGAATGGCAACCGGTACACGCTCAACCAAACCTGGGAGTTGTTGCAAAAAATTGAGGGCGTGCAACTGCCGGCACAATACGGTCCGCCGCGGCCGGGTGATGTGCGGCATTCTCAAGCTGATACCACCGCGGCTGTGCGCTTTTTAGGTCATGAACCACGCTTCACATTTGAAGAAGGCTTGCGGCTCACACTCGAGTGGTACCGTGCGGATTTAGCGCGGCGAAAGAAGTAAAGACCTGCGAGATCCTGGAGCGTTAAGGTCAGGACTGTGGCAGGCGGCTTATCCTAAAGCCGTGGCGAACTCATTTCATCTTGGGCCCGATTGTATTTATCGCTGCGATGCGTTTCAGCAGTTTGTGTGGCAGAGGCATGGGTTTGGAACGCGACTGGGGAATCCGCAGGCCGAAATTACGCTCAAGCAGATTCATTCGGATCAGATTGTCAATGCAAACGGTATTCAGGAAGGTGAGCGGGAAGGTGATGCTCTCATTACGAATGTAGTGGGAAGGAGCATCGGTGTGCGTACGGCTGACTGTGTGCCGATTTTGCTGCTCGACTGCCGCAGGCGAGCGATCGGGGCCGTGCATGCTGGCTGGCGCGGTACTGTTCAGAACATAGCCCAGCGAGCGGTGGAGCAGATGCGAGCTGATTTTTTGAGTGATCCCGGTGACCTTTATGCCGCAATTGGCCCGTGCATCCGGGATTGCTGCTACGAAGTAGGGCCGGAGGTCGCAGAGCGTTTTGCAACGCTGTTTCCAGAATGGGGTTCTGTCGTCGTCTTGGACGGCGGAAAGAGAAAGGTTTGCCTTCCGGAAGCGAACCGCCGGCAACTAGAATTGGCAGGCATTCCGGCGGGGCAGATCTTCGATTGTGGCCTCTGTACGGCGTGTGAATCGTCGCAGTTTTTCTCTCACCGGCGCGAGCCTGCAAATCCGGGCCGAATGATTGCTGCCATTGAGCGACTGGCTTAATGCGTGCAAGCGAAGACGTTTGCTCCACTTCCGGCGCTTCGAGCGTCTTACACATGAAAAAACTCGAATCAGGAGCGGGAAATGGAACGTACAGCAAAGGCTGAATGGAAAGGCGATTTAAAGTCTGGCAGCGGGATACTGTCGACGTCGAGCGGTGTACTCTCTCAAGTCCCTTATTCCTTCCGCATGCGTTTTGAGAACGAACCGGGCACGAACCCGGAAGAGCTGCTTGCAGCGGCGCACGCTGGCTGTTTTTCTATGGCGCTATCCAATACGCTACAGGAAGAAGGACTGAAAGCAGAAAGCATTGAGACGACTTGCACCATTACGTTAGAAAAGGACGGTGCGGGCTTCTCCATCAAAAAGAGCCACCTGCAGCTTCGAGCACGGATCCCAGGCGCCACAGTCGATGCATTTGAACGCGCTGCCAAGAAGGCGAAAGAAGGATGCCCGGTTTCGAAGCTATTCAAGGCTGAAATTACCATGGATGCCCGGCTCGAGGGCGCGGCAGCCAGAACCTAACCGTAAGTTATCGAGAGCCAGATGTTGCCACAGCCTATCTGGGGCCGGAGTTTTCTGTCATAATCGCTCGCATGAGGTCACTGTGGCTTACGTTTTCCACGCTGGCTGTATCGATTCTGGTAGCTCAGCCTCCGCAAGGTTTTGGCGGGCCGGGCGGCGGGGCAGCGCTTCGCCCCGGCATAGAGCTTGATCTTCAGGGGAAGGGAAGCGAGGCTCGGGTTATTTTCCAAAAAGCGATTGAACAGGCTCCTAATCCTGCGGCGAAGGCCAATGCGGAACGCGCCATGGCCATGTCCTGGGCCTTTGAAGGCAATTGCAAGAAAACTGCTGAATGGGAAGAAAAGGTAATTGATTATTGGAAGAGCCAGGAAGCGGTTACTCCCGAGAGAGCTTTTTATCAAGAAGGCGAGATGGCCGACGAAGCCGCTCGGGTATGTCTCGATAACGGCGATTTGGATGCCGCTTACAGGCTTTATAAAGAAGGGCATGATCTGGGACTGAAGGAGCCGAATATCTCGGCCGCTCGCAAGGATCTTTGGAATTACCGTTGGGAACATGCGCAGGCGCGGATTGCAGCCCGCCGAGGCAATCGGGCTGAAGCGCAAAGGCATGTGGAAGCAGCCAAGGCGATTCTTGAAGATATGAAATCGAAAGATCCGCAGCTATATGAGCAGCAAGTTCATTTCCTGCCGTATCTGACCGGCTATGTCGCCTTTTATACAGGGGATTATCAGACAGCACTCAAAGATCTGCAAGAAGCCAATCAGGAGGATCCTTTCATTGAATGCTTGCTGGGTATGACTTATGAAAAGCTCGGCGATCGGATGAAAGCAAGGGAAGAATATCGCAAGGCTGCGGCCGCCCGCGGCCACAATCCTCCAGCGGCGTTCGCCCACCATTTCACTGCGGGCAAAGTTACCGAAAGCTGAGTTCGTAAGCTTTAAACGGCGGCGACGGAGTTCGGAAGCGTGCCTTGCATCGCTTGTCTTTCTTCACGATTCGCTAGCAGTTCTTTCCATTCGTGCTCAACGTCTGCCAGTGTTGTTACGATCACATCGGAAAATGCGCTGCCGATCCGCTCCTTGATCTTTTCTGGATTTAAACTTGAGTTCCACAGGCCAAGGTAGATCTTTGCTTCCGGGCGCAGCGCGCGAACCCGTCTGCAGAGTGATCGTGCATGGATCAAGGCGAAGGGAGGAAGCGCCGAGATCAGGAAGATTTCAGCCTTTGCACTCTGTACACGGGTCAGCCGCTCCTCACCGAGATCAGCGGGCACTGTGCTCGAGTTGAGCCCTGCGTTTCGCGCAACCTGTGCCGCCATGAGCGCAACCAGTTCGTCGCTGTAGCTCTTGGCAGGCAAACAGAGCACAGAAAGCTCCGGGGCAAGCGGCAATTCTTCAGAATTGGCTCGCGAACCGAGATCCTCAATTAATTCGCGCGTGCTCTGATAAATGAATTTCGCACGTTCATCGTCGAGGCAATTACGCTGGCGATCTTGACGGGTCATTTGTAGGGCCGGGATGATGACCGAATCATACACCTCGGTGAGCGACTTTTCTTTTAAGCACTGGTCTACAACCTCGGCGGCTTCGTCTTCGTCCATTGCGACGAGGCGCTGATAATAATGCACTTCGGCCGGTAAAACTGGCTCATCTCCCAGCAAGACATGCAGGAATTCAAGCGGCGGAAGATGGCGCCCCAAAACCGCAAGACAAACCGTTAAGGGAGTCGATAGAATCAAGCCGATAGGTCCCCAGAGTAAGGTCCAAAAGGCAGCAGAAAGGAGAATCGCGAGCGAGGAGATCCCCGTGCGTGCGGCGTATAACATGGGTTCCACGAATCCGAACATTGTGCCTTCAATGCCTGCGAAAATGCCCAGCACGAGGAGGGGATGGCGCCAGTCCTGAAAAACGGCTAGCGAGAGAAGAAACGGGCAGGCGCCGGCGATGAGCGTGCCGACATAGGGTATGAAGCGCATAATGGCTCCCAGTACTCCCCAAAAGGCTGCAAAGGGAAGGCCGATGCAATATAACCCCACCCCCAGCAGCGTGCCAAAGGCTCCATTTACGGCAGATTGCGTCAGCAGATAACGGCTTACCCGGATGGCGGCGTCATCGAGCGCGGTTGTGACCAGAATCAGATGTTCCTGGCCTAGTAATCGGAAAAGCCGGTTTCGAATCTGGTTGCGATTGATCAAAATGAATAGCGTCAACACAATCACTGCTATGCCAGATCCCAGAACTTTTACGAGCGATGTGCTGACAAGGCTTAGCGAGCCGAAGATGCCGATTCGCGGATGAACGATTTCTACAGGGACAGGCTGGACGAGCGCGGATTGCGAAGAAGGGGACGTGGAAGTGTGAGACGGCGATGCTGGATTCTCTAACCCACTGCTTGGGTGAGTGGTAACCTGATCCTCAATATTCGTGATGCTGGAGATAAGCCGAGTTATAGCTCCTCCTGACTTGCCAAATGTCTCCAGTCTGGTTTGGATATTCGTCGCATAGCTAGGCAGTTGCGAAACGATTCCGGTTAGCTGCTCGGTTCCGAGCCAGACCATTGCGGAGATCAGGGAAAACGTAATGGCCAGGACGATCAAGCAGGCCGGAACACGCCCTATTTTTAGGCGTTCCAGCCAAGTTACGGGAGGCGTGAGCAGAAAGCTCAATAATAATGCGAGTGCAAGGGGAACGAGCAGTTCTTTAAAGAAATAGAGGGCAGCAATGATTACTACGGCAGTAACAACAGTTACTAAATAAGAATGATCTGCTTGGCGGCCCGATCTGACAACGTGGGTGGACATGATTGGCTCCGAGAAAGGCGGGAGTAAGGAATCAGGGAGCCTGTTTTTCGAAAATTTCGACGTCGTGTACAGATTCACCGTTGCGGCCAGTGCCCGTCAGGGTGTAGCGCATGGTCTTCCCATCTTTACTGACGACTGCGCGCCCGTGCAGGATTTGGCCATTGAAATTCCAAGTATGCTCGAGAGTTCGGTCATTGATGCGCTTAGAAGTCACCGTGGAATTTTCCATGCCGTTACCCTTTATCGGACTAGGTTGACCCTCGGGGCCGACGCTGTACGACCAGTCAGAGGACATCTCTCCCTGGGCCGTTTTAATGACGTCGTGCACGCTGACGTGATCGGGCGCGATGGTTACGGTTTCACTCGTGGGCGGCGGGCCGGGGCTGAAATTGGATTTGGCTACATTGAGTTTCCAAGTTCCTAAAAACGGATCCGTGGATGTCGTTCCCGTTTGAGCGGAAAGATACAAAGGCAGCAGAGCCAATACCGAAGCGCCCAAGACCAGAGTTTTCATACCTTATCGATGCTATTTAGTATGTACCGATTTCCAAAGCCGCCAAAGATAAATAGACAAATTTAGGCCGCATATCGCAATACCTGCACTCACTACTAGGATTTCCGGCAGGTCGGGGTATACGATGCGATCGAGATAATGGACGAGAAAGCTGCCTTGAAAACTTTGAAAGCCGGAATGAGCCTGTAAGTATTGTTCTGCTAGTGTAAGCGGGCAGGGACTGAGGTCGATTTCGACGATAATTCCCCAGATTAGCGAAATCACATGCAGGGCGGTGAGCAGGGGATGGCAGCGGGTGAACAACGCTCCGAGGACTACCCAGAGAATCCATGCAATGTGGATGATCAAAGTGGCAATCGCCGCGATGGCGAACAGACTCAACCTTCTGGTACTCCCGCTTTGCGAAAGACTGCGAGGGAGGTCTCGAGCCCCGTTTTCGCAGCGGCTTCGGGAGTCATTTCACGGACAAAATGACCGAATACCTCCACACTAAGGGCATCGCGGTAGCCAATCCGGTACAGCGCCTGCAAGAAGCCGGTCAGATTGATTACACCCTGACCGGGCATGAGTCGCTCGTTATCGCGAGCTTGTTCGGGCGGCACGTTCGGGGCATCGTTAAAGTGAACATGGACAATTCGGTCGCGACCTGCTTGAATGATGTCCTGTGGTGTTGCTCCCGCCCAATACCAATGCCAGGAATCCACTAAAAGGCCTACGTTAGGGCCACATTCCCGAGCAAATTCGAGCATCTCCGGCATGCGCCAAATGAACTCATAGCGATATTGCCTGCGCATGTGCAAAGGACCGATAAATTCCAATCCCAGGCGGACGCCCGAACGTGCCAGGATGCGGGCACATTCCGTGAAGCGCCGCTTGTAGATGCGCCGCAATTCGTCTTTTGGGATATTGCTCGAAGGCATGATCCAGGTAACCATGCGTGGGCAGTGGATCGCGGCGGCAAATTGAGAGGAAGCTTCAAGCGTTGGCAAACCCGCTTTAAAGGTGGCATCGTCTTTACGGAATTCAACGGGGAAATCGAGTACGGCGGGGCGCAGGTTCAATTGCTTCAAAAGTTGATTTGTGGCCTGGGCCCCGGCCCTCATGGCAGGCTCACGCATCACATCGGTTCCCGGGAACCCTACTCGTGCTGCGAGTTCGGCAAATTGGGGCCAAGGAACGCGTCCGGAAACCAGGACGCTGTTGAGCGAAAGAAACATATTGTGGCTCGAAGCAGCATCGAGTAATTGCGTCAATAGCGGCGCTGCGGCAAATTTCCGGCATGCTTCGCGCCTGGTTGGGAGCACATAAGACATAAATGAATTTGCTGATTCTTTATGATAGAGGCACGCGGTCTTAAGGAAATGAAATTGTTCATACGCTACATTGCGGTGGTCCTGGTTGTGGGAATGCTAGCAGGCGCCCAGCAACAAACCCCTCAGAATACGAATTTCTCGGGACGCTGGCGAATGGTCAAGGATCAGAGTAACTTTGGCAGCTTCAATACGCCCGATATGGTCGTTCTGGTTGTGGATCAACATGGCGCTGCTATGAATGTGCATATCGTAGAAACGGTAGGAGGTAAAACCCATTTTTCTGATGTGGTTTACTACACCGACGGTAGGGTGGCGAATAACATCATCAATGGACACGATGCCGAAAGCCGGACATTTTGGGACGGAACGGCGCTGATGGTTCGAACGTACGAGAAGAATTCGAAAAATCAAGATGTGATGATGCTGGATCGCTGGCAGCTCTCTCCGGACGGCCAAACCTTAACAATGACCAGTCATATCACGACAGAAACAGGCGAAGCGGACATCAAGATGGTGTGCGTTAAAGAGAAAGCAAGATAAAAATCTGGCTAAATAGAGCGATTATGAGCGACCGCTTCCGCCATCTAAATCACGCAGAGCCCAATGCGCTGCCCAATAGCCGCACATACCATGCACTGCGCCCCCGGGCGGAGTAGCGGAAGAACACAGATAGACTCCTTTAAGCGGAGTTCCGTACAGACGCCATGTGGGCCGGAGGAGCGACTGCTTGAGGGTAGGCGCGCCGCCTAGCTTATCTCCCCCAACCAGATTTTCATTCCAGCGCTCCATGTCAGCCGGATTGTAGACCGACCGGGCGAGAATGCATTCGCGAAAGCCCGGAGCAAAGCGCTCGATTTGGTCTTCCACTGCGTCGACGGCAGATCCTTGCCAGCCATTCGGAACATGGCAGTAGGCCCAAGCGGTATGTTTGCCAGCGGGTGCACGCGTGGGATCAAACAGAGTTGGCTGAACCAGGATCACGAATGGTCTGCGAGGCGGCCGGCGACGCCAGGCGTTGCGCTCTGATTCGGCAATCTCTTCAAGCGAACCACCAAGATGGACTGTCGCAGCGCGGAGGCAATCCTTAGCTCGCCAGGGAATCGGCTCGCGCAAAGCCCAATCAACTTTGAAGACGCCGGGACCGTACCGAAAGCGTGCAAGTAAGTCACGAAAGGGAACGGGAAGGCGGTTGCCTGCAAGAGAGAGGAATTGCCGGGGGGTGATATCGCAGAGAATGAGATCCCGCGGGCCGAGCTCATCGAGACTCGCGACCCGGGAATTCGTCAGGATCTGGCCTCCGAGGGATTGGAGCACGCGGCAAAGTGAATTTGCAATGCTCTGTGAACCGCCTTTGGCGATGGGCCAACCGACAGCATGCGCTGAGGCCGCCATGATCACTCCGAAGGCTGCGCTCAGCGTGGATTCGAGCTTTAGGGAGGAATGTGCGGCAAGTCCCGCAAATAGCGCTCTGGTGCGAGCATTGCGGAATGTGCTTCTGGCGAGAACTGCAGCGGGCTGAATCGCTCTTGTTCCGAAGCTTGCCAGCAACAATGGATGACGCGGAAGGTGAAGCATCGGCCGCAGAATTTCGGGCATCAGTTTGTCCCAGTGATCGGCAAGCGGCCGAAGTAGCTTGCGGTAGGCAGCGCCGTCTTCACCGAACTGGGAGGCCGTGGCATCTAGGTCTCGTTCGACAATAACGGCGGAACCGTCATCGAGCGGATGCGCCAGAGGGGCCGGCGGATGGATCCATTCAAGCCCTTCTGCGGTGAGAGGCAGCTTGGAAAAGAATGGCGAACTGATCGCCATGGGGTGAACGGCAGAGCCAAGGTCATGCAAGAATCCAGGCAGAGTGAGCTCGGCGGTGCGCGTAGCGCCGCCGGGCACGGGCGCAGTTTCGCGCACTTCTACCCTGCATCCGGCTTGGGCCAGAACAATCGCGGCAGCCAGGCCGTTCGGGCCGCTTCCAATGACGACGGCATTGGGCTTGCTCATGCTGTTGCTTTCATCGTAGACCGCTCGAGTAGAATGCAACAGGGAGAGCTATTTTGCATCGGCGTAATTTTGTGACTTCAATCTTGGCAGGATCTGCTTCTGTAGCCTCGCTCGAAGGTGCTCTGCAAAGTGAAGAGCGAGAGGCAGTGGAGTATTACGAACTGCGGCGTTATCAATTGCAGTCTGGTCCGCAGGTTGGTTTGATGAACCATTATCTATCTCAGGCCCTAATACCTGCTTTGAACCGGCATGGCATTCGCCCCGTGGGCGTATTTAATCTTGAGATTGGGGTCGAGACGCCCGCCATTTATGTTTTAATCCCGGCCACGTCTTTAGAAAAATTAGCCTCTATCCGGCGTGATCTTCGGCAAGATCGCGACTACTTGGATGCAGCAAAGGCGTACTTGACCGCGACCTCCCAGCAACCGGCTTATGTGCGTTTGGAAAGTTCGTTAATGGTAGCCTTCGAAGGTACTAAGCTGACCGTGCCGCCACCAGCAGCGAGTAACGGAAAGCGTATTTTTCAAATGCGAACTTATGAAAGTCCGAGCCAGCAAGCGCATGCGAGGAAGATTGAGATGTTTGAAAGCGGAGAATTCGAAATCTTTAAACGTGCTGGTTTCTGGCAGGTCTTCTATGGCGATACTCTGATCGGGTCGCGCTTGCCTAATCTGACTTACATGTTGAGTTTTCCGGATATCTCAGATATGAACGCTTTTTGGGAAGCATTCCGAAACGATCCTCAATGGAAAAGACTGACGAGTGACCCACGATTCACTTATGATGAAATTGTCACAAATGTTACAAACATCATTTTAAATCCAGCTAAATATTCTCAAATTTGAACGTAAGTCGCCTTAAGAGTTTGGCGCCACAGGGGCGGGTAAGGTGAAGTAAAAAGTGGCTCCTTTATCTGGTTGAGACTCAACCCAAATTTTTCCGCCGTATCGTTCTACCACACGCTGGCAAATCGCAAGGCCGATGCCGGTACCCGGAATATCGCTTGTGTGCAGCCGCTTAAAGACGCCAAAAATGCTGGCATGATATGCCGGATCGATGCCGATGCCATTGTCGCGCACCGCGAAAAGAAAGCTATTGTTCTGATGCGCTACTGAAATGTGGATGGAGGGCGCTTGTTGTGAGCGATATTTGAGCGCATTGCCAATCAGGTTTTGGAAGAGTTGCACGAAATGTGATTCATGCCCGCGTACAGTAGGTAGCGGGTCAGAGGTAACCTGGGCTGCGTTCACGGCGATTTGACTACGTAGATCTTCGAGGACACGCTCAAAGACTTCTTGAAGGTTCACCATGCCCGATGTAGTGCCGACTGCCGC